>Ga0209172_10002893_pt1 | contig 28263 bp, 27 predicted proteins | sample LarsenN4metaG_FD_184113 | JGI IMG/M metagenome (GOLD analysis project Ga0209172, IMG submission 184113) | Hot spring sediment bacterial and archeal communities from British Columbia, Canada, to study Microbial Dark Matter (Phase II) - Larsen... ... | reverse complement strand
TAATACTACAGAGGCTAAGTTATATTTGTAACTAACTATACTTGTCCGTTTTGATTTGACGGTTGTTATAGTTTTGGACTGATTATTGGTTTTTTTACGGGTATCTACGCTTGGTGCAAGAAATGAGTTAATACCTTCTGGGGTGGTAGTTTTAACCTTTCGGTTTTCCTAACTATAGTCATCTTCTTAAATCTATCTATAGTTACTTTGATCTATTTCTTCAGTATTGATATATAGTTTTGTCGTTAAATTTTTAGTTAGGAAATTAGCTTGAACTGGCAGAAGCCTCTCACTCAGTCCGATAGGACGAGTGACGAGATGTAGCTTGCTTCCCGAAGGGTATGACAGGCTAGTTAACGACAATCTTCCGACGGCAGTTGCTACAAGTCGGCAGAGCCGCCCAACGCACTGCCTCACCGATGCGGCAGCAAGGGAGGAAGATATGGAAGAAAATAGCAATTTTTATGCCAGACTCTTTTATAGCAAACGTTGTTTACTCTAATATGTTAAGAGTCGTCAAAGTCAGGTTATATCCAGATGTCCAACAACAGCAGTCACTAGCGCAAGCTTTTGGCTCTTGCCGTTGGCTATGGAATTATTGCTTGAATTTGATGAACCAAACATATAAGGAGACAGGTAAAGGGTTATCTGGATACGAAGTTAAAAAGATAATTCCCCAGTTAAAGAAAGAATATGAGTGGTTGACATTAACCTACTCACAATGTTTACAGCAGGTTTGCTTGAATCTTGGTGTAGCTTTCAATAACTTCTTTGAAAAAAGAGCTAAGTATCCTAGATTCAAATCTAAACATGGTAAGCAGTCAATACAATATCCTCAAAATGTTAAAGTTGCCGATAGTTATGTGACCCTCCCAAAAATAGGAGATATAACAGCAATTATCCATAGACAGATTGAAGGAAAAATCAAAACCGTAACCATATCCAAAAACTGTTCTAATCAATACTTTGCAGCAATTCTTTTTGACGATGGTAAAGACAAACCCAATTCAAATACAGAAGGTAAAGCAATAGGTATTGATTTGGGATTAAACCACTTCGCTGTTACCAGCGATGGCTCTAAGTTTGATAACCCTAGAATACTAAATAAGCATGAGAAGAATTTAAAGCTTAAACAGCAACAGCTATCTAGAAAACAGAAGGGTTCTAATAACCGCAATAAAGCTAGAAAAAAAGTTGCTAGAGTTCACAGAAAAATAACTAACTGCCGTGAAGATTTCCTGCACAAGCTATCTCGTAGGGTAGTTAACGAAAATCAAGTTATAGTGCTCGAAAATCTCAATATTAAAGGCATGATGCGCTCACTAAAACTAGCCAAATCCATACATCAAGTTGGTTGGGGAATGTTCTGCACCATGTTGAAGTACAAGGCAGAAATGGAAGGGAAAATTTATCTTGAAGTTGATAGATTTTTTCCCAGTTCAAAAACCTGTCATGTGTGTCTTAATCAGGTTGGCAGTTTGCCGCTTGATGTAAGATTTTGGACTTGTGAAAACTGCCAAACTAGGCATGATAGAGATGTGAACGCAAGCATTAACCTCAGAGATGAGGGTCTACGAATTTTGACCTCTGGAACGGGGGATAAAGCCTGTCGCCCAGATGTAAGTCGTGTCAAGGGAGGACGAAAGAAATCCACTGTCACGCTTTCTGTTGGGCAGGAAGCCTACGGTGTACGCTCTGCGTCACCGTAGGTAGTTCACAGTAATAGTACTAGCTTAACTCATGCACCTGTTTATCTATTAACCTCAGTGCTACAAAATGGCTACACATTTGTGAGTGAGATGACCTCAAAATCGTAGTGCGCAAAACACTTATTCGGGTAAAGTCTGGGCTTAAAAGCTCTCACAATATTGCGTTAGCAATTGGTGATAGGTTGTTTACATTAGATTTTGATTTTTAGTTTTGACTCGTTGATAAAGTTCTTCCATTATTTCTATAAATGAATTATCTTTGTGCCAGAAAGCTGGAAAGTCACCTTCCTTTTTAACCAAAATTGCTGAAACTCCGCTATCATTAGCGACTTCAATAGTAGATGGTAAACGTTTTGCACCTAACCAAAACTCTCTTAAATATGGCTTATCAATAACAGTTTGTTTTTCAGGCTTTGTGTAAAAAGATTGACTCGGTTCGATAGCCAATTCTTGTTCATCTAAAACTGTGGATAGTGCTTTACCTAAAGGTGAATCAGCTAGTTTAGTTTGTAATTCTGTTTTGGTAAGCCCCCTTAACTCAAATAGCAAAAAGGGGTTGCTATCAAGTCTGGAAGCTACTAAATAATAAACTCCAGCTATGTGCTTACAAGGGTTAGCATAATCTGGACAAGAACATTTAGTTTTAAAGTCCTTACTACTATGCGGTAATAAGTGTAACCCCATTTGGGAAAATATTTCTTCAATATTTTCAGGGACTTCGTTTAATAACAAACGCGAAACCATACTAGCTTTGGAAGAAAGATGTTTGATGGCTTCATTCCAACGGTTTTTGGCAATGGGAGTAATTTCAATGACTATATTATATGTGGGTTCTTTATAAACTCCAAAGTAAGGATTAACTGAACCTTTGACTTTAGCAGTAATGATATTTTTATCAATATCAAGACTTTTTACTTTACCACCACGAGCATAAGAGCGTCCTCTTTGTAAGCGACCATTATCAGTAAAATCTTCTAGTGCTTTAATAAAGCGATCGCCCCACCAGGTTCTGCTAAACTTGTTCATAATAATTACTCCATAATTGTGCTTTTATTCAAGGCAATTAGTTTCTTAAAGGCTTCGTTATCTAATTCGGTCAGCCACGATTCATCACTCCCAACTACGGCGGAAGAAAGTTTTTTCTTATCTTCAATCGTTTGATCAATTCTTTCTTCTAAAGTTCCAAGAGCAACAAATTTATGTACAAACACATTTTTTTTCTGGCCTATGCGAAATGCGCGGTCTGTAGCTTGATCTTCAACGGCTGGATTCCACCAACGGTCAAAATGAAAGACGTGATTGGCTTTAGTTAAAGTAATCCCCACACCACCGGCTTTTAGGGAAAGAACAAATACAGATGCTTCCGTATCAGGATTTTGAAAGTCACTAATCATTTGTTCTCTGCGTTGGCGACTTGTACCTCCATGTAGGTAGTAGGTATTGCAATGTAAGTTATGTTTGAGATATTTCTCTATTTGTTCGCAGACTTCGGTAAATTGGCTAAATATTAAAAGACTTTCTCCTTCAGAAATGACTTCATCTACCATTTCGACTAAGCGAGAAAGTTTGTGAGATCGCTCCGGTAAAAATTCACTATTATCTTGGAGGAACTGTCTGGGATGATTGCAAATCTGTTTTAATTTCATCAGGGTAGAGAGAATCAAACCTTTGCGTTGTATTCCCTCAGCTTCTTGCAATTTTTCTTCCACATCTCTCACAACCACTTCATATAACAAAGCCTGTTCTTTGGTGAGGTTTGTATAAAGTTTTTGTTCAACTTTATCTGGTAAGTCTTTAATAATCGACTGGTCTGTTTTTACCCGCCGTAAAATTAACGGTTCAACCAGTTTCTTTAAGGTAGTGGATTTAACTTTGTCGTTGTCTTTTTGAATGGGAATTTCAAAAGATTTGCGAAACTGTGCTTCTTTCCCTAGATAACCGGGATTGAGAAAATTAAAAATTGACCACAAATCAAGTAAGCGGTTCTCAACTGGTGTACCCGTTAAAGCTAGACGGTGTTTAGCACTGAGTTTGAGTATAGCTTTAGTCTGCGCTGCTTTGGGATTTTTAATGTTTTGTGCTTCGTCTAAAACTAACCGTTGCCACGTCACACTGCCTAAAAGTTTTTCATCTTTGCGAGCCAACGTAAAGGAACTTATCACCACATCATACTCTTTACAGGCGGCTCTAAACTTCGCAGCATCTTGCAGGCGATCGCTACCATGATGCACCATAGTTTTTAAATGGGGTGCAAACTTAGCAATTTCTCTTTGCCAGTTACCCACAACCGAAGTAGGCGCAATTAATAATGTTGGTAATGGGGAACTTTGGCTATCTTTCTCCTGTACTAATCTCGCAATTACCTGCACAGACTTACCCAGTCCCATATCGTCGGCTAAACAGCCATTTAATCCCAATTTTTCTAAATATTGCAGCCAAGCCACACCCCGCTTCTGATATTCCCGTAGGTTGCCTTGCAAATTTAAGTCTTCAGAAATCGGCTCAAGATGACTTTTATCTTGTAACTTTGCCATAATTTCTGATAAAGCTGCGTCATATTCAATTTCCCAGTCATCTTCCCCTTGGGTGCTGCGTTGTATGAACTCTAACAAGCTCATTTGGGGCTGTTCATTGCCGTGGGACTGCCAAAATTCTAATAACTGCTGCATTTTATCTCGGTCTAATTCCATCCATTGACCGCGAAAATGCACTAGTGGTGCCTTAGTATTAATCAATTGTTCCCATTCTTGGGGTGTGACAGTTTGCTCACCAATTGCTAATTCATACTGATACTGTACCAGTGAATCTAAACCGAAATAACTTTTGCTTTCCCCTACCGTAGCAGCTACCTTGCGACCACTAGAAGCTTTGAGGCGAATTTTTGCACGGCGACGACCAGCCGGAGTATACCAAGCTGGGACAATGACCTTAAATCCTGAGTCTTCCAACACCCAAGCACTATCTTTAAGAAAATCAAACGCCTCATCTAAACTTAGCTGCATTCCTGTGGGAGAGTCCGTTTCTAGACCTTGCCAAAGTTTGGGATACATTCTTGCTGCATAGCCTAAATTCAGCAGTAAATTAGTATCGAAATCTTTGCCAAATTCTTGATGTACACCAGCTTTGGTTTTGGGATTCATTATCCAGTAATCTGCCAAAGCTAGCTTTAAAGAAGGATCTTTTTTACTTGATACTAAAAATTGCATCTGCCAATTGTCAATTTGTTCAGCATCAGGTGAATGTAATTGGAAGCAAAGATGAAATGGTGATTCAGCTTGAGTACGGGTAATCCTGTTTTTCCATGCCAACCATTGCTGATACTCTTGGAGACTAGTATGGGTTTTGAGTGGGTTGTGTTTTTGGGGATAAAGACAATAGTGAATTAAAGAATCATCAATTTGTTTGTCAAATGCTGCAGTAAGTGGTGTCTTACTCACTAAATTATTGAGAAGGTACTCACTGAAGTGGCGTAATAGAGTTTCTGGAGCAAAAAATTCTATTTCATCAGTTTGTGTGCTGTTCCCTGCCACACAAATCAATGGCATATATTCAATATATTTTTGAATATTGGCTTCATATTGCTCGGAAATTATTTCCCAACCAGCATATATTTCAAATTCTGGAGGTGCTTGTTTAGGTTTTTTCTTTGTAGTCGCTGCGCTCGCTCTATATTTTAAAGATGGAATATATTGATCCTTAGTAATTATTTGTCTAAATGATTGTGTATAATGATACCAAAATAATAAATCTGACCCTAATTGAAATTCACTAGCATTGTATAGGGCTAAAAAATGAATATCTTTGAGTAGTTTAATAATATTAATTGCTGTCACTGCTTTCACAGAAGTAAAAGTTTCATAACAAGTTACCTGCCAATATTGAAAATCTTCATAATCTTCAGGAACTTCTATTTCTAAATACTTGACTAACTCTGGTGATGGTAATGGCTGATTATTAGCAGTTGGTAGAGCAAAATATTTAGAACATATGCGTTGTTTTAATTGTGCTTCGGTTTCTTTAAGACCCAAAGTTTGAGTCAGAAAATTGATTAATTCAAGAGAAGATAGATGTCCGGGGTGAACTTGTGTATGAGTACGCTTTTTGTTATTAATCGGAGTTTCTACCCATAGATAAAATGCTCCAGACTGGACAAAATCGGTACATTGGTTTGGTATCCACGAGCCATGAAGGACTTTCATCAGAACCTCCTTTGAGTCCTACCTTCAAAACAAGAGTGCCAGAGATGGCATTTCTAAAAAAAGGTGACGTTTGTTAATTACTTTACCAAAAACCGTATTCTGTGATGCTAAAGTTAGGAAATTTTTTACCAGAAAAATGGGTTTAAAGCCTCGCCCTTCTAGGGCGACTTTCAAAAGGATAGCCCGTCTCAGGATTAAATGTAGGTTGTTGCTCTCATTGCAGCCAACCAATGTCATGCAGTTGTACAGCGAGACAAACTTCTTGCTTCGGTAAAAAACCTCCAAATTCTTCGTTTCCCCACTCTCGTGCTATTTGCCCAGAGAGCCATATATGATGAGGCTGAGTAATACAAATTAGTCCAAATTTGGATAAACGATGTAGCATAAGTAAAAATTTCAAGGTATTAGCTTACTCTCTAAATTACACAAAATAGAAGAGCATTTGCTATTACCTAAAGACTATACTTTTCTTTACGCTTACCCACCTAGCAATTTCTAAATAAATTTGAAAATCTGAATATTTTTTCAAAAAAAATCTTTCTCAAGATTCATTAAAACTAGAGCTATCTTTCCTAGGATTAAAATGTTATGTTTTCATTTTGACATCAATACGTAAGTCCTCATGGCTAGAGTTGAAGAATTAATACCTCAGCAAATCTCCCAAATAGATTTAAAACCAAGAGGGCGAGTACAACTCAGCCCTGTAAATTGGCGAGATCAGTTTCTTTACTATTTATTACCAGATAGATTCAGTGATGATCATGAATCTCAAAGAGAACTTTTTGACCGCACTAATCCCCTAAAATATAAGGTTAATAACAAAGCGTGCTGGATGACCGCAGGAACAAATTATGTGGGCGGTAATCTTCGCGGCATCAAGAGTAAGTTGAATTATTTGCAACGATTGGGAGTAACAGCACTGTGGATTGCCCCAGTTTATGATTACGGCAGTCAAAACTTTTTAGATATAAATTTTAACTTTGGTACTCGTCAGCATTTAAGAGATTTAATCGATGCTGCACATGAACGTGATATTTATGTCATCCTTGACTTGATCTATCCCCCTAATCTTAACACCATCTCAGACTTAATCAAAGTTTATCAATATTGGATTGCCCTGAGTGACTGTGATGGTTTTCGCGTAGATGTAGGTCAGCATCTTTCTCCAACAGATTCTCGGCAACTGTGTACTGCAATTCATGAATACTCCCAGTCTATAGGCAAAGATAATTTTCTCATCGTTGGCGAAATAACTGCCGATAGCATGGCCGATGCCGAAATTGACATTTTTAGCCGTAACCTTAATGCTGTCATGGATAACAGCAAGATTCCTGACAAGTTAAGTGCAGTTGCCAAAGGAATAGCACACCCTAGCGAGTTTTTTACTATTTATGATGAAGCTAATTTCGCCGGGCAATACCGTCAACTTGGACAATATCATGTCTCCGTTTTAGATCACGAAGATATGCCATCCCCTACCAGGAAGCAACGATTTGCTACCTATAAAGATGTACCTAATCTTGATCAACAGGTAGCTCATGCTGTCGGAATACAATTAACTACCCCAGGAATTCCTTCCATTTATTACGGGACAGAACAGGCTTTTGGTAGCAATGAAGCTGACAATGATTACAGCATAGAACATAAATATTTTGTTGAGGGTAGATCTATCCAAGAAGCTATGTTCGGCGGTGATTTTGGTGCTTTTCAAACCGCAGGCTGTCATTTTTTCGATATTGACCATCCTACCTATTTGCGAATCGCAGCGATCGCTCATCTACGCGCTCGTCTTGATCAAATTGGCAAAGCATTACGCCGAGGTCATCATTATCTACGCAAAACCTCTTTTTGTAACCAGCCATTTTCCATTCCCCCACAAGGAGAGTTGGTTGCTTGGTCTCAAGTTTTGTTTAATACAGAAGTTTTAATGGCAATCAACACCAACGCTTTGGAATATCGGGGTGCAGAGGTCACAGTTGATGCTCATTTGCATCCAGATGGCTCAAATATGACTTTTTTATATAAAAGTGATTGGAAGGATGCAGACTTACGCCATCCACCACATTATCAAACTGTAACAGTACAACATCATAACGATGGGCGGGCAACTGTGCGAATTGATTTACCTGCTTCTGGAATGGCAATCCTTACTTGAATCAAAATCCCTCTCAATGTTCAGCCGCAAGGTATAGGATACTTTTTTAGTACACAAATACTATAAACAGAAATTAGGATCAACCTATCCTGTCCCAAACTAAAAACAACTGAGGCTACATGGAAACTGTAGATTTGATCGTGATTGGCAGTGGTCAAGGTGGCATTCCTTTAGCAATTGATTTTGCGCGAGCCGGACGTAATGTGCTGCTATTTGAGCGCGATGTCTTAGGTGGCAGTTGTGTTAACTATGGTTGTACACCCTCTAAAGCATTTTTGGCAGCAGCTCATGCAGCAGGGCGGGCGCGGCAGGCAAATAAATTAGGTATTCACACTCAAGTTAGTGTCGATTTTCCATTTGTGATGCAACGAGTACGCAGCATTCGTGACAGCTTTAATCAAGGTGTGGAAAAACGCTTGGCGGATGCTGGGGTCAAAATCATCTTTGCTGAAGCATCTTTCACGGGAGAACGAACTGTAACTAGTGGTCACATTACAGTACAAGCCCCGATTGTTGTCATTAATACTGGTACATCTGCATTCATTCCTGATTTTCCTGGTCTAACAAAAACTCCTTATTTGACCAATCGTAATTTTTTTGAATTACAACAATTGCCTCCGCGTTTATTAGTGATTGGTGGTGGCTATATTGGCTTAGAACTTGGACAAGGATTAGCGCGTCTGGGTAGTCAAACACAGATAATTATTCGGGGCGATCGCGTTCTTGATAGTGAAGCACCTCAAGTAAGTCAAACTTTGGCACAAGCCTTTGAGCAGGATGGTATTAGACTACATTTCAATACGCAAGTTGAAGCGGTTGCCTACACGGATGAAGTATTCACACTGACGCTCAATAGTGGGGAGAAACTACAGGCAGAAGCATTGCTCATTGCCACAGGACGTAAGCCCAATACTGGGGCATTAAACGCTGCGGCAACCAAAGTTCAGTTAGATGAACGCGGCTACATTCAAATCGATGAGCATTTTCGCACCAGTTGTGACGGCGTTTATGCAATTGGTGATGCTGCTGGACAACCTGCATTTACCCATGTTTCCTGGGAAGACTATCGCCGTTTAAAGGCTATTTTATGTGGACAGGAACGAAAGCGTAGCGATCGCGTCCTTGGCTATGCCGTTTATACCGAGCCACAAGTTGGACGAGTCGGGATGACACTTCAACAAGCTCAGGAACAAGGAATTAATACAACAACTGCCACCTTAGAGATGTCACAGATTGCACGCGCCATTGAGTGGGGACATGATCTAGGTTTTTACCAAATGGTAATCGACAACGACACTGATCAAATCTTAGGTGCTACTCTAGTAGGCTATGAAGCAGCTGAAATTGTTCATGTATTCCTTGACCTCATAGAAGCGGGAGCAACTTGGCAGTTGTTAGAGCAATCAGTTCACATTCATCCTACCTATGGAGAAGCACTACCCAGTTTGGCACGTTTGCTGCGTGAGTGAAGATCAAAGCGAAGGATAAAGTTGGTGTCAATTTCTGACAAAATTAATCGGGTTTTGATCTAGCCGATGTTTAGTGGGAATTGGTTCTGGCTGCCCATCACCTACAAGGGCTGCGGTTCTCTCCAGAGATTCTCTCAATCGCTTGGCTGCGTAGATGGACATATCTCGCGGTACATTAATGCGATCTCGCAGATATCGTAGGGCGACATCAGATCCCGGTGGAGGTACACAGTCAACACCTGTCATCATGTGTGTTAAAGCACAACGTAGGGCTTGATCAAACAATTTATCATCTAAGGGGTTGACGCGGATAATATTGATCCGGTGTTCAATAGTTCTTTGAAGAGCTTCCATTCGGGAGTTTTCGGGTTCTGGATAAGTAACATCTGGTAGCCCAAACCAGGGGCCGTGATCTACCCGCGCTTTATTGATCAGCATCTGGGTTTCGCCATTTTCCCAACAACCCCCCATCTGAGGCGGCAAATCATGTACGTGGGTGTGAAAGTCACTCTGTGTACCGCAGTAGGTCGGTCGGCTTTCCATTGCCGCAAACCATGCGCTCAAACGAGGGTTTTCCTCTCGCAGTGAGTAGCCCTTGTAGTAGTAAAGGCTGGCATTCATCCGTTCCAGAAATGGCGTAAAAATGACATCGACGATGCCAAAGTTATCTAGAAAATAAGGGCTTGATGTGCGCCCCAGAGCCTCCTCAACCTTAGCCACCACTGTAATAAATTGCTCTCGGTTGCGTTTTTCTTGTTGAGCAGAAATTACCGGATAGCACAGCCAAGCGCACCAAGCCCTAAATAAAAGCCGTTCTAATTGACGTAGAGGCAGCACCGTGCGGTCTTCCATTCCTTGGTTCAATGGCCCAAAAACTTTTTCCAAAGCGATCAAAATGTCATCGCTTTCTTTAATAATACGTCCATCTAGCTCGATTGCCGGGAGCATTCCTGATGGTACCTTACGTTTGTACCAACTTTCTTTCTCCCCGTAGCAGAACATTGTCACTTTTTCGATGCGGTAGGGGATCTGTTTTTCTTCTAGCCATAACCAAACTTTTTGACAGTAAGGACACCAAGCGTGGTTATCGCGGTACAGTGTTACCCTCACTTCCGATTCCGGCTGACCAAACAAGCGCAACCTGGCTTTAGCGTTAGTAAGACCATTAACAGTATCTATTTGATAGTTCGTCAGGGATTCTAGTTCTTGCCAGCTTAAGGGTACGGTAGTCATAGGGGGAGTTGTGCAGGGCAATACTTCGGACTTTTCTTGACTCTACAATATTTTGAATTTGGGCTACAACATTTGTTGGCTTGTTTCTTGCGAAGATGACTTTGGTATGCTTTGAAGCAAATGGCTTTTTATAGCTAAAGGTTAGATTTACCTTAGCCGCGCAATACGCAATACTTACTCTACTTTTCACGCTCACGGTATGGCTAAAACGAAAAAATCAGGAAATAGTGCTAAAACGACAGTTAACTCCTCTTCAGATGCGCTATACGTGCTAGAGGTATTTTTAGTTGAAGGGCCAATTACAGAAGAATTTGCCGCAGAAAATCCCGTGGTGTCTCGAACAATTGAGATTAAAGGCAGGAATACATTAGCCCAACTGCATACAATCATCTTCAAAGCATTTGACCGAGAAGATGAACATATGTACGAATTTCAAGTTGGCGGCAGGGGGCCGCAAGATTCAAATGCCAGACGCTACTGCTTAAAAGAAGCATTTTCCAGTTCCGATATTACACCAGCACCTACAGGAGATGTTGCCAGTACATCAATTGCATCGTTGGGTTGAGCAATTGATGATGCTTTTGGTTATTGGCTAGCGTGGCAAAACTTACTAGAGAAGACGACTCTCTAGATTAGCTAAGTAAGCCTTGGGGTCTCGGCGAAATCGATACTGTTCAATTCTGGCTTTGTGGTGTTTTTGCAATTGAGAGCGTAATTCGAGCCAAGTATGAATATCAACTTGTGCTAAATCAGATGCGGTAAAAGAATGAAGCTTAGTAGCTATCGCACAGGCAAGTTTGACAGAACCACGAATAACGAGAGATGAGGGGGCAACCTTACGACCGGTACAACGACGTTGATGATGACGTAGCATACGAAAAGCATGTTCTAAGTCATTATTAGTGCGGGGAAAACCTTCAATTTCGTAACAATGAAAAAGTCCAGACCAGTAGTTATGGGTGGTTTTTATAAAGTTATCGATGGCGGTAGTCATTGTACCAGCTTTCTGCTTTTGTTGGGACATTTCTGTTAACAGTTCCTGATAACTTTGTTTAACTCCAGCAGCATCAAGACCTATTTTATTATTGAGAATGTTACTCGCTTTATCAACCCACTGATATGCAACCATAATCGGTGCAAATAAAGATGCAGTAGCAGATAATCCCTTAGCTATCAGGTGTTTTAGGTGAACTAAAGGTGGTGGTAAAGCACTTTTTTTTCCATCCGTTCTAAGCTTTGCTCTATCAACGTCAAATTTTCTTGTAACTTTAATCCAGATGCCTCTAACGGTGGATGACCATTATTGCTTATAGAACTAAGCACTGCCGAGCAATAATCTTCAATAATAGTTGCCATTTCCTGAGTTTCATTGGTAATGCTACGTTCAATGTCTCGTAATCCTCTAACTTTTTTTTTCAATTCCTTTGAGAGCATGTCGATCTGCCTCATATATGGGTTTAATTGCTTCTTTCAGATAATGGTAATGACATAAACCGTGAGCAATTCTAGGTAATGCTAACCTAACAGCTTTGCGAATTGATTGTTGCCCATCACTAACAACTCCATCAATTGGTACATCCAAAGTATTAGTTACTTCTAATAATAACGCTACTAAATCTTCATTTCTTGATGATAATAAGGTTTTGGCAAGTAAAATTTCTCCTGATATGCAATCTCGAATTACCCATAATACCTCATGCCCAATTTCTGGCTGCATTCCATCAATCGCTAATATCACCCGTCCTTGATTAGCCAATATTGCTTTTAACCTTTTATGGTCTTTTAGCCATCAAGAAAGTAACTCGTCATATCTGTCAATTAGGTGCGTGACCGAACGCTTACCTTATACATATACCCTTTAATTCAAGGTGAGCGTGTATTTGGGGAACACTTCTATGTTCCTGGTAGCGTAATGCTCCTATATAAGCAATCACATCCAAACCAAATTCGTTCTGTGGTAGAGCGAATGACCCTTCTTGCTCTGGTCGATATGCTTTTTATACCGCAGACATGACTGATTTTGACATCGACGAATTTTTAGCTGTAGTTCTACTACCCCATTTAACCTCCTTGCGGGAAGCCCCCCAGTGTAGTGAAACGGAACTGGGGGATGAAAGCAAGGGCAGGATCTAGTTCATCTACTCGGAGAATCTTGGTGCTTGATATATTTCTTCAAAACATCAAGCGATACTCCGCCACTGGAATTGACAAAGTATGAGCCAGACCAAAAAACAGGTTTGCAGTAGTATTTGTCAACATGAGACTTGAACTCCTTGCGAATTAGTCTACTTGATGACGCTTTTAGGACTTTTACAAACTCAGAAATATGATTGTCTGGAGACAGATTGACCAATAGATGAACATGGTCTTCTTCGCCATTGAACTCAATCAAAATGCTTTTTTGTTGTTCACAGAGATCCGTAAAAATTGCTTGCATTCTTGTGAGAATTTCAGAAGTAATTACCTTGCGTCGATACTTCGTTACCAACACAATATGTAAGTGAATGCAAAATACAGCATGAGAACTCTTTCTGAGTGAGGGTTGCACTGGACGTTAAGTGAATGGTATGATGACACCCATGATAGTAACACGTAGAACCACCTTTCGCTTATATCCAACTAAATCCCAGGAGTCGAAATTGCATTATTGGCGACGACTTCATAAAGATTTGTTCAATGCCTGTCTTTACCACAGAAAGACAGAATATCAGCGTTTTGGTAATTCTATTAGTTACTATGATCAGCAAAATATTCTGCCAGAGTTCAAAGAATGTTGGCATGAATATAAAGAATTAGGTTCACAAGCTTTGCAAGCAACGGTAAAGCGTGTTGACTATGCCTTTCAAAGATTTTTCAGTGGATTGGGTGGATATCCAAAATTCAAGTCTGCACGACATTATCGTGGTTGGACTTACCCTGGAATAAGCGGATGGAAGGCACATACAACAGGCGATAACGGCTATCTGGAATTGTCTAATCTAGGACAGATCCAGATGAGAGGGAAAGCTAGAACTTGGGGTATACCAACAACTTGTACAATCATCTGGAAACAAGGTAAATGGTATGACTCAATCACTGTAAACTGTGAACCAAAACGAGAAACTAGCACTGGTGCTACAGGCTTAGATTTTGGTACTCATCATGCTATTGCTTGTTCAGATGGAACAATGATTGATAATCCGAAATTTTTAGCCAACACTCAACAGAAAATAGAACAATTATCTAAGAAATTACGCCGCAAACGTGCGCCTAATTTCAAAAATAAAATTAAAGCGTCTAAACGTTGGAGAAAAGCCAGGAAACAAATTAGTAAACTTCAAAGTAGAGTTACTTGCTCTAGGCAAGATTGGCAACATAAAGTAGCTGCACAGATAGTAAAGAATAATTCACTGGTAGCTAGTGAGAAGTTGAACATCAAGGGGATGACTCGTAGAGCCAAGAAGAGCAGCAAGAGAAAGCATCAAAAAACAGGATTAAATCGGTCACTGTTAGATGTTGGAATTGGCAACTTGATATCGCTTATCAAATACAAACTTGATGAATGTAATGGGGTATTTGTTGATGTACCCCTCAAGATTGCTCCATCTCAAACCTGTCCTAGATGTGGACACAAAAAGAAAAAAGAGTTATCCCAACGTGTGCATAATTGTGAGGTCTGTAATTTTGTTGCTGATCGTGACGTAGCAGCAGCTATGGTAATGCTCAATTATGCTAAGGGGTTAGGAACTAGCCTCTCAAACGCTGATGCTGAACCTCTTTCTAAAAACCCACAGCATTGTGGAGGGTTTAGGAAAGTTCAGCAGGTGAAGCGTCAGAAACCTCGGACGTAGCGAAGCGAAGTCCGTAGGTAGTTCATTGTTCTTATATGTCGAGGATTATTGTATTCATTCCACATTGCTTGACCGCACGAGGGGCATTTTTTTTGAATACAATCGAGTACTTCAAACGATGTTGCCTCTGGTTTTAAACTTTTTCTTGCCAAGTTTTTGCACCATTATTTCGCTACAAGGTCAAGATTACAGGATTTCTGCCCCTCTCTAGTAAGTTTTGCCACGCTAGGCCACAAGTAGGTAGTCGTGGTGGTCGTATTAGTATTTTGGGTTTGTGGGAGCCGCAAGTTAGTTTTGAGTATGCTTTGGTTCAAGGTGGGTTCAAAACACAGCGTTACATTGAAGTGATGGATTGGGTTGCAGCTAAAGCCCAACAAACTTTAGATGAAACTGGTCGTATCACTGTGGTTGTCCAAGACAATGGCTCCTTGCATCGGAGTAACAAAGCAAAACAACGATGGCAACAATGGCAAGAGCAAGGACTATACCTGTTTTTCTTACCACCATATTGTTCTCAAATGAATCGAATTGAGTCGGAGTGGCATCAATTGAAAACTCATGAGATTGCTGGACAGATGTTTGATAATAATTATGATTTAGCGATGGCAATTATTGATGGCATTGAAAAAAGAAGCCTTATGGATGGATATGCTCTTGAGCGTTTTATATTTAATTGCGCCTAGCTACTTACTTGAAAATGAAGATTTGATTTTAACTCGTTATTTAGTTCAAATTTAGTAATATAGCGTTTAGCTTTAAACCAGATTTGACGAGCATAGTAAACAGCGCAGTTAGAAAGTTTATTTGCCTCTGAACAGATGAACTCTAAAATTGCTTTCAACTCTGGAGATACGTCAATCAAGACTTGTTGACAACCGTACAAATAAATCACCTCCTTAATATTATTAATTATCTCATTATTTACGGTTTTATAGTGTTAAGATTGTGTGGATACTGCGGGTTAAAACCCGCGCATTTGCTTATATCCCCCGCATGAATGACGGGGGTTTTACGCATCACGACTCATAAAATCCAGCAACATCTGGAAATCTTTGAGGATTGAGCCTGGACTACTCTCGTAAATTTGTTGTTTGTGTAGCAATTGTAACTCATCTTGGTTAATAGTATTTGCTTCTGGATTGTTGGGGTAGAACATGATTATGCTTGCACTGTATTTAATAATACCCGTAAATAAACTTAGTTCAAAAGATTATATTGCTTCATTCTTCATTCAAAAACATTAGCTCTTTCAATGATGAACCATTCATGATATAGGATTGCCAAGAAAAATTCTTCATCTTTCAGGCGATCACACACTGCCATAAATCCCGAAAAAAATGGATCATCTTCATAGGTCGTATCTGATAGAAACAGTGTTACAGAATTATTATCTGCACTCCATATAGAACGTATTACCCTGATATTAGGATGATGTGATTTATCCACAGGCAATAATACTGCACACCCTTCAATTTGGATGAATTCTGGCTCCTCATATTCCAAAACAGATTCCCAATCTTCTGGGCCTTCGTGCTTCTCAATAATCCTGTCCCACCTAACTAGCTTAATTTTTTCTAGAGTTTCTGTTGATAAATCTGAGATTTTCATCCTCTTTGCTATCCTGAATAATTGCTATGTTTTGTGAGCAGAGATGATCTTCTTTCAGCTTAATCTGGTAGTAATTTAGCATCCCAAATGTACAGTCCTTTTTCTTCTGGCACTCTAGAGAATCTGCCTAAGCGATAACCCCGTGACAATTCATTGAGTACGCCTAGTCTAACTTTTTGCGCCTGCTCTGGTTTCAATTCTCCGTACAACTTGTTAACAACTTCGTCCACATCAAAGACTCTTCTTGGGTTTTGTTCCAATAACAAACTAATTGCATCAATCAAAAATTTGCCTTCAAATTCTCCTAGCATGGGAATGATATTAGTTTTAGCTTTCGGGTCTGGTTTTTTTGCTTTCGTTTGGCCAGACTTGGAAGAACTTTCTTTGCGACGAGCGTTAAGCAGTTTCAAATCTTTGGTGTAGTAACCAGGTTGTCCTGGAACGAGTGACCATTTGCCGCTTTCTCTTCCTTGAGTCAGCGTTGATTGAACTCTACCTTTGACTACTTTCCAGACTTGTGGCTCTAACTCCCCATACAGCGATCGCACTACAAAATCTATGTGACACACACTACCTTTATGTTGTTGTAACAGCTTTTCTACCGCTTCAACACGCCTTAAAGATTGGTATTCATCTAGCATTGGGATCTCTTGCCCATATAATGATTTATCCGGCGTAGTAGTGGTTTTCTCTTGCTTAATGGACTCTGCAACTGGGAGTTCATCTTCTTGAGGAGATGACTCAGTAATGCTGGATTGGACTAATTCACTTGCTACTTCTAGAGTGCTGTCAATGTCGTCTTCGGCGTTGCTTTCTTGAGTAGCACTAACTTCAGAGGTTGTGGCTGACAGTTCTTCAACATTAGCAGACTCATCAGATTCATTTTCAGATGGAGGAATATCTTTGCTACTACCATTCGACAAGCTTTCTACTGCCAGATTTACTTGGTTCTGGGAAGATATACTTTCCGTCGTTGTATTGTTTACTGTTGGTAATTCACTAACATTAGATATTACTAATTTTGGTTCACTTTTCGAGACTTCAGGGTGACTGTCATTGCTGGGTTTTTGTGCAGGTAAGGTCAATATTTCTTCTCTTATCTCATGGGTGGAGTCGTTACTGTCCACTTCCAAGGTCGAAGGCCAGTTCGACAACAACGCTTCTACATGAGTTAAGTTGTCTAGTGCTTCTCTGTATAATTTTTCGTACTTATCTACCAGTGGCGCGTAATAGTTTCTTATTTCTAATAGTGTCGAGAGAAATTTTTCTGGAGGAGGCTGTATTTGCATTTAGGTATCTATTGGGTTTGAATCAGAGTTAGAGCGTTATTGTTATTAGTTGGTGTCTGTTACAAATAACTTAATGTACAACTAACGCATGATAGTTCTTCACTTTTCTAGCTTATCTTTTTTGCGATCGCTACATCTACTTTTCCTCCCCACTAGGCGACCAATTTGTGGCTGTTGGATGTTTCACTGAAATTATCCAGTGGTGCGAGCAGATTCAGAGATGAAGACCGTCACCAGTAGAGAAGTCAGAAAACGTTATCCACAACAATTAAAACCTTATTTATTTAAATCTATCTATAGTTAGTTTCAGCTATTTCTTCATTCTTAATGTATATTTTTTTATCTAACTTGTATTAATAATTTGGAGCAATTATTGAGCAGAGCAAAATTATGCTTTCTCAAGAGCAAACAATTCCAACAAATTCTTCACAAGCAGATTGTGAAATATATCTTCCAATTCAATCCCACCAATAACAAACAACAACTGCATCACGAGGATGTTGAATACCATCACCTTCTAACTGAGTTCTCAGTTGACGCTTCAGCCGAAAACTATACTCCTCATTCGTGCCATCAGTTACTTCTACTGAATCAGCACGCCACTTTTTACCTAAATCTAAAAGCTGAGATACTTTTGTATCTTGGTTTTCGGTCAGAATATAGAGCGTATCGGCAGGATAGGCCACGAAATGGATAATGCTAGTTTCAGGCATAGGACGATAGTTAGCCATTGCCAAAAGTGTATCAATGACACCACCAAAGCTCAGACCGTTTTCATCTGGTGCAAAGATTGGTTTTGTAAAAAGAAAGCTTGACCATAAATCTGTATACTGTGAAAGGTCAATAATCACTTGTTCGCCGTTGAACTGATTAAATCGACGCTGCCAAACCAAAGCAGCAAAAAGTTCTTGAGGAGAATAGGATTGAGCAATAGTCTGGATTAAGGTTAAGTCAAGCATTGCTGTTTCCTACTTGTTGGTAATGTTTACTTTTATTACATTTTAGAGTGTCTGAACAAGATTGATGGGTGTTGTTATGAGTATTGGTATGGGCAGAAAAAACAAGACTATCCAGACTGTTATCAATGGTATCAAAAAAATCAATGGCGATTTAGATACACAAAAGCACTAGATAAACTTCAGCTAAAGCCTGGAGATAGGGTCTTGATACAGTTTAAGTCAGTCTTAGGTACATCAAAAGGATGTCCTTTGATAAACGGCAAACTATCAAAAATCCTAAGCCTATAACGTCTGGAAATACTCACTTTCTTAATGAGCTACTCTAAATATATTGCCGAGCTTGTGAACTAACTCACTCAAATGTCAAAACAGAAAAAGAATCAGACAAAACAAGATTATCTGAACAATATTGGAAGTCGTATTCAAGTAGCACTAACACCGCAAGAAATTTCGCAACTACTTGATGCACTATTCGCGGTTTTATCAGATGACCTACGTGCCAAAGTTTTTACCCAACTTTCATCGGATACGCAGAAAACACTTAAGCAGATCCTAACGTCATTAGAATCAATTGTAACAAATCAAGAAAATAAATCTCAGCCTATTTCTCAACAAAAGTTAGCACAGCTATGGATGAGTTTGTGGCGAGAATGGGATGAAGTAATAGAAGAAGCGGCTCAGGAAAAAGGAAAATACATAGCTCAAGAAGCAGATTGGGAAGTACCTTACTTTGATAGCTACACATTTGCTGAAGATTTAGATAAGGTTGCCCAAAAAATACAACCTTTAATTGATGCAGCCTTTGAAAATAAATTTCATCCCAATACAGGTTTTATTTCTGCCCTCGTTTCAGCAGAAGATGAAATCTCATCTGGCATCCCTGACTGGATGGATATTGATGATGGCATATACTTGCTAGAGTCGGTGACTAACTGCTTATTAAAGTGGGAATGGCTCTCATCTCAAAAATCAGAACAGGATGCTTTTGAGTTTGTTCAAAAATTAAGACTGCAAGAAGAAAAGTTTGAGTACATGGCTTTAGATGGTGATGCAGTTACAAATTTTCTAATCCAGTTACCTGAGAAAGAGCAAAGATGTATTCTAGCAGAATTAGACCTGAAGAAAGAAAATAAATTATGGCAAAATTCCTTAGAAAATACCTACTCTCACTGGCATCAATTTTATATGGAGGTAATTCATCGATATGCACCTCCAGAACAATATTTAAACAATCTCAGAGCCACTATTGGACAGCAGTGGCAAAATGGTTTAGCAGTTATTGAAAATTTACTTACTAAAAATGAATTTGCTGCCAGTTTGTCTGTAATCGAAGAAACTTTAGATTCACTGCTAAAATCTAGGCACAGAGAACAGCCCTGGTCGCCAGAAACTTCACTTTTATTTCCGTTAGTAAACAATTTTTACGGTAATAATGGCGATTGGGCGAACGAAAGAACTTTACTACAATACTATCAACAAACATCAGTTGGATTAGGACAATTAGAACAATCCGAGGCTTTAAAAATTCAGCTAGCTATCTTTGAAAGTTGTTTCGATTGGCCAACAGTATTTAAAGCTTTTACAGAGATACCTTTATCCAAAACAACTCATCAATCTTTATTTCAGTCTTGGCGTGACTATATAATCCGATGTACAAAACCTCGCCCTCACATTGGATTCTATCAAAAAGTTAAAACTGTTGATGATTGGTGGTTGTACTGGCTAATCGACTGTGCTGCTTCGACTGAACAAGATGCTTCTCACTTCCAACAAAAACTTCTACAATGGTTAACCAGTTTGTCTGGTGATAAGCAAGAGTTGGGAGAAGACTATGACATTTTACGATTACTAACAAAAGACCTAACTCAGATATATTATCAAGGTCAAGCTCCTTATCCTAAATTTTATGAGATTGTCATTAAACCAAAGGATTTATCATCTCGTGACGATGCTTGTCGGCAAAGTTATTTACAGCAATATGCACCTGATAATCTCTGGGACAAGGTAATGTCTTACTGGAAAGCGCAGTTACAAAACTTTGTCCCCAGACCTGAACTATCACAAAATTCAAACTACACTGAACATTCTCAATGGATGGCTGCACTCAAAGAATTAGCTCCACAAGGATATAAAGAATTAATATCCTTGTGGAAAGTTGAACATCGTAGAAGACGGAATCTCTGGAAGGCAATGGAGAATGTAAGATTAGTTGAATTATTTTAACCATTGACAATTTATCAATTGAGAAATGGCAATTATCCTCTCCATCAGTGGAATATGAGCTATGGAAAAAAATGGATTACTCAGACGCGATTCTAACACTTAAAAACTCAGATTCAATATTGGCAAAGTTAATAGAAATAGTGGGAGATTGCAAACTTTATCAGTTGCAACACAGTGGAGACTTGCTGTTTTCTCTTTCGCGCTCAATCCTTTACCAACAACTATCTGGTAAGGCTGCTGCTGCCATCCACAGTAGATTTTTACAACTTTATTCTCCTAACTTTTCTCCGACAGCTTTAGATATACTTAGCACACCTGATGAGATTTTACGGGGAGTAGGTATTTCCCGCCCCAAAGTTTTGTATTTAAAAAACTTAGCCCAAACAATTATAGAGGGATTGCCTACTCTGGAAGAATTGCAGACTATGGATGATGAAGAAATCATCAATGCTTTAACACCAATCAAAGGCATCGGACGATGGACAGTTCAGATGTTATTGATATTTCGCCTACATCGCCTAGATGTTCTACCTGTAGATGACTTAGGTATTCGTGCAGGGATTCGCAAGCTGTATGGTTTAGCAGAACTACCGAAGAAAAAAAATGTAGAAGATTTAGGACAAATGTGGAAACCCTATCGGACGATCGCTTGTTGGTATCTCTGGCGGAGTTTAGAAATAAAAAAGGCTATTTTAGAATAATTCCATCTTTAGACTCATGTAATTAACAAAAGAAAAGTGAAAACTGGAGAACAGTTTGAAAAGGTCTTGACTGATAGTAGTAAACAACTTTCAGTCAACTAATGACAATATCGACGCTGATGCTGTGTTGTGGTTTTTTATTTACAGCAGCTCTCATAAGGCAACAGAAATCAAACACCATCAATAGGTCAATGTCAGTTTCGTCTCACCTGATCGAGAACGATATATTTCTATATCGGGTACAGGACAACTGCTGCAAGACCGTAACAAGATAGAAGAAAAATGGAAGCCGCAACTGCAAATGTGGTTTCCTAAAGGTCTGGATGAACCGGATCTGACTTTACTCAAGATTAATGTTAACAAGGCTGATTACTGGCAAAGTACATCAAGCTTTAAGCCAAAAACAATTACTTTTTGAGATGTCATGCGTAGAACCCACTGATACCTCCGGGGGGTTTACCAAAAAATTAGCAAAATTGGTATAGGGTTTGAAATAGTCATTGACACATTAAGCTTTTTTATCGGTGAAATTCCCGATTTTTCGCTCTGGATTGCGCTTGGTTTTTATCTATTTGAGTATTAGCATTCTCGAAAGCCTGCAAAATTTCAGGCGTTACTTTATTGCTCTGCACCTTTCCTGATTGCAGGCTCAAAATTATCTCCCCATCTTTTTGAGTGATCGCTAAATCCTTAGTCTGGGGATTGAACGCCAGATCATATATTCTTCCCCGCACATAAGTAAAACCATCCTCTCCACGTTGCCCCGAAACATCTCCTATTCTCTGAGCAATTTTGGTTAGCCGACTAATCGACTCATATTCTTTTGTATCTTTTCCCATTGCTGCTAATGCTTGCAGTGATAGCTGCCCACTAGTTTTAAACTGATTAGCAACTTCCACAATCCGTTGTTTGTAGGCTTCTGGCTTCCCTAATTTATCCGCAGCACTGTACCATTCTGTCAAATTATCAATTGTGACATTTGGAAGTGGTAATTCTTGCTTGGGTGTAGCTTCTGTTTCTGTCTTTAGTTCATTTGTACTGATTTGTGGTTGTAGCGTTTGGGGTATTGCCTGAACCTTTGCTGTACTAACGACTAACTGTGGTGGGTTTAATGATTTTGGTCTATCAGGTAGAGATCGCACTTTCTCCCGATACACACCTTCAGACTCAATCACATCCCCAAATTTCTTGGTCATCGCCTGATAGACAGATTCGGGAATAGAGGAATTGACCAAGTTAAATACAGCTAACCCCTTTTTCGTTTCCAATGGTACATCTTCTGCTGGTACTGGAGCGATCGCAACATCCTTTTCGGTCAACCATTTTGTGACAGTTTCGACTTTATGGTTATCCACCACCAGTTGAGTTAGTCCCAGCAATTTGTCTTCTGAAGTCGCGTACAAAATTGTGGGTCGCTCTTTAATTTTTTGCAAAATGGGTGCAACATTCTCGAATTGTTGCTGTTGTTGCAGCAGCAATTGATTCAATTGTTGACCAAAAATTTGAGTTTCTTTCGTCCATACTTGGGGATATTCAATCGTTTCTGGGTCAACTTTCATCACCGTAATCATAAAATTGCTTTGTAGCGTCGCCTCTACTGGGGTCAGTTTGCCTTGTTTGAGAACTCCTAATTCCTTGAGTGCTTCCTTATCCTTCTTGAAATGCAATACTCCTAATGGTTTACCATTCAAAAATACTGCATCTCTGGTTTTTGAGGGTGATACTTCTAAAGTCAGTTTTCGATAATGCTCATCATTGAATGTTTCACCTTGATAGTCATAAAAGCTAATCTTATTGATTCTTAATAAATTGCCATTAGGTGAAGTAGCAAGCGCAAATGCGTTTTCTTTGCTCTCGGATATAGTCATCAGTTTTAAGCTCAGTTGATTACCATTTTTAATATAGTTAAATGCTTCTAGCTGTTTGATTGAATCAGTATCTAATTCACCCAAAACTTTACCGTCTAATTTAATTTTGACTGCATGGTTTGGAACTGGTACTGCACCAATCTCCAAAGTCACTGTCTCGGCATGGAAAGACTGCCCCGCATAAGAAAACTTGCTGAGTTCTCTAATGGTAAACTCTACTGGTTCTCGTCCTGGTAGTTAAATGGTGGCATTCGCTGTGTACGTTTCTCCTGGGACAAAGTTAACTTGTACCTTTGTCCCGATGGGTAATTGTCCCGTTCTCGGTTCTAGAGGAGCATATTCTTTGTACTCACCATCGCTATCCTGCACAAACACTAATCTTGAACCATAACGGTCATGCCCTGGTGGGTGATGAGATGCTCTAATTTCGATGGGGTATTTTTCCTGGGTATTCCATACTTTATCGCGAAAATTATTCGCTTCATTATTCAGTGTCCCTAATCTCAATTCGGTGAATTGCAATTGCCCCAACTGAGAGATAATTTCATCTCCAAATGCTGCAAACACAAAGTTTGGTGTTTTCTTGGGTGCTGTTGAAGGCGATTGTTTGTTCTCTAGTTCATCTTGTCTGGTTGCACAAATACTCCACGCTGCTGCCGCCGCAGATAATCTGTCTTGTTCTGGAATGCTGTCTCGAAATTCTTCTGCTTGTTGGTACGCCTGCCCAAACATTAACTTCGTCTGTCCCTGGCTCAGTTCCGGCTTTATGTCAACGACAATAGCTCTGTCAGCAGACATCCCTGGCTTAAGTTGATAACGCTCTACCGATTCCACAGAGACTGTCCCCAACTTTCGGTATGCGGGTTTTCCGTCTTCTAGTTCTCCATCAATTTGAGCTACAGCTAGTAATGTATGTGGTCGTTCTTTGCTTTGGTATTTTTCTGGTATCGCTTCTAACTTTAGGTTGATGTTCTTTGCCTGTGCTTGCCAGATACCAGGATGCCCATAGCGGGTGAGATTGCTAATCTCGATTTGCGCTCCCTGCTGCGTTTGAATGACGGCTGATGGCCCAAGCTGTGTCTCTCGCTTTCGTTCCATTGTCACCGCCGCATTGAATTTCTGGTCAAATTCGTACTTGGCTGCGATCGCTGTGAATTTTTGCTGCGGTGTAAATTCCACTCTCTGGAATAAATCCTGGAACTGAATTATGGGACGTGATTCTAACTGTGATTCCTGAAAATATTTATTCGTTTGATTAATTAATAATTCTACTGGTGAATATCCTGAAGTTGTGATACCGGAATTTAAATAAGCAGTTCGGGATTTTTTATCTTTTATATAATTAACATCTCGATATAAATAGCGTAGATTTTCCCTGATTAAATCCATTTCAGGTTTTTTAGCACTCTTAAATAAATCTACCGCTATCTGATTTTGATAACACCCTTCTTCAATCATTTGGCGATACATTTTACGGTTAACTTCCATCGCCTGTTGGATGATTTCGGGAGTTCTCGGTTCTTGGGCTAGAGCAACAAACTGTTGTATAGACGCTCTATATTCTGCCCTAATTGGTTTGTGTTTTTGGTAATTCTCAGCCTCAAATAAACCTTGATAATGATTAGCAACTTGGTCTAAGTATTCTGATTTCTGCTCAAGTGTTCCATAAGTTTTTAATATCTCAATTTCTGATTCTAAGGCTTCTAGTGCGGTAACTTGATTATTAATTACTCCCACACTGATACTATCGCTCATATGGATAGCGATTTCTTCAAATGGTGGTTGTGTACCATCGGGTAAATAAAATGATTGTTTTTTGAGCTTAACTGTAGGAGCATAAGCATTTTCTCTCTGGTTTCTATATTCTGCTTCGGCTGTGAAGTTGGGGTATTTGTTTGCTGGTGCTACGCCAACACAGTCGCCATCAAAGTCTCGTCCCTGACGTTCTGATTCGGTTTATAATGGTGCTATTTCGTCAAGTGATTGGAGATTGGAGATTGGAGACTGTAGATTGACTCCAATCTCCAATCTCCCCTCTCCAATCTCCAATCTTCTGTTGGCTTCAAGTCTTGCTAATATGCGCTTGTGGTCTTCATCATTGACTACTATAATGCCTTTGAGATTTACCCCATCTGGAGCTACACAATCATCAACAAGTTTATTAGTAGAGGCGCACAAACCATTGGAGTTGAGGAAGGGAGAACGGAAGTTCAGCACCTTTTCGCCATCATCCATCCAAGGAACACAGATTTCTCCGTTTTTCAGTTCTTTGGACGGAATAATCATGCCTCTATCAAATGTTAATTTTCTTCCTAGTGCAATATCTCGCCATTCATTCTGTACAAATTTCCTGAGTTCTTTCATGACTTTCTCAGTTTCTAAAAGCTGATAATGTCCACCAACTAAGTCAGCTTTAATGAGTTTGTACATCAACAAATCATTTCTCTCTGATTTTTCTTGCTCATCGTCTAACTCATCTTCTTCAGATAACTCATCTTCTTCAGATTCGTTACTGTTAAATAGTTCCCATTCTTTAACCAGTGAGCCATCAGCAACTCCCAAAGTAATTTGTTGTTCTAAAGATGCTTTTTGTGATTCAGTAAGAGCCTTGCGCTTTTCGTACTTCTCGCAGTAAAGTTGAGCTACTTTTCTGGGGTCATCTTGAACTTCTGCTAGCTTTTGTGCTTGTACTTCGAGTTCCTCTGCAAAATCTTTGATACCTTGGGGGAATGATGCTAACAGTTGAGATATTGCTGTTAGACCTTTCTCGGATTGAGACTTTTCTCCTAGCCAGATTTTTTGCTGGTATAATCCTGGTTTGATTTGAGGTTTATTTGCTCCATTAGGATTATCTTTGTCTGTTCCTTTGAAACTGGATATCGGAATTATTAAATCGATTTTGGGTTCGTTATTAGGATTAGCATATTTTATCTTATCTAATCTAGAGGGTCGTAGTGTCCCTTTCCCAAAACGGTATTTAGTATCTTCTCCATCTCCTTCTCTCCACCCAAAACGATGTTGAATCACGCGATAGCTCTTATCTGCTTGTTCTTCCCGCTTAGTCAACTTATCATAAAGTTCAGTTGAGAGTTGTCCATAACAATCACCTACTAACTTGAAAGCATCCTCTTGGTCAATAATTCCTCCATTCTCCCCATTAGAATCATCTACAATTAAAATGTTTAATTCTTCATTAAGTGCATTTTTACAAGCACCCAAGAAGATTGAACCGTAAGCCCCCCTGTCTTTTCTATCAGGACACAATTTATCAATCACTTCTAAACATTCCGGCTCACCATACAGTAATCGGGTTTTAGAGGATAATAAAAGAGTATGCCCATCTGGATGATTTCTTAAATCTGATGCTTTACTATGTTCATCTATATGTCCAAAAGAAAATTCTTTACCTGGGAAGTAAAACTCTAGTAGGGTATTATCTAATTTTTCAGTTAAAATTGATTGTAAGTTCTTATTATCTCCATTAGTATGAATCCATTGATTTAATCTAGTGTCAAAATGTTTAAATTCAAGAGACATAAGTTTATTTAAATATTCAAAAATTTAAGGAGTTAAATATGTCAGGAACAAGAATTAAGCGTTGGCTCAATATGCACGGTAAAGAGTTTAATGCCGATGGAACTTTAAAACCTGAAGCCAGGGAACAAATGTTATCTAAAGGTATGAATAATGGAGCAATTGATAGTTATGCCCGTAGATTAAAAATCAATTATGAGGAGTGGAAACACCTTGATGAAACAGATCCTATAGCTTGGACTGTCTATACGGCATACGATTTCTTTACCGCAGAAGAAAAGCAGCAGTTCAACCCTGACGGCACTCTCAGAAAGGAATATATAGAAATTGCACTCTCAAAGGGCATTAGTGAGAACCGGCTTGCAGAAATGGAACGCCGTAAAAAGCTTGATGTCGAGACTTATAATAAGGTATCTGCAAGAGATGCTGAAAAAGGCATCAACTTTGGCGAAGAAAAAATGAATGAAATACTTGCTAGCCGGAGAACATACGCTGAACGCCGGAAGCAGATGGAACAGGACTTACGGAACTTTGAAGAACCGAGTAGTCTGCCTTTTGACAAAGATACGCCTTATTTTTGATTTTCTATCCCAGATGGAGATGGGGCAATTTCAGTCTGTGATGTTCCAGGCTTAAATGCCCCATTTAAAAATGCAATCATTCCCAAAATTGCAAAGGCTGTAATCACAACTCGCTGAAGTGAGTTAAAAGCAGACTTTTCTTTTGCTACTTCAGACCAAACTTTCTGAAGTTGGTCTGATGTTCTGTCCTTCCAGTTCAAATAATGTAAAGCCTGAATACAAGATTCGATGTTTTCTCCGGCTTGCACTCTTTGAAACAACAGTATTTCAAGTTGCTCTTTTCGTCCTTGATGAGTAGATAAGTCAAGAGCTTCTGTTGCTTGTTGTGGTTTTATACCATTGCGAGTTTGTATTTGCATAAATTTTCTACAATAAAGTACATGAAAGGGTATACGAGAAATGGTGAAATCTTCTACAAGATGATTCTGCAAAGTAAAAGCGAAACCTAATACCAATTCACTAAAATCATGAAACGGCTTCCAACCTGGAAACCCTTGTTAAGTAATGATTTTTCAATTGCGAATTGGTATAAAAGTTCTGCATTCTTGCACAGAGTTTATCTATTTCAATCTGCGAAATCCATAGGCGAAAGATTGAAAAAAAATCGTACTCCCGTCTATGGAAAAATTAATCAAATTATGCTATTGCTCAAGCTCAATACCTTTTTGATGCGATGTTACAGGTGTTGGGGTGTCTGCTTCAAAGGGGTCTGTACCATCCACAAAGATTTCCTGTGCCAGAGTTCGTCCATCACCATCAATATCCGACTGCATAATATCCCTGTTGTGTCACTTTAGGCAGAGGAAAAATAGAATTCAGGGTGAGCCAGGAAGGTTAAAATTGGAGAAGTGAGCCTATAAACGATGGCTTGAAGCTTAGAAAAACCCTCATACAGTTGAGGAATA
>Ga0209172_10002892_pt1 | contig 28279 bp, 30 predicted proteins | sample LarsenN4metaG_FD_184113 | JGI IMG/M metagenome (GOLD analysis project Ga0209172, IMG submission 184113) | Hot spring sediment bacterial and archeal communities from British Columbia, Canada, to study Microbial Dark Matter (Phase II) - Larsen... ... | reverse complement strand
AAGCCGTCGAGCACGATCCGTCCGAATTCGTCGCCCGCGTGCGGCCGCCTGACCGCGCCTGGCGCCCCATCGCCTTGCTGACTTTCGGCCGCCTGGAACACAGCGGCGTGCGGGTCAACGATAGCTACCACAAGAACAGCCCCTACAGCGCCGCCTGGACCGAACGCACGCACGAGTTGTGGCTCAAGGCTTCCTCCACGACCGACGAGGCCACGCAATTGGCGGCGCTGGCGGGCATCGAAGATGAATTATTGCGGCAGCGCTTCATCATCCCGCTGTACGCGGCGTCGCTGATCATGGGCTATACCGATCGCGTGCTGGAGCATCCCACGCCACGGTACTCGCCGCACATCATGGATCTGGATCGGATCGTCTTGCGGGATTGAACGGCGCGCTGATTCATCGAGAGTCTTCCCATGACCCGATACGTCTTCAGACGCCTCTGTTACGGTGTGGTGACGATCTGGCTCGTCACGCTGTTCGTCTTCGGCATGTTGCGCCTGTCGGGCGATCCCATCAAGTTCATGCTGCCGCCAGAGGCGTCGTTCAGCGATATCGAGCGCATGCGGCGCATCCATGGCTTGGATAAGCCGCTATGGTACCAATACCTGCTCTTCAATAAGAGCATCCTCACCGGCGAGTTTGGCATCTCCCTGCGGTGGGATCAGCGCCCCGCCTTCGACGTCTTCCGAGAGCGCCTGCCGGCCACCATTCAGTTGGCCACCGCCGCCGTGTTGTTCTCCGTCCTGGTAGGCGTGCCTATCGGCGTGCTCTCAGCAACGCGGCCCGATTCCCTGCTGGATCGGCTGGGTCGGGCCTTTGCCATCACCGGCCAGTCGATGCCCGTCTTCTGGGTGGGGCTCTTGCTGATCCTGCTGTTCACCGTGCAATTGGGCTGGCTTCCCAGCGCTGGCGGCATCGACCGGCTGGGCCTGCAGGGGATCATCATGCCTGCCGTGTCGCTCGGTTTCTATCTGGTCGCCGCCCACATGCGCATCGTGCGCTCCACCATGCTGGACGCATTGAACTCGGACTACATCAAGATGGTGCAGGCCAAGGGCATGCCCAAGCGCATCACGATTTGGAAGCATGCCCTCAAAAACGCCGCCATCCCCGTCTTCACCCTGTTCGCCGTCAACTTCGCGCAGCTGATCTCCGGCGCCGTCATCACCGAGAGCATCTTCGCCTGGCCCGGCATCGGCCGTCTGTTGGTCGAATCCGTCTTCGCCCGCGATTACACCGTGGTGCAGACCGTGGTCTTTTTCTCCTCGGCGATCATCGTGGTCATCAACTTGGTCGTCGATCTGAGCTACGCCTGGCTGGATCCGAGGATTCGGTTGGCTTAAAATCTCGAACCTTGCTCACGAGATCTAAGGCTGTACATTCAAGCCTCGAAATCATGTTCTCTAGTACCTAATTAGGCAATGCCTATACTAGTAATTCGAGCTTCTCAATATATAACATCTATCATCAATCAAGGTGACGCCTTAATTCTCTTGATTAATCCTCCTGATGATTACAAGGAACGACGTGCCTAGCAAAGATGTACTAACATATGGCTGACATGATGCAGTAGCAGTGAGGTAGTAAAAATGAGTGACCAAACAAAAGCTGAAGGGACGACTGTATTAACTGTTGAGGAACTTGAAGAAAAACTAACCGCCGATCCTACCGACCTCGAGATACAAGAGGACTTGGCCCAGGCTCTGCTCGACAAGTATCTCTATGAGAAAGGTTCCGAACAAGATATCGAGCGGCTCACACGCCTTCTTGTCGGAATGTCCAAGGATCGGGCGCTATTCGAACGTGCCTACATCGCCTGGCACAACCGTAAGGACAACGAGGCAGTCGAGAAACTCTGCGAATATGCTCTCCAAACAAGCAGAGATCGAGATGAACCTTTCACGAGCGATGAGCTATGGGACTGGGTATCTCCCTTTATGACAGCCCCCCCGAAGGGCCTATGGAGACGATTGGCGGAAGTATTCGCTCGTAGTTGGCCAGACTCTGCGGCAGTGCTTACCTTGCAGGGCATGGCGGAGGACGACTCCACCATAGCGATAGATTACCTGGTGCGAGCTCTGGAAAGGGATGAGAACTTTTGGCTCGCTGCAGGTTGGTGCGGCTCAGTCTATGCCGAGCAGAAAAACTGGAGAGCGGCCCGAGGTTATTATCTGCGCGCCTTGAAGTCCGAAACCGCCGCATCGCTGCCAGAACTCCACTTTGACATAGCCTGGTGCTACGGAAAGATGAAGGAATATGAGGCAGAGGCACAGGCTTACCGGGCATGCCTGGCGCGAGACCCAGACTACCCCTACGCCAGGAACAATCTTGGCTGGTCACTCATGAAGGCGCGCAAATTTGAGGAAGCGGTGCCAGTGCTCACAGAGGCGATCCAGCGCGGCCGCGATGGTAAATATCCACTGAAAAACCTGGCCAGAGCGCTGAGACGACTCGGGCGATTTTCGGAGGCGATCGAGCTTTTTCGACAGGATGTGCATCGCGGGACGATTACGAAAACCGCTCAGAAGCAAATAGCCGAGTTGGAAGCCTTGATCCGAAAGCAGGCTGAGGGGGCGCAGTTACCTGTCGATCTGACCTCTGAGGAGATAGAAGACGACGATGACTCTATCGCTGCTCCAGTCCCTGGCGAGAAAGAGGATGCATCCATCGGAGCGGCACAGGATGGACCCGGTGAGGCGCGAACCGAGTCCGACTCTCGCTCTCACTCAATAACCTCTCAGAGACAATCTCTTCGGACAGCGCATCCTATCCGAACTGAGGAGACCCTCGAAGCGCTCCTAGAGGAGATGATCTCGCGGGAGGGGCGTGCTTTTGGACGCAATGTGCGAATATTTGAGTCGCCGGATGGTCGGTACGGTCGGCAATTAGCGATTCCCGGCATCGGCAGGATTGACCTGTTAGTTCAGGATCTCGACACGCAGGAACTCATCGTGATTGAATTAAAGCGAGACATGAGTACCGATGAGGTGGTCGGCCAATTGTGTCGCTATCTGGGATGGGTTCAAGAAAACATAGCGGAAGACGGTCAGAAGGTCAGCGGCATTATTTGCGTTCGTCGCTCTTCCGAAAAACTGCGCTTGGCGGTCTCAGCCGTATCAGGGGTTGAGATCTTTGAATATCGCTTAAGCTTTACGAAGACTTGGCCTCATTACGCACAGGGCGGCGCAAGCAGTACACCGACTCCGGTATGATAGCCGACTCCCCACATTGCACGACGCTGCCGAACCGTTATCGGCTTCGTCAGCGAAGGAGGTCGTCAAGGATCTGGTGGAATTATTTACAAGGCAAGGGTATTACGGTGCGAGCTGCATATGCTAACCTACAAAGCGATGTATAAATTCCTCGATCAGGGTGTGCATGCTGAAGTGTTGGATTTCCCTGGCACCATCACCTTTGGCGAAAACCTAGATGAGGCGCGCCGGTTGCTGGCAAGCGCTTTGGAGGATATGGCCGAGACGAACCTGCTTCGGGGGGAGCCTCTGCCGCGACCTGATCCATCACGTACCGATCCAGAGGCGGATTTGGAGGAGCCGATCCACTTGCTCTTAATCGCCTCATCCCGTGTCCGGGTCGTCCCTCAAACCTCTGTCCCATGAAACGGCGTGATCTGTTACGCCACTTGATGCAACATGGCTGCCGCCTCGTGCGCGAAGACATAGACCGATACCTGGCGTCTCTCAAGATCTATCCCCCGAGCTGCGTCTTCCTGTCCCCCCTCACCCTAACCCTCTCCCGGAGGGAGAGGGAATGAGGTGGCTCGGCTCGCTCGAAGGCGCTCCCGCATGGGGGAAGGCGAGGGCCCGAGTTGGGCCGTTCCGGTCATGGCGCACATCGTATCTGCCATCGTCAAAAGCGTCGCATTGGTCGCATGCCAACCATCAGTGCTGGGGATGAACGGACGTGAGAAAACTCGGTTGGGAAGCGGTGGAACACTTACCACCGGATGTCGCTGGTGAGGCCGCTTCTACCCGGAGCGTCGGCGCTTGGGTCAAGGCGGCCCTGCGGGGCGCGCCGAAGATCTCGCTGACGATCTTAACGCTCGCTGTGCTGTGTGCCCTGTTCGCCCCCTGGCTGGCCCCGGCTGATCCCATCGTCGGCAACCTGGCGGACTCGCTGCAACCGCCCGGGTCCGCCGGCCATCTCCTGGGCACCGACAATCAGGGGCGCGATCTTCTGAGCCGCATCATCTATGGCGCCCGTATCTCGGTGACGGTCGGCGTCCTGGCTGTGTTCGTCGCCGGCGGGGTGGGGACGATCATGGCGGTGCTCAGCGGCGTCTACAAGGGCTGGGTGGATGTCGTCCTGATGCGCATCACGGACGCTTTTCTCGCCCTGCCGTTTTTGATGATCGCGGTGACCGTGGTATCATTGCTCGGCCCCAGCCTCCTGAACGTCATCTTGGTGATTGGGCTGCTGCGCTGGATGGGCTACGCGCGGGTGCTGCGGGGTGAGGTGTTGAGGCTGATGGAGATGGATTTTGTGCGCTTGGCGCTGGTGGCGGGCGCCAGTCGCTGGCGCATCATCCTGCGGCATATTCTGCCCAATCTGATCAATACGCTGCTGGTGCTGGGCACATTAGAACTCGGGGTGGCGGTCATCGCCGAAGCCGGGCTCAGCTTTCTCGGCCTGGGCGTGCCGCGGCCGCTCCCCTCCTGGGGAACGATGCTCGCCGAGTCGCAACAGTACTTTTACATCGCGTGGTGGCTGCCGGTGATCCCGGGCGTCGCCATCACCCTCCTGGTGATGGCGAGCAACCTGACCGGCGACTGGCTGCGGGATCGCACCGATCCCACCAGGCGACAGCTCTGAAACAGAGTGCTAAGGGATGAGGACTGAGTCTAAGCGTGCTTTCCACCTACCTTTGGGGTCAAGCAGGAGAAGCCAGCGCAGAAAGCGGTCGGGCAGTTTTCTGAGCCAGTATTGACCAGTTTTACAGCCGACCCGAGGCTATTTACGAGACAGCTTCGAGTCAGAGGAGGCAGCCGATCATGGCGCCGATGCCAGATGATGCCCGCCAGCCGCTCCTCGACGTGCGTGAACTGCGTACCTACTTTTTTATGCGGCGCGGCATCGTGAAAGCGGTCGATGGCGTGAGCTTCCGAGTGATGCCGGGGGAGACCCTGGGGCTGGTGGGAGAATCGGGGTCGGGCAAAACCATGACCTGTCTGTCCATCCTCAAACTCCTGCCGCGTGGCGCCCGCATCGTCGGCGGGCAGATCCTGTTTCAGGGGCGCGATTTGGCGTTGGCTGCCGACGGCGACATAGAAGCGGTGCGCGGCAAGCAGATCGGCCTCGTGCTCCAAAACGCTATGGCGGCCCTCGATCCCGTGTTCGCTATCGGCACCCAAGTGGGTGAACCCCTGGTCGTCCATGAACAGTTATCCTGGAAGGCGGCGCTGCGGCGGGTGATCGATCTCCTCAGGATGGTGAAAATCGTCTCCCCGGAATTGCGCTTGCACAACTATCCCCATGAACTCAGTGGCGGCATGCGCCAACGCGTCGCCAGCGCCGCCGCCATCGGCTGCCGGCCATTGCTCTTGATCGCTGACGAACCGACCACCGCCCTGGACGTCACGACGCAGCGGCAGTATCTGGACTTGCTCAAGGAGTTGCAGAGGGCTACCGGCATGGCCATTCTCTTCGTCACCCATGACATCAGTCTGGTCGGCAATATGTGCGATCAGATCGCCGTATTTTATGGCGGCATCGTGGTGGAGTACGGCCCGAGGGACCTCGTGCTGACGCAGCCAAGCCATCCCTATACCGAGGCCCTGCTGCAGTCGGTCCCGAAGTTGGGCGAGACGCGCGAGCGCTTGCGAACCATCCGCGGCGATCCACCCGATCTGGGCCGTCTGCCGAGAGGCTGTCCCTTCCATCCTCGCTGCGATGCGGCGATGGACATCTGTCGGACCGGTGAGCCGCCGCCAGCCTTTATCTTAGCGGATGGCCGCCGCACGCGCTGTTGGTTGCATGAGGCGGAACATGTCGAACGCCCTGCTGGAAGTGCGAGAGCTGACTAAACATTATCCGGTCACGCGCGGGCTCTTCAGGGGGACACTGGTTGGCTCTGTGCGTGCGGTCGACGGCATGTCCTTCGCCGTCCACGCCGGGGAAACGTTCGCCATCGTGGGGGAATCCGGCTGCGGCAAGACCACCCTGGCCAACCTCATCCTGGGCCTGTTGCCGCCTACCAGCGGCGAGATCCTGCTGCAAGGGCGGCCGCTCGGCCAGTTGGATGCGGTGGAGTTCATGGCCTATCGGCGCTCCGTGGCGGCGGTCTTTCAAGATCCGTATGGGGCGCTGAATCCGCGCATGCGCGTCGGCGACATCGTGGCAGAGCCGTTAGAGATCCATGCCTACGATAGGCCGAAACGCCAATCGCGAGTGCGCCAGGTCCTGCAGGCCGTGGGTTTGCCAGAGGGCAGCGCCCGGCGCTTTCCGCACGAGTTCAGCGGTGGCCAGAAACAGCGCATCGGTATCGCTCGTGCCCTAGTCTTAGAGCCGCAGCTCATCGTGCTGGATGAACCGGTGTCGTCGCTCGACGTGTCGATCCGCTCGCAAATCCTCAACTTGCTCAAAGATCTACAACAGGAGCTGGGCATCGCCTACCTGCTCATCAGCCATGACTTGGCGACGGTGGAACACATGAGCGATTGGATCGGCGTCATGTACCTCGGCAAGCTGGTCGAAGTCGGTCGGGCTAAAGAGGTCTGCCGTCAGCCTAAGCATCCCTATACCGCGACGCTGGTCGCGGCCGCCACGCCGCCGGGGCAGACGCCGCCCTGGGACATCCCGATCACCGGCGATGTCCCAAGCCTGCTGGCAACACCTCGTGGGTGTAGCTTTCATCCCCGTTGTGCCTATGCGATGCCCGTCTGTAGCCAGAGCACGCCCTCTCTCATCGCGGTCGAGGCGCAACGGCAGGTGGCCTGCCATCTTTATCCCGACGTGATTCATCAGATCCGCCTGACTCCCCCTCCGGCGTCCTCTTCCTCGAGGAACAACCGGGGGTAAGGGGGCATGCCGGCTGAAGGAGGAAGATCGATGAGCCTGGAGTGGTTTCGATTGGATGGCAAAGTCGCCCTGGTGACGGGTGCGGCGCAGGGGATCGGGCGCGCCACTGCCGAAGCATTGGCTGCTGCGGGAGCCCGCTTGATTGTGTCCGATCGGCAGGCGGAGAAACTCAAGGAGGTCGTCGCGGCGCTGGAGGGGCAAGGCAAGCCAGTAGTCAGCGCTCCAGCCGATGTCACCAATCGCGCGCAAGTTGAGGCTATGGTCCAGCAAGGACTGCAAACCTATGGTGTCGTCGACATCCTGGTGAACAACGCCGGCGGCAGCGGCAATGTAGGCATGGATCAGATCGAAGACGTCTCGGAAGAGCTGTGGGACGAGATCGTCGATGCCAACCTTAAGAGTGCCTATTTGTGCTGCCGGGCCGTCGTACCGCACATGAAAAGCCGGCGATGCGGGAGCATCATCAACTTCTCCTCCATGTCGGCCAAAGGCGCGTTCGGGGCCCGGGGTACGTCGGCGGCGCGCCTGCCCTATGCCGGTGCGAAGGCCGGCATCCTCGGCTTCACCTCGCAACTCGCCAAGGATCTGGGGCCGTTCGGTATCCGCGTCAACGCTGTGATGCCGGGTTTCATCCTGACCCAACCCGACGCCCGCGTGGCCCAGCGCTATGAGGCCCTGTCGCGTGAGGAGCAAGAGGGCATGGTCCGTCCGGTCCCACTGGGCCGACCCGGACGTCCCGAGGAGGTGGCGGCGGTGGTGCTGTTTTTGGCCTCCGATGCCGCGAGTTACGTCTCAGGTGCGACGATCGAGGTCAATGGCGGACGGTAGCGAGCGCCGCGATCTCGTGGTTTTCCCTCAGAGAAAGGCAGGTGACCTATGCAACTCCTCATCGGTGGCACGCTCATCGACGGCACCGGCGCCCCACCGGTGCGCGATGCCGCTGTCTTGATCCACGATCGACGCATCGAAGCCGTCGGCCCACGTCCTGCTGTGACGCCGCCGCCCAACACGGAAATCATCGATATCTCCGGCCTGACCCTGCTGCCGGGCCTGATCGACTGCCACGACCACCTGGCCCATCACAATTATGGCCTGGCCCACCGCTGGGGCCTCGACGAACCGCAAAGCACTCGGCATCTGCGCACCGCCAAGGTGATGCAGCAAACCCTGGCCACGGGGTATACCACCGTGCGCGACGCCGCCGGCCTCGACGCCGGCATCAAGCAGGCGGTCGAGGAGGGGCTCATTCAGGGGCCGCGCGTCCAACTGTCGGTGAACATCATCTCCCCCATCGGCGGCATCGGCGATCGCATCAGCCCTTCTGGCCATACTTGCTGTGTGCCCGGCGATCCGTCGCTGCCCGAGGGCGTAGCCAATGGCATTGAAGGCGTCCGGATGGCGGTGCGCACCATGGTACGGGCCGGAGCCGATGTGATCAAATGCGCCACCACCGGCGGGGCCAGCTCCCGAGCCGGCCACGGCCCCAAAGACCCGGCATTCACCCTGGACGAGATGCGGGCCTTGGTGGACGAAGCCCATCTGCTCGGCCGGCGCGTCATGTGTCACGCCCTCGGCGGTCCTGGACTGCGCATGGCGATCGAGGCCGGCGTCAACTCCATCGAACACGGCTGCTACCTGGATGAAGACCCCGAGCTCATCGCCATGATGGCCGAAAAAGGCATCTTCTTCGTCCCGACGTTTACCGTGTACGTCTTTCACCGTGAGGTCAGCCCACCCCATGTGCGGGCCCGCGGCCGTGACTTGCAGCCCCATCATATCGAGAGCCTCCAGCGGGCGCTGGAAGCAGGGGTGAAGGTCGTGGCCGGCACCGACGCCGGCGGGCACATGCACAACATCAACGCCCGCGAGCTGCAGTATCTGGTGGAAGCTGGCATGTCGCCGATGCAGGCCTTGCAAGCCGCGACGGGGTGGGCGGCCGCATGCTTGGGGTGGGAGAGTGAGATCGGCACCATTCAGCCGGGCAAGCTCGCCGACCTGGTGGCCGTGGCTGGCGATCCGCTGCAGGATATCACGCTGCTCCAGGACCGCCAGCGCATCAAGCTCGTGTTCAAAGACGGCCAGCTCTGCGTCGATCGGCGTGGGGAACAACCGGTGCCTGCCGAGCCGTCAGCGGCGGTGTGAAGAGCGCTTTAGGCCAACGGCACCACCAGCGCCAGGCAGGGCCCCTCCCCCAGCGTGCGGGTGGTATGGCCACGACCGGTGGTGTCCTCCACGAGCCGGGCGTCGCCAGGTCCGAAGCGCCGCGAGGTGCCGTCGCCGAGGCCGATCTCCAATTCGCCCGATACGATGATGACCCACTGCCGGCGCGGCGCTGGATGCCAGTCGAGGAATTGCTTTGCCTTAAACTCTTGGAGGCGAATACCCGCCGCCGTTTGCAGTTGCCAGAGATCCGGGTGGTCGGATGGCTTCAGCTCTTCGATGTGGGACTCGCCATCCGCGCCGGTATAAAGTCGATATAGACCCATGTCCGCTCCTTTCAAAGCTTGAGAAGGCCATCATGACCGCAAATATTTGGCTTCCTACTCCCTCCACCGCCCTTCCCACGTCGGTGGCGTAGACGCCAGGGTAAGCGCGAAACAGCGTAGGACGCCCCCCGCCCTCACCCCAGCCCTCTCCCGCAGGGAGAGGGAGCCAAGCCTTCGGGTCAGGGTCATATCCGAAAAAACCCGGCTTTTTGAGAGCGGTGAGAGGGGCCACGCACCTAACTCCCGCGCCCCTACGGTGTTGCCACCTTTCTGTAGCTCTCGTCCCGACTCACCACCACATCGATTACCGTCGGCACATCGGCGGTCTTCGCTTTCTCGATGGCTGGGGCGATGTCCTGCGGCTTCTCCACCCGCATGCCCTGACAGCCAAAGCCCCGGGCGATGGCCGCGAAATCGGTGTCGATATACTCAGCGATCTCAGGACGGTCCAGTCGATCGTCGCGCACCCAACCGAGGGCGGAGTCGTTCATCACCACAAAGATCGTCGGCGCCCGGTATTGCAGCGCTGTAGACAACACGTGCAGGCTCATGGCGAAGCCGCCGTCGCTGCTGACGCTGACGCAGGTGCGGTCGGGATACAGCAGCTTGGCCGCCACCGCCGCCGGCGGCGCCCAGCCCATGCCGGCGATGCCGCCGGGAACGATCATCGTACCGGGCTGGCGCGGCTGATAGTGATGGATCATGAACAGACGGTTTTTGCCGGCATCCATGGTCAGAATCGCCGAGGGATCGAGGGTGTCATTCATGATGCGGATGAGGCGCTGATGACGGATTGGCACGTCGTCGGCGAAGAGTTCCGGGGCGCGATGATAGCCCTCGATCTGCTTGCGTTCCTGCAGTCGCTCTTGGCGGGCTGCCGCCTGCGGAGCTTGGGGGAGGTCAAGGCGTCGCGCGCCTTCGACCAATTGTCGCAGCACCACCCCGGCATCGCCCACCAAATTAACGGCGGTGGGGAAAATCCAGCCGGCATTGCGGGGGTCGATATCGATTTGGATAATTTTCTGCCGCATGGGGTCGATGAAGTCCGGATTCTCCCGGCGGGTCGTGTTGGGCGACAAGTGGCAGCCGACGACCAGCAGGACATCGGCTTCAGCCACCACGCTATTCGCTGCCTTTTGACCGAACGTCCCCATCAGGCCCACCGCCAACGGATGGTCCTCCGGGAACGTACTCTTGCCCTTGGCGCCGGTCGCCACCGGAGCGCCGAGGAATTCCGCCAGCGAGCGCAGCTCGGCATAGGCTTTGGCCACGTGTACGCCCTGGCCGGCGATGATCACCGGGCGCTCGGCCCTCAGCAGCAGCTGCAACGCTTGAGTCACATCGTCTTCCGCGGCGGGCTGCGGCGAGCCCCGCAGATAGCCGGCGGTGGGAAACAGCAGGGGTGGCGTCGTCGTATTCACTTCGCCTATGACCGCATCTCGCCGCAGCAAGACGCACGTCGGCCCGGGCCGTCCGGCGGTGGCATGCTTGATGGCCAGTTGTAAACCCTGCACGGCCTCCTTGGGGGTGGTCGCATAGGTGGTATATTTCGTGATGGCTTTAAAGACGGCCGGCAGATCGACCGAGCCGTGCTCCCCGGAGCCGCCCTGGTACGAGCCATGTTGGGCGAAGACGCCGCCCTCGCTGGTATCCGTCAGGGCGATCATCGGGGAACTGCTCATGAGCGCCTCCATGATGCCGAAGCCCCCGCTCGACCCGATAAACACCCCTTGGCCCAGAAGAACACCCGGTTTGCCGGTGAGGCGGCCATAGACATCGGCCATGATCGAGGCGGATTGCTCGTGTCGGGTGAGGATGAAGCGGATCTTATCGCGGTGGTCGTGGATGGCGTTGAATAGGGGGCCGGTGCCGCCGCCGGGGATGCCGAAGACATGGTCGATCCCGGCTTCGATGAGCACTTCACACATGTGCTGGCAGGCCTGCATCGTGCGCTCCTCCGCATCGCTAGAGGGTCTGAGATACCCTGTCGGGTCATGTGGTGCATATCTGAACTCTCGATTCTCCTATCACAGGTCAGGAGTATGTTCAAGCACAATCGCCGCCGAGAATCGGCGCGAAGCGTTGTCACTTTTGCTTGTCCTTCTGAGCAAGATGCCGGATAATAGACGCAATTTCTCGGGGGCTTGCCGGGTGACTCCACATGACAACCTGACAAGGAGGTGTCGATTGAGACATGTCCTCGGGGCTCTCTGCGGGATGGGTCGTCGTTATCCGCATCGGGAACGGTCACTGCATCGGCAAGCGAGAGGGCTGAAACTCGCCGAGGTCGGAAGGGACGCGGTGGGGTGGGGATGGTTACCACCACAGGCTGGTAAAGGCCTGCCCGCGGATTCGTCAGTCCTGACAATTGACAGCATAAGAAGCCGGGGATGCCCGGCTCTTTCGGTGAGAAAGGAGTGAAAGCATGCCTACGATGTCGGCCGGCCAGGCGGTCGTCGAGGCGCTGCGCGTTGAGGGGGTGCGTTACATCTTCGGCGTCGTTGGCTCCTGCTATGTCGAGATCCTCGACGCGCTCTACGACCATCCGGACATCCAGTTTCTCGGGGTGCGCCACGAGCAGGTGGCGGCGCACATGGCGGACGCCTACGCCCGCGTTGGCGGTCAGCCCGGCGTCTGCATGGCCACCAACGGCCCCGGCGCTACCAACCTGATCACCGGCGTGGCCAGCGCCTATATGAATCATGCGCCGATGATCGTCCTGACCGGGGCGCCGATGATCAGCCAAATGCTGCGTGACTCCTTTCAGGAGCTCGATCAGCTCACGCTCTTTCGGCCGGTGACCAAGGCCCAGATCCAGATCCAGCGGGCCGAGCGTATTCCCGAATTGTTTCGCCACGCCTTCCGCCTGGCGATGGCGGGCAAAAAGGGGCCTGTGCTGGTGGACCTCCCCCGCGATATGTTGAATGACACCGTCGAGGCCGCTTTCGTGCCGCCCGAGCGCTACCGCTGGCCCCAACGCGATGCCGGCGATGCGCGGCTGATCGCGCGGGCTGTGGAGGCCTTGAGTCAAGCGAACTCCCCCGTCATCATCGCTGGCGGCGGCGTCATCTGGTCCGAGGCCCACACCGAGGTTCTGGAGCTGGCTGAGCGGCTGACCGCCCCTGTCGTCACCTCCTATGGCCATAACGACGCTGTGCCGCATGATCATCCACTGGTGATCGGAGCGCTCGGCCGAGCAGGCTCGCCCGAGGCGGCCGAGGCGGTACGCGCCGCCGATGTGGTACTGGCCGTGGGGACGAGGCTGGGGCACTTTACGACCTTTTACGACCATCGCTATATTCCGCAGCAAGCCAAGATCATCCAGGTCGAGGTCGACGAAAAAGAGCTCGGCCGGCATTACGCGCTGGAGGTCGGCATCTTGGGCGATGCCAAGGCAGTGCTGCGCGGCGTCTTACAGGCTATGGGGCGGAAACCCCGCAACGAGGCGCGCTGGGAAAAGGTGCAGACGTGGCGTCAGCAACGCCAGGCCCGGCTCACCGCGGTGAGCCAATCCGATGCCCTGCCCCTCAAACCGCAGCGGGTGTATCGTGAGCTGCGCCAGGTGCTGCCGCGCCGGACCATCGTCACGCTCGATGCCGGGGCAGCGGCCTCGCATGCCTACAACCAGCTCGATTTCTATGAACCGCGCACGTTCATCACGCCGGGAGACTTGGGCTGCGTCGGGGCCGGTTTTCCGTCGGCGCTGGGCGCGAAGCTGGCCCGTCCCGATCGACCGGTGGTATGTCTGTGCGGCGATGGCGGCTTTCTCATGACCAGTCAGGATCTGGAGACCGCCGTCCGCGAGCGCATTCCGGTCATCACCGTGGTCATGACCAATAATTGTTGGGGGTCTGAGAAAGCCTATCAGAAGTATTTTTTCAATGAGCGTTACGTCGGGTCCGATTTCACCAATCCGCGCTTTGACGAGTATGCACGGCTGTTTGGCGCATTAGGATTGCGGGCGGAGAAACCCGAAGAGCTGCGGCCGGCCCTGGAAAGAGCCTTGGCCGCTGCGCTCCCGACCGTACTGGAGATCCCTGTCGATCCCGAGGAATTGCCGTTCCCAGCCCGCTCCGATGCGGTGCGGGCGCGGCCAAGTGCGGGGAATTAAGGGCAGCGACGCTGCTGGAGGAATCGAAGTCACCATAGAAAGGAGGAAGAGACGATGGCCGTCAAACGTAAGGCGAAGCTACGCTGGCGATCGAAGAAGGCCAATCACGGCAAAAAACCGGCCTCTGGCTGAGGTCGCTGGGCCTGGCCATTCGTTGCGGCAAGGATCTCGATGAGGGGAGAAGGCCCTTGCAATTTCTTCCCTCTTCGAGTACATTAGGCTGCACTTCGAAGCCGCTACAATAACGGCTGCGTATATGGTCAGACATGGGGCGGTAGCTCAGTCGGTAGAGCGCAGCCCTGAAAAGGCTGGCGTCGGCGGTTCGATTCCGCCCTGCCCCACTTGCCTCCTTCGATCTCCATGGACTTGGTCCTTACCGTTATACTCGTAGTAACCGGTGTAAGGCACCTGATTTATCCCGCATTGCGTCATCTCCCCTTTCTGTCATAGCCTTTCGGGAGATAGCCATCTCATCAAGGGCGCAGGCCCCAGGGGGGCATCGCCTGAGACTCGTCGCTGATCAATCGCGCCGTCGCTGGGGTGCATCGTCGCGATGAGCGATCACCTGTCTGTGGCATAGTGACCGCACCCAAGGCTTCGGCTCGCGCCAGACAGCTAGACCAGCCGAGTGATGCGGGATGGGTGCGCACTTTTGAATTCGTGTCGATGGTCCCCACGGATCCCCGATGCTTTATAGCGGTTTTCAGATCAACGTATGGCAGGTGAGGCCCGTCAGTGCCTATCTCTGGCTCTAACCCGCCCTCACCCCGCCCTCTCCCGGAGGGAGAGGGGGAATAAGGCAACGGCCGCGCCTTCGTTCGGGTCCGTTTCAAGGACCGCGACCAATCGCATAGCCGCTCCCAGAGCTTCAGCCCATTGGTCGAGTATGTCCGCACGGGGCGCGAGCGCCGCCAGCGGTGGTGAACGATTCGCCTGCGATGTTGTCCTTCCTCGAAGCTTGCGACCCCACCCGAGGCAGGCGTATCATGTAAGTCGCATGACTTCCCGATTCCGTGGCACGTTGGGCGTCGCTCGGATTCGGTTGCCTTGCAAGGCTTCTCACCCTAGAGATGCCGACATCTCCTCCGTGGGAGAGGATACTAACGCATGTGATTCCAGGTGAGAGTGTGGCAACCCTGCAGTTCGATGAACTCACGATCGCCTATGAGATGGAGGGCAGCGGTGTCCCTCTCGTCTTTCTGCACCAAGTGGCCACGGATCGGCGGCTTTGGCACCATCAGTATGCATACTTCCAGTCGCAATACCGTCCGATCCTCGTCGATCTCCTAAGCCATGGGGAGAGTGCATGGCCGCCTCAGGCCTTATCCATCGAGCGTGCCGCGCAGGGCCTCCAACAGCTTTTGGGCTGGCTAGGGGTAGGGCCGGCTTTTCTGGTTGGCGTATCGATGGGGGCCGCCGTAGCCATGCGGGTGGCGCTACAAGCGCCGACGCTGGTGCGTGGACTCGGCCTGATTAGCCCTTGGGAGTATATCGGCGGCGATATGCAAAGCCTCGTCAATCGCTTGTTTCGCCTCGCGGATGCGGGGGATATGGCTGGCCATGTCGAGTTATTCTTGCGGTATATCTTGCCCATCGAGTTCGCAGCCCGGCATCCTACAGAAGCGGAGCAGGTACGAACGATGATCGCAGGGCAACAAGCCGCAGCGGTGGCGTACACCTGGCTGGCCTGTCTAGCCACCGACCTGCGCTACCAACTCGGGCGGATCGGCGCTCCGAGTCTGATCATTGCGGGCTTGAATGACTTGTTCACGCCACCGTACCTCGCCCGAGGGGTGGCCGAAAGACTGTCGGAGGTGGAATTGGAGATTTGGGAGGACACCGGGCACTTCCCGTTCCTCGAAGCCCCACAACGATTTAATCGTCGCTTAGAGGTCTTCATCCAACGCTGTTTGACACGATCGGAATCGGGATCATAGCCGGCCTCCACCTCATTCTTTCTTGGGCCTGCCAAAGCCTAAGCAATTGAATCGCCCTTCGAGCAACGCCACTACGCCAACAAAGCACGCTAACGCTCCTGTCAACAACAACACATTCTCCATGATCGTGACCTTTCCTTTGGTGCAAAGCGATGTCTGGTGAACGCCTGTCTCCTTGCCTGACGCTGGCTGAAGACCTGGCCGTGCCGCACTCCCGATAACCGCCCAGGCTATGATGAGAAGCAGACGGCCACGGTGGCTCCATGGGCGATGCATGCGGCGTCGGCTCCACCGCATGAGCAACGTCTGTGCCACGTGCTGGGAGGCGCTGGGGACCGGTCTGCCCTTGTCCGATGATGGTGACGCATGACGACAACTTCGGGCCTCGCCACCCTCGGCCGACTCTCCGGCGCTGGGAGGGCAAAAAGGTCGTCACCGGCGATTTTTGCCGGCGGCGTTTTGCGCCACCTTCCACACGGACTCCGAGTGTGCTGTAGTCGGGAACGGCGGTGGAAAATTTCTTGCCTTTCTGCCTGGTCTTGACTATAGTTCCAGCCAAATCGGGGTCGTTTAGACGCTCTTTGACAATCGATGCAGGGTTGGTGGCCGAGAGTGTGGCGCCGTGCTTTCTGATCGGGGGGCAGCTTGGAGGAAGCATCGCATGAGCCCCTTTATCAGTGGGAAGGATCTTGAAGATCGCCTGAAATCGCGACTGAAAGAGATGGGCTGCCTCATTGAGTCCAAGGAAAAATACGATCATGAATTTAAATTAGATTTCATGCTGTACCGTCTCGCCGGCTTTGAGAAACCGTTGCCCATTTCGGTGGGGGTGCAAGTGACGGCGGATGCCGACGATCTGGACAAGCAGCGTGAATTTCTTGACGTGCAGCGACGCCTCCGTCCAGTGCAAAAGAGTGTGTACTTAGCCCTCGATAGCCAATTAGACGTCGAGGGGGGCGGTGAGTATGCTGTGTTTGTCGCGTTAGGCGCCTGTATTTTCGATCGTGCCAATCGCGACAAACGAGTGATCGGGGTACGAATTCTCCGCGACTTTTCCTTTGAGATGTTTGACCTCGAGGAAAATTGCCGAGTGAGCAGGTCTTTCCGAGTAGACTCTGATGGGCAGCAGATTTGGTTGGATGGCCGAGTGAATTATTATAAACGTCCCGAACGGTTCGGGTTTATCGGGTGGGACGGCAATCCAGACTTTTGGTTTAGCCGGGATCATGTTGAGGATCCTGAATTGCTCGAAATCCTCGATAACCCAGACATCTATGTCAGTGGCACGCCGATCGTCTTCCAAAACGGTGGGATTACCAGAGAAGGGGAGAAACGTCCCACCGCGATTCGTATTCGTCTGAAAAGACCATAGACAGCCCGAGTCAGATAGACGGTCCTCCTCTCGGTCAGGGCGCTTCCTCGCTTACCATCCTCACGGACGTGTGTGGTTCTGGAGCTCTGAGCCTGTGGTTAGCGATCCCATTCGGCTACCAATTCCTCGATCTCTTGGCTGGTTTCGGCCATGCGGTCTTCTTTGAGTGCCTCGAGTTCAGGGTCCTCCATCGCCTTTAACTCGATGTTGGCAAGGATATTCGCCTCGACCTCCCGCAGCAAGGCGATGACCTCGTCACGGCTGAACGACCCAAATTCTCCGGATTTCACCCGGAGAATGAAGTCGCGCAGGTTGATGAGTTCTTCCATACACCAGTGCTCGTATAACGCCCACAGTCGATCCATATTCCTCTCCCCCTCAAATGTTCACGGCACTCATCGACGTCAGGCTGAACGCCAGCGCGCCACTGCCTCGATGTCCCTCATGATCAAGGGCACGCAGGCGGGCGTAACATGTCTTCACTCTCTAGCATACCAGGTGTGACGCAGATGCAAGAAGGCGACCTGTGCCACCCGAGGAGCGCTGTATGGATCATGTTGAATCGTCTCCGCCAGATGATACTGAAGTTGAACTCACCCCTCAAGACCTCCACCGGCTGTTGGCTGGCCCGTCGGATGTCTTGTTGCTTGACGTGCGCGACCTCTGGGAGTACCACATCGTCCATCTCGCCGGGGCGAAGCTTATCCCCCTCCACGAACTCCCCGCTCGGCTCCATGAGTTAGAGGCGCACCGGCCGACGGTCGTCTATTGTCATCATGGCCTGCGCAGTTATGATGCCGCCTGTTTTCTGCGTGATGCCGGGTTTCCCCACGTTAAAAGTCTGGAAGGGGGGATCGATCGTTGGAGCGCCGAAATCGATCCCACCTTACCACGCTACTGACGGCACGACCGACGTCGTGACGGCTTCCCGTTGTTGATGACTTCGTCGCCTCTGATCTCGGAAGGCGACGGTCTGATGGCAAAACTATGCCTGCAGGGTGCTGCAGGGGAGGACATATGATGCGCACAGCGTTGATCCTTGGCCTATTCGGTGGTGTCCTCATCGGCCTCATGCTCGGCAATCAGGTCGCCACTTCGCAGGAAGAGATCTTGCCGATGCCTGAACAGGAGACGCGTGGACGTTTCCAGATCGCCGGCCATTCCACCTATCCACCGCTGCTGATCGATAGCGAGACGGGAGCCTCTTGGATTCTGATGTCAGCCTCCGATGGCGAGGAGCGCCGGTGGGTCTGGGAGGCGATCGAGATGGGCCCTACGCCACAACGCCCATCCCAAAGCCAGGGACGCGATATCGCTCGCTTGCCCGAGGTACCCCAGTCGCCCCATCGCCAGCTCAGCTTTGCGGGTCCTCGGCCGTTTTCTTGGTGAGCGGAACGTTGACACCCCCCTGGCATTCCCGTATAGTCGACAGCAGGAGGGTGTGCCATGGGCTTTGCCCCGAGTTATCTTGCGCTCTATGAAAGCGGTGAGTTGCAGCGCCGTATCGCCGCACTTGAACAGCTGTTGGGCCGCTGCACCCTCTGCCCGCGGGACTGTCTGGTGAACCGGCTCAGCGGCGAATTGGGCCTCTGCCGGGCGGGTGATCGCCTGCACATCGCCGCCGCCTTCCCGCATTTTGGGGAAGAACCCCCGTTGGTGGGGCAGGGCGGATCGGGAGCGATTTTCGTGTCGTGGTGCAATCTGCTGTGCCAGTTCTGTCAGAGTTGGGAGATCAATCATCGCGGCGAGGGGGTGGCGGTCAGTGCGTCTGAGCTGGCGGACGTCATGCTCGATTTGCAGGCTCGCGGCTGCCATAATATCAATTTCATCACCCCGACCCATTATGCGCCGCAATTGATCGCCGCCCTGCCGCTGGCCATCGCGCGCGGCTTTCGCCTGCCACTGGTGTATAATTGCGGTGGCTACGAGGCCTTGGAAGTCATCCAATTACTCGATGGCATCGTCGATATCTACCTTCCCGACATCAAATTTCTCGAGGCACGCGCCAGCGAGCGCTATCTGGACGGGGCGGTGGATTATCCCGACGTGGTGCGGACCGTCGTGAAAGAGATGCATCGCCAAGTCGGCGAGCTCGTGATCGACGAACAGGGCGTTGCCCAGCGTGGCCTGCTGGTGCGCCATCTGGTCATGCCCGGCCTGACGTCGGACAGCGAGGCAGTCCTGCGCTTCATCGCCGATGAACTCTCACCGCAGACGTACGTCAACATTATGGATCAATATCGCCCGTGCTTTCAGGCCTGGCGCTCTCCCGAAATCGCTCGACGCACGACGCAGGAGGAACATCGCACCGTGGTCGAGATGGCGCGTCGGCTCGGCCTCCGCCGTGGGCTCCCGACATTCTGAGACGATATGGCTCGAGCAAATCCGCTGACGACCGTGCGCAATATCGGCATCATCTCCCACATCGACGCCGGCAAGACGACGGTCACCGAACGCATTCTGTTTTACACCGGGCTGTCGCATAAGCTGGGCGAGGTGCACGACGGCGAGGCCACCACCGACTGGATGCCACAGGAACGCGAGCGGGGCATCAGCATCACGGCCGCCGCCGTCTCCACCAAGTGGCGTGGGCATACGATCACCATCATCGATACGCCCGGGCACGTCGATTTCACCATCGAGGTGGAGCGCTCCCTGCGAGTGCTCGACGGCGCCGTCGCCATCTTCTGCGCCGTGGGGGGGGTGGAGCCGCAATCCGAGGCGGTGTGGCATCAAGCCGATAAGTATCGTGTGCCGCGCATCGCCTTCGTCAATAAGATGGACCGTATCGGCGCCGATTTCCCAAACGTCCTGCAGGAGATGCGCGACAAATTGGGTGCCCGTCCCGTGCCCATCCAACTCCCGCTAGGGCAGGAAGAGACCTTCGCGGGCGTGATCGATCTGATCGAGATGCAGGCGCTCATCTGGCACGACACGGACTTCGGCATGAGCTTTGAGAAAGCCCCTATTCCAGAGGCGTTCCAAGACTCCGCGGCGCGTCAGCGAGAAACGCTGCTCGAAGCGGTCGCGGAGGTGGATGAAGAACTGCTCAACGCCTATCTGTCGGAAGGCACACTGCCAGCGGAGGCAATCCGGCGTGGTTTGCGGCTGGGCACGCTGAGCACCGCCATCGTCCCCGTGTTGTGCGGGGCAGGTCTGCGGAACAAAGGCATTCAACCCCTGCTCGACGCCGTCGTCGATTATCTGCCCGCCCCCAACGACCTGCCGCCGGTGGAGGGGCGCCATCCGCGCACCGGCGAGAAAGTGATCCGGCCGAGCGATCCCCAGGCACCCTTCGCCGCCCTGGCGTTTAAGATCAGCCTGGATCAGGGGCGCAAGCTGACGTACTTCCGGATCTATTCCGGTAAGACCGCTCCCGGCGCTGTGGTCTACAATGCCAACCGCGGCGTCCAGGAACGTTTGGCCCGCCTGTTCCGGATGCACGCCAATAAGCGCGAGCGCATCGACGAAGCCATCGCTGGCGACATCGTCGCCGCCACAGGGTTGAAGGAGACCAGCACGGGTGACACCCTGTGCGCTGAGGCCCAGCCCATCGTCCTGGAGGCCATCGAGTTCCCTGAACCGGTCATTTCCCTCGCCGTTGAACCGCGCACGGTGGGAGATCAAGAGAAACTGACACAGTCCCTGGAAAGATTGGCGAGCGAGGATCCCACCTTCCACGTCAAGATCGATGAGGAAACCGGCCAGACGATCCTCTGGGGCATGGGGGAACTGCATCTTGATGTCATCACCCGTCGTCTGGTGGAAGAATTCGGCGTCGCCGCCAAGGTCGGCAAACCGCAGGTGGTGTATCGTGAAACCATTACGCGGACGGTGACGGCGGAAGGGCGCTTCGACCGTGAGCTGGGAGAAAAGACCCAGACGGGTCACGTGATCCTCGAATTGAGGCCCCTGCCCAACGGCTCGGGGATCGTTTTCGAAGAGGCCCTGCCCGCGGGGAGTATTCCGCCGGAGTTCGTGCCGGTCATCGAACAGAGCGTGCGTCGAACCGCCATGTCCGGGGTCCTCGGCGGCTACCCGATGGTGGATGTGCAGATCACCCTCTGCGGTGGGTCGCACGATCCCAACAGCTCGACAGCGTTAGGCTACGAAGTCGCCGCAGCGCAAGCGCTGACCGAGGGCTGTCGGAAGGCCGAACCCGTTCTGCTGGAGCCGATCATGGCGGTGGAAGTCGTGGTCCCGGAGGAGTTCCTGGGGGGCGTCATCAACGGCCTCTCCGCCCGTAAAGCGCGCGTCGAAGGCATCGCCTCCAAGCCTCGCGCCAAGGTGGTCGATGCCTTGGTACCGCTCTCCAGGATGTTTGGGTATTCGACGGAGCTGCGGTCTCTGAGCCAGGGGCGCGCCACCTTTTCCATGCGCTTCGCCCGCTTCGACCGCGCTACCGAACTGCCGCCTGGGCTGTCGATATCGGCGACCAGTCGTTGAACGGTCCGGTTCCTCTCGATTTTCTCCCGCATTATTCTCCCTCAGCGGTGCAGTGTAACGCCGACTTTGCGACAGACAGCGTCGAGCGGGCATTGGCTACACAGTGGCGAGATCGGTTTGCACAGATTCTGCCCGAAAGCCACCAGCAGGTCGTTGTAGATGAGCCAATACGCCTTTGGCAGCTTGCGGCGCAGGGCCAATTCCGTCTGCTCGGGCCCCTTGGTTCGCACATACCCCCAGCGGTTCGAGATCCGGTGCACGTGGGTATCGACGCAGATGGCCGGGATCTGAAAGCCCAGCGCCAGCACGAGATTGGCCGTCTTCCTGCCGACCCCCTTCAGCTCCAGTAAAGCCTCCATGTCCGCCGGCACCCGGCCGGCGTGGCGCTCGACCAGCGTCCGGCAGATCTCCAGGATGGTTTTCGCCTTCGTGCGGTAAAATCCAACCGGGTAAATCGCCTGCGCAATCGTCGCTTCGGGCAGTTGCAGCATCTCCGGCGCGGACCCCGCCAACGCGAACAGCCGCGCCGCCGCAGGGCCGGTCGTTTCATCCTTGGTCCGTAAACTGAGCAGGCAGCCGATCAAAATCTTGAATGGATCCCGCCCCATCGTCTGGGCGACGACTGTCAACGCGGTATCGGCCCATTTGGGCGCTTCAGCTTGGAGACTCGCCACTGCCTGGTGGATATCAAACCGTGTCATAGCGTTTTCGACCCTTTCACGTCGAGAGATCCCTGTTCCCAAGCGGAACGATCTGTGCGGGCACACTGGATGCCATCGAGCAACATGGCAGGCTGTCGTCGGCTGCTTCGTTCAATAGGCGCCACGAGCGTTAATGAATGATCGCATTGGGCCGATATCCTGACGTGATCAAAGCGGGCCTGATCCCATGGACGCTGAAGGAGAAGCTTCGTGCTCATGAAACAGAGCTCTTGCTCGCCCATACGGGTGGTTTCCGCAGAGCTTCGCAACCAATATATACGCCTGGGCTTTTATACCACCATGAAAGGTTTCTGGATAGTTTTCACCTCAGCTTGACCCGTCGCCGTCAATAGGTTAGAAAAGGGAACGGCGAGCGTCGTGCCCACGATGCCTCGCTTGTCGCGGGAATCATCGGCGATTCCTGCGTAGGAAAGGGGAGTTTGTGAGGAGTCCCTCATCGCCGTCTCACGTCCTCGGCCATGGCATGCGGACGCCGGAATCGATGGAACGAGCGCTTGGCCGCTTTCAAGAACGTTTGCAGGCCATGGAACGGGAATGTCAGTTGTTTCGTACCTTTGAAGGCTGGAAGGATGAAAGCCACCGAGCGCGGGCCCGCGAGCTATGGCGCGAGCTCAGCATGTTGGAACACGGGTTCACCGCCGATCGACCGTCGCGTTTGCAATTGGCCTTTCAACAGCGCCATCTGCTGTTGCGCTATCAGACATTCAAACGAACCTATCGCCAGTTCTGGGAGAGCCTGACCGGATGAGGATGCCGAAAAAGGGGAAACGCATGCGCTTAGGCGCCCATATGTCGATCAGCGGCGGCCTTGAGAAAGCGGTGATGCGTGCGCAGGCCGTCGGCTGCGAAGCGCTGCAGATCTTCACCAAGAACTCTAACCAATGGAAAGCGAAGCCGCTAACCCCATCCGAGATCGCCGCCTTTCGCGACGCCTGTGAGGCGGCGGAGATCGGACCCGTCATTGCCCATAGCGCCTATCTCATCAATCTGGCGGCCCCAGATGAGGCGCTATACGACAGATCGATCCAGGCCTTTTTGGACGAACTCCAGCGCTGTGATCTCCTCGGCATCCCCTATCTCGTCGTCCACCCTGGCGCTCACATGGGTGCTGGCGAGGAACAGGGGTTGAAGCGCGTGGCGGCGGCGATCGATCGTATCCACCGAGAGGCTCCGGAGACCCAGGCGACGGTCACCCTGGAGGTCACCGCCGGGCAGGGAAGCGCGTTGGCGTATAAGTTTGAGCATTTTGCCGCCCTCCTCGAACAGGTGCACGAGCCCGATCGTTTGGGATTCTGCTTGGATACCTGTCACCTGCTGGCGGCCGGCTACGATTTCCGGACCCGTCAGGGCTATGCTCGGATGATGGACGCTTGGGATGATCTCGTCGGTATCGAGCGTATCCGCGTTGTCCATCTGAACGACTCGAAGCAGGATCTCGGCAGCCGCGTCGACCGCCATGAACATATCGGGCAAGGATATATCGGCACTGCAGGCTTCGAGTACGTGCTGAACGACCGCCGCCTCGCGGACGTGCCCAGGATCTTGGAAACCCCCAAAGACGACAATGCCGACGCGCGCAATCTCGCCACGCTGCGCCGCCTCATTCACGCATGATAGCCGCTGACAGAGGAGTATGAAGACGATGACGCTGTTTCTCAACGAGCAGCAGGTCACCGAATTACTCACCATGGAGACCGCCCTAGCTGCGGTTGAAGAGGCCCTGCGACAGCATGGGCTGGGTACGGCTACGAATAACCCGCGCAGCCGCGTGCGCCTGCCCACCGGCCAACTGCACATGATGGGGGCCGCCCTGCCGCAGCGTGGAGTCTTCGGATATAAAGCTTACACGGCGGTGAAGGGCCAGGTGCGCTTCCATGTGATGCTGTATAGCACCGATACCGGTGAGCTCCTGGCCCTGCTGCAGGCTGACCGTCTGGGGCAAATGCGCACGGGCGCGGCCAGCGGCATCGCGACCAAATACCTGGCCCGGGATGAAGCGCGCACCGTCGGCATCTTCGGCACTGGCTGGCAGGCGAGGTCCCAGCTCGAGGCGGTGTGCGCCGTACGCCCCATTCAGGCGATCAGAGCCTACGGACGTGATGCGACGCGGCGCCAGACTTTCTGTACGGAGATGAGCCGGCAGCTCGGCATCCCCGTCGAACCGGCGACGAGCCCTGAAGCCGCAGTGCGAGGGATGGATGTGGTCATTACCGCGACCAATGCACGCGAGCCGCTGTTCGATGGCCATTGGTTGGAAGCGGGGGCTCATGTCAACGCCATTGGCTCGAACACCTTGATCCGCCGGGAGATCGACGATACCACGGTGCGACGCAGCGCGCTGATCGTCGTCGATTCGAAGGAACAGGCACGGATCGAGTGCGGCGACCTGTTGGGAGCACTGGAGCGAGGATTCGTGCACTGGGAGCAGATTCGCGAGTTGGGGGAGGTCGTGGCTGGTTTCATCCCCGGCCGACGCCAAGCCTCGGATATTACGCTCTTCGAGTCCCATGGGCTGGCTATCTGGGACCTCGCGGCTGGCCTGGCCGTCTATGAAGCGGCCAAAGTCAAGGGCATCGGGCGTGATCTGGCCCTATAGAGCGGTGGTGAATGGTGGCTATCGCTCGATCAGTGGATGTCGCCCTGGGTTATTTCGTCGGCGTTTGCCCTGCACGCAGACCGTGAGCGTCTGCCCTGGGGAAAGGACTTGTCTTTTGCGAGGTGAGGCGGTATAATGCGACTCGATCAAGGGCTGATCGACGTCTTGGTTCCGCCTGTTGAGGACGTCGACACAATCTCTGAGCCTGCACTGTTCTGGTGGGGCTGTGGCGCAGTTGGGAGCGCGCATGACTGGCAGTCATGAGGTCAGGGGTTCGAAGCCCCTCAGCTCCACCAAGGAAAATCAAAGGGTTAGCCGATATTGGCTAACCCTTTTTTTGTGCCGTTGACAACAGTTTGACAACAGTTTTGTTGATTATCCGTACTTGAGGATAATCCCGACGGCCGCGCCGATGAGCATGGTGTGCCAGGCCATACTGAGCCCCACCATCCATTGCAGCGTGTTCAGCCGCTCGTTCATCTGTGTGACCACACCCTCAAGATAGCTGATTTGTTCCTCTGTGCTCTGTGCCATACTTCACCCCCGGAGGATCGCATTCAACCTCGCCACCGCTTTCTTCTCCAGATCCAGGCTGACGTGGGAATAAATATCGAGCGTCGTGCTGATCTTGGTGTGCCCGAGCATGGTCTGGACCGTCTTGGGAGCTTCGCCGAGCTCTAGCATGAGGGTGGCGAAGGTGTGGCGGCCGTCGTGGAAGCGGATGTGTGGTAACCCCGCTTGCCTGAGTAGCTTTTCGAAATGGCGGGTGAAATTCCGGGGATCGATGGGGTGCCCGTTCGCCTGGCAGAACACCAGCCCCTGATCCTCGTAGGCTTCCCCCATGAGCAACCGTTCCTGAGCCTGTTGGGCCTTGTGGCGTCTGAGGGCGTCGATGATATCCGAGGGAACGGGGATCGCCCGCCGTGATTGCTCGGTTTTCGGCTCCTGGAAGATGAGCCGGGTTTTCCGATCGCCCTCATCGTGATTGCAGACGCGGACCAGCGTTTGCCGGACATACAGCACGCCGGCATCGAGGTCCAGATCCTGCCAGCGTAGGCCCAGTAATTCCCCTCGCCGGAGTCCCGTTCCCAGCGCCAAAAAGACCGCCGCAAACAGGCGGTCTTCCCTCACCGTGGCCAGAAAGGTCTGCACCTGCTCCAGCGTGAGTGGGCGCATCATGCGCGTCTTCCCACTGGGTAATTCCGTCGCTTCGCTCACATTCCGCACCACGAGCTGGGTTTTCATCGCCTGCCGCAGGGCACCATGCAGCACGGCGTGGATATAGCGGATCGTGCGAGGCGAGAGGCCGGCGTCTCGTTTGGCGTTGTAAAACCGTTGCACCTGGTCAGGGCGGAGATCCTTTAACGGGACACACCCGAGCGCGGGGTTAATGTGGACGCGGATCATCATCTCGTACGAATCGTAGGAGATCGGCCGGAGCTTCTGCTGTTTGTAGTCCCTGAGCCAGGTGTCAAGCCATTCGCCGACCGTCAGCTTGTGGGGTGCCACGAACGTCCCCCGACTTCGGTCGCTCAGGGCCTGGTTGAGTTTATCCGCCACCTCTTGCCGCGTTTTGCCGTAGAGGGAGAGGCGTTGGAGCTTCCCCGTCGTCAGATCGCGGCCGATGGTCATCAGCGCCATCCAGCGGCCATCCGTTCGCCGCACGATCGTGCCCTCATGATTCCCCCGTCGTTTTGCCTTCGCCATCGATGCCCCTCCCTATTATTTGCGGCGTGGCCCGGTAGGCCGTCTACCCGCCCTGGCCTTAGAGCCAGTGCGCTTGAGACGTGCTTGGTAACGGCTGTGATTCAACGCTGATTCCCGCACCTTCCCCTTCCCACTCTGGCGCCAGGCCCGCATATTCGCGCGGTTGGTGCATCGCCGAGTGCAGTACTGCTGTTTACGAATCCGGACGAATGGCAATGTGCACTCCGGGCAGTGCCGAACCGAGTTCTTCGGGAGCTTCTGTAGCAAGTGCCCCAAGACGAACAGCGTGCAATCGCGGGGGGTGCCGCGGCCCATGAAGTACCCTGGCCCAATGGCGACGATCGTCAGCTGCACCCACGGCGCAACAAGGTGGACCGGAACCCGAGGCTCCGCGCTGGGCAGCGGACACACATCGGCCAGGAGGCTCCGAATCTCCGCTTGCAAGGCTTGAAACGTCGCGATGGTCATCGCGCTGGGGGGCTCCCCATCGATGCCCATGACCACAAAGCCCCCCGTGTCCCCGGTGGGGATCGTCGTCCCCCCGGCCCCGTCACTCCGGACGCCCGTGACGAATGCCTGCAGATCCTCCCGCAGATTCAGCCAATCACCGGGCCGGAGTCGATCGAGATCCATGCGGGCAAAGTTGATGATGATCTGCAGCCGTTCTTTGGCACTGAGTGTCATCGTGCCCTCCTTCCGCTCATGCCATCCCGTGCTATGTCGGATAGCATGATGCCGTCAGAGATATCGTTGTGTCAAGTCTATTTTGTGTATGATGGTGAATTAAGTGACGTTAAGGCTTGACTGGCCCGTGTCTTCGGCGTATTTTTTTGACGGCGTCAGAGATTTCTTCATAGCAACGCTGACACACGGAGGAGGACGATATGGCAGGCATGGAGCAGGAGCTACCCCTGGTCATGCGCGTGGCGGATGTCCAGCGGGCGCTCATGATATCGCGGCTCAAAGCCTATGAGCTAGTGCACCAGGCCGGATTCCCGGCGGTGCGCATCGGGCGAGCCATCCGCATTCCCAGGGATGCTTTCATACGCTGGCTGCACGAGCAGACCAGCGTGGAAGTGCGCGGATGAGGCCAGACGTGGCGACGCCCCAGCCGCGGGGCTGGGGCGCAGGATTGGTGCGCGGTGCCAGCCGCGCAAACTGAAGGTGTACCCACATGATACCACGATGCCCCACATGTGTACAGCGCAAGCACGATCTCATCGCCATCGGGCAGTGGGCCCTAGCCACCGGCCGCGGCTGGCTTGTCCGCGCGGTCCATGCCGCGCTGCGGCGGGAGGGGCTGCGCCATGCATGACCCTACCACCTGCCGCCTTTGCGAGGCCATCCCCCTGGACGCCTACCGCCGGCACTGGAAACATGCGCCCCAGGCGGGGGCCTGGCATGTCATCGCCGATGGCCCTGATTTGATGGCGAGGCTGCCGCGCCAGGCGCATTTTGCCACCGTGCTGGCCTATCGCCTCACGGCCGATGGCCGCCACTATACCGGCCCGCTCTATTGGGAGCACGATGCTGACGACCCGGCCCAAGCGCTAGCGGATCTGCGGCGCTGCCTCTCGCTGCTCGAAGTCGAGTATGATCTCCCCCTCGAGGCCGTGCGCCTGTGGCACTCCGGCGGCCGTGGCTACCACGCGACGATCCCGGCCGTGGCCATCGGCGCCGAGGCTGGCCATCCGCAGCTTCCCCGCATTTACGCCGCTATGGTCGCCGAGCTCTTCCCGCCCACCATCGCCCCGACCCTCGATCGCGCCATCTATAGCGCGGGTATGGGCCGCATGTGGCGGTTGCCCAATCGGCGGCGATCGGACACCGGCCGCCACAAGGTTCCGATCCTGCTATCTGAGGT
>Ga0209172_10002891_pt1 | contig 28281 bp, 31 predicted proteins | sample LarsenN4metaG_FD_184113 | JGI IMG/M metagenome (GOLD analysis project Ga0209172, IMG submission 184113) | Hot spring sediment bacterial and archeal communities from British Columbia, Canada, to study Microbial Dark Matter (Phase II) - Larsen... ... | reverse complement strand
CGGGCCCTTCGACTCGCTGCGCCCGCTCAGGGTCTACGCTGCGCTACGACGGGGCAGAGAAGCGGCGCTACCCCTGGGGCGACGCGCCGCCCAACGGCGAGCGCGCGCAACTGGATTCAACTCACATCGGCGTCGTGCCCGTCGCCGCTCACGCCGCGGGCGACAGCGCCTTCGGCTGCCGGCAGATGATCGGGAATGTCTGGGAATGGACGGCGAGCGACTTCCAGCCGTATCCGGGTTTTGTGATTGATCCCTACAAAGAGTACTCGCAGCCGTGGTTCACGCCCGACTACAAAGTGCTGCGCGGGGGCTGCTGGGCGACGCGGTCACGCTTGATTCGCTCGACGTGGCGCAACTTCTACACGAAAGACCGCCGCGACGTCTTCGCCGGCTTCCGCCCCTGCCGCCCGGACTGAACCGAAGCCACGCTAACCTGCAGCTCTTGTCATTCCGAGCGCAGCGAGGAATCTGCCTCTCTCCTAACGGAACATGCTGATCCCTCGGCCCCAAGGGAATCAAGGCCTCGGGATGACAGCAGGGGAGTGGATCGCCGCGACGTCTTCGCCGGCTTCCGCACCTGTGGGCCTTGACTTTCGCTTAATGTTCGCTCACAATATATAGGCGCGCTTTGGGGAGAAGCCCCGACCGGTTGCATTTTTTCCTTGACAAGCGCCGTCGGCCGGGCGTATAAGCCGCACACACGGGGTTCCTTCAGGGACCGCAGCGCAGCGTTAGATCCGGGGGAGCCCGTTCCTCCCTTACGAGTGGCAGCGGAGCCCGCTTGACGGCGGGCGTGAGGGCAACGGAAGCGAGAAGGGCCATTTACGGGTTTCGGAGGAGCGGAGACCAATGGGTGAGCGGGAAGTCCTTTCCAGCAGCGCACAAGCTCAAGCGGGTTTGAAGTTCCAGCGGCTGTTCACGCAGGCCGGTCCCGAAGGTTCGGGATCCCCCTACGACCAGGTGCAGTGGGAGGTGCGCACCGCCTCGATCACGAGCGAAAAGGGCGAGGTGATTTTCGAGCAGCGCAGCGTCGAGGTCCCCAAGGACTGGTCGCAGACCGCCACCAACATCGTGGCCTCGAAGTACTTCCACGGCAAGCGCGGCGCCCCGGAGCGGGAGACGAGCGTGCGGCAGCTCATCGGCCGCGTGGCCGACACCCTGGCGCGCTGGGGCGAGGAGGGCGGCTACTTCGCCTCCGCGGAGGACCGCGCCGCCTTCCGCGACGAGCTCACCCACCTCCTGCTCAACCAGATGGTGGCCTTCAACTCGCCCGTCTGGTTCAACCTGGGCGTGCAGGCCAAGCCCCAGTGCTCCGCCTGCTTCATCAACTCCGTCCAGGACTCCATGGGCTCCATCATGGACCTGGCCAAGACCGAGGGGATGCTCTTCAAGTGGGGCTCGGGCACGGGGACGAACTTCTCTTCCTTGCGCGGCTCGATGGAGACGCTCTCGGGCGGCGGCATCGCCTCGGGGCCGGTCAGCTTCATGCGGGGCTTTGACAGCTTCGCCGGGGTCATCAAGTCGGGCGGCAAGACCCGCCGCGCCGCCAAGATGGTGATCCTCAACGTCGACCACCCGGACATCGAAGAGTTCATCTCCTGCAAGGCGCGGGAGGAGCGCAAGGCCTGGGCGCTGGTCGAGCTCGGCTTCGACAGCTCGCTCGACGGCGAGGCCTACAGCTCCGTCTACTTCCAGAACGCCAACCACTCCGTGCGCGTTACCGACGACTTCATGCAGGCCGCCGCCGAGGACAAGCCCTGGTGGACCAAGTCAGTCCTCAACGGCCAGCCCCTGCGCGAATACAAAGCGCGCGCCTTGCTGCGGCAGATGGCGGAGGCCGCCCACCAGTGCGGTGACCCGGGGATGCAGTACGACACCACCATCAACCGCTGGCACACCTGCAAGGCCAGCGGGCGCATCAACGCCTCCAACCCCTGCTCGGAGTACATGTTCCTCGACGACACCGCCTGCAACCTGGCCTCCTTCAATCTAATGCGGTTCGTCGACGGGGCGGGGAACTTCGACGTTTCGAGCTTCCGCCACGCCGTGGACCTGGTCATCACGGCGATGGAAATCATCGTCGACAACGCCAGTTACCCGACCGAGAAGATCACCCGGAACTCGCACGACTACCGGCCGCTGGGATTGGGCTACGCCAACCTGGGGGCGCTGCTGATGGCCTCGGGCGTCCCCTACGACTCCGACCAGGGCCGCGACCTCGCCGCCGCCATCACCGCGGTGATGACCGGGCAGGCCTACCTGACCAGCGCCCGCATCGCCGAGGTCACCGGGCCCTTCCCGGGCTACCCGCCCAACCGCGACTCGATGCTCGGCGTCATCGCGATGCACCGCGACGCCCTGCGCGGCGTCAACGCCAAGAACGTCCCGGCGCCGCTCGTGGCCGCGGCGCAGGACGCCTGGGACCGGGCCCTCGCCGAGGGCAAGAAACACGGCTACCGCAACGCCCAGGCCTCGGTCATCGCGCCCACCGGCACCATCGCTTTCATGATGGACTGCGACACCACCGGCATCGAGCCCGACCTGGCGCTGGTGAAGTACAAGCGGCTGGTGGGCGGGGGCGTCATCAAGATCGTCAACAACACCGTGCCCATGGCGCTGCAGCGGCTGGGCTACGCGCCCGCCGAAATCAGCGACATGGTGGATTACATCGACCGCACCGGCACCATCGAGGGCGCGCCCCACCTGAAGGCCGAGCACCTGCCGGTCTTCGATTGCTCGCTCAAGCCCGCCGCCGGCGTCCGCTCCATCCACCACCGCGGCCACCTGAAGATGATGGCCGCCGTGCAGCCTTTCATCAGCGGCGCCATCTCCAAGACCGTCAACATGCCCGAAGAGTCCACGGTGGAAGAGATCATGGACACCTACGTCGAGGGCTGGCGGCTGGGGCTGAAGGCGGTGGCCATCTACCGCGACGGCTCGAAGAAGGTGCAGCCGCTTTCGACCACCGCCCGCGCGCCCCAATCCGCCAAAGAGCCGGCCGCCGCCCCCGCGGCTCTCCAGCCGCAGCGGCGCAAGCTGCCCGAGACCCGCCAGGCCGTCACCCACAAGTTCTCCATCGGCGGCCACGAAGGCTACCTGACCGTCGGGCTCTACCCCGACGGCCAGCCGGGCGAAATCTTCATCACCATGGCCAAGGAAGGCTCCACCTTGTCAGGGGTGATGGACAGCTTCGCCCTCGGCATTTCCATCGCCCTGCAACACGGCGTTCCGCTCAAGATTTACGTCGACAAGTTCCAGCACGTGCGCTTCGAGCCCTCGGGCTGGACCAACAACCCCGAGATTCCGGTGGCCAAGTCCATCGTCGACTACATTTTCCGCTGGCTGGGCGCGAAGTTCATCTCGCCGGAGTACAAGACGGTGGACATCGGCATCACCAACGGCGAGGGCACGGTCGAGCCGGTGCAGCCGGCCCCGGCGGTGAAGGCGGCCGCCGAGATCGCCGGCGCCGCCGAAGGCGTCTCGCAGCGCATGGCTGCCCCGGTGCAGATCCCGGCCGATGCCCCCATCTGCCCCGAGTGCGGGTGCCTGATGACCCGCAACGGCTCCTGCTACAAGTGCCACAACTGCGGCGGCACTTCGGGCTGCAGCTAGAGGAGAGAGCGTTGGAGACTACGACGACGCCGATCCGCTTCCGGATGCAGGTCTGCGAGCGCTGCGGGCGGGAAATGGTGCAGGCCTTCCGGGGCGAGCCCTTCGGCCTGCGGCCTCAGGACAAGGCTGGAGATTTTCGCATTTGTTCGGGGTGTGAGCCGGCCGCGTTCGAGCGGGCGGCGTTCGAGGCCGGACGGCAGGAGTTGCTGCGATGAGCAAGGCGGACTTGAAAGTCGAATTGGCGGCGCGCTACTGCCCCACGTGTCGCACCGACACGAACCACGCCATCCTCTTCCAGCTCTTCTTCAACCGGCGGGGCAAGGAGGAGCGCCGCGAGGAGCTTTCCAGCGGCTGCGCCGTCTGCAATCCCGACCGCTACTGGGGCTTGAAGCTGGCCACGCAGTTCGACCAGGAAAAGTTCGTGCAGGAACGCTGGATGCCGAAGACATCCTAGGAGGGCGGCAAAGAAGTTGTCATTCCGAGGAGCCCACGGGGCGACGAGGAATCTCTTCGTGACCAAAGGGAAGAGATTCCTCGCCCCGAGGCTTCGGGGCTCGGACTGACAAGCAAGAGGAGTCCGGGGGAAGGTAGGGAAGGCAGGTCCCCTGCGGGGAAAGCGGGGGACACGGGGCGCGGATGAGAGGTGAGCTGCAACTAGCGGAAACTCCCACCGTAGTAGTTGTCCCGTCTCCCCGCCGCGGCGGGCGCTACCGCCTCGAGCTGCGCCCGGCCGACGCACCTTTGGCCTGCGGCCACCAGAGCCCGCAGGCGCTCCTCTGGCTGATCTTCCTCGAAGGCGAAGAAGAATCCGCGCGCGAGGTGGCGGAGGTGATTTGCGCGGGCTGCGACCCGGGCCGCTTTGCCCGGGCCCAACTCTGGGCGGAGGCGCTGGCCGGATGACCGACTGGCAGGAGATGGGCAAGGTCGAAAAGACGGTTCGGGTGGGCTGCACGCTGGCGCTGGCCGCCAAGCTCATCGAGTGCGTGCGCCGCGAAGACGTCATCGGCGCCGCCATCTGCGGCTTGAGCGCCGTGGCCGCCCTGGGGCTGGACGCCGAAGAGATTCGCGCCGTGCTCGCCGCGCTCGAGCGCACGGCCAAGGAGGCGGACGCATGAAAACCGAGGTCCAGGAGAGCCACCTGCCGGTGACGGAGTTCGTGGTTCTCAAGAGCTATGACGGCGGCAAGCACTGGGAGCGGGAGCGGGGCTGCGCGGACTTCTCGAGCGCCGCCGACACCGCCCAGTCCCTGCGCTCGGCCAACCCCTCCATCCGCTTCCGGGTGGACGTGGCCCCGCGCGGACGCAAGCGCCGCTAGGAGGGAGACGGAAGAAGAGTTCGGGTCCCCATAGCCAGACCCTCTCCGGGGCCACCCGGGGAGGGAGTACCTACCCCACGCGGCGGCGGGTGGACTCCCCCCACCCGCCGCCCTTCCTTTTCCGAGAGCGGGCGGGGATAAACCCCGCCCCTACACAAACCCGCATTCATGTAGGGCGGGGGTTTAGCCCCCGCCGGTGCTTTGCCCCGCTAAAAAGTAGCTTGACGCCCGCGCCTTTGCTATGCTGAACGAGGCTCTGGGGCCGGCCCCGCCCCGAACCCCGATGCTTCGGGGAAGGAGGGAGCGATGATTTCGACCCGCCTGAAACAATTCCTCGACCAGCAGCAGGTCGGCTACGACGTGATGCAGCACGACCCGGCCTTCACCGCCCAGCAGTTGGCGGCGCGGCTGCACGTGCCCGGGCGCGAGTTCGTCAAGGTGGTGGTGGTGAAGATGGACGGGCAGTTCGCCCTGGCGGTGCTGCCGGCGCCCCTGCGGGTCAATTTGAAAACTCTGGCCGAAGGCGCGGGCGCCAAGAAATGCCAGATCGCCTCCGAGGCCGAGTTCCAGCAGCTTTTCCCCGATTGCGAGCTGGGCGCCATGCCGCCCTTCGGCAACCTCTACAACCTGCCGACCTACGTTGACCAGGAGCTGACCTTCGACGAAAACATCGTCATCAACGCCGGCACCCACGCCGAGGCCATCCGCCTGCGCTACTCTGACTTCGCTCGCCTCGCCCGCCCCAAGGTGGTCCGCTTCGGCGAGCCGCCCCCGGCCGAGGTCGCCGCCAAGAAGAAGGCCGCCAGGGCCGCCGCCCGCAAGAAAAAGGCCAAGAAGGCAAAGAGGGAGAAGAAAGCAAAGAAGGGCAGGAAGGCTCGTCGGAAGAAGGCCCGGAAAGCCGCCCGGCCGAAGGCCAGGGAAGCGAAGAAGCGCCGCCGCTAGAATCGAAACTCGAAATTCGAAAAGCGAAACGCGGATTCTTAGCCGGCGATTTTCGAGTTTCGATTTTCGCTTTTCGTCTCTTCGAGTTGGATGGCGTCGCCCACCTGAATCGGCCCGCCCTCGACGACCCGCGCCAGCATCCCCCGCCGTCCCTGAATTTTCGGGAGCAAGCCTTTCTGCACGCTTTCGACGAACTCGCAGGGCGTGCATTCTTTGCTGATTTCGAGAAGCGCTCCACCCACCCGCAGGCGCGTCCCCGGCTCGAGCGCCGCCACCCGCAGGCCCTCGGTGGTGATGTTTTCCTTGAGCGCCCCCGGGACAACCTCGAGCTCCAGCAGCGTTTCGCTGTCGAGCAGCAGCACCTGGCGGCTGCCCCCGGGCCGCGCGTGGGCGTCGCCGTCGAAGCCGTGGTCGGTGCGGGCGGTCACTTCGGTGCACGCTCTCATCGGGGAGGTTCGCCGCGGAGAGACGAACAGGGCGCGCACGCGCGCGGGCGTTGCGTTCATCGTCATCCGCCCTGGAGCGCCTCGCCGAAGCGCCGCCGGGCGTGGGCGTAGTCCTCGAGCGCGGCCTCCAGGGCCTGGTTCAGCTCTTCGAACTTGTCCATCTCGACCCGCCGGAACTGGTGCCGGGCGGCGCTGACCTCATCGGCCAGGGCGGCCAGCTCCGCGAGCTTTTCCTCGACCTCGCGCTGCCGCTCCCGGAGTTTCTTATAGGCTTCGTCCAGCTCCATCGGGCGCGCCTCCCGCGGATGTCGCCGGGAGTCTAGCACAGCCGGGCGCCGCGTCGGCGGCCTGAGGGCTAGAGCTGGGGCTTCGAGGGCGGGACGTAGTGGATGTAGTCCTGCATCAGCTTGAGCTCGTCGACCTTCTCGTCGAGGTCCACCTGGAGGAGGTCGCGCAGGGAGATGAGGCCGACGAGCTGGGCGCCCTCCACCACCGGCAGGTGGCGCACCCCGGCCTGCTTCATGGCTTGCAGGCAGCGGTCCGGGGATTCGTGGGCCTCGACCACGATGGGTTTGGCGGTCATCACCTCGCTGACCCGGGTCGCGCCCGGGTCGCGGTTGGCGGCGATGACGCGCTTCATCAGGTCGCGCTCCGAGAGGATGCCCACCAGGCGGTTCTGCTCCAGCACGCAGACGGCGCCGACGTTGCGCTCGCTCATGTAGCGGGCGGCCTCGGCCACCGAAAGCGAGGGGGCGACGTGGTAGAGCTCGCGGCCTTTGAAGAGGTCGGCCAGTTTCGGCACCGAACCGGCTCCTGGTTGGGCTCTCCCCGAGACTGGGCGTAGCTTAGCACAAGCGGGCGGAGAGGCAAGCGCGAATTTTTCCTCGGGCCGGGCCGCCTCCCCGCGTTCAGGGAACCAGTCGCGGTCTGTTTTCGTCTATCAGAGTGGGTCGGGCTTTCCGCGGCAGGCCGGAGCGGGGGCGTCCGGGATGTGCTAGGATGCGCGCTCGCTCCGCATCACAATCTTTCCGAGGAGGTGGGATGGAGTTGCCCGGGTTTGCCACGCCGGAAGGGACCGCGCGCTACCGCGACCGCTTCGCCGGCCGCGCCGCGGCGGGCCACTTCCGGGAGCGCCGGGGCTTGTGGCTGTCTTCGCTCGGCATTGGCACCTACCTGGGCGCGCACGATGAAGCCACCGATGAGCGTTACGCCCGGGCGGTGGCGCGGGCGCTCGAGCTCGGCGCCAACGTCGTCGACACCGCCATCAACTACCGCTTCCAGCGCAGCGAGCGCGCGGTGGGCGCCGCGCTGCACGCCCTCCTCCAGCAGGGGAAGCTCGCCCGCGACGAAGTCATCGTCGCCTCCAAGGCCGGCTTCCTCACCTTTGACGCCGACCCCCCGCCCGACCCTGCCGGCTACTTCCAGCGCGAGTACGTCGACACCGGCGTCGTGAAGCCGGAAGACATCGTTGCCGGGATGCACTGCATGACCCCGCGCTATCTCGAAGACCAGCTCGAGCGCAGCCGCCGCAACCTCGGCCTCGAGACCCTCGACGTCTACTTTCTCCACAACCCCGAGACCCAGCTCGGCGTGCTGCCCCGCGCCGAATTCTTGAGCCGGGTCCGCGCCGCCTTCCGCCAGCTGGAAGAGTGCGTGGCCGTCGGCAAGATCCGCTGCTACGGCACCGCCACCTGGGACGGCTACCGGCAGCCGCCGCAGGCGCACGACTTCCTTTCTCTTCCCGAGCTCGTCGAAGTGGCCCGGGAAGTCGCCGGCGCCGGCCATCACTTCTCTTGCGTGCAGCTTCCCTTCAACCTGGCGATGCCCGAAGCTCTCCTGAACGCGAACCAGCCGATGGAGGCCGGGCCGGTGCCGCTGCTCGAAGCCGCGGAGCGGCTCGGCATCACCGTCTTCGCCAGCGCCTCGCTCCTGCAAGGGCAGGTGGCGCGAAACCTTCCGGAGGATCTGCGCGCCGCTATCAACGGCGGCCTCGAAACCGACGCCCAGCGCGCGCTCCAGTTTGTCCGCTCCACCCCCGGCGTCGGCGCCGCCCTGGTGGGGATGAGCCGCCTCGAACACGTGGAAGAAAACCTGCGCCTGGTGGAGAAGCCGCTCGTCCCTCCCGAAACCTTCCGGCGCGTCTTCCTGTGCGGCCCCGAATCGGGCGCGTAACCCTTCCACCTCTTGCCAGCGGAGTCAGGACAGACAAGAATGTCTGTCCTACCGGGCGGATATGAGTGAGCGAGGCAAAGTCGAAGAGTTGTTGGCGCGCGCGCTCGAGGCTTTCCACGCCGCCGAGTTCGACCAGGCGCGCCAGCTGCTGGAGCGGCTGCTTTCGACCGAGCCCGGCCACGCCCGCGCCTGGCAGACGCTCGGCATTTGTCATCTCGAGACCGGGCGGGCCCAGCTCGGCCTGGAAGCGCTCGAGCGCGCCGTCGCCGCCGAACCCGCCAATCCCGACTTCCACTACTGGCTCGGCAACGCCGCCGGGGCGCTCGGCCAGCTCGACCGCGCCTACGCCTGCTACCAGCAGGCGCTCGCGCTCGACCCCGGGCACGTCAAGGCCGGCGAGCTCCGGGTGCGCACCGGCAACGTGCTCGAGAGCCGCGAGCGCTACCGCGCCGCCCTGACGCTCTTGCGGGACAAGCAGCCCCCGCAGCGCTTCCTGACGCTTGCCCTGCGCGAGCTGCTACACTCGGTGGCGCTCTTCCCGCAATCGCCGGCCCGCAGCGAGCTCGTCTACTGCGCCCGGGAGATTCTCAAGGTCGCGAAGGACGTGGCGGTGATGCAGCCGCCGGAGGAGGGTCTCGAAGAATGGGCCCGGCACCACGAAGAAGGCGCGGCTGGGCTGCGCTTTCTGAACCACCAGCAGGCGCTCGCCGCCTACGAGCACGCCCTCGGCTACAAGGACGACGACGCCTACGCCTGGCACGGGCTGGCGCTGGCCCAAGCGCTGGCGGGCGACCTCGACAACGCCGCCCGCTCCTGGCAGCGCGCGCTCGACCTCGACCCGGAGTTTGACTTCACCGTCCTCGCCCGCGTCCAGCGCCGCTCCCAGTAGGACACCGGCGAGACGCCGGTGCCACCAATGGCGGAATGGGCGGGGCTCCGCTCAGGATGACAAGGGAAGGGGGTGCTTGCCCGCGTCCAGCGCCGCTCGCAGTAGGGAGGAGTGAGGCTGCGACCCTTCGCTTCGCTCAGGGTGACCCGCAAGAGCGGGTCACTTCTTCTTTTCCGCGGCCCAGAGGCCGAGCGAAACGGCGCGGCCGCAGAAGGGGCAGTAGTTGATCCCCAGGTAGTCGTAGCGACCTTCCGGTCCGCCGCGCACAAAAAACTCGGTCTGGATGTCGTTGATGATGCGGCCGTCCTCGATGCGGCTGGGCGAAGTCTTCACCACCGCGGCGCGGTCGAGGGCGTCGTCCATCGTGGCGCAGCAAACGCTCGGCATCGTTCCCTCCTTCCAGGCCTCGCTTCACTCTAGCAGAGGAAATCGAGCCGTCCAACGGCTCGCCTGAAAAGCAGGCCCCTCACCGCCAGGGCGGGCAAGGGTTCGGGGTGACAGCTCTTGTGTGCGACCCACTCTGTTGTCATTCCGAGCGAAGCGAGGAACCTGCTTTTCTCAATGGCAGCGGGAAGTGGTCGCGAATGGCCTGGCGGAACTGCTCCAGGTGGCCGGCGAAGAAGTGGTCGGCGCCTTCGAGCCAAACCAGCGCTTTCGGCGCCGCGGCGCCCTTGGTCAGGGCCTCGACGGCGCCGAGCGACCCGAACTGGTCGCGCGTGCCCTGAATAAACAGCTTCGGCTTCGAGCAGTCGGCGAGGTAAGAGAAGTCGCTGTCATTGGCGGGGAGGCCGACGCCGATCAGCGCGCCGACGCGCGCCTCGCCGCAGCCGACGCGCAGCCCCACCCAGGCCCCGAAGGAAAACCCGGCCAGGACGACTCCGGCGAGGGGCGCTTTCTTCTCGAGCCAGGCGAGCGCGGCGCGGACGTCGTCGCCTTCGCCCCGGCCCTGGTCGTGTCTTCCTTGGCTGCGCCCGGCGCCGCGGAAGTTGAAGCGCAACACCGCCAGGCCGAGCTCCTGCAGGGCGCGGGCGGTGTGGTGGACGACCTTGTTGTGGAGCGTGCCGCCATAGAGCGGGTGGGGATGGCAGACGAGCCCCACCAGGCCGGCGCGGGCGGACGGCGGCTGCTCCCACAGGGCTTCGAGCTTCCCCGCCGGCCCCGGCAGGAAGAGCGATTGCACATTGCGCTTCACGCAGCGACACTCCTCGGGGTTTTTTGGCGCTCCGCCAAAAGCTGCTATGCTAGCAAGCGGGGCCGTGAGGCTCAACTCAACCCGGAAGGAGAAACCATGACAGGACGGATGCTACGCAGGTGGGTGGCCGCGGGGATGCTGGCGGCCGGGCTGGTACTGGCGGCGCCCCCGTTCGCGACCCCGGCGGCTCTCATCGGACAGGGCGGCAACCCCCGACAGCCCTCCCGTCGCTCCGACCCGGTGGAGGATTTGCAGCGCAAGCGCCGCCAGCAGGAAGAGGCAGCCAAGCGCGAAGAGGAACGCCGCGAGCGCGCCGCGCGCGCCGACCGCCGCGAGGCCGTCCGCCAGGTGCGCGAGGACCTGGCCAAGTTGCGAGAGACCCTCGAAGCCTTCGAGGCCACGCTGGCCAAGACCGACCCGGACCAGCAGCTTTCCCTCGAACTGCGCCGCCAGAGCGAGGAGCTCGAAAAGCTGGCCAAGCGCATCCGGAAAAACACCAAGCGGCTTTGAGGCGGCTCCACCCGCGTCCCACCGCCTAGACGGAATTCCTATTGCGCCTCCCCAGGCGCGATGCTAGGGTAGCGCCCAGAAAAGCGCTCTTTTTCCGGGAGAGGGACCGTGGACGACCGCCGAACCGCCCGCCGCTTCCTGATGAACCTGCCGGTGGAAGTCAGCACCGCCGCCGCCGGCCAGCCCCTGGCTGCCCAGGCCAAGACCCGAGACGTTAGCTACCGCGGCCTCTATTTCACCGTGGACCGGGATTTGGAGACCGGCTCGCCCATCGAATTCGTTTTGACCCTTCCCAAGGAGATCACCCTGACCGACGACGTGCGGGTGCAGTGTGCCGGGCGGGTGGTGCGAGTGGAGAAGCTCGGCCCCGAGCGGGGCAGCGGGCTGGTGGGTGTGGCGGCAGTCATCGAGCAGTACGACTTCCTGCCTCCCCCTGCTTGAGCTTCCTGCCCGGGCCCGGAAGGAACCCTGGGGTCGTGCTTCCGCCGCTGGAAAGAAGGAGGGTCAACCTCGTCGCCGCCATGCGCAGAGCACTGCGGCGTCCGCCGACTCGCCGGGCCCCGCGCCGGGTGTGCCGCTCGACAACCGGGCTGGTGGCTGCTGTGGGGCTCCTCGGCCTGCTGACCGGACCTCCGGCTGCCCGGCCCGCCGCCGCTGATCGGCCCACCGTTACCATCCCCCGCGTCGACCACGCCCCCAAGCTCGAAGAGTTCCTCGAGATGAAGCCGGGCGGGGACTGGGAAGGGAAGCTGGCCAAGGTGGAAGGCTTCATCCAGCGCAACCCCAGCGACGGCCAGCCCTCCACCCAGCGCACCGAGGTCTACCTCGGCTACGACGACAAGAACCTTTACGCCATCTTCATTTGTTTCGACACCGAGCCGCAAAGAATCCGCGCCCGCATGGCGCAGAGAGAGAATGTTTTCGGGGACGACATTGTCGAGATCATGCTCGACACCTTCCACGATGAGCGCCGCGCCTACGCCTTCATCACCAACCCGCTGGGCATCCAGCTCGACGCCCTGTTCACCGAGGGCGGCGGCGGGTTCCGCGGCTTCGACAGTTCCTTCGATACGTTGTGGTACTCCCGTGGGCGGCTCACCGACCAGGGCTACGTCGTCTGGATGGCCATCCCTTTCAAGAGCCTGCGCTTTCCTTCGACCGACAAGCAAACCTGGGGACTGCTGTTCAACCGTGACATCCCCCGGCTGAACGAGGAGACCTTCTGGCCGCACTACTCCAGCCGCATCGAAGGCCGCCTGAACCAAACGGCTACCCTCGAAGGCTTGGAAAACATCTCCCCCGGGCGCAACATCCAGCTCATCCCCTTCGGGGTCTTCCGCTCCTTCCGCGCCCCCGACGAGCGCGACCCGCTGCGCGCTCGCTTCGAGCGCGACCGCGCCGATCCCGACGCCGGCCTGGACGCCAAGTTCGTCTTCCGCGACAGCCTGGTGCTGGATGTGGCGGTGAACCCCGACTTCAGCCAGGTGGAGTCGGACGAGCCGCAGGTGACGGTGAACCAGCGCTTCGAGGTTTTCTTCCCCGAGAAGCGCCCGTTCTTCATCGAGAACGCCAGCTACTTCGCCACGCCCATCAACCTGGTTTTCAGCCGGCGCATCGCCGACCCGCAGTTTGGCGTCCGTCTGACGGGGAAGGCGGGGCCTTATGCCCTCGGCGCTTTTGTCATTGACGATGAAGCCCCCGGGAAGAGCGTGGCCCCGGACGACCCCCTCGACGACACCCGCGCCCTCTTCGCCATCTTCCGGGTCAACCGCGACATCGGCAAGCAGTCCACCCTAGGCTTCATTTTCACCGACCGCGAGTACATGGACAGCTACAACCGCGTCGGCGGCGTGGACGCCCGCTTCAAGCTCTCCGAGCACTGGGTGGCGACCGCCCAGGCGGTCGCGAGCTCGACGCGCTGCTTGCCACCGGCCGAGCGCTTCCGCATCTCCGCCGGCGTGCTCGGGTCGGCTTCCGACGGCTGCTTCTTCCGCGACACTCTGGAGCGTCTGGCGGGGCCGGCCTACGACGTGGAGGTCAGGCGCAGCGGCCGCCAGCTCAACTACGAGCTCGAGTACAACGACCGCAGTGACGGCTTCCGCACCGCCCCGGGCTTCTTGAGCCGGCCGGACATCCGCCGCGTCGGCCAGGAAGTCGGCTACGGCTTCCGCCCCGAGGGCAAGTGGCTCATCTCCTGGGGACCTTTCTTCAACACCGAGGCGGTGTGGGACCACAGCGGGCTGCGGCTTGACCTCACCCAGGACAGCTCCATCACCTTCGAGTTCGTCGGCCAGACGGAAATCGGGGCGCTCTTCAACTATGACCGCGAGCGGCTGCGCCCCCAGGATTTCCCGGTGTTGCTTGACAACGAGGATTTCTCCCGTCACCGCACGGGCGTTTTCTTCCGCTCGAGCTACTACTCCCCGGTTTCGGTCAGCGGCACCTACACCTGGGGGACGCGCATCAACTTCTCGCCGCCCGCCGGCCAGGAGCCGTTCCTGGCGAACATCACCACGGCCGACCTGGGTGTCACCCTGCGGCCCGTGACTCCGCTGCGCATCGACAACACCTACATCTTCTTCCGCTTGAAAGACCGCTTCACCGACGCCAATATCTTCAACAACCACATCCTCCGCTCCAAATGGAACTACCAGTTCACCCGCGAACTCTCGCTGCGCGCCATCTTCCAGTATGACGCCACCCTGGCCAACCCCGTCTTCACCAGCATTGGGACCCGGAAGAACTTCAACGCCGACTTCCTGCTTACCTATCTCGTCAACCCGGGCACCGTGCTCTACCTCGGCTACAACGGCAACGCCCAGAACCTGTTCCTGTGCGAGGGGCCGGGGATGGCGGCGGCGGGCTGCCCCAGCCTGCCGGCCGGCCAGTCGGCCTTCATCCACCCGCGGCGCCGCTTCATCAACGACGCCGGGGGCGTGTTCGTCAAGTTTTCGTACTTATTCCGCTTCTAGCCGGGGGCAAACCCCCGTCGAGGAGGTGACAGTGTTTCGACGCTTGCTGCCAGCCGTTGCTTTCGCGGGGGCTTTGGTCCTTATGGCCGCCCACCCTTCGGTTTCGTTCAGGGCGCCCCTTCAGGGCGAGAGGCAGGAGCCGCCTCCGCCTCCGCCCGACCAGCCTCCCGCGCCGGGCGTTGAGGCCGATGCCATCGTCCAGGAGGTCCAGGCCTTCTATGCCGAGTACCGCCAGGCCTGGGACGAGCGCAACACCGCCGCCATCGCCAACCACCTGGCCGGAGACTTCGTCGCCTACCAGTACTCGCCGCAGGGGGTTGTCCAAATTGATAAAGTCACCTCCGTGGCCAGCGTCCAGCGGTTCTTCGATACCGTAGGCGGCCGGGAAACCATGTGGACGCGCAGCGTGTTGGCTGTCGTCCCCCGCAGCTCCACCGAGGCGGTGGCCGCGGTGCGGAACGACTTCACCCTGCGCCAGGGCGGCGGCGAGGTGGAGCTGACCCTGGAAGTGCTGCGCAAAGGACGCGACGGCCGCTGGCGGCTCGCGCGCAAGTGGTCGGAGAGGAGCCTCTTCTAGGTAGAAGCGGTCAGGGCTGGGGCGGCTCTTCCTGCCCGGTTTCTTCGTAATTCTTCAGGTAGGACCGGGCCTTCAGCAGCGCTTCCTTGGCCGAGGCGCGGGCGAAACTGTCTTCGGCGTCCAGCCGCCGCCGGTAGTAGGCCAGCGCCAGGCGCAAATTGGCGACGGTGAGCGGCAGGGCCTCGCTCTCGGGCGAGCTGGCGAACTCTTGCAGGCCGGCGTGAGCCTCAATCAGGCGCTCCTGGCTCTGTTCCTTCCCCAGCGCCAGGTCCATCACCGAATCGAGCTTCTGCACCTGGGCGAGCACGGCCTTGGCGCGCTCGAGCGCGGCCCGGTTGACGCCGGGCGTTCCGGCCGGGGCCGCTGTGGGTCCCGGCTGGGAGCCTCCGGCCGGGACGGCTGCCGGCCCGCCCACAGGCTTCCCCGTGGCTTTGGCCAGCAGCTGCTCGGCCATGTGGACGTTCTCGCTCGCGCCCGCCCAGGCGGAGGCTTCCCGGCTGCTGCTGCGGCAAACCTGGGCGTAGCCGCTGGCCGCCCGCGCCAGAGCCTCGACCAATTCGGGGAGTTGGCCGGGGTAGGCGCTCTTGAACTGCTCCAGACCCTGCTCGGCGGGCCGCAGCAGGTTGAGGCAGTCGTTCTGGTCGCGCGGCGGCTGGGCGTCGGCCAGGGTGAAGAACTTGCTCAACAGCGCTCCTGCCGCCTCGGGCGCCGTCTGGGTGGGCGGCGTCGGCGCGGGCGCAGCGGGCTCGGCCGGTTTCTCCGCGGGCGGGGCGGCGGGCTGAGGGGCCGGCGCGGCCTTTTCGGCCAGCTTGTAGAAGGCTTCGTCCGCCCGCGTGACCAGTTGCGTGCCCGCCGGCCACAGGGCCAGGTTGCCGAACTGGTCGAGGGAGCGGCAGCCGCGTTCGAAGGTGAACCCTGCGCCTTCGAGATCTTTCACAATGTCCGGGAGGGCGCCGGGGTATTTGGCCTTGAAGTCTTCGAGAGTCTGGCGCGGGCGGCGGATGAGGGCGTAGCACTCCCGCCCGTTGGTCGGCGGCTTGCTGTCCACGATGCGGAGGAACAGCGTCAGCAAGTCGGCCGCCTCCTTCATCATGTCCTGCTGCGCCCAGACGGAAACGCTCACGAGCAGGCAGAACAGAACCAGTCCACGCCGCATCGTCAACCTCGGGAGTCCCCCGGCCGTCCAGGCCGGAAGCGCTTCGTGGAAGCAAGAGTACGTACAGGGCGGGCCGATGTCAACCTCCCGCCACGGCTTGCCCGCGTCCGGCGCCCGTACTATAGTGAAGCTTTCAAGGGGGACCGCCATGGCCTACCACTACGACCCGCAGCAGGCGCTCGAAGAGCTTGCCGAGGACGCGCACCTGCCCAACCCCGTCCACGTGCGCGACATGATCTTCCGCGCCCGGCTCCCCGCCGGTCAGGCCCTGGAAGTCGACCGCGACTTCGAAAGCTACCTCGCCCAGTTCGGCGAGCTGCAGAAGCTCGGCCGGCGGATTCTCGAGCGACTGGCCCAGCCCGCCGGGCGGCGCTGACCGGGCCTCGCTCCGCTCATGCGCCACCAGGACCAGGTTCTGCTCATCGACGCCGACGACACCCTCTGGGAAACTAACCTCAAGTTCGAGCGCACCGTGGCTTCCTTCTGCGAGCTGGTGCGCCCCCTCGGCTACCCGGACGAACACGTCCGCCGCCAGGTGGACCAGGCCGAGCGCGCCAACATCGCCCGCCGCGGCTACGGCGCCCGCAGCTTTCTGCTGACTCTCGAGGAAGTGTATCTCGGCCTGGCCGGCCACCGCGCCCTGGACAGCCACCTCGAGGAAATCCGCCGCTTCGCCCGCCTCCTGGTGGAGGAGCCGCCGCGGCTCTATGACGGTGTCGCCGAAACCCTGGCCTACCTGGCCCCGCGCCACCGCCTGCTCTACTTCAGCAAGGGCGATGCCGCCGAGCAGGCCCGCAAGCTCGCGCTCTCCGGCCTGGAGCGTTTTTTCGCGGCGCACGAGATTGTCCCCGAAAAAAACGAAGCCGCCTACCGCGCCTTGGTCGCCCGCCATGCGCTGCCGCCGGCCGAAACCTGGATGGTCGGCAACAGCCCCCGCTCCGACATCAACCCGGCCCTGGCCGTCGGCCTGAACGCCGTCTTCATCCCTTCCGCCCACAACTGGGAATACGAGAACGAAGAGATCCGCTCCGGTCCCTTTATCCCGAGCGGAGTCGAGGGAGGCCGGTTGCTCTTCTTGAAAAGCTTCCACGACCTTCGAGAGCACTTCTGATGGCGATTGAAAGAACGGTGGCGCGGGACTGGCGCGAGGAGTTCGCCGATTTTTCCGCCCCAGGCGGACCCGCCTCGGGCGGGGGCGACCGCGTCTACCTCGACTGCGCTGCCCAGGGGCCTTTTCCGCGCGCCGCCGTGCGCGCCATCCAGCAGGCGCTGGAGCTGAAACAGTCTCCCGACCGCATCACCCTGGAGGTCTATTTCGAGTACCCGCAGAAGACTCGCGAAGCCCTGGCGCGCTTGATTGGCGCCGACCCCGTCGAGATTGCGCTCACCACCGGCGCCTCCGACGGCGTCAACGCCGTCGCCCGCGGGCTGGCCTGGCAGCCCGGCGATGAAATCCTCCTGCCCGCGGGCGAGTTCCCGGCGAACTACTACCCCTGGAAGAACCTCGAGCGGCGCGGCGTGCGCGTGCGCGAGGTGCCGGCGAGCGACAGCCGCTTCGTCACCGCCGCCGACGTGATTGCGCAGTTGAACGAGCGGACGCGCCTGGTGGCCGCCAGCTATGTGAGTTATTCGAGTTCGAACCGGCTCGACCTTGCCCGCCTGGGCGCCGCCTGCCGCCAGCGCGGCGTGCGGCTGTTTGTCGACGCCAGCCAGGCCGTCGGCGCCGTGGCTTTTTCTGTCAAAGAGCTCCAATGCGATTTCCTCACCGCCGCCGGTTATAAGTGGCTTTTCTCGCCTTATGGCACCGGCTTCTTCTACATCCGCCGGGAGCTCATCGAGGAGCTCGAAGTGGGCGACGTCCGCTGGCTCGCGGTCGAAGGCGCGGAAAACTTCAACCGGCTGCCGCGGGAGAACTGGCGACTGGTGACCGAGGCGCGCCGCTGGGACGCGGCCGAGGTCTCGAACTTCCTGAACCTGGGGGCGATGCGCGCCTCGCTCGAGTTCCTGTTCGAGGTGGGCGTTGAAGAAATCGAGCGGCATTGCGCCGCGCTGTGCGAGCACTTGATTGAGCGGCTGCCGCGCGACCGCTGCGTGCTGCGCTCCCCGCGCAGCCCCGCTCAGCGGGGGCCTTTCGTCTGCGTCGCCGCCCGCACCGCCGAACGCACCGCGGCGCTCTGGCAGCAGCTGCGGGAGAAAAACATCTACGTCAGCCTGCGACAGGACGCTTTGCGCGTCGCCCCCAATATCTACAACCGCGAGTGGGAGATCGACCGCCTGCTCGCCGTCCTCGCCGAATAACACCCGCCCTCAGCGGCTGAAGCCGCGCCTTGGGGATTGCCTGTAGCGGCACGCTTGAAAGCGTGCCCTGACGGATGTCCAAGGGCCGAGTCGCAGCCGGGGACGTCAGGGCACGGCTTCAGCCGTGCCGAACGCACGGCTCAAACCCTTGTGGGGCTTTAGCCCCTGCGGTTATTTGTTTCCCTTGCGGCGTGCTTTGTCCATCTCGTCCCAGACGGCGTCGGGGACCTCGAGCAAGTCGTTGAACTGGCCGCCCTGGCGGAGCCACTGGCCGCCGTCAATGGTGACGCAGTCGCCGTTGATGTAGCCGGCCTGCGGGCTCAAGAGAAAGACGGCGAGGTTGGCCAGCTCCTCGTGCCGCCCGAAGCGCTGCATCGGATGCCGGCGGCGGTGGTGCTCCTCGTAGTCGGCCGAGGGAATCACCCGCGCCCAGGCGCCTTCGGTGGGGAACGGGCCGGGAGCGATGGCGTTCAGACGAATCTTGTAGCGCGCCCACTCGACCGCCAGCGACCGCGTCAGCGCCAGCACCCCCGCCTTGGCGCAGGCCGAAGGCACCACGAACCCCGAGCCCGTCCAGACGTAGGTGGTCAGGATGTTCAGCACCGTTCCCGGGCGCTTCGCCTGAATCCAGCGCCGCCCGAGCGCCAGCGTGCAGTGGAAGCTCCCCTGGAGCACGATGCCGACGACCGAGGCGAAAGCGTTCGGCGAGAGACGCTCGGTCGGGCAGACAAAGTTCCCCGCGGCGTTGTTCACGAGCGCCGTCAGCGGCCCCACTTCCTTCTCCGCCTGCTCGATGACTTTCTCCACCGCGGCGAACTCCCGCACGTCGCACGCGCTCCAGGCGGCCGCGCCGCCTTTCTTTCGGATTTCTTCCGCGGTCGCCCGCAGCGGCTCTTCGCGCCGCGCGGCCAGGAAAATCTTGGCGCCGAGCTCCGCCAAGCGGAGGGCCATGGAACGGCCCAGGCCCGTCCCGCCGCCGGTGATGAGTATGCTTTGCCCCTTCAGCAGTCCCGCTTCAAACATGAGTTCCTCCCGAGGTTGGGCCGCCTGGCCGCCGGCCTAGAACAGCCGCGACAGGCGGAAGGGGATTTCAACCACCACTTCGAGCGCCACCGGCACGCCGTTCTTGCGCCCGGGCTCGAACTGCCAGCGCTGGAAGGCGGCCACGGCGTTGGTGTCGAGCAGTTCGTGTACGCTGCGCACCACTCGGACGCTGTCCACCGAGCCGTCCTCGCGGATGACGCCGTAAAGGTAGACCACACCCTCGAGGTGATCGCGGCGCGCTTCGCCGGGGTAGCGCGGGTCCACTTTCTTGACCGCCACCGGCGCTTCGATGGCGAAGCTCTCCGCCGCCCCGCCCGCGCTCGTGGCCCGCTCGCCCAGCTCGGCGAAGCGCAGCACCCAGCTCCCGGTCTGGCTGGTCAGGTTCGGCATGTTGATGAGCACGGAGTAGACCCGCCGGCCGCTGCTCGGCCGCGCGCCGCGCCCGGGGCCTTCGATCAACTCTTCGGCGCGCTGCTCCACCGCTTGGTCGCCGGGCGACGGTTGCTGCCGCGCCAGGGCCCGCAGGTCGCGTGCCGGCGAAGGCGCCGCTGCCACCGGCCCCTCGACTGCGCTCGGGGCAAGCGAGACGCCCGTGCCGCCAGGCCCATTAGTGGGCGGGCCGACGATGACCGGCCCGGGCGGCGCCGGTCCGGCGTTGGAGACGAACACGCCCGGAACGGACAAGCCGCCGACACCCGCCCCTTCACCACCGAGATCTTCACTGCCGGCCCCGCCGCCGATCTCCGGCGCGCCGCCGGGGATCCCGCCGGGGCTGCCGCTTCCCTCGAACGGGCCGGTCGTGAAGCGTGCCCGGAAGTTGGCCTCCGGCAGTTCGAGCACGGGCCGCGGCGCCGCCGGATTGGCGCTCAAGGCGATGATGCCCGGAGCCGTCAGGTCGCCCGTGCTAGCGAGGCTCGCGGCTGCGCCCACGTCGGGGGCCAGCAGGGAGCCGGCGGAGCCGCCCGACTCGACCGCCAGCCGCGGGAAGAGGTTCTCGATGCGGGTTTCGGCGAGCGCCAATTGGCTGCGGAGCTTCGGCCGCGGCGGCTGCGGCGCAGCAGCCGCCCCGGGAACGTTGACTGCAGCCGGCGCGCGCACGCGGCGCAAGTCAAGCTCCGGCGCGGGCGCCGCGGCGGGAGAAGGCGGAATCACCATGTTGGGCAAATGGAGGTCGCGCACGGGCACGCGTACTTTCTCCAACCCGAGCTGCGTCAGGAGCGTCTGCCGGGGGTGGTTGGGCTCGGGCGGATCGGAAACGATGGTCTGCGCTTGCCGGGCGTCGGCCCCGATGCTTCGGGGGGGCAACGGCTGCTCTTTCTTCCCTCGCAGGCTGGCGGTTCGCTTTGCCGCGCGCTTGGGGGCGATGGGCGGCAGGAACCGGGCGTTGCCGGCCCAACGTAGGTCGTACTCGAGGCGGACGGCGCGCAGTCCCGCCGGCGCGGCCGGTGCCCGCTTGAGGAACTCCGGCAGCGGAACGAAGACGAAGAGCACATGCAGCGCCACCGACGCCGCCAGCGCCCGCGCCGGCCAGCCCCGCGCCACGACGTCCGCGCGGAAGGCGGCGAGCGCCGCTTGGGGCGGGAGCACGGGCAGGGCGGTGCGCAGCACGCGCAGCGCGTCCTGGAACTGGCCCCGGCGGTCCGCCCACTCGACCAGCAACTGCGGACTTGGTCGCCCGCCCATGGCTGTCCATTATAGCTCCGCCGCCGCCCGGAAAACCTTGCGCGCCCGGGGTGAATCTGGTAGGTAGAAGGGACCGGCTCTGGGCGGCCGGGTCGCCAACAAAGGGGAGTTCTTCATGGCTTGGCATCAATCCAAATGGTTTCGCATCCTCGTCGTTCTGGTGGGGCTGCTGGTTGTGGCTCTGCTGGCGGCCCCCTACCTGCTCAGCATGGACCGCTACCGCTCGACCATCGTCGAGCAGCTCGAGAAGGAGACCGGGCGCGACATCGAAATCGAAAAGCTGCGCCTGCACTTCCTCCCCAGCCTGCACGTGCAGGTGGTGAACCTGCGGGTCAAGAACCCGCGCGGCTTCCCCGAGGGGGACACGGTGGTCGTCGAGAGCGTGAACATCGGGCTGGCCTTCTGGCCGCTGCTGAAGCGGCAGGTGGAAATCAGCTCGATCGGCATCGACGACGTCGAGGTCCACCTGCTCCGGAACGAGCAGGGGCAGACGAACACAGGGCTGCGGCGCCGGGCGCGGCCGGCGGCGAAGAAGCCGGCCGGGGAAGGGCCGGCGGTGGAGATCACGCGCGTGGGCGCGGTGACGGTCTCCGATGTGAAGATTTCTTCCGGCACCTTCTGGTCGCGCGAGCGGCGCATCTACCCGTCCTGGGAGGTGAAGGGCATCAACCTGGAGGTCGCAGGGGTGGACCTGGCCGACCCGCAATGGCTGCGGAAGCTCGTGGCCGATGTGGACTTGAGCACCATCGAGGTTTCGACGCCGAGCCTCAAGGCGCCGCTGCGTTTCGCCGACGGCGACATTGAGGTCAAGAACAACGCCGCCGGCGGCGACTTCACCCTGGCGCTCGGCGAGCTGCGCGCCGACGGCACCGTGAAGGTCGCCGACCTCGAGAAGCCCGTGGCCGACTTCACGCTCAAGATGGAGGAACTCGACGTGTCGAAAGTCGCGGCGCTCGCCGCCGAGAAGCCGAAGGGCGGCGGCGCCGGGCCGGGCGGCGGCGGGGAAGGAGCGGGCGGCAGCGGGAAACTGCTGGCGCGCGGCACGGTCGAAGTCGGCAAGGTCATCATCCCGCCCGTGAGCGCGGAGAACGTCAAGGGCAACGTGCGGGTGTACGGCAATCGGCTGGAAGTCGATCCCTTCACCGTGGACTTCTACGGCGGGCGCACCCAGGGCACGGCGACCGTTGACCTGGCTCAAGCCGCCATGCCGGCGCGGGTCAACGCGCGGGTCCAGGGAGTCAACGTCGCCAAGGCCGTGGCCGCCGCCAGCCCCGGGGCCAAGGGCAAGCTCACGGGCACGTTCGAATCCGACGCCCGGTTGAATGTTCCGCTGGGGGCCAAAGACTTGATGGGCGCGCTCACCGGCGACGGCACCTTCGCCGTGCGCAACGGCACTTTCCCCGGGATGAACCTCGAAGGCACGCTGGCCGGGATGGCCAAGTTCCTCCAGATGGAGGTTCCCAAGGGCGACACCAAGTTCAGCTACTTCGGGGGCGACTTCCGCATCGCCAGCCAGCGCGTCCACAGCCGCAACCTGGACCTCAAGGCGGAGACGCTCGAGGCTTCCCTCGGCGGCAGCTTTGGCTTCGACCAGACTTTGAGCTACACCGGCTCGGGCCTGCTCACCGGCAAGCCGAGCGCCGAGCAGCAACAGCAGCAGAAGAAAGACGACAACCCGTTGGGCGGCTTGCGGCGCGTTTTCGGGCAGGTGGCCCGGCAGACCATCGGGCAGATGCGCGTGCCGTTCTCCGTGACCGGAACCTTCCAGGACCCCAAGTTCCTCCTCGTCGGCTCGCCCACTCCTGTCCGCTGACCGTCGAGCCCAGTCGAAAAGCAGGTCCCTCGGGGCCAAGGCAATCAGGCCCTCGGGATGACAAGTGGGGGCACGGCTTCAGCCGTGCCAACAAGAATGCAAGAAACCCCGGGGCTTTAGCCCCTGAGGTAGCGAGCAGGACCGAGAGTCAGCGGGGTTTGACACGGCCGCGGCGCTCCCCTATGCTGCAAGGAGAAGCCCCGATCCCGAATCCCGAGGCTTCGGGATCGGGACTCGGGGCGGGCCGACCATGCGCCGCGTTTACTTCGACCACAACGCCACCACGCCGCTCGCGCCGGAGGTGCTCCGGGCGATGACGCCGTACCTGACCGAAGAGTACGGCAACGCCAGCTCCATCCACAGCGTGGGCCAGCGGGCGCGGGCGGCGGTGGAGCAGGCGCGGGCCGAGGTGGCGGCGTTAATCGGCGCCCGCGAAAAGGAAGCGGTCTTCACGAGCGGCGGGACTGAAGCCGACAACCTGGCCATCCGCGGCGTGGTGGGCGCGGCCGAGCGCGCCGTCAAGCACGTTGTCACTTCGACGATCGAGCACCACGCCGTCTTGAACACCTGCCAGGCGCTCGAGGCGGAAGGCGTGCGCGTGACCTACGTGCCGGTGAACGCCGCCGGCATCGTCGACCCCGAGGACGTCCGCCGGGCGATTACGGCTGACACGGTGCTCATCACCGTCATGCACGCCAACAACGAGCTCGGCACCGTCCAGCCCATCGCCGAAATCGCCAAGCTCGCCCGCGAGCGCCGGATTCCGTTTCACACCGACGCCGTGCAGTCGGTGGGGAAGCTCCCGGTCAACGTGAAAGAGCTGGGCGCGGACCTGCTCTCGCTCTCCGCGCACAAGCTCTACGGCCCGAAAGGCGCGGGGGCGCTCTACATCCGCGGGGGATTGCCGATGAAACCCTTGATGTTCGGCGGCCACCACGAGCGCGACCGCCGGCCGGGGACCGAGAACGTGGCGGGCATCGTGGGTCTCGGCGCCGCCGCCGTGCTGGCTCGTGCGCATCTCGGCGAAGAAGCGGCGCGCCTGGCCACGCTGCGCGACGCGCTCGAAGAAGAGATCCTCGCCCGCGTGCCGCACGCGGGGGTCAACGGCGACCGGCAGCGCCGCACCCCGAACACGACGAACATCCATTTCGATTTCGTCGAGGGCGAGGCGCTGGTCATCGCGCTCGACTTGAAAGGCATCGCCTGCTCGACCGGGGCCGCCTGCTCCTCTGGCGCGGTCGAGCCCTCGCACGTGCTCACCGCCATCGGCTTGCCGCCCGAGCGCGCCCGCGCCAGCCTGCGCTTCTCGCTCGGCCGCGCGAACACCCGCGAGGACGTCAGCTACGTGGCCGAGGTGCTGCCGGGCGTGGTCGAGCACCTGCGCGAGCTTTCGCCGCTTTACAAGAAGGGCGTCGCCGCCGCTCGATGAAAGACCTCCAGCCGATTGTCCATCGCCTGACCCAGGCGCGGGCCGAGCTGCTGGCGGCGGCTGAAAGCGTTCCCGCCGAGCGCTGGCGACAGGCGCCGGCGCCGGGCAAGTGGTCGGCGGCCGAAGTCATCGCCCACCTGACGCAGGTCGAAACCGCCATCGTTGACGGCATGGAGAGGCTCTTGGCGTCGGCGCCGCAGCCGGTGCCTTTCTGGAAGCGGCTGCACATCCCGCCGCGAGTCTCCCGCTGGCGCTTCTTCCGGGCGCAGACGCCGCTCGCGCTCGATGCGGCCCTGTTGGGAGAGAAGCCGGCGATGCTCGCGCGCTTCGCCGCCGGGCGCGACCGCACGCTCAAGCTCCTCGAGACCCACCGCGACAAAGACCTCGGCCGCTGGCGCTTCCGCCATCCCTTTTTCGGCAGCCTCAACGGTTACGCCTGGTTCAAGAACATCTACCACCACGAAATCCGCCACACCGCCCAGCTCCGCGAGATTGCGAAGGTATTGAAAAAATAGCTCCCTGTGGCAGGTGCCACGGGGCTCGGCGGGGAAAGCGCGCGGGTTTCGTCAGGGCACGGCTTCAGCCGTGCCGATAATGCGATAATAGGGATGGGCTTTAGCCCCTGGGGTCAGCTGTCGTGAGCGGCAACGGACACAAGACAGTTGTGGCGGCGATGAGCGGCGGGGTGGACTCTTCGACCGCCGCGGCATTGCTCGCCGAGCGCCAGCCGGGCGCGGTTGTCGGGCTGACCATGCAGCTTTGGGACCAGCGGCGGCTGGAGAACCCAGCGGCAGGGGCCGCTGGGCTGAGCAGTACGGGAGAGTTGCCGGTGGTCCACGCCCGACTCGGGCACGCCGGGCGCTGCTGCTCGCTCGATGACGCTTACGACGCCCGGCGCGTGGCCGCGCATCTCGGCCTGCCGTTTTACGTGGTGAACTTCGAGCGGCGGTTCGAAGCCGACGTAGTCCGCCCGTTCGTCGCCAGCTACCTGGCCGGCGAGACTCCCATCCCCTGCACGCTGTGCAATAACACCGTCAAGTTCGACCAGCTGCTCGTGACCGCGCGGCAGATCGGGTCCGAGCGCCTCGCCACCGGCCACTACGCCCGCGTGCGCGCGAATCCGGTGACCGGCCGGCGCGAATTGCTCCGTGCCCGCGATGCGACGAAGGATCAGTCCTACTTCCTTTTCGGACTGACGCAAGAGCAGCTGGCCGCCACCGAGTTCCCGCTCGGCGAGATGACCAAGGAGCAGGTGCGTTCCCTGGCGCGCGAGAAGAAGCTGCCCGTGGCCGAAAAGCCCGAGAGCCAGGAGATTTGCTTCGTCCCGAGCGGCAGCTACGTCCGCTTCCTCGAGTCGTATCTGGCGGAGCAGGGAGGCGGCCTGCCGGCGGCGAGAGGCGAGATTGTTACGACCGACGGGCGCGTGCTCGGCGAGCATGCCGGGCTCCACCAGTTCACCATCGGCCAGCGCCGCGGCCTCGGCCTGGCCACGGGGAAGCCGCTCTACGTCGTGGCGCTCGACCGCGAGCGCAACCGCGTCATCGTGGGCGACGAGCGGGAGCTGTACCGCCGCGAGGCGCGCGTGCGCGAACTCAACTGGGTTTCCATCGCGCCGCCGGCGGAGCCTGTGCGCTGCCAGGTGAAGGTGCGCCACAAGCACGTGGCCGCCCCAGCGACGCTCCACCCGCAGAGCGAAGCGGAGGCGCGTCTCGTCTTCGACGAGCCGCAGCGCGCGCTCACGCCCGGCCAGGCCGCTGTCTTCTACGCCGCAGCCGATGCGCCCGAGCCCGGGCTCGTGCTCGGCGGCGGCTGGCTGCGTTGACAACCTTTCCGGCGGGAACGTAGTCTTAGCGTGCAACGAGGGCGAAGGAGATTCCTATGCGTCGCGCACTGGCTGTGCTGCTGGCACTGTTGCTTGCGAGTCCCGGAGCGTTTGCGAAGAGCAAGGAAGAGGAGCGGCTGGCGGACTGCACCCGCATCCTGGGCGAAGTCCTGAACATCCCCGACGGCATCCCGCAGGACCTGCTCGACAAGGCCGAGTGCGTGCTGGTGTTGCCGGTGAAGAAGGGCGGGTTCATCGTGGGCGTGCGCGTGGGGAAGGGCGCGGCCGTCTGCCGCACGGGCGAAAAGTTCAACGGGCCGTGGAGCCCGCCGGCCATGTACGAGCTCTCGGGCGGCTCGGTGGGCTTCCAGATCGGCGGCGAGTCCACCGACTTCATCCTGCTGGTGATGAATCCGGGCGGCGTGAAGAAGCTCCTGGCGAGCAAGTTCACGCTCGGCGTGGACGCGAGCGTGGCCGGCGGGCCCAAGGGCCGCACCAGCGAAGCGGCCACCGACGCCCAGCTCGGCGCCGAGATCCTCACCTACTCGCGCACGAAAGGATTGTTCGCGGGCGTTTCGCTGGAAGGCTCGCCCGTCAGCCAGGACAGCGAAGCCAACAAGAAGATTTACGGCAAGCCCATCGAGGCGCGAGCACTGCTCCTCGACGCCGCCGAGCCGGCGCCGCCGGCGGGCAAGGCGCTCGTGGACCTGCTCAACCAACGCACGCCGCAGAACAAGTCGGGCAACTAGTACCGGTCCAACTCTTTGAGCCTAACTGTTCCTGGCAAGGAGTTGCGGCGGTCTCGCTCCAACTCGGGCTGATGCCGTCGGCGGAAAAGTTGGAACGGCACTAGTTCGTCCGCCGGAACCAGGAGCGCAGCGGCCCGAGGCGCCGGGCGCGCTTAGTCGCCACATCCTGCCGCAGCCGCGCCAAATCCGCCGGCACGTCCACGTCGTACCACGGCGGCAAGACCACGGTAGGCAACTTCAGACGGCGCAGCCGCGCCCGCTGCTGGCGGAAGGCCCGCGGCGTCCCCCAATCAATCCCGCGGAAGACGGCGGTGCTCGGGTTTTTCTTTGCCCGCAGACCGATGAGGTAGTAGCCGCCGTCGCGCGCGGGACCGAGCACGGCGTCGGTCCGCCGCAAGGCGGCGAAAGCCTGGCGCAGGCGCGGCGCCGGCAGCGTGGGGCTGTCCGAGCCGACGAAGACGACGCGGCTGTAGCCCGCGGCGATCAGCGCGCCGAGGGCAGCGCGCAGGCGGGCGCCCAGGTCGCGTCCGCGCTGGGTGCGCAGGCGGAAGCGGCGCGGCAGATTCAAGTCGTGGCTGCGCCGCGGGCGTTCGGTCGGAGTGAGGTAGAGGAAGCGCGCGATGCCGCGGGGCAGGGAGTCGGCCAGGCGCAGCGTGCTTTCGAGGCAGGCGACGTGCAGCCCGCGCGCCGCGGCGGGCGCCAGCAGCGGCGCCAGGCGCGTCTTCACCCGCCCGCGCGGGTGGCGGGCGAAGACGACGAGCGCGGTCTTTGGGTGTCGCGGCACGGGCAACAAAAAACGCTCCGCCGGGCGGAGCGTCAATCCGGAAAAAACCTTCGCTCTAGATGAACAACTGCTCGTCCCCGGCACGCCCCGGCTGGCGCGGGCGGCTGCGGCGGGCGCTGATTAAATCGATCACCGCCTTGACGCCCTGGATGACGGCGGCGGCCTCTCGCATGGGCCCGCCGATGGTGTCCTTGAGGGCGCCGCCGGCGTGCTCGAGGTTGTCGAGGGCGACGCTCATCAGCTCGTCGAGCCGCAGGATCTGCGCGCGCAGGCGGTCGGCGACCTCGTCGGTGAGACGGTCGAACTTGACCACCTGGCGGCGGGCGTCGCTGGTGAGCGCGGTCAAGTCGTCGAAGATGAGGCGGCTGTTCTCGCGCACGGTGAGGGTGATGTCGGTCAGGTTGCCCAGGATGGGGCCGCTCTGCTCGTTCAGGTGCCGGCGCAGGGCGCGGGTCTCGCGCTCGACGCGCGCCACCGCCAGGTAGGTGGCGATCAGCACGCCCGCCTGGAGAAGCACCGCCACCGAGGCGGCGACGATGAAAATCTTCAGGTACGTGTCCACCGGGGCGTCCGTTTCCTCCGCTTCACATCCTTCGCTTTTCTTCGCGGTAAGCCGTCTTGCCGGCCTCGAGCGCGGCCTCGACCGACTCGCGATGCCGCTCGGCCAATTCTTTTCCCTTTTCCACGACCTCCCCGGCGCGCTCCTTGAGCTCGCGGCCGCGGCGCTTCAGCTCGTCCACGCCTTCCTCGGCGCGCTCGCGCAGGTAGGCGCGGGTCTCTTCACCCGAGCGCGGCGCAAAGAGCAGGGCAATCACCGCGCCCAGTCCGAGTCCCGCCAGGAAGTACCCGAGTTTCGACCCTCCGTTTTCCGCCATA
>Ga0209172_10002889_pt1 | contig 28314 bp, 24 predicted proteins | sample LarsenN4metaG_FD_184113 | JGI IMG/M metagenome (GOLD analysis project Ga0209172, IMG submission 184113) | Hot spring sediment bacterial and archeal communities from British Columbia, Canada, to study Microbial Dark Matter (Phase II) - Larsen... ... | reverse complement strand
TAGTTGGATTCTGCTTCGATGTGGACGATCTCGGATTTGCGGCTCAGTGACGATCTGATAAGGCTGATCGGGGAGCAGCAGTAGACACCGAGTTCGCACGGGAGAGGGATGATCCGAGCGTTATGGCCTGGTTGCAGGTGGCCGAGCAGGATCAAGAGCGATTCAGCGTCTTGCTCAGCCAGATACTTGAATGCTTGATCGTAAGGTTTGGTGCTCATGGTACATAGTAATGAATCGATTCTGATTTATTTTTTATTTGAGCGAGCGCCTACTCTAGCATCAGAACGGCTGGCCGTCAAATTCCTTGACAATGGCAACAACCGCCATTTAGTATCTGTTATTTGTCTTGCGAGCCTATGATTTACAGTGATGTCACAGAGGATTTACAGCGAAGGTTCCATAATGCGTGCCGAGTTGTAGTATTGACCGGCGCCGGAATCTCAGCCGAGAGCGGGGTACCCACATTTCGCGGAGGCGGAGGCGCGGCAGTGTGGAAAGGTCTACCAGCAGAGCAGCTCTCTTCTGCCAGGATGATGGAAAAGGATCCAGTGACTGTCTGGGAGTGGTTTGAATACAGGCGCGGTCTGATAAAACCGCTCAAGCCCAATCCGGCTCATCTGGCGCTTGCCCGCTGGGAAGATAGATTTGAAGAGTTCACACTGGTGACCCAGAACATAGATGGATTGCATACGCTCGCAGGCAGCAAGTGGGTATTGGAGCTTCACGGCAATATCTGGCGGGGACGCTGCTTCAGGTGCGATGATTGCACAAGCCTTCCGGAAACTCCGCTTCCCGTTATACCGCCGCGTTGCCGCTGTGAAGGATTGCTGCGGCCTGATGTAGTGCTTTTTGGCGAGCTGCTGCCGGAAGGCGTATTCGAGCAAGCTTCGCTGGCTGCCGCTGAATGCGATCTGTTTTTTACTATAGGGACCTCAGCGGTGGTTTATCCTGCGGCGTCATTGCCAATGATCGCCAAAAGGTACGGAGCTTTCGTCATTGAAGTCAACCCGGAGCAGACAGATATAACTCCACTGGTTGATGCAACGATCTTAGGCAAGGCAGGAGAAGTGCTGCCGCGCTTCGGTTAAGGTGTAATGAAGACGCTCTATTTCGACTGCTTCGCAGGCATAAGCGGTGATATGACTTTGGGGGCCCTGCTTGATCTCGGGCTCAATATAGAAGACTTGCGCGGCGAGCTTAGTAAGATCGCTCTTTCAGGTTATGAGCTTTCTATGAATCGAGTGGTGCGCTCGCAAATAAGCGCGGTGAAGTTCACAGTCAGCGCAAGCCAGGGAGACCATCACCGCTCGCTGACATCTATAAAGAATTTAATCAATAACTCCAGCCTCTCCGATCAAGTCAAGTCGCGGGCGACAGCGATATTTCAACGTCTGGGCGAGGTAGAAGCGAAGATACATAACATTGATATTGATAGAGTGCACTTTCACGAAGTTGGGGCAGTGGATTCGATCATAGATATTGTTGGCGCGTGCGTAGGATTTGAGAAGCTGGGCGTAGAGCGATTCATCTGTTCGCCTCTTCACATCGGGCGCGGGTTTGTTGAGAGCGCACATGGCCGCTTTCCCGTCCCAGCGCCTGCCGCCATTGAGCTGCTGAAAGGGGCCCCAATCTACTCAACCGATATAGAAGGCGAGCTGGTGACTCCCACAGGAGCGGCAATTGTCTCTCATCTTTGCGCAGAGTTTATCCCGATGCCAACGATGAAAGTTGAAAAGGTCGGCTACGGCGCCGGAGGACGTGACTATAAGGGCTTTCCCAATGTGTTGCGTCTCATTCTCGGCGATATTGAAGGCGTTGCTGAAGAGGAAAGGGAACACGCGGGTCACGGGCCGGTAGTAGTTATTGAAACAAACATCGACGACATGAATCCCCAAGTGTTCGGCTATCTAATGGACAGGGCGCTTGAGGAGGGCGCCTTGGATGTCTTCTACACGCCTGTGCAGATGAAGAAGAATCGTCCTGGCACGCTTTTGACAGTGCTTTGCGAGCGGCATCAATTTGATAAGATTGTAGAGTTGATCTTTAAAGAGACGACAACTATCGGAGTGCGTTACTACGAGATTGAAAGGCGCACGCTGGAGCGATATAGCATGCCGGTTCAAACAGAGTTCGGTCAGATTAATATTAAAGTTGCGAGCTTAAATGGACGGATAGTCAATTATGCGCCTGAATATGTAGACTGCGAGAGAGCAGCCAGGCAATCAGGCATTTCGCTGCGTGAAGTTCAGGAGAAGGCGCGAGCCGCTTTTAATGAACAGGTCAACGGAGATTAACTTCAAACCACTGATGAAAAAGTTTTATCTGACGACGCCAATCTATTATGTTAATGCTATGCCTCATCTGGGGCATCTCTATACTACTCTTGTAGCCGACACAATCACGCGCTACAAAAGGCAGCGAGGATTCGATGTCTTCTTCCTGACGGGCACTGACGAGCATGGCCAGTATATCGAGCGCGCGGCATCGGCTGCTCATCTTGCACCCCAAGAGCATGTGGATCGAATAGTCGAGCATTTCAGACAGATGATCCGCGACTTCGGCTTCCAGCCTTCGCACTTCATCCGCACAACCGATTCGTACCATAAACAGGGCGTAACTGAGCTATTCAAGCGAGTGCAGGAAGCAGGGTACATCTATAAGGGCCGGTATGAAGGCTGGTTCTGCGTCAATTGCGGCGAGTTTCAGCAATCAGAAGATGGCAAGGCGCCTGTCTGCCCGATCCACGAAAAGGAAGATGAATGGGTAGCAGAAGAGAGCTATTTCTTTAAGCTGTCACAGTTTCAAGATCGTCTGCTCAAATATTATCAGGAGCACCCGCAGTTCATTCAACCTGAAGCCAGACGCAATGAAGTCATAAGCTTCGTCAGCAGTGGGTTGAAAGACCTGTCGGTCAGTCGCACATCGGTCAGGTGGGGGATAGCGGTTCCCGGTGATCCCAAGCACACGCTCTATGTATGGTTCGACGCGCTATCGAATTACATCACTGCGCTCGGTTATGGAAATAGCGAGCGCAGTGGATTTGACCGCTACTGGCCGGCAGATTTGCAGCTCGTAGGCAAAGACATACTGCGGTTTCATACAGTCTATTGGCCTGCATTTCTAATGGCGGCAGGAGTCGAGCCGCCAAAGACCGTCTTCGCTCACGGATTCTGGCTCTCAGGCGGGCGCAAGATGAGCAAATCGCTGGGCAATGCAATAGAACTTAGCATTTTGAAGAAGTATTTTACTAATGACTCTGTGCGCTATTTCTGTCTGCGCGAGATGGTCTTCGGGCAGGATGGCGATTTTACTTACAGCGCTTTGATTGATCGCATCAACAGCGATCTGGCCGCCGGGCTGGGAAATCTCTCAAGCCGCACACTCACAATGGTACGCAACTACTGCGACAGCCGCATTCCCGCTGCGTCTGCCGATCTCAGCGTAGAAGCTGGACAGCAGGCTGAGAATGTTCAGAGGTCAATCGAAGAGGCCAAAGAAAAGTTTGAGCAGGAGTTCAGTAGCTACAACTTCAGTCGCGCTCTGGATGCGGTCTGGGCGGGCATTACCAGCGTTGATAAGTACATCAGCGAGAGTGCCCCCTGGAATCTCGCTAAAGATGCAAGCAAACGGGCGCATCTGGAGACAGTACTCTATACATCTGCCGAAGCGTTGAGGCAGATACTGCTGCTGCTTGCGCCTGTTCTGCCCAATTCAACCGAGCGCATCTGGCAACAGATGGGGCTCGCAGGAAAGCCAGCGGAGATCAACCCTGAAAGCCAGGCCTGGGGCGGACTTCAGCCAGGCACGAAGATTGGAGAGGTATCGCCTGTATTCCCGCGCATAGACAAGGAAAAAACCATGTCAGAGATCGAAAGAGAACAACCAAAACCGGAAGCAGAAAAGGAGACTAAAGAGCCAGGCGCAACTCAAGCTGATGCTGTGCCTCAAAGACCGCAGTACATAGCCATTGACGATTTCGCCAAAGTTGATCTGCGAGTAGCTGAAGTAAAGTCAGCCGAGCGGGTGCCCAAAGCGGATAAGCTGTTGAAGCTGATAATAGATCTTGGAGAAGCAGAACCCAGGCAGATTATCGCAGGCATTGCTCAATACTACTCGCCGGAACAGCTCATTGGCCGCAAGATCATAGTTGTGGCTAATCTGATGCCGAGGAAGTTGCGCGGCCTTGAGTCGAATGGGATGCTGCTTGCAGCGTCGGTCGGAGAAGAAGGGCGGCCTGTGCTGGCCGGATTCTTGGAAGAGGTGCCGGTCGGCGCCAAGCTGAAGTAATTCAATGTTCATAGACTCACACGCGCACGTAGATTCTGAAAGGTACAGCGAAGATCGCGCTGAGGTCATAGCTCGCGCTAGAGATGGCGGCGTTGAGCTGATTCTCAATATATGCAATGGCGACATTGAGAAAGGCTCGCTGGAAGCCGGGCTCAAGCTGGCAGATCAATATGAATTCATCTATGCTGCTGTGGGGGTGCATCCGCACGAGGCCAAACTTTATTCAGACTCGCTTGAGCAGAAGTTAATTGATATGTCTAATCATCCCAGGATACTGGCCTGGGGTGAAGTTGGGCTCGATTATCACTATGATCACTCTCCGCGCGATATTCAGCGGCAAGTGTTCACACGACAGTTGAAGCTGGCGCACGAGCGCGGTCTGCCAGTGATCGTCCATTCGAGAGAGGCTGAAGAAGATACGATTCGGATACTGCGCGAAGAATGGGGAAGAGACAATCGCGGCGGCATTCTCCATTGCTTTACCGGCAGTCTCAAGATGGCCGAAGATGCTATCAATCTCGGCTTCTTAATCTCTTTCTCAGGGGTAATCACTTTTAAAAATGCTCAGCAGCTTCGAGATGTGGCTGCCGCATTGCCAATGGAGAAGATTCTGATTGAGACTGATTGTCCTCTCCTTGCGCCTGAACCCTATCGCGGGCGACGCAACGAGCCGGTGCGCGTTCGTGAGGTGGCAAGGCAGATAGGCGCACTGCATGGGCTATCGACAGAAGAGGCCGGGCAAATTACCGCTGATAACTTCAGGAGATTTTTTGGATTGTACAGCAACCTGTCAGGTTGCTGATAGTGCACCAGAGGCAGCAATCTGACCGCCACGGCTTATATATTGTGATACCTCGCAGCCGTTCAGGTTGCTGATAGTGCACCAGAGGCAGCAATCTGACCGCCACGGCTGTAGACTGCAGAAGCTATTGTCCGACGGTTGAATGCTTATATACTGCTTTCCAGGCAGAGATTTCGACAACTGAGCAACAAGCTTATAATTGTCGTTGGAAAGGCTGAGTTACAATTTGCTATGGCGCAACAGAACACATTTGATATTGTCTCGAAGGTTGATCTTGCAGAGGTCGAAAACGCGATCAATCAAACTATGAAAGAGGTCAAGCAGCGATTCGACTTTAAAGGCAGCAAGAGCCAGGTCACCCTTGAAGGGCATGAGATTGTGATGCTCTCAGATGATGAATTTCGTCTGCGCAGCCTCAATGACATTTTGCAACAGAAGCTGGTTAAGCGAGGAGTTTCCCTTAAAGCTCTCTCTTATGGTAAAATCGAACCGGCTTTGGGGGGAACAGTACGTCAACGCGCTTGCGCTTCAGCAAGGCATCCCTACAGAGAAAGCAAAAGAGATAGTCAAGTTCATTAAAGATATGAAGCTCAAAGTTCAAGCTTCGATTAACGGAGATTTCGTGCGCGTTGCCGGACGCGACCGCGACACGTTGCAGGAGGTCATGCGCCATTTGAGAGAGGCCGATTTCGGCATAGACATGCAGTTTACTAATTATCGTTCAAATTGAAGGCGAACACGGATGTCTGCCTGAATCCAAATTATGCAAAGCACAATTCAAGCTGCAAACAACTCAGCCCAGGCCCAAACGGCTCAGGAAGTCTTTCACCTGATCAAGCATGAACTCGCTCTCGTGGAAGAAGAGTTCGAGCGCCAGTTGCGTTCCAATATTCAGATAATTTCACATATTGGAAACTATCTGCGTGAAGCGGGGGGCAAGCGAGTGCGCCCGGCTCTGCTGCTGCTTGCCGTCAAGCTCTGTGGGGCCCCTGTCAATCGGAGCGCTATCCGGCTGAGCGCAGTGATGGAATTCATTCACACGGCCACGCTCGTCCACGATGACATAATTGACAATGCTGATATGCGCCGGGGACGCCCATCGGTCAATGCTGAATGGGGCAACGAGATCACCGTCCTGATGGGCGATTGGCTTTATATGAGCGCGTTCGAGGCTACACTCAAAGAGCGCAACTTTGAGATCCTGGACATTTTAACCAATATGACTCGCCGGATGACAGAAGGCGAGCTTGTTCAACTGGTCTTGCGCGGGCGATTGGATGTGACCGAAGAGCAGCACCTTGACATTGTGCGTTGCAAAACGGCTTATCTGTTTAGCGCCTGCGCTGAAGTGGGCGCGATACTGGGAGGGGCCACCAGGGAGCAGCAACAGGCGCTGCGCGATTATGGACTTTATCTAGGCATAGCGTTTCAACTGATTGATGATGTGCTCGATTTCACATCAACCGAAAAGAGGCTGGGAAAGCCTGTAGTCAATGACCTGCGCGAAGGCAAGCTGACGCTGCCGCTTATCTACCTGTTAGAAATAGACAGCGGCAAATATGAGCGCAAGCTTCAGACTATCATGCAGAAGAGGCTCAATGGCTTTGATGCGGAAGAAGTAATCGCTCTGGTTAAAGAGAACGGGACCCTCAAGAGAGCTGAGCTAGAAGCGCATAAATACGCTGAGATGGCCAGGCAAACTCTCAGCGTATTCCCCGATTCAGAGGTCAGGCAAGTACTGCTGAAGATTCCCGATTATATTGTCGAAAGAGATAGATAGGCATCCTGGGCGCAAATGCGGTTCATCAAAGGTGCGGCTTGAAATAGCAGCCAGGCTCTTTGTGCAGTAAGACAATTGCTCTTGTAAATCTTCCGTGAAGGGGCGAATGCTTTATCTGCGCCCCTTCTTTATTTCTTTCCTCCGGTTATCATCGCTTTACTGCGATGATCAAAGTGGAGTTGCTTCGGTATGGTGACTCAACTCAGAATCGAGCTGATGAAGCTGGCGCGATCAAAGGCTTTTTTACTGGCTCTGGCCAGCATAGCGGCTTTTGTCGTGTTGATGCTCTGGGGGTTCTACTCTTACGCGAAGGATAAGACCGGAGGAAAGGTCGAATTCAAGTATACCTATGAGAGCAGCAGTTATTTCAACGGACTGACATTCGCTCTCTATTCAAGCGTCTTCGCTTTCAGCCTGCTGATACCTATCTTCATCGCTATGACCGCTGGCTCTCAGATAGCGGGCGAAGCGCGCGCGGGCACTTTGCGAATGCTGCTTACGCGCCCGACTCCACGAGTGACTATTCTGCTATCGAAATTCCTGGCCACTGTGTTCTACACTCTCGGCGTCATGGTCTTCTTCATCGGTCTGAATCTGCTCGCCGGATTGATCTTCATTGGTTGGGGCAATCTTGAACTTTATCCCGGACCGCTCAATCTGGTTGAAGAGCCAGGCCATCTGTTCCGTAATGAGGCGTTGCTGAGATTTGTCGCATCGGTGTTGACGAGCACATGGGCGCTCACGGTAGTTGCCTCGCTGGCATTCTTACTCTCCGTGATCTTCGACAACCCTGTCACATCAGTTGTATCTACAGTGGCTATCTACATCATTTTTCATGTCGTAGGTCGCATCGAGTTCTTCGAGCACTTGCGCCCATACTTTTTTACTACCGACATGGATTTCTGGCGCGATATATTCAAGCCTGATGTTCCCTGGACGTCTATGCTTCACTACGCCAGTCGGTGCGGCATCTACATAGTCGCCCTTTTGCTGTTATCAGTAATTCTTTTTGAGAGGAAGGATATTACCAGTTGAGGCAATCATACTGAACGGGTTTGCGGGATGAAGATCAAGCTATTTTTGTTGATGTTACTCTGTTTAATGGTAAGTGGGGCCATCTACTTCAACCCATCGCGCGGGCGAACGCTGCTGGGAGAGAAGATAAGCCAGGGCCCCAGATTGAAAATAATGACCTGGAACGTCGGCTACGCCGATCTGTATGGAGACTCGAAGGCGCACATAGAAGATATGCGCAAAGTGGCCTCGGTGATCCTCGGCGAGGAGCCCGATGTGGTCGCTCTGCAAGAGCTGGCCGATACAAGGCAATTGAATGTGCTGGTGTCTCACCTGGGGGGCAAGTACAGAGCGCAGCTTGGCAGCCGAGGGAACACAGATCGGATGGTGGCGTTGCTGGTGAAGTTTCAGGAAGCGGAATTTGAAGATGTGCCGACCGATATTGGCCGGCGTGCCCTGGCAGCGCGCTTCAAGCTTTCAGAACAATCTCCTGAGATCATTGTAATCAGCGCGCATGCAGATGCCTTTAGCTCGCACAAGCGGCGCGTCTATACGGGCAATGTAGTTGATTGGGCGCAATCTCACGATGGGCCGGTTTTTATCGCCGGCGATTTCAATTTCGAGATCAATATTGACAAGCAGCCAAGTCTATTCACAGATAACGCCAAGAACGATAGCGAAGCCTATAGCTACTTGCTCCGCTACTTCCGCGACCTGGGCAAGCGCGCAGGAGCGACAGCAGCCAATGACAGGCGAATCGACTATATCTTTGGCAGCAATGATCGAGTAAATCTATGGAATGCTCGTGTGCTCACGGGAGCAGTGACGGGAAAGATGGACCACCGCCCGTTAGTTGTCGAGGTGTCTGTTGTGTAAAACACAAATGGAATTCGCATCCTTGCTATTCTGAAGCTGCTGGCCTATTGGTACAGAACAAGGAAACAGTTGTGCGCCACTTTTAAGCGCCAGGCTCGTCGCATATACTGGCCTATGGGTGCAGGGGGTGCAGAGGAGAAACAAACTCTCCCCATCTCCTCTGCCTCTGCACCCCGTGCCCCCGTGAGCCCCGTGTTTTATACCTGTGCCAACCTTGCTTGTTTCGATTTAGCGCCTAGTTATGGGGCCCCTTAAAGCGATAGAGCCGCGCCGGGCGATGGGCCCCGTCTCCGCGCAGTTCATCCAGCTCTTGCACCATTCCCTGAGCAAGCACCTGCTTGCGGAAATTGCGTTTATCAACCGGGCGCTGCAAAATGACCTCATAAACATGTTGCAACTCGGTCAGAGTGAACTTTTCAGGCAACAGCTCGAATCCGATGGTAGTATAACTCACCTTGCTGCGCAGCCGCTCGATTGCTTTCTTGAGTATATCCTTGTGATCGAAGGCCAATTTGGGCGGGTGATAGGCCGAATGCCAGCGCGTCTCAGAAGCGTCTGACGAAGCAATGATGTTCTGCTTGCTCCAATCGGTGAGGGCGAAGTGAGCGACGCTGATCACACGCCCGCGCGGGTCCCTGTCGGGATCGCCAAAGGTATAAAGCTGCTCCAGGTAGACATCGGTTATCCCTGTCTCTTCCTGGAGCTCGCGCTGCGCCGCATCTTCAAGCGATTCGTGCAGCTCGACGAATCCGCCCGGCAGCGCCCAGAGGTTCTTGAATGGATCGTTTCTGCGCCTGATGAGCAAGACCTTCAGATCATTCTCCATTATGGTGAAGAGCACTATGTCTACAGTGACCAATGGACGTGGGTAATTCCTCTGTGACATAAAAACTCCGAAAAGGCAATGGGCAATCCGCTAAAAGCGTGCCGGGAATTCGAGAGCGGCTTCCCGCTCAGAGCCTGCCAGCCTGCCGCCAGCCTAAAACGCAGGACGCCAACACTGAGAAGGCAGCGGCTTGCCGGTTCGGGCGGTTTTGAGGGCGTTGCACGCCCGAAGTTCTTGCGCCCTCAAAACAGATTAATAGACTTAAGATATAGCCCCGTTTCGAGGGTGCTTGCCGGTTCGGGCGCCAAGCGCCCTCAAAACAGATTAACATCAAGCGCCCTCAAAACAGATTAATAGACTTAAGATATAGTCCCGTTTCGAGGGTGCTTGCCGGTTCGGGCGGTTTTGAGGGCGTTGCACGCCCGAAGTTCTTGCGCCCTCAAAACAGATTAACATCAAGCGCCCTCAAAACAGATTAACATCAAGCGCCCTCAAAACAGATTAATAGACTTAAGATATAGTCCCGTTTCGAGGGCGCTTGGCGCCCGAGCTGAAAGACATTTCTCCTGAATAGCTATAGCTTCTGCTTGAAAATCTCATAATCATCTCTGCCAAACAGCACAAAGACTACTCGCTTGATCGAGCTATCCGGATGAGCAGCCTGGTAGTCTCGCACTGCGCCGATCATCGTCTCGGCGCATTCATCAACGGGAAATGCCGCCACACCTGTAGCCAGAGCAGGAAAGGCGATGCTCTCAAGCTTCAGCTCCTCCGCGCAGCGCAGACTATTGAGAGTCGCGTCGCGAATGATCTCTGCGCTCGACAACGAACCCGGGCGCTTGGGTACAAGTCGGTCTTCAGGGCGATAACCCATCGCGGCAGCGTGAATGACATACTTGTTAGGCAGATTGCCGGCGGTTGTGTGCACCGCCTCTCCCAGCTTGATGGGGCCCTTGGCCTGTCCCTCGCGGTCGATAATATCGCCGCCTTTTCTCCTGATAGCCCCTGCCACTCCCGCTCCTAACACCAGATCGGTATTGGCCGCGTTGACTATGGCATCGATATCGCTCTGCTCGGTTATGTCACCTTGTCGAATTTCGATATTCATAAATGCCTCGCAAGTTCCCTTTCGAGCCTCTCTTTGGTCTCTTGAAGTTTCCGGCTATATCTGACCGGATAAGCTTCCGCCCCGCGCAGTCTGCGGCAATATAACGGCAATCGGCGAAGCTGCTGCATACTCTGCTCGCGGATCTCCGCCAGGTTGCGAGCAGGCGCAGTTCGCTTGCCACCGACCATCACACACTCAAGCAGCGGGAACGCCGGGGGCTGGAATGTTTCGTCAGCGCAACTGATGATGTCTCCGGCGAAGCTGCCGCTTTCATCAATAGTGCGCCACACCTGTTTGCTGCCAGGATAGGTGGCCTTCTCAGTGCTGAGCTTCATCTTAAGCTCAAGTGTGCCCCCGCGCGTCTGTTCCACAAGTTTGTAGACGCCTCCCAGCGCCGGAGCATCGCGCGAGGTTGCCAGATCGGTGCCTACGCCAAATAGATCAATGGGCGCGCCCGCTTCCAGCAATTCGGCTATGCGCCATTCGTTGAGATCGCCGCTGGCAACGATTCTGGTATTGCTCATGCCCGCGCTATCGAGTATCTGGCGCACGCGACGGCTCAGCTCAACCATATCTCCGCTATCGATCCTCACTCCTCTAAGCCGCGGGCCGAAGCTGGCGGCTTTGCGAGCGGCTTCAATAGTGTCGTAAGTATCGAGTAGCAGAATGGTAGAATCAGGGAAGAAACGGAAATAAGCGCGGAAAGCGTCCATCTCATCGTCAAAGGCCATCGTCCATGAATGCGCTGCTGTGCCGTAGACCGGGATGCCAAACCTGTAGCCTGCTTCTACATTTGATGTTCCGATGCAGCCGGCCAAATAGGCAGCGCGCGCTGCCATAAGCGCAGCCTCGCTGCCGTGGGCGCGGCGGCCCCCGAACTCAATGACTCCTCGGCCCTGCGCTGCCTCTACCACTCGTGCAGCTTTCGATGCGATGAGCGTCTGAAAATTGATTGTGGTGAGCAGGAACGTCTCCAGTACCTGAGCTTCAATTATCGGCGCGGTGACGCGCAAAAGAGGCTCGTTTGCGAATGCCGGGGCCCCCTCCGGTATTGCCCAGACCTCGCCACTGAAGCGGAAATCGCGCAGGTAATCAAAGAACGCCCGATCTATATCCTTGAAGACGGGCAGACTGCTCAGGTAGTCAATCTCTTGCTGAGAGAAGCGCAAATTCTCCAGGTACTCAATCACCTGCTCAAGTCCGGCGGCAATTAGATAAGAGCGATTTTCCGGAAGCCTGCGAACAATCAGCTCGAAAGTAGCAACGTGATGCATGCGGTTGCAGAAGTAGGCAGCCGCCATCGTCAGCTCATAGAGATCGGTTGCCAGCGAGTAACAGCGACTCAGCATAAAGACAGTAGGTAGTGGGCAGCAGGCGGTGAGCGAACTCTTGATGCTCTACGAAGGTTGGGGGGAACGGTTATATCTAAAGAGAGAGCTTCTCACCATCTGCCTCACCAGCCATTCGCTACTCAAGTTCGTAACTGCGCATTAAAGAGTTAGTGTACAACATACACAATATGTAATTGCCCGCCATTTGTCAATCAGATTCTCCTCAGAAAATTCCCTGGGAGCGCCTCTCATCCTTGCCTGCTTAGGTTGCACTACCTGGCAGGTAAGCAGGCAAGAAAACTCGTGCCCCCAGGCTTTTCATTATTTCTCTCGCGTTGTCGCTGACCGTCTGAATGACTCCTCAGAAAGTGTATAGCGACCTGTTAGGTTGCTGCCTGTCACGCACTATCAGCAAGGCTGACAGGTTGCTGTATATCTTAGCTTGCTGCCTGTCGCGCACTATCAGCAAGGCTGACCGCCTTACTGTACATCTTAGGTCGCTGCCTATCGCGCACTACCAGCAACCTGTCAGGTCGCTGTACATCTTAGCTTGCTGCCTGTCGCGCACTATCAGCAAGGCTGACTGCCTTACTGCACATCGCGGAAAGGCTGATCGAATAGCAATCACCAACCCTTTCTATCCGGCGCTGCTGAGATAAGCGTAGCGGAGAATAAAGAGCACGGCCAGCAGATAGACCAGCCAGTTGACCTTGCGCGCCTTGCCTGCCAGAGCCATTACTACGGGGTAAGAGATAAATCCAAGCGCAAGCCCGTTGGCAATGCTGAATGTCAACGGAATGGCTATCAACGTGAGGAATGCAGGGATAGCCTGAGTAGTGTCGGCCCAGTCTATATCTCTTATGCTGAGCATCATCAAACTGCCAACCACGATGAGCGCCGGCGCAGTGGCAATGGGCGGAACTATTCCTGCAATAGGAGCAAACAGCAGCGCGGCTAAAAAGAGATTTGCGACTACAACGGCGGTGAGCCCGGTGCGCCCGCCCTCAGAGACCCCCGCCGAGCTTTCGATGTAGGAAACGACTGTCGATGTTCCGCAAACTGCCCCGGCGATGCTGCCAACAGCATCGGCCATCAGCACCCGATCAACGCGCGGCAGCTCGCCCTGCGGCGTCAGAAACCCGGCCTGCTTGCTCACGCCGACCAGCGTCCCAACATTATCGAACATATCAACGAAGAGGAAGACGAAGATAATATCCAGCGCGCCGCGACTCAGGGCCCCAACTATATCGAGCTTCAAGAAAGTCGGCGCCATATCTGGAACGCTGACGAGTTGCGCAGGAAGCTCTGCCAGGCCGAATATAACGGCCAGCAACGTCGTCCCAAGTATGCCCAGTAAGATCGCTCCCCGCACTCTGCGCGCCATCATCCCGGCGGTCATCAATAATCCAATCGCAGAGATGATTGTGTTTTTGTCGGTAATATTCCCTATGGTCACAAACGTCTCCTTGTTCGCCACTACTATGCCCGCATTGCGCAGGCCGATGAAGGCAATAAAGAGTCCTATGCCAGCGGCAACCGATGCGTGAATGGCCGGAGGGATGGCGGAAACGATCAACTTGCGCACCCGCAGGAGGGTGAGCAGGATAAAGATCACGCCTGAGATGAAGACTGCTCCCAGCGCAGTCTGCCAGGGGACCCCAAGCCCTATCACGACCGAATAGGTGAAGTAAGCGTTGAGCCCCATGCCTGGAGCAAGCGCTATCGGGTAGTTGGCATAAAGGCCCATCACCAGCGATGCTACGGCTGACGAGATGCAGGTCGCAGCCATTACTGCTTCAAACGGCATCCCTGCATCTTTCAATATGCTGGGATTGACGAAGATGATGTAGCCCATAGTCACGAATGTTGTCACACCCGCGAGCACTTCTGTCTTCACATTGGAGTTGTTCTCTGTCAGGGAGAAGAATCTGTCAAGAAAGCTGCGGCTCTCAACCTGTTCATCCTTCACATCGCTTCTCTTATTCTCTACTAACGGCATTCTCGGCTCCTAATCAGTGGGATTCGATTATCGCGCAAGCCTATGATAGCGCATAATCGATCCGGAAACATCACTCTTCGCCGTACAGTGGGGGCAACCGTATGAATGCAACAGGCAACAATCTCCGCAGCGATTCTCAGGCAGAGCTAAACGGCAAACCGCCGGGGGATGCCTTCATAAGCAGCATCGGGCTCGGAGCCGGCTAATGTTTCCACATCACTTTTTGGGAGCGTAGTACCCGGCGCGAGTGCGCACCACAGCCTCTTTAGGATCCTTTGATGATTTAACATCGACCTTAAGTTTGCGCCACTTCCCATCCTTCTTCTGATTGGTGGAGGTATAACCGATGCTGTATTGCCGGCGCAGCTCTTGCGCAATTTGCGTCGCTACGCTCATCATATCGCCATCACTCTGAGGCACAAGCAGTCGCCCGCCGGTGGCTTCGGCCAGCTTCTGCATCTTCTTCTGCGCATCGTGCTCGAGAGTTTTAGAGTATCTGAAAGACGAGGATTCTTCCGATAACCCTATGATGTAGATAATCACTCCGCTCTCTTGCGCTACTCTCATCAGCTCATTAAAGCCGGTGTAACTCCTGTTGTCCTCGCCATCGGTCACTACCAGAAGAGTCTTTTTAGCATTGGGGCCCGTCTTGACCTTTTTGATGCCTGCCACAATCGCATCATACAGAGCCGTCCAGCCGCCGGGGGCCGTATCGTTAATTGCTCGCGTCAGACTGTCAAAGTCGTTGGTGAAGTCCTGCGCCAGATATGCGTCCTGATTGAAGATGGCCAGAAAGACCGAATCCCGGCTATTGCTCTGTTTGACGAACTCTAGCGCAGCGCGCCGGGCTGAATCTTTTCGCTTCATGATGGAGCCGCTATCATCAAGCAAGATTCCTACGCTAATCGGAGCATCTTCGATGCTGAAGTAGCTGATCTCCTGGCGAACTTTGTCCTCATAAATGATGAAGTCTTCCTTTCTCAAACCAGCGAGGGCGCGCCCATCTCTGTCTGTGACGGTGACACTGAGATTAACTAGATTAACATCCAGGACAAGCAGCGGCGAATCATCAAGTGTTGATATCTTATCTCTTTTGCCGGAGTCGGCCATCGCAGAGGCCGAATGTTGAGACGGCTCTTGATAACCGAAAATAGAAGGGGAGCAAAAGGCGAGTGAGAGACTGATTCCCAGGAAAAAACGGGTCAGTTTCATCATTAGACCTCCTTAACCTGCTAAGGAGGGAAGTAACACAGTTGTCAAAAATAGGGCATATCGACAAAGGCTTGAAATCACCGGGGAGATGAGTCAATAAAACAATTTAACTATATCGCCTGAACTATTTCAACAGGGCCCTTCCTGTCGCCTGGCGCGACGCCCGGAAATAACGGGAATGGCGCGCGGTTGGGCTGAGCTTGCTGCCTGCTGTGACTCAGAAGGGGCCCTGCCTGCTGTCTACTGTTTTCTGAAGAGCTACTGTCGTCTGGCAGTCCAGGTACCTGAGCCCAGATCTCCCAGCTTGACAGTTCCTTTCATCGAATCCTTCTCTATCGTGCCGGAATAGATCATTACTCCTTCCATTCCCTGGGCGCTCACCTTAAACGAGAAGTTGATCTCTTTGCCTTTGACCGTGCCCTGCAACTGGGCTTCTCCAAAGAGCCCTTTGTAACTGCCCGTCAGCTTCTCGCCTTCCTGTTTGAAGGTGAATTCCGGCGAGCCTGACCCTTGCTCGGTCTCAACGGTGAAGATCCATTTGCCGCTGATATCTATCTTGTCGGCGGCGGATGAGCTTGATGCAGTTGATGCTGCCTCTCCCTGAGAACGCTTTGCCGTCCAACTGCCTTCGGCGAATCCGCCGAAATCTGCTGTGCCTTTCATCGAATCTTTTTCCGCCGTCCCACTGAGGTTGATGGCCAGATCGTTATCCTGGAATTTAATGGTGTAAGCGAGCTTGATCTCTTTGCCCTTAATTGTTCCGCTGATAGGCAGCTCGCCCCGCCGCCCTTTGATGACGCCGGTGACCTTCTCGCCGTCAACTTTAAATGTCGCCGTAGCGGTGGAAGCGCCTTGCGGCGATTCAATAGTGAATTCCCATGTCCCGCTCACATCCACTTTCTCTTGAGCCGTTGTAAAGCGAGCGAGCGCGATTAGAACGATTATCAGAAGAGAGAAATTGAAGAGCCTGTTCATAAGATCCTCCTTATAAGCCGGGGGCCCCATAGCGCAGGCGGCTTCGCTCCGCCGAGTGTAGAGCAGCAGCCCGGAAAAGTTACAGCAAGAATTGTTATGAGTGAAAAAGCTTGCAGATCAGTCTTTCTGTTGAGAGATGAGAGTACATCCGCCATAACAGTTGTGTCAATACGCTTCACAAACTACTTGCGATTGGTAGCGAAAAACTTGTATATTGGCGCTCATCATTTAGCCTGATTAAGCGGTATCTCGAAAGCTCAAAGGATCAGGGGTTGGCCATTTTTGTTAAGAGCGTAAGGATCGCCAACATCCAATAGAGGAGTCGCTCATGTGGTTCGTGCGACGCCCAAAAACAATGAAGGCGCGCCGCGATGTACAGCAACCTGTCAGGTTGCTGATGGTGCGCGTTATCAGCAACCTGACCAACTTGCTGTACACTTTCAGAGGAGCTTTCATGTCGCGCTGCGACGCGAGAGAAACGATGAGAAGCGCAGCGCGCAATGTCCAACAAACTTCAGTTTGTTGGTAATTACAGTTCCGACAAACTGAAGGCAGGTCGGACATTTTCTGAGGAGTCATTCATGTCGTCGGCGACGATGCCCGAAAATAATGAAAAGCCTGGGGGCAGTAGTTTCCTTGAGAGGCCCGCCTTGCCAGCTAGTGCAAGGCTGAGCAGGCAAGGATGAGAGGCGCTCCCAGAGGAGTCATTCATGTGGTCAATAACGACGCGAGAGAAACAATGAGAACAGCGCAGTTGGAAGAAGGAGCGCCTGCCTTCTGCCTACTGCTTACTGCCTTCTGTTTTCTGAGGAGGAGTCATTCATGTGGTTAATAACGACGCGAGAGAAACAATGAGAACAGCGCAGTTGGAAGAAGGAGCGCCTGCCTTCTGCCTACTGCTTACTGCCTTCTGTTTTCTGAGGAGAAGCAATGGATCTGAATCTTACTCAACAGGAACAGCAATTTCGTGACGAATTTCGCAACTGGCTGCAAAACAATCTGCCCGAAGGATGGGGCTCGCCGGATTTCAAGGCGCCCGATTCGCCAGAAGAATCGTTCGAGTTCCTCCGCGCCTGGCAGAAGAAGATGTACCAGGCCGGATGGGCAGGCATCCACTGGCCGAAAGAATACGGCGGGCGCGGAGCCACGCTGATGGAGCAGGTAATCTTCATCGAGGAGATGGCGCGGGCAAGGGCCCCGCGACTGCCGGGCATCATAGGGCTCGCGCTGGTCGGGCCAACGCTCATAGCTTACGGGACAGAAGAGCAGAAGAAGCGCTATCTGGCAAATATTCTGAGCGGAGATGAGATCTGGTGCCAGGGCTTCTCAGAGCCCAATGCCGGATCGGACCTGGCCGCTCTTAGAACCGAGGCAGTATTGGAAGACGATCATTTTGTAATCAATGGGCAAAAAACGTGGACCAGCTTTGCTCAAGTTGCCGACTGGTGCATCCTGCTTGTGCGGACCGACCCGGAGGCCCCCAAACATCGCGGGTTAACCTACTTGCTTGTAGACATGCACAGTCCGGGAGTGACCGTGCGACCGCTGCCGCAGATGACCGGCGAAGCGGAGTTCAATGAAATATTCTTCGAGAATGTCCGCGTGCCCGTAAGCAATGTCGTCGGCCGCATAAACGAAGGCTGGAATGTCGCTATTGCAACATTGATGTACGAGCGAGGCACACTTGGCGCCAGCTTGCAAATCGTCTTCAAGCGAAATATCGAACGGCTGATTGAGCTTTCCCGCACGATCAAGCGAAATGGCCGCCCTGCTTGCCAGGATCCAATCATTCGCCAGAAGCTGGCGCAGGCTTACCTGGAAATCGAAATCTTCCGGCTCAACCAGATGCGCACTGTCACGCGCTTGAGCAAGAGCGGCGTGCCCGGGCCGGAAGGCTCAATTCAAAAGTTATTCTGGAGCGAGCTGAACCAGCGATTGCAGCAAGTGGCGATGGAGCTGCTGGGGCCCTACGGACAGTTGACCAAAGATTCCGATTACGCCTTTGACAACGGCCAGTGGGCCTACGAGTATTTGCGAGCGCGCGGCAACACAATAGAAGCGGGGACATCCGAGATACAGCGCAACATTATCGGCCATTTCGTCCTCGGACTGCCCAAGAGCTATTGAACCGGCAGGAGGTTAATCGATGGAATTCGATCTGACAGAGACACAGAAGCTGGTGAAACAATCCGCCAGAGAGTTTCTCTCGCGCGAGTGCCCCCCAACGCTTGTGCGCGAGCTGATGGCGACAGACACCGCCTACAGCGAAGAGTTATGGAACAAAATAACCGAGCAAGGCTGGACGGGAATGATCTTTCCCGAAGAGTTCGGCGGGTTAGAACAGGGGATGGTCGAGATGGCTGTGGCGCTTGAAGAGATGGGGCGCGCCCTTTTGCCCGGCCCGTTCCTCTCAACCGTGCTGCTTTCCGGCTCGTTGATCAATGAAGCCGGCGCAAGGGCTCAGAAAGAGAGGTACCTGGCTCCGATTTGCCGCGGCGCAGCCAGAGCCACCCTCGCTCTGCTTGAAGAGAGCGCGTCCTGGGACCCTGAAAGCATTCGACTACCCGCCGTAGAGGCCCCCGGCGGCTTCACCCTTTCGGGCAAAAAGCTATTTGTGCCGGATGCCGGAGTAGCAGACTTCTTGATCTGCGCCGCGCGCCAGGCTTCAGATATTCTACTGCTCATTGTCAACCGACAGGCAGCCGGTGTGAGCATCAGGCCGATGCCGGCAATCGACAATACGCGCAAACTTTATGAAGTGATATTTGAACGGGTTTCAGTTGCCGAAAGCGACTTGCTGGCGCGAGGCGATGCGGCGCAGCGCGCGCTCGCCCGCGCCATTGATATAGCCACAGTAGGGCTCTGCGCCGAGATGGTAGGGGGCATGCAGCGGGTGCTCGACACCAGCGTGGAGTACGCCAAAACGCGCAAGCAATTTGGCAAACCGATAGGCCAGTTTCAGGCGGTGCAGCACCAGTGCGCCGACATGTTATTGATGGTCGAGAGCGCGCGCTCGGCTACATACATGGCTGCCTGGGCGCTGAACGAGAAAGCAGCCGAAGCGCGGCTTGCAATCTCGATAGCCAAGGCCTATTGCAGCGATGCCTACCGCGAGGTTGGCAATCGCGGAATTCAGGTGCATGGCGGAATAGGATTCACCTGGGAGAGCGATCTGCATCTCTTCTACAGGCGCGCCAAAGCTTCAGAGATAATGTTCGGAGACGCAACCGAACACCGCGAGCGCATAGCTCAACTCGTTATTGACGTGAGAGTATAATCGCAAATATAGAATATGGCGACATACGATTCTGATTCTCCCTACGCGCAAAAGCCCTGGCTCAAGCATTATGATTTCTGGGTGCCCGCCGCTTCTACTTATCCGCGCCAACCCGTTTACCGCGTCTTGAACATCGGCGCCAGCCATTACCCGGACCGCCCCGCCACGATGTTCTTCGGCAGGGCAATGACTTTTCGCCAGCTCAAAGATCGCGCGCTGCGGCTCTCCAACGCGCTGGCCGGGCTCAGTATCGGCAAAGGCGACCGCGTAGGCATCATGCTCCCTAATTGCCCGCAGTTCGTTATAAGCTTCTTCGCCATCTTGCGCGCGGGGGCAACGGTAGTTAGCGTCAATCCGACCTACACGCCGAGAGAATTTGAGCGCGTGGCCGCCGATTCCGGCATGCGCGCGATTATAGCTCTCGATGAAGCAGCGCCCAGGATCCTGAGCGTGAGACACAACACCAACATTGAACACATTATCATCACCGGTCTGGAAGAATGCATGCCGGAGGAAGCGGCTGCTCGTTACCTTGCCGACGCAGCCTCGCGCAAGCCGGATCAAAAGCAGTTGGCTGCGTCAACCGCGCCTGTGCATTCTTTTAGCGGGCTCATCGAGAGCGTGAGCGATCCGAAGCCGATTCGCGTGGAGATCGATCCGGAGGAAGACCTGGCCGCGCTGCAATATACCGGCGGGACGACAGGGGCCCCTAAAGGAGCCATGCTCACTCATTTCAACCTGTTCGCCAATACAACTCAAAGCGTGCTGTGGAGAAGCTATCTGAGCCGCCCCGGCGAAGAGAGCTACTTGATGGTCATCCCGCTATTTCACGTATATGGAATGACGGTTGGAATGTTGATGAGCGCGCTGCTGGGATCGACTCTGATCCTCATCCCGAAGTTTGATATTGACATGTTATTGCAGGCTATCGAGCAGTACAGACCGACTTTCTTCCCCGCTGTGCCGACGCTTTACGTCTCGATTCTCAATCATCCGAAGGCGAAAGAGTGCGACTTCTCTTCAATCAAATATTTCAACAGCGGCTCCGCTCCGCTCCCGCTCGATGTGATTGAACGATTCGAGATGCTGACGGATAACATACTGCGGCAGGGCTACGGGCTGACCGAAACATCGCCGACGACCCATTCCACTCCGATGTTTGCCAAACGCAAGCCGACAAGCATCGGTCTGCCGTTCCCTGACACCGAAGCCAGGATTGTAGATATTGAGACGGGCGAGCGCGAGCTTCCCATCGGCGAGATCGGCGAGCTGTGCGTGCGGGGGCCCCAGGTGATGAAAGGCTACTGGAACCAGCCGGAAGAGACTGCGCGCGCGCTGCGCGATGGCTGGTTCTATACCGGCGACATCGCTCGAATGGATGAAGACGGTTATTTCTACATCATCCAGCGCAAGAAAGATATGATTATCGTGAGCGGCTTCAATGTCTATCCCAGCGAAGTCGAAGAGGTGCTCTATGCTCATCCGGCAGTGATGGAAGCGGGGGTAATAGGTGTGCCCGACGAATATCGCGGCGAGAGGGTCAAAGCGTTTGTCGCGCTCAAGCCGGGGATGCAGGCGACGGCTGAGGAATTGATCGAGCATTGTCGGGCCAGTCTAGCGAAGTACAAGGTTCCCGGCCAGGTTGAATTCCTGGAGAGCCTGCCCAAGACTGCGGTAGGCAAGATCCTGCACCGCGCCTTGCGTGAGATGTACAGTAACCTGTCAGGTTGCTGATGGCGCGCACTATCAGCAACCTGACCGCCTTGCTGTACACTTTCAGAGGGGGCATTGCTGCTTGCCAATACTCAGCCGAACTTCTGTATCTATCAGCAACCTGACCGCCTTGCTGTACACTTTCAGAGGAGGACTTATATGAGTGGACTACTTGAAGGAAAAGTGGCTATTATCACCGGCTCAGGCCGTGGCATCGGCCGGGCCACAGCAGAACTATTTGCCGCCCACGGCGCGCGCGTGATAATAACCGACATAGATATGGAACCATTAGAAGAGACTGCGTCAGCAATTCAATCGGCCGGCGGCGCAGCTTTAGGTCTGCCCGGCGATGTAACTGATCCGGCTTTCCCTGATCGCCTCATCAGTTTTACGCTTGAGAATTTCGGCTCGCTGGACATTATCGTCAACAATGCCGGTTACACCTGGGACGCTGTCATTCACAAGATGACCGATCAACAATGGCAGGCGATGCTCGATGTCCACCTGACAGCGCCTTTCCGCATAATTCGCGCAGCCGCCAATTACTTGCGCGAGACGGCCAAGCAGGAGATAGCTTCTCAGGGGCACGCCCGCGCGCGCAAGATTGTCAACACAAGCTCTACTTCAGGCACGCGCGGCAATCCCGGACAGGCCAACTACTCTTCGGGCAAGGCGGGCGTCATCGGCCTGACGAGGACTCTGGCGCGAGAGTGGGGCCAGTTCAACATTCAGGTTAATGCGGTAGCATTCGGATGGATCGATACTCGGTTGACACAGGAAAAAGAGAAACAACTGAAGATCAAGCGAGGCGAGCTGGAGATCGCTCTCGGTATTCCGGCAGAGCGGTTAGAATTATCCAGGAAACTCATTCCCGCAGGCAGGCCGGGCACGCCCGAAGAGGCTGCGGGAGCAGTGTTATTCTTCGCCTCGCCATTGTCGGACTATGTATCAGGCCAAGTGCTTGAGGTGACAGGCGGGCTATAATTGAGAGAGTAATCATGGAACGGCGACAATTTATGAAAGGAGCAGCGTCGATGTTTGGAAGCGCTTTGATCGGCCAGACAGGTCAAAAGGCAGAAGGAGCTACTGCTAGCCACCCGGCGGGCGCAATTACCGATGTCTCAGGAATTAAGGTCGGCCATTTCACCGATACCCGCCGGCCTACCGGCTGCACAGTGATTTTAGCCGAAGAGGGAGCAGTTGGCGGAGTGGATGTTCGCGGAGCGGCGCCGGGGACCCGCGAGACCGATCTGCTCGATCCGGTCAACACAGTCGAGCAGATCCACGCAGTTGTGCTCTCCGGCGGCAGCGCATTCGGCCTGGACACCGCGTCCGGCGCGATGCGCTATCTCGAAGAGAAGCAGATCGGCTTTAGGATGGGCGCAGTTCACGTGCCGATTGTCGCCGCTGCGATTCTGTTTGACCTCAGCATAGGCAATGCCAGGATCAGGCCCGATATGGAGGCCGGCTACAAAGCCTGTCAGTCTGCCAGCGCAAACGCGCCGGCGGAAGGCAGCGTAGGCGCGGGCGCAGGGGCCACCGTAGGCAAGCTCTTTGGCATGCAACGGGCGATGAAGGGTGGAATAGGCACTGCGTCGATCAAAGCGGGCGGCATCACTGTTGGCGCAATTATCGCTGTCAACGCAGTAGGCGATATTTTCGACCCTCACACCGGGAAACCGCTTGCAGGGGCGCGCACCGAAGACGGCAAGCGATTGCTCAATGCGCCCCAGGCTATCTTGCGCGGCCAGTTGCCGGCATCACCAAAGGGAAGCAACTCCACAATCGGAGTTGTTGCTACCGATGCGATACTCACCAAAGCGCAGGCCAACAAAATAGCGCAGATGGCGCACGATGGATTGGCTCGAGCAATCAATCCGGTTCATACGCTCCTGGATGGAGACACGATCTTTGCGCTCGCCACAGGCAAGGCAGGGAGAAGCGGCAACGTGACAGTAGTGGGGGCCCTTGTTGCCGAAGCGGTGGCGGCAGCAGTAGTGCGAGCAATACGCGCGGCCAAAGGGCTGCCCGGTTTTCCCAGCGCATCTGAACTCTAATGATTCCGGACTTCATTAAACCAGGAGAACCACTATGAAAAGAAACATCCTATCTTGTTCTTCGATACAGAGTTTGCGTTTCGCTGTCACTGTTGTTTCGCTCATCTCAGCATTGATTATTGTGCATTGCTGCCTTGTCTCATCACCCTGGGGCGTGGCTAACGCCCAGGCCAGGAATGACCCTGACAAAAAAGAGTGGATTCAACTCTTCAACGGCAAGGATCTGAAAGGTTGGGACGTTAAGATCACCGGCTATGATTTGAATGACAACTTCGGCAACACCTTCCGGGTAGAGAACGGGGTGCTGAAAGTAGCCTACGACCAATACGACAAGTTCGACAACAAATTTGGACATCTGTTCTATCGCGAGAAGTTCTCTTATTACATCATCGGTGTGGAATACCGATTCGTGGGAGAGCAGACTCCCGGCGGGCCGAACTGGGCGACGCGCAATAGCGGGATCATGGTTCATTCCCAGTCGGCGCAGAGCATGGGTAAGCAGCAAGATTTCCCTATCTCTATCGAAGTGCAGCTGCTGGGCGGGCTCGGCAAGGGGCCCCGCACCACGGCTAATCTGTGCACTCCGGGCACCCACGTGGAGATGAAAGGGGCATTAGTCACTCAGCACTGCATCAATTCCTCTTCCAGGACTTATGACGGCGATCAATGGGTGAGAGTGGAAGTGATGGTGCTCGGCAATGAGCAGATAAAGCATATTGTGGAAGGGCAAACAGTCTTATCTTATGAGAAGCCGCAGATCGGCGGCGGAGCGGTCAGCAATTTCGACCCCCAGGTGAAGAAGGATGGGATGATGCTGAGCGAAGGTTATATCGCATTGCAGAGCGAGAGCCATCCAATCGAATTCCGCAAAGTAGAATTACTCAATCTGGTGGGCTGCACCGATCCGAAGGCATCTAACTACAAGTCGTACTATGTCAAGTCTGACAACTCGAAATGTCGTTACGAAGAGAAAACTAAGAAACAGTGATCGGTCGAAGTTCTATAGGTTTTAAGAAAAATCCTTCTTCGGTTCGGGCGCCAAGCGCCCTCAAAACAATTTATTTTTAGAACTGTTTTGAGGGCGCTGCAAGCTCGATCAGTTATGCGGCGCATGGAGCGACTCAAAACAATTTTATTTTTGAATTGTTTTGAGGGCGCTTGGTGCCCGAACCTACTGCAATCTTTTTCTTAAAGTCTATAGCTTAGGATTTGTCCCCAAATGGATCGATTACTTTGCGCGACAAAGTCGGAATGCTCGGCAGCAACAAATTCAATGGACATTTTGCCAGTGATTGTTCGCCACAGAGGCGCAGAGCACACAGAGAAAACTTCGGAGAGAAGACTCCTTCTTGTTTCTCTTCCCTCTCCTCTGCGTAGCCTCTGCGGTGAATCAACCTTTCATAATGAGCTACTCTACAAAGACAGGCTTTTCTTTTCGTCTTCGCCCATCGATCTGATGGCATCGAAAGATTGATGAATATCTACCTTATCATACTTATCTCATATTCCGCGTTGATGATCGCGCTTGGCGCTTTCGCATCATGGCGAGTGCGGCAATCGACCGATTTCTTCATCGCCGGGCGCGGCCTGGGCGCGGGCTATCTGGCAGTAACGCTTATTGCCGCAAATATTGGCGCCGGATCGACTGTTGGAGCCGCCGGACTGGGCTACCGCGATGGACTGGCAGCCTGGTGGTGGGTAGGCTCGGCAGGCATCGGCTCGTTAATCCTGGCGCTCACCGTTGGGCCAAAAATATGGACGATTGCGCGAGACCGGAACCTCTACACAGTTGGCGATTATCTTGAATACCGCTACAGCCACACTGTGCGTCTAACAGTAGCAGTCCTCCTCTGGATCGGCTCGCTGGTAATTCTCTCAGCCCAGCTTATTGCAATCGCCTGGATTCTCAACGTCGTAGCAGGCATCAACAAAATAACAGGATGTCTGCTCGGGGCCCTTGTGGTCACCGTCTATTTCACCGCAGGGGGACTTCATTCCGCTGTGCGCGTCAATCTCCTGCAACTGGTGGTCAAGTTCTTTGGCTTTGCGCTTGCGCTCATTTTTGGACTCAAGGCAAGCGGGTCGATTGATGGTCTGACAACGATGTTGCAAAACAAGCTCAGCTCAGCCTCATTGGATTCTTACCTGAGTATCACCGGCACTGGCGCAGCGGCCGTTTCACGCTACGTGGTGGCCCTTGTGCCTTCGTTCATCATCTCGCCTGGACTGCTGCAAAAGGTCTTCGGAGCGCGAGATGGGCGAGCAGTTCGCTGGGGCGTTGGGTTGAATGCGCTGTGCTTGTTGCTATTCGCTATTGTGCCGGTGACGCTCGGCATGATTGCGCGCGGCCATCTTGCGCCGCTCGATAATCGCGAGCTGGCGCTGCCGATGGTGCTTACGCAGGTGTTGCCCCTGTGGATCGGGGCGCTATTGCTGGCGGCAATCTTTTCGGCTGAGGTCAGCACCGCCGATGTGGTGCTGTTTATGCTCACAACTTCGCTTGGCAAAGATTTCTACAAAGGCTCGCTCAGACCCGATGCAACCGATAAGCAGCTTCTACAATTCACTCGATGGTCTGCTGTCGTTTGCGGCGCTATCGGAGCAATACTTGCTATCTTGTTGCAGACGGTAATTGGGGCATTGACTGTCTTCTATAGCCTGATAACCGCTGTCTTCTTTTTGCCGCTGATAGGGGGACTCTACTGGCCGCGAGTCACTGCCCGCGCAGCATTGCTGTCAATTGCCGTTTCGGTCCCGGTATTATTTGTGCTTGAAGTGGCTCTAGGCATAACCAATCTGTGGGGAGCGCCATCGCTTTTAATCGCAATCGCAGCAGGAGCAATAGCCCTGTTGGTTGCTGCACTCAGTGGGGGCAGGGCTTAGCTGCGGTAGGAGCGATCCATAAACCGAGCTAACAGGTCGCTCCGGAGCTGAATCAGACCACAGGAGATTGGGACACTGCTTTGTTCAGTCCCGTAGGGACTACCGATATTAGCCCAGCAGCTTTAGTGCTGGGAAGCAATCAATTATCATTCGAGTCCCGTAGGGACGGCTGAAACTCAAGAAGGATCGAATGGACTTCAGCTCTATTTTCCGATGACACAGGCTCAGACAACAGTCTCATTTGGGGCCCTTGCTGGTTGGTCCAAACTTTCATTGCGCCAGTAGAGTATCGAGAGCGCCCACGATGCCAGCAGGTAATAGACAGGGAAGACGAGCGACGCCAGGACAAGTGGCCTTGGGTTATCAGTCACGCGCGCGAGAATCAGAACCAACAACACTCCCCACACCGCCGCAAGCAGACCTGCTACAGCAAGTCGGTCAGGTTGCTGATGCTGACATTATCAGCAACCTGACCGACTTGCTGTAGATTGCAGCTAAATGATCAAGAGCCGGACAACAAAGAAGCCATAGAACGCCACGCACAGCACCAGTGCTATCTCGCGCCAGAGCGGCGGGCGCAACTGCTGTGGCAGAAACTTGCGATTTACAATAAGGATCTGCAAGCCGGAAAACGCAAGCACAAATCCGGCTACATTCGCCATAATCTTGAACAGCACAAATGGGCCTGCCAGCCGGATAGCAGCAAATCCCCACAACGAGAAGGTAAACAGGAGCCCGTAGTAGATGACCCTCACGCGACCGCCCTTCCAATCCCTCACGCGAGCGCTCCCTACCCAGAGCAGATCCGTTACCGTGCGAATCACTATATCGGTATTGCCCAGGTGAGTCGAGAAGAGTATCCAGAAGCCGTTGAGCAGAGCCAGATACCAGAAACCGCGCCAGAGATGCTGAGCCATATACTCGGCTTGATAAGCGCCCGTGGCCAATCCCTGCATATCTGTGCCGCGCGGGATCACGCCAACCGCAATGTTGACCGTCAGGAACATCCCGATCAAGCAGAAGAGTCCCCATAGCCATACCTGATCTGCATGCACATAGCGCCACCATTCGCGCCAGCGGCGCAGGCTCTCTTCAGTGATGGGAAATACTTTGCCGATATGCGAGAGCTTAGTGCGCTCTGCGCCAAATACGCTGGCAATGGCCCCAACTTTCGCTCCCATTCCGAAGCCCTTGTCGCGGATCCAGTTGGTTATAGTCAGATTGCCAACCCCACCGGAACCGGCGGTGGCGGCCAATGCTCCCAGTAGCCCCCAATCGAGACTTCCACTGGCCCCGCTCACAGTGAAGAACCCCTGCAAGGTCTCCAGCCAGCGCGCGCCGGGTACGAAGAAGATATTGACTACGATCAGAAAGAGAAAGATGTAACCCAGCATAAACCATGAGACATATTCGAGCATACGCTCGATTGTCCCACCGAATAGTAGAATGAGCACTGCCGCCATAATCACGCCGCTGGCAAGCAGGTGTATTGTTGTTGCATCTCCCGATGCATTCTCAGGCAGGCGCCCATAGAAGAGACCAAAGAGCGTCGCTGCACATGAAGAAGCGAGAGCGGGCCACCCCAATTGAGCTATGGCAATTGTGCAATATACTACCGCCCAGAATCGGGGCCCCGGCTTCAATCGCAGGAAGCCGCTATAGATAGGCTCCCCGGTGTAGAGCGTGTAGCGCACCGCCTCAAGATTAAAGATGATCTGGAAGGTGATTGAGACGGTCACAATCCACATCAAGCCAGCGCCGTATTTGACGGCTGTGGCAGGGCCGACGAGCCATTCGCCTCCGCCTATTGAAGTCGCCAGCAATATGGCACCGGGGCCAATAATACGGAAGAGATTCCCAAGACTGAATGGCGGCGGCGCAGGCAGTGAATCCACTTCCCACGCGGGCAATTCGCCATGCGGCATAGTCTCTGAAGTAGCGCCTTTGACCGTTTTAGTTAAAGTTTCCATATCACTAATTGCTTGTAGTCCTCTTGAACTTACTCTCTGATGTTACTTCAGTTTTGCAGATTTCTGACGAAATCTGCAAAACTGAAGAGAATCAATGACCGGCGCCGATCGGCACGGGAGCATCCGGCCAGTCTCAATTCAGGCCGGATCCTTTAACCGATTGCTTTAGCAACATACTTTTGCAGTTTTTGCCAACAACGCAAA
>Ga0209172_10002887_pt1 | contig 28323 bp, 34 predicted proteins | sample LarsenN4metaG_FD_184113 | JGI IMG/M metagenome (GOLD analysis project Ga0209172, IMG submission 184113) | Hot spring sediment bacterial and archeal communities from British Columbia, Canada, to study Microbial Dark Matter (Phase II) - Larsen... ... | reverse complement strand
CCGTGCGCAGTTGCGCGACCACTTTGGCGCCGGACGGCACCGCGGACGGTGGCGGAGGGGTCGGCGGTTGAGCGGGCTCGCTGCCCCCGCCGCCGCCGTAGCCCTGCGCCAGAGAAGCCGACGCCGCAGCCAGCACGAGTACGGCGACGAGCACACTGCCGGCAAGCTGCCGCATGGTGGTGTTCCTCCTCATCGACGGTGATTCGGAGGAGGTGCCTCGCGGAGGGGACCTGCGGCCCTCTCCGGCACCCCCCGCGACATATCGTCGGGAGAGGGCGTCGGAAGTCCGTCACGCCGAGGTAACACGCCTGTAAACGCGGGACCGGCATTCAGCCCAGGACCCACCCCCGCGACATGTCGAAAGTGAGCACACGACTCATTCCCGTCGAGGAGGTTCGCGTGCCCACTCTCCACACCTTCCCGCCCGCGCCGTCGCCCGAGGCCATCGAGTGGCCCGGGACCGCCATCGGGGCGGGGAACGTCATCTCGCGGACGAAGGGACGGACCGCGATCCACGACAAGTCCATCGACCGGGTCGACGGGCGCCGGGACGGGCTGGTTAACGCCGCCGTCGCCCACATGACCAAACGCGCCGGCGCCGAGCCGCTGTTCCGCCACGACGTCATCATCCACGGCATCCGGGTGCGCGCCACGACGAACTCCCCGCACCTGCACGACTTCTGGGTGGATAACTGGTACAGTCCCGACGAGTGGCTGGCGGCGACCGGCCTGCCCCCGGCGCGCGACCCGCAGGTCACCGTCTACGCGCTCGGCGGGGTCGCCGATCACCAGGAAGCGGCGTACTACAGCCGCCGCACGAACACCGTCGTCTTCTTCAACACCGCCTACTACGGCCAGCTGAAGAGCTGGGTGCTGGGCGCCGTCGGCCGCGTGCTGGCCGAGGAGTACGGCATCCACTCCATCCACGGGGCGTGCGTGGAGAAGGGGGGCCGCGGCGTCCTCTACATCGCCCCGACGGGCACCGGCAAGAGCACGTCCTCCTACGGGCTGATGAGCTTCCCGCTGACGCGGTTCCACTCCGACGATTGGGTGTACGTCCGCTACACCTATCCCGTGGACGGCGGGGGCCGCCTCCATCCCATGCGGGTGCGGCTCCGGGGCGGCGGCGAGATCCGCGGGTATCAGGTCTTCCGCTGGCTGGAGCGCCACGGGGCGGCGCATCCGGAGGCCGCCGTGGCGGGGCTGGACCTGGAGCATCAGGAGCGCACCGTGCCGGTGTCGGCGCTCGACCTCTCCGGGCCGATCCACGCCTATGCCTTCACGTCCGAGAAGATCTTCTACCTGCGCACGAATCTGGTCGAAAGTTTCCCGCTGGCGGCCATGGAGATGCTGCGATCGAAGCTGGAGAACGTCCCCGATGTCGCCCCGGCCTTCCTCGAGCACCACGACGCGATGCTGGAGGCGCTCGTGGACGCCATCCGTACCGACGGCGGCGAGGTCACCGGCTACTTCGCCGCGCATCCGCGTGAGGAGGTGAAGCGGCTGCTGGCCCGGATGATCGCGTTCGACAACGCCCGGGCCATGCTCGATGTCGGCAAGGTGCTCCCCCCCGGGCGGGTGTTCATGAACCCGATGGAGCCGACGCGTCTGGCCACGGTCATCCTGCTGCGCCGCCACCGGGAGGATCCGGTCGTCGCCGCGCGTCTGAGGCTGGAGGCGTTCATGGAGGCGCTGCTCGTCGGGGAAACCCCCGAGGGCACGCGCGAGATCGCCTACAACGCCTACCGGGCCGTGGACGATGAGGAGGAGCAGGCGTATCTGGCGCAGCTCTCAGGAGAGGGGAAGGAGCCGGGTGATCTCTACCGGGCCTTCGAGCGCCGCGGCGACGGTCCCGAGACGCTGCGCGCGGAGTTCGAGCTCTTCCGCGTGATGCATCAGGCGGCGAGCTGTTTCGGCGTGAACACCGTGCTCACGGCGGACCCCCGCGTGCCGGACCGCAAGGAGGCGGTGGCCCTGACCATGCGCCTCATCGCCCGGCTCGTGGACGAGCAGCCGTCTCAGGTGCGCCTCACGCTCCAGCAGTACCGGGAGTTCATCGCCGAGCGGTCCCCGATGGCCTAGAATGGACGTAGGATGAAGGCGCTCCGAAAGGTGGATGCCGGCCCCGGCCTGGAGCTCGTGGACGTTGGGGTGCCGGCCATCCGTCCCGACGAGATCCTCGTCGAGGTCTTCGCCGGCGGGATCTGCGGGACCGACCTGCACATCTTCGAATGGGATGCCTGGGCGCGGTCCCGGATCCGCCCGCCGCTGACGCTGGGCCATGAGTTCTGCGGCACCGTCGTCGAGGTCGGGGCGCAGGTCACCACCAGCGTCCCCGGCGACTTCATCTCCGGCGAAGGGCACCTGGCCTGCGGGCGCTGCCACGCCTGCCGCACGGGGTCGGCGCACATCTGTGAGAACCTCCAGGTGATCGGCGTGGACCGGGACGGCGCCTTTGGCCAGTACGTGGCGATGCCGGCGCGCAACGCCTGGACGCTCGACGAGACGATCCCGCGGGACGTCGCCGCCATCATGGATCCGCTGGGGAATGCCGTCCACGCCGCGCTGGAGGTCAGCCTGGCGGCGAAGACGGTCGCCGTCATCGGCTGCGGACCCATCGGGCTGATGGCCATCCCCATCTGCCACATGGCCGGCGCGGCGCTGGTGGCGGCCAGTGACATCTCGGACCCGCGGCTCGCGCTGGCCCGCCGGATGGGCGCCGATCTCGTTCTGGACGCGAAGACCGACGACGTCCCGGCGCGGCTCCGGGAGGCCACCGGCGGCCAGGGCGTCGACGTGGTCCTGGAGATGTCGGGACACGAGCGCGGGCTGCGCGACGGGCTGCGCGCCCTGCGCAACGGCGGGTGGGTATCGCTGCTCGGGCTGCCCCGGGGCGAGACGACTCTGGACCTGACCAACGAGATCATCTTCAAGGAAGCGCACGTGGCCGGCATCTTCGGCCGGCGCGTCTGGCGCACGTGGGAGCAGGCCACGGCGCTGCTGCGCAAAGGGCTGGACGTCACGCCGGTGATTACGCACCGGTTCCGGCTGGAGCGGTTCGAGGATGCGTTCGCCCTGCTGGGTTCGGGACATGCCGGGAAGGTGATCCTCTATGTCTGATCCCCTCGCCTATCTGGCGGATGAGCTGCAGGATCTCCGGGAGCGCGGCCTGTTCCGCTGGCCGCGGCGGCTCGACGGCCCGCAGGAGCCGGTGGCCCGCTACGACGGCCGCGAGGTCATCAACCTCTGCTCCAACAACTATCTCGGGCTGGCCAACGATCCCGTCCTCAAGGAAGCGGCGCGGCGGGCGCTCGACGAGCTGGGGGTCGGCTCCGGCGCCGTGCGCACCATCGCCGGGAACATGGCGCTCCATCTGCAGGTCGAGGAGGAGCTGGCGCGTTTCAAGCACACGGAGGCGACACTGCTCTACCAGTCGGGGTTCACCGCCAACGCCGGGACGGTGAGCGCCGTGCTGGGGAAGGACGACGTCATCATCAGCGACGAGCTGAACCACGCCAGCATCATCGACGGCGCACGGCTGTCGGGGGCGGAGAAGAAGATCTATCCGCACAAGGACGTCGCCGCGGCCCGAACCCTGCTGGCGGCCGCGCGGGGGCGCCGCGTCCTGCTCATCACCGACGGGGTGTTCAGCATGGACGGCGACATCGCGCCGTTGCCGGAGCTCGTCGCGCTGGCCGAGGAATTCGGCGCCATCATGATGGTGGATGACGCGCACGCCAGCGGCGTGCTGGGAGCCGCCGGGCGGGGGACGGTGGACCACTTCGGGCTGCACGGGCGGGTCCACATTCAGGTAGGCACGCTGTCGAAGGCGTTTGCCTGCCAGGGCGGCTATGTGGCGGGCAGCCGGACCCTGGTGGATTATCTGATCCACCGCGCCCGGCCGCTGCTGTTCAGCACCTCGCATCCGCCCTCGGTCGCCGCCACCGCGCTGGCCGCGGTGCGGCTCGTGCAGGCGCGTCCCGAGATCATCGAGCGGCTCTGGTCGAACACCCGCTTCTTCAAGCAAGGGCTGACCGCGCTCGGGTTCGACACCGGCGCCAGCGAGACGCCGATCACGCCCGTCATCACCGGCGATGAGCGCACGGCGATGGAGCTTTCCGACCGCCTCTTCGCCGCGGGCGTGTTTGCCCTGGGCATCGCCTTCCCCACGGTGCCGCGGGGCAAGGCGCGGGTCCGGACGATTGTCACCGCCGGGCACACGACCGAGGACCTCCAGCGCGCGCTCGACGCCTTCGAGCAGGTGGGACGGGCGCTGGCCTTGATCTGATGAAGACGTTCACGACGCTGCTGGCGCCGCGCGAGGCGCGTGAGGCGTTCGCCCGGGCCTATGCGCCCCGGCCCGGGGGGACCGAGCGGCTCCCGCTGCTGCAATCCTTCGGCCGCGTGCTCGCGGAAGAGATCCGGGCCGCCGGCGACCTGCCGGCCTTCGACCGTTCGGCCGTGGACGGCTACGCGGTCCGGGCGGCGGACACCGTCGGGGCGACGAGCGGGGCGCCCGCCGCCCTCGCGCTGGCCGGCGAGGTCCTGATGGGTGAGCCGGCGTCGGTGCGGGTCGAGCCCGGGCAGGCCGTGCGCATTCCGACCGGCGGCGCCCTGCCTCCGGGAGCGGACGCCGTGGTGATGCAGGAGTACGTGGTCCGGACCGACCGGACGGTGCGCGTCGAGCGGCCCGTCACCGGCGGCGAGAACGTGACCCGGCGCGGGGAGGACCTGCGGGGCGGCGACCTCGTGCTCCGGCCGGGCCGCCGCCTGCGGCCGGCCGACGTGGGCCTGCTGGCGGGGCTGAACCGCACCGACGTGAAGGTGTACGCGCGCCCGCGGGTGGGGCTCATCATGACGGGCGATGAACTCATCAGCCCCGGCCAGCCGAGCCGCGCGGGGCAGATCTACGACATGAACACCTACGCCCTGGCCGGCCACATCGAGGAGGACGGCGCGCTTCCGGTGCCCTACGGGATCGTGGGGGACAGCCTGCAGCGTGTGATCGACCGCGCCCAGGGGGCGCTGCGGAATGCGGACGCCGCAATCCTCTCCGGGGGGAGCTCGGTAGGTGAGCGCGACGTCGTCGCCGACGCCATCGCCGCGCTGGGCGCGCCGGGGATCATCGTCCACGGCATCGCCATCAAGCCGGGGAAGCCGACCATCCTTGCCGTTGCCAGCGGCAAGCCGGTGTTCGGGCTTCCCGGCAACGTCGTCTCGGCGCTGGTCATCTACCGGGAGTTCATCCGGCCGGTGATCCAGGCGCTCGCCGGGCTGCAGGAGCCGGCGCGGCGCCGGACGATCCGCGCGCGGATGGCGAAGCCGGTGGTCGCCCGCGACCGGGAGGATCACGTGCGGGTGGCGCTGACGGAGCGGGCCGGGGCGCTGTGGGCCACGCCGGTCCCCGGAGGCTCGGCCATCATGACCTCGATGGTTCGTGCGGACGGCGTGATCGTCGTGCCGCCCCACGGATCGGTCGAAGAGGGCAGCGAGGTCGAGGTGGAACTGCTTGCCTGAGCGTCGGCTCACGCACGTCGACCGCGCGGGGCGCGCCCGGATGGTGGATGTTTCCGCGAAGCGCCGCACCGCCCGCACCGCCGTCGCCCGCGGCGAAGTGCGGATGCGGCCCCAGACCGCGCGGCTCATCAAGGAGAACCGGCTGGCGAAGGGCGACGTCCTCACGGTGGCCCAGGTGGCCGGCGTGGCGGCGGCCAAGCGGACCGACGAGTGGATCCCGATGGCGCACACGCTCCCCTTGACCGCCGTGCGGGTAGCGTTCGCGCTCGACGCCCGGGGCGTGGTGCGCATCGAGGCGACCGCGTCGACCACGGACCGCACGGGGGTGGAGATGGAGGCGCTCACGGCGGTGAGCGCGGCCGCCCTGACCATCTACGACATGTGCAAGGCGGTGGACCGGGAGATGACCATCGAGCGCATCCGCCTCGTGAGCAAGAGCGGCGGACGGTCGGCGCCGTTCCGCCGGGCGGGCGAGCGATGACGGCGAACCTGCGGCGGGCGCGCGTGGCCGTACTCACGCTCAGCGACACCATCGCCCGGGGGGAGCATCCGGACAGCAGCGGAGACCTCATCGTCGAGACGGTCGGCAGCGCCGGTGGAGAGGTGGTGGCCCGCGACGTCCTCCCCGATGACCGCGAGCGAATCGCCGCGCAACTGCGTTCGTACGCCGACCTGCTTGGCGCGGAGCTCGTCCTCACGACGGGCGGAAGCGGGGTGGCCCCGCGCGACGTGACGCCGGAGGCGACCCTGCAGGTGGTCGACCGGCTCGTGCCGGGGCTCGTCGAGGCGGCGCGGCTGCAGACGCTGGCCAAGACGCCCCTGGCCATGATCTCCCGCGGCGTGGCGGGCATCCGCCGCCGCACCCTCATTGTGAACCTTCCGGGCAGCCCGAAGGCCGTGCGGGAGTGGCTGGACGTCATCCTGCCCGCGCTCGGTCACGCGGTGGAGCTGCTGCGGGGGCAGGGGAAGCCCTGGGGAGAGCCGCACACCCTGTGAGAGACGCGCGGCGGTGTTTCGTGTGCGGCCCGGAGAACCCCATCGGGCTCAAGCTGCGCTTCGCCGCGGACGGAGACGGGATCCGGGCGGAGTTCACGCCGTCGGAGCTCCACGTCGGGTACGAAGGGCTCGTCCACGGCGGGATCCTCGCCGCGCTCATCGACGACGCGCTGGCCAACGTCTGGTTCCTCCGGGGGCAGGAGGCCGTCACGGCCAAGATCGAGGTGCGCTTCCGCCGGGAGGCGCGTCCCGGCGAGCTGCTCGTCGTCACGGCCCAGGAGACCGGACGCAAGGCCGGGATGCGTACCGCGCGGGCCGGGGTCGCCCTGGCCGGCGGCGAGGTCGTCGCCGAGGGCGTCGGCTACGTCGTGGTCAAGGGCGGATGACCGCGCTCATCCGCATCCTCGGATGGGTCGCCGCGGGGGGATGCGCCGTGGTCCTCGTCCGCCATCACGCCGGCTACTTCCGGCGCACCCGGCCCTACAGCTTCGGGGCGTTCCTGGAGACGGGGGGATGGATCATCCTGCTGCTCGTCGTGCTCGGGGCGCTGGTGGGCGGGCTGGAGGAGACCGGAACCCGGGTCGTGGAGATCGCCGCGACGGTGGTCGCCCTGTTCTTCATCGGTATCGGCGGCATGCTGCGCTAGGCCATGGCGGACGACGAGCACGTCATCGCGACCAACCGGCGGGCCCGCCACGAGTACTTCATCGACGAGGCCCTCGAGGCGGGACTGGTGCTCACCGGCACGGAGGTGAAGTCGCTCCGCACGGGCCGGGCCAGCATCCAGGAAGCCTTCGCCCGGGTCGAAGCTGGCGAGGCGTGGCTCTACCACATGCACATCCCGCCGTACGACGCCGGCAGCATCTTCAACCACGATCCAGAGCGCCGCCGCAAGCTCCTCCTGCACCGCCGCCAGGTGGCCCGCCTGGCCGGGTGGGCCGCGCAGAAAGGGTACACGCTCATCCCGCTGCGCCTCTACTTCCGCCGCGGCCGGGCCAAGGTCGAGCTGGGGCTGGCCCGCGGCCGGAAGCAGTTCGACAAACGCGCGCGGATCGCCGAGCGCGAGTCGGACCGCCGCATCCAGCGCGCCGTCCGCCGCCGTGTGCGCTAGACATCCTGCCCGCCCGGTGCCGCCGCTCCGCCGGCCGGCCGCCCGCCGGACCCCGCCCTCCCCGCGCGTGGGCCCGCACCGACAGGAAGCGGAGGGACCGGATGCAGAATCTCCACATCCATTCCCACGCGCTTCGCGCTGATCGCTGACGCGACTCCGGAGTCGGTGCGCCATGATCCCGCCGCCGACATCTACCTGGTCTCGAACATCAATGGGAATCCAACCGGCGCCGATGACAACGGGTTCATCTCCCGGGTCACCCCGGCCGGGCAGGTGCAGACGTTGAAGTGGATCGACGGCGCGAGCGCGTCGGTGACGCTGAACGCGCCGAAAGGGATGGCCATCGCCGGGGATACGCTCTACGTCGCCGACATCACCGTCGTGCGCATGTTCGACCGCACCACCGGGCAGGCCAAGGGAGCGGTGACGATCCCGGGCGCAGCATTTCTTAACGACGTGGCCGCGGGTCCGGACGGCTCGGTCTACGTGACGGACACCGGCGTAAACCCCGACTTCAGCCCGAACGGGAAAGATGCCGTCTACCGGATCAAGGACGGCGCGCTCTCCACGGTGGCGAAGAGCACGACCCTCAAGAACCCCAACGGGATCACGATGCTGCCCAACGGGCGGCTGTTCGTGGTGACGTTCACCCAGGACGGCGTGACCTACGAGCTGAGTACGGCCGGCGCGCAGAGCCAGATGCGGAACCTTCCCCAGGGCCAGCTCGACGGCGTCGAAGCCATCTCCGGGCAGGTCCTGCTGGTGAGCAGCTGGGCGGCCGGCGCCGTCTACCGGGTCACGGGCGCGGCGGCCGAGGTCGTGGTGCCCAACGTGCCCTCACCCGCCGACATCGGCTACGATCGCGGCCGCGACCGCGTGCTCATCCCGCTCTTCCAGGGCAACCAGGTGAAGATCCAGCCGCTGAAGTAGCACGGTGGTACGCTTAGTGGAATCCATCCTGAGGAGGGACACATGGCGACCTACATCATGCTCAGCCGGTTGACCGAGAACGGGGCGGAGACCATCAAGAAGAGCCCCGGGCGCATCCAGGAAGTCAACAAAGAGCTCGCCCAGATGGGGGTGAAGGTGCAGCAGCAGTACGCGACCCTGGGCCGCTACGACTTCGTGAACATCGTCGAGGCCCCCGACCTGGCCACGATCATGAAGGCGTCGGTCGAGATGAGCGGGCGCGGGAGCGTGCGGATCGAGACCCTGGCCGCCCTGCCGATCGATCAGTTCAGCACGGCCGTGCGCTAGGCGGATGGTATAATGAAGGATGTCCAGTGGGGGCGAATGGTCTCGACTGGGCATGCAGAAGCGAGGCTGCGCGTCGAGGTGGCTCGGGTCCTCGTTAATCAACCGGGCGGCGCATAAACGCCAACACACAGTACGCCTACGCGGCCTAAGTAGCCGCGTACGTTCACCCGGGCGGGCCGGCAGCCCGGGATGGACGCCAACCGCCGGCTACCGGCGACGTCCTGGCCCGGGACGCTCGACGGGAACCTGAACGGGCTGGCGGCCACAGGATCCGGCTCAGGGGAGCCTCAGGCCGCGAGAACCAAATCCTGAGATACACGCGTAGACGCCTGGCCCTCGCTGCTCTAGGACGCGGGTTCGATTCCCGCCGCCTCCACCATGTGAACCCCGCGCTGGTTGCGGGGTTCATGCTTTAGGGTCAAGTTCTTCCACCGCCATTCCACCGTTCCGAACAGTTGGTACTGCTGAGAAGCCAGGGTCTCTTTCCAGAAAATCTTGACAAGATTCATGGATTATGCCAAGATTCCCTTGACATTGTCAAGGGAGATTGCCATCATGGATTTTGACGACATAGCGCGGGCGGCGCGGGAGCAAGGGTGGACCACGAAAGACGTGAAGAAAGGGGTGCAGTTCATCCCGCCCGACCCCAAAAGGGCGATCGTTACATGGCACAACACGCCATCCGATGTCCGGGCCGTCAGAAACTTCCTGGCCCAAATGAAGCGTAACGGTTTGACCTGGCCCTGGCCACCGTGAAAGAGAACGAAAGGGGGGAGGTGGCGATGAGAGTCAGCGAATGGAGCGTGGGGATTGATATCGCTCACAGGCTGGAACCGGGAGAGAAGCTCGATTTGTTGGTTGTCGATCTTCTCCAGAAGATGCAGCGCCATTCTGCATCAGCTGCACATGATGCAGTCACGCTGAGTGTGCGGCTGTCAGTCGAGGCGAATTCTGCAGAAGCGGCCATCAGAAAAGCTCTGGGAGCATTGGCGACATCTCTGCCTCGTGTGGGCCTCGCTATGCCAATTGAGATCAGTCGTGTAGAGGTGGAAACTGCGGAAGAGTTAGAACGTAGGCTGCAGATTCCAGACGTACCGGAGCTCGCTGGTGTCGCTGAAGTATCCAGAATCCTCGGCGTCACAAAGCAAAGGGTATCGGAACTATTGAGATCTCGCTCCTTCCCGCGCCCTATTGCTGAGCTGGAGGCTAGTCCTGTTTGGCGATCGAGTTCGATCATCAGATTTGCTCAGCACTGGGAGCGAAAGCCCGGGAGACCTCGCAAGGTTATCGAGAGCTATGCTGAGAAGCCTCGCCGATAGGAGGGACGAGCAAGCTCCGTACGTTTCCGCCTTCTTCCCGACCCTGAGCAGCTAGCGCAGCAGGTCGTGGTCGGGGAGGTCGCGCCGTCCCAGCAGCGCGAGCCGCGTGAAAATCTGCCCGCGGTGGTACTGCTCGTGCGTGATGACGTGCCAGACGATCTCCTCAATGGTGGCGGTCTCGTCCTTGTTCCACGGGAAGGGTCTGCGGGAACGCCGGTCTTCCGCCCCCAACTCCAGAATCATGCCGAGGGTGGCCTGCCGCTGCGGAATCCAGAAGGCCAGGATGGCGTCCAGGTCGGGAAACTCGGCGGGATCGAATCGCCGGCGCATCTGGCCGCGAATGACGTAGTCGATCCAGTACGCTTCCGCGCTGAGCATGTGCACCAGGATGTCCCGGATCGACCGCAGCCCCGCCCCGACGGGCGTGGTGAGCTCGGCCCACGAGTGAGGCCTGCACAGATCGACAATCTCGGTTGGCAGAGCCGCAACGCCGGCCGCCACGCGCGGAGGAATCATGCGCCACCTCCCGATCCCCTCACCTTCATCATAGCCCTCCAGCCGAATGAGGCAGGCGCGCGCGGATAATCGCGGCGGCCTCAGCGGGGTGGGCTGAGCCCACGCGGACGCAGCGCGCCGTGCGTATGAGGCGGACGAATCCTCTGAACGCCTCCTCAAGCCGGGGCCGGTAGCGGAAGCTGGACGGATGCTGGCTGAGGGTGAGCAGCGCTTCCGCACGAGGTACCTCGACCGGATCGGCGGCCTGCTCCAGAGCATCGAGCAGGATGACCGAATCGAGTGGTACAGGCCCGGCGGACCGCCGGACGGGGAGCAGGTAGCGTACGCCGGCCTCCGCGGCCACCTGGCGGGCCGCCGGCATCCGGCCGGCCGCCTTCGCCGTCCACGGCTTCACGGCGAGCGGGAGCGCGAAAGGGTGGAGCATGCCTGCCGCCGGATCGAAGAGCGCCACCTCGTCGGACAGGTATCCGGCTCCGTCGCGCACCAGCGCCGCCGCAATCGACGTCTTCCCGGCGCCGGGCGCGCCGACGACGACGTATCCGCGCCCATCCATCTCGATCACCGCGGCATGGACGAAGAGGAGGCGCCGGAGGACCGACGTCGCGGTTCCCACGACCTGGCCCACGAGGAACGCGAGCCCGCCGCGCCGCGGAAGGTCGAGGATCCACGCCTCGCTGTGACCCAGGATGCCACGCGCCTGCCCTGTCGGCGAGATGTCGATGTCGAGTGGGGGAAGATCTGGCTCGGGCAGAGTTACCTCCGAGAGCACGGCGGCGGCCGCCCGGGTGATCCTCTCGGGCCCGCGGAGCCGGACCTCCCATCCTCCGAGATGAAGCGTGACGCCTGGTGCGTCCGTGGTCAGATCCACGTCACGGCCGCCCGCTTCCACCGGCCTGCGGCAGGTGCTATCAATGCTGCTCCGGCCAGTTCCTGAAGAGCCCGGGTCAGGTCGGGGGCCGTCTCGCCGGTCGCCGCGGCGATCTCCTCCGGGGTACGGCCGCTGCATGCCCGCCAGATGCGCTCCGTGCGGGCATCCAGCAGGATGACCCGGGCCTGCGCGGCGTCGAGCACGACGATCCGGCCGTCGAGGTCGGTGGCCAGCAGCGACATGCTAGGGAGCGGCGGAGACGGGGGATGTGGCCTGCAGCCTGCCCACGATGACGAGCCGGTACTTCGCGCTGTAGACGGGTGTGCAGGTGATCAGGGCCACCAGCTGCTCGCCGGGATCGGCGCGCAGGATGTCAACCTGATTGGGACGGACGACGCGCCGCGCCGTCACGACATAATTGAACCGGCGCCCGCCGTACGTGAGGTGGATCTGGTCTCCCGGCGCCAGCCTGCCCAGGCGGAAGAACGGGGCGCCATACGTGGTCCGGTGCCCGGCGATGCCGACCACACCCGGGTGTCCGGGCAGCGGCGTCCAGCTGATGCGTCCCACGCCGTGACGCCGAAGGTGGGCCACCGATGCGCCTGTGGGGACGACGCGGGTCAGCCGCAGGCGTGGAATGGAAAGGAGCAGCGTGCGCGATCCGGACGCCGCGGCGGGGCCGCTCGGACCCGCGAGGTCCGGCGCAATCTCGCTCTGCTCCCACGCCGCGAGGGCATCGGCCTGGGCGGGGCCGATCTGGAACCCCGTGTACGCCACCCAGGCCAGCGGAGACAGGATGAGCGCGATCCCCGCGACGATGAGGAGCGTGGAGAGAATCCTGACGCGAGAGCCCGCCGTCACCCTTATGGGTGGCCGCGGCGCTGGGCGGAGGAAGCCAGCACCCGGAGAATGATGCCGGCCCCGAGAAGGAGCAGCCCCGCGGCGGGCCAGTTCCACAACTCCTCGCCACCGAACGGCAGCACGGCGGCACCAGGCGGCGCCGCCCCGCCGGCTTTTCCTCCCATCGGTCCCTGCGCCACAGGCGGCGCACCGGGAGCGGCTGCAGCGGGTCCTGCTCCCGCCACGACGGCAGGAGCCGGGGCGGCACGCCCGGCGGTGGGAGGCGTCGCGCCCGGTCTCGCCCCACCTTGCGCCGCTCCTGGCGGAACGGCGGGAGCAGGAGGCACAGGCTGGGCCGCAGGCGGCTGAGCCGGGGCGGGAGCCGGCGACGGTGCCTCGCCGGGCGGCGTTGCTTCACCGGGCGGGCCGGGCTGAGTCGGAGCCGGAGCTTCAATAGCCGGCGGTGGTGACGGAGGTGTCACGACCGGCGGCGGCGCAGGCGGATTCACCAGGATCGGCAACAGCAGCACGATGATGGGGATGAGCGGAAGAATGATGCCGCCTCCGCCCCCGTCGGGCGGGGGAATCTCCGTCGGGGAGAGTGCTTCTATGCCGTTCGCAAGGGGAATCTGTGCGATCTTCAGCCCGGGCAGGCCTTCAGACACGCGCGCGCCACTCCTAGGCAAGGTTAGGGAAACAACCACATTATACCATCCGGCCAGGAGCGACAAGCGGCGCGAAAGGTGGAATGTGCGGCGTCGAGCGAATGACTCCCGGACGCCGCCTCTCGCGCGCCGCGGCGCGACGCGACCTCGGGAAGGAAGCGCCTAGTCCGAGAAGTCCTGAACCACGAGTACCCCGAAGGACCCGCCGTCGAGGACCGCGATTCCCGCGAGGCGGTAGCCGGGGTAGAGGATGTTTCGGCGGTGGGCCTGGCTGGCCACCAAGGCCTCATGGGCGTCCCGGACCGTCGAGGCGTAGGCCAGGTTCTCGCCGACCAGCCGCACGCGCACGCCCAGGCCCTTCACGCGTTGATTGGGCCAGCGGCCGTCGAGCGACCGGTGGGAGAGATAGCCGCCCGCGAACAACTCCCGGGCGTGGACGCGCGCCGCGGCGCGAATGGTCGCGTGCGGCATCACCGGCGCGAACCCCGCGGCCACGCGCTCGCGGTTGATCAGATGCAGCGCCGTGAGTTCGAGGTCCCAGCTGATGACCGCCGCCGGCACGCGGTACGGAAGGCTCAGGACCGCAGTCGCCGGCGCGCCCGCGACGATGGGGTCGGGTGTGGACGGCGCACCATCCTGCGATGCCGCAAGGATCGCGATGAGGAGGAGTCCCCCCAGTGACAACCGCCGCACGGTCCTGCCTCCCAGACCTCCAGGTCTGCGTCCGGTTCGGCCGCGGCCGCCGCGGACGCTCCACTGGCGGCCATACCCGATCGGAGGAACGGCGTAGACCTGCGGGAGGACGGCAGGACGGGGAGTTGGCCGAAAGGGGAGGCTTGGCCCGCGGCTGGAAATCCGCCGGGCAGATCAGGTATCCTGCTGAGAGACTGAGATGACCGCCTCGCATCCGCTCGCCCTGGCCCTGCTTGTGGCCCTCACCGTGCCCGCGCTGGTTGTCGGCGGGGCTCCCGCGACGACGTTACGGGAGTTTCCCATCCCGTCAGGGTCGGGCCCGCACGACGTGGCGCCGGCGCGGGACGGCGGCGTGTGGTACACTGCCCAGCGCTCGGGCGAGCTCGGGCACTTCGATCCGCGCACGGGGCGGACGCGGCACATCACGCTCGGCGAAGGATCGGCCCCCCACGGCGTCATCATCGCCCCCGACGGTGCGGCGTGGATCACGGACGGGGGGCTGAACGCGGTCCTGCGCGTGGACCCGGCGACGTCCGGCGTGCGGACTTTTCCGCTTCCCGCGAACCGTCCCCGCGCGAACCTGAACACCGCCGTCTTCGACCGGCGCGGCATCCTCTGGTTCACGGGGCAGAACGGGATCTACGGGCGGCTGGATCCATCCTTCGGTCGGATGGAGGTCTTCGACGCCCCGCGGGGTCGCGGTCCGTACGGCATCACCGCAACCCCGACTGGCGACGTCTATTACGCGTCGCTGGCCGGGAACCACATCGCGCGGGTCGACCCCACCACCGGCGCGGCGACGGTCATCGAGCCGCCCACCGCGGGGCAGGGGGCGCGGCGTGTCTGGTCGGACACCAGGGGCCGCATCTGGGTCAGCGAGTGGAATGCCGGCCAGCTCGGGCTCTACGATCCCGAGAGCCGCCGCTGGCGCGAATGGAAGCTCCCTGGATCTAATCCCTCCGCGTACGCCGTCTTCGTCGACGACCGGGACATTGTGTGGCTGAGCAACTTCGGCGGAAACGCCATGGTCCGATTTGACCCCGCCACGGAGCGGTTCGAAGTGTTCAACATTCCCAGCCGGCCCGGGAACGTCCGTCAGATCCATGGCCGGCCCGGCGAGGTGTGGGGCGGGCTCTCCGCCGTGGATCGACTGCTGCTCATCCGCACGCGCTGATCCCCTCGCGGCCCACAGAGTTTCTGCCGTGCGAAGCAGGGCTTGACCTCCCGGCCCGCTGAATCTCTCCAGACAGTGGCTACCTCCGACGCGGCCCCCGCTCCCCCGGCGGTCGAGCAACTCCTCCGCGACATCGAGCCAGAGTACAACTACCGCAAGCTCACCGGGATCTTCGCGGCGGCCGTGTCGATCATCGCCGGAGGGATGTCGATCTTCCACCTCTACACCGCCCGGTTCGGGACGTTCGAAGCCCTCCGGCAACGGTCCGCCCACGTCGCCTTCGTGGTGGCGCTTATCTTCCTGTTGTACCCGGCGCGCCGGCGCAGCGCCGGTCAGACGCGGTTCGGGTTCGTCGACGTCATCATTGCCTCCGGCGCCACCGCCGTGATGCTGTACCTGTTCGTGAACTCGCAGGCGCTGGCCATGCGGTCCGGGCGGCTGACAACGCCGGACCTCGTCGTCGGCGTCCTGGGGATGATCATCATTCTCGAAGCCGGCCGGCGCGTGATCGCGGGGATCCCGTACATTGCGGCGGTCATGCTCATCTATCCCTTCATCGCGCCCTACCTGCCCGGGTCGCTCGGCGCTCCGCCGGTCACGATCCAGCGCGTCGTGGATCACATGTTCTTCACGACGGAGGGGATCTTCGGCATCCCCATCGGCGTGTCGGCGACCTTCGTCTTTCTCTTCGTGCTGCTGGGCGCGTTCCTCGAGCGGACGGGGCTGGGGCAGCTCTTTGTGGACATCGCCATGGCCCTGGCGGGCTGGATGACCGGCGGGCCGGCGAAGGTGTCGGTGCTGAGCAGCGCGTTCATCGGCACCGTCTCCGGCTCCTCGGTCGCCAACGTCGTCACCGACGGCGTGTTTAATATCCCCCTGATGAAGAAGATCGGCTACAGCGCGAAGTTTGCGGCCGGCGTCGAGGCCGCGACCTCGGTCGGCGGGCAGCTCATGCCCCCGGTCATGGGTGCCGCGGCGTTCGTCATGGCCGAGTTCCTCGGGGTGCCGTACCTGACGGTGGTGAAGGCCGCGGCGGTTCCGGCCATCCTGTATTTCCTTGCCGTCGGCGTCATGATCCACTTCGAGGCGAAGCGCCTCGGGCTGCGTGGGCTCACCCGGGCGGAGCTGCCGTCCGCCCGCGGCATCTTGTTCGCCCGCTGGTATCTGGTCGCGCCGTTGGTCTTCGTCGTGGGGTTCCTCCTCGAAGGCTATACGCCCATGACCGCGGCCTTCTGGGGAATCGTGACCTCAGCGGGCGTGCACGTCATCACCGTGATCCTTGAAGGGTTTCGCGGCCGCCAGCCACTGCACCGCATGGCCGCGCGGTGGATCCTCGACATGTGGGGGACGCTCGTCTACGGCGCGCGCAACGCCATCGCCGTCGCCACCGCCTGCGCCGTCGTCGGCATCATCATCGGCGTCGTCACGCTGACCGGGATCGGGCTGAAGTTCGTCAGCCTCACCGTCGCGCTGGGCCAGCACAGCATCTTCCTCACGCTCATCCTCGTCGCGCTGGCCTGCATCGTCATCGGCTCCGGGATCCCCACGACGGCGACGTACATCATCCTGGCGGCGATTGCCGCCCCCGCGCTGGCCCAGCTCGGGGTACCGCTGATCGCCGGGCATCTGTTCATCCTCTACTTTGGGATGATCGCCGATCTGACGCCGCCGGAAGCGCTGGCCGCCTACGCCGCCGCCGGCATTGCCCGGACGGATCCGTTTCCGGCTGCGCTCGTGGCGACGCGGCTGGCGCTGGGCGGGATCCTCGTGCCCTTTGCCTTCGTGTACTCGCCGGCGCTCCTCCTGGTGGACGTCACCGTCACTGAGGCGCTTATGGCGTCCACCACCGCCGTGATCGGTATCTTCGCCCTGGGCGGCGGCGCGTCCGGGTACTTCCTCGGGGTGGCCACGCCCATCGAGCGCGTGATGCTCCTGGGGGCGGCGGTCGCGCTCATCTTCCACAGTCTTCTTTGGGACGTGGTGGGGTTCGGGCTCATCGGCATCACGCTCGTGCTGCAGCGGTACCGCATGGTACGACTCGGCAGTCAGGTCGCAGAGGGGGTGCGTACGAGATGATCCACCGGAAGGTCCTGAGGACGGTGACGCTCCTTGCGGTCGTCGCCGGACTCTTCCTGCCCGTCCAGGCGCAGGCGCAGCAGCTCATGGCGCTGGTGACCGGCGGGACGGCAGGCGTGTACTTCCCACTGGGCGGGGCGATGGCGGAGATCTGGAACAGCAAGGTCCCCGGGGTCCGCGTCTCCTCGCAGTCCAGCGGCGCGTCGGTCGCCAACGTCCAGTTCCTGGCGCGCGGCGAGGCGCATCTGGCCCTGATCCAGAATGACATCGCCTTCTACGCCTTCAACGGGAAGGAGATGTTCTACAATATCGCGCAGAGCCGGGGCGAGCCCGTGGCCACCATCCGGGGCGTGGCCATGCTCTACCCCGAGACCATCCAGATCGTCACCCTGCGGTCCAAGGGCATCAACCGCGTGGAAGACCTGCGCGGGAAGCGCGTCGTCGTCGGCGCGCCGGGCAGCGGGACTGAGGCGAACGCGCGACAGATCCTGCTGGTGCACGGCATCTTCTACAGCCAGATCCGGCCGGACTATCTGTCCTTCGCCGCCGGCATCGACCAGCTGCGCGACGGTCACGTCGATGCGGTGTTCATCACCGCCGGGTACCCCACAGCGGCCGTGACCGACATCGCCGCCTCGCGCGACGTCATGCTCGTCCCGATCTCCTCGGAGAAGATCACGGAGCTACGGGAGCGCTACCCATTCTATACTCGGCAGGTGGTCCCCGCGGGTGCGTACCGCGGGATCACGGCGCCGGTGCAGACCGCGACCGTCATGGCCATGCTGGTGGCCAGGGCCGACATCAATGCCGATCTTATGTACAACATGACCAAGGCGTTGTGGGAGAACCTGGACCGGATGCGCGCCGCCCATGCCCGGGGGCGCGACTTCGATTTGATGAAGGCCAGGGATGGGATGCCCATCCCGCTGCATCCCGGGGCCGAGCGGTACTATCGCGAGAAGGGCGTGCGCTAGGGGGCCGCTCGCTGAGGCCAGCCGCCCGGCGCGCCGTCGTGGGAGCGATCGCGACCGTCCTGCTCGTGGGGACGGTCGCGGTCGTCCGGCCTGTCCCGGCATTGCTGGTGAGTTCCGGCACCGGAGGCCCGCAAGGCGTGCTTTGGGCACGGCCGCTTCGCGGCCCGGTGGAGGTGCGGCTCCAGTACGTGCATTCCGTGGAACGCACCCCCATCCTGGAGGTGTACGTCGCGGAGCCGGGTTCCCTCCGGTTCACCCGCATGGAGTTCGTCTCGCAGGGCGCGGGCCTGCCGAGCTCAGGGTACGTGCGTGAAGGGGGGCGCTTCGTCTTGCGCGACGAGCGGGTCCTCTCCACCCTACCCGTCCGGGTGAGCCGCCTGACGATGCCCCGAGTGGTCATCGGCGGCCGGGAGGAACTCGATCTGGTCGCCCTGGTGGGGGACGGGGGCACGGTCACGGTGAGCAGCGGCCATCGGTCCCGGGCGGCGTTGTGGCTCCGGCGGCTGCCGGCCGGCAGATGAGTGCTCGGCCTGCCGCTCTTGGAGACGCGCTCGGTCCGGACCGAGCCTGACCGGCCCGGCGTGGTCATTGACAGGCGCCGGGGCTGGTGCGGTGCTCATCTCCCGCGGGCGCCCACGACAACGAGGATGATTCCGCCCGCGAGCAGCGCGCCGCCGGCGACCGGAGGGATCGGGAACACCCTTCGCTCCTCCCTGGTGACCTCGAGAGGCCCCACGTCCACAACTTCCTCCCGTGTCGTGTAGGAGAACCCTCCGTACGCCAGCGCGACGGCACCGACGACGATGAGGAAGACACCGATGATCAGGGTTGTCCGCATGGTCTCCGTCCTCCCGGCCCGAGCGGGTTTTTCCCATGATGCGCCCGCCTGATCAGATCATCGGCAGGTCGCGGGGACGGGGGCCAAGGGGGAAGGCGTCCTCGAGACGCCGCAGATCCTCCGGCTCGAGCCGCACGGCGCCGGCCGCGGCGTTCTCTTTGACGTGAGCGATCTGCGATGCCTTGGGGATCGCAAAGACCGACGCGCGGCGGGTGAGGAACGCCAGGGCGACCTGTCTGGGCGTGGCATCTCGCGCGGCAGCGATCTCCGCCAGCACGCGACCCCCCTCGCTGCGCGGGGAGGGGAAGTCTCCGGACCCGAACGGGCTGTAGGCGACGACCGCCACGTCGTGCGTCTCACACCAGGGGAGCACCGCATGCTCAATGGCGCGTTCCTTCAAGTGGTAGACGACCTGGTTGCAGGCGATACGGTCCGGGCCGGCGATCCGGAGGGCTTCCTCGAGGTCCTCCACATCGAAGTTGCTCACGCCCCAGAAGCGGGTCTTGCCGGTCCGCACGAGCTGCTCGAAGGCGCGGATCGTGTCCTCGAGCCGATGGCGGCCGGGCCAGTGCAACAGGTACACGTCGACATGGTCCGTCCCGAGCCTGCGCAGGCTGGCGTCGCACGCCGTCAGGACGCCCTGGGAGCTCGCGTTGTGCGGGAGGACCTTCGTGACGAGGACGACCTCGTCGCGCCGGCCCGCGATCGCCTCCCCGACCAGCTCTTCCACGCGCCCCGCCCCATACATCTCCGCGGTGTCGATGTGCGTCATCCCGGCGTCGATTCCGGCCCGCAGCGCGGCGACCGCCCGCGTCCGCCCGTCCCGCTCCATGTACCAGGTTCCCTGGCCGATGACGGGCACGCTGAGCCCCGTCCACCCGAATGCGCGAGCGATCATACTGCCTACCTTCGAAGCGTCCGGCATGGATCCCGTCCCGACGACGCCGTTCGGGCTCGCAATGCGGCGCGTTGGGATGAACCGGAGGCGCGCCGGCGAACGTAGAGGTAGGGAACCGGATGACGCTTCACTGGAGGGATGAGGATGCGCGCTCGGATGGTGGTGGCGGCGGTGGTCGCGGCGGCGGTGCTGGGAGCTTCGGGCATTGTGTGGGCCCAGGACGTCGGCTCCATCGTGAAGACGCTCGGTGTGGGCGTTGCGGTGAAGATGTTCGCGCCGCAGTTGAACACGTTCATCAACAACCTGCTGCAGGCCAGAGATGTCCAGACCAACCAGACCACGAAGGTCGTCCCCATCCTGAGCCTGTCCATCGGGATCGGGGCCCCCGGCCGCGCCACTATCGGCGCCGCGCAAGTGGCCGGCTCGCGGGCGGCCGTGGCGAAGGTCCAGGCCGTGGCCTCTCTGGACGGCAACTTCAGCAACGTCTTCCAGGTGAAGGCGCTGGTGCCCGTCGACAGCCTCGAACCGTGGAAGCGCCTGCGCCGCGTGCCGGGCGTGGGGGTGTCGGCGATCATCGATCTCCGGATCTGAGGAGTCTCTTCACGGCCGGCCGGGGATCTGGCCCCGTCCGGCCCCGTCTGCTATTATCGAATTAAGGACAGTCTGTCCGCAAGGCGGACATCGCCTCACCCTGCCCCGCAGGGAGGCTGCGGTCCCGGAGCAGCCTATGGATTCGGCAATCCCGCACCCCCGAGCGCGCCCCCGGGCCCGGCCTGCCGCCGGGGCGGACGGCGTGCAGTCGGTCGAGCGCGCCATCGCGCTGCTCAACATCCTCGGCCGCGCCGGCCGTCCGCTCACCGCCGGCGAGCTCAGCGTGGCGTCCTCCCTGCCGCGGCCGACCGTGTACCGCCTGCTGCAGACGCTCGACGGGCACGGCATGGTGACCGCCGCCGACCATCGGTTCGTCATCGGCCCCCGGGTGCTCTGGCTCGCGGGCCAGCGGCTCGAACAGATCGAGCTGCGCACCGCCGGGCGCCCGATCCTCCTCGACCTCCGCGACCGCACGGGCGAGACCGCGCACCTCGGGGTCCTGGAACAAGGGCAGGTCGTCTACATCGACAAGACCGAGGCGCCCGGGCCGATGCGGATGGCATCGGCCATCGGGAAGATCATGCCGGCGCACTCCACCGCGCTGGGAAAGGCGATGCTGGCCTATCTGCCGGCCCGCGAGGCGGGCGCGGTGCTCGACCTCTGGGGGATGCCGCGGCGCACGCCGCGCACCATCACGGACCGCCGGCGGTTCGTCTCGGAGCTGGCCACGATCCGCGCACGCGGCTATGCGGTCGACAACATCGAGAACGAGGAGGGCGTGCGCTGTGTGGCTGCGCCCATCTTCGACCATCGGGGACGGGTGGCGGGAGCGGTAAGCCTGTCCGGCTCGTCGCGTACGGTCACCCTCGCCCGGGTGCGCCGCTCGCTGGGCCCGCTGGTCCGCCAGGCGGCCGGGCGGATCTCGCGGGCCGTGGGATGGCCGGGGACACTCCCGGCCAGGGAGGAGGAACACTAATGACGGGAGTCCCGCGGGAGCTCATCGAGGGATTCAGGCGTGTGGCCACGGCGTCGGTGGCCGACGCCGTGGACCGGGTGGTGAAGCAGCCGGGGTTCATGAGCCATGAGATCAAGCCGGTGCATCCGGTGAAGATCGCCGGGCCGGCGGTGACCGTGCTGGAACGCGTCGCACTGGACAGCCAGCCGCCTCATCATGCCCTCCAGGCCATCGACGAAGCGGCGCCCGGGGCCGTCATCGTCATCGGAATGGAAGATCCGGAGCATACCCGCGACGTCGCCCTGTGGGGCGGCCTGATGACCGCCGGGGCGGTCGCGCGCCGCCTGGGAGGCGCGGTCCTCGACGCGGGCGCCCGCGACGCCGCGGAGATCCGGCAGGCCAACTTCCCGGTGTTCTCGCGCTCGATCATCCCCAGCAGCACGGTGGGCCGCTACGTCACGGTAGGGCTGAATCTCCCGGTGAGCTGCGGCGGCGTGCGCGTTGCTCCGGACGACATCATCGTCGGCGACGCCGACGGCGTCGTCGTGGTCCCGCGCGCGGCGGCGGCGGACGTGCTGGCGGCGGCGCAGCAGATCGAGGAGACGGAACGCCGGATGACCGAGGCCATCGGCCGCCTCGGGTCCATCCGGAAGGCGGTGGAGGAGTTTGCGCGGATCTGATCGTCCGGAGATCATCGCGCTGGGCGAGCCCATGGCCGAGTTCGCCGCGGAGACGCCCGGCCGCCTCGGCACCGCGCTGTTATTCCGGCGCGGGTTCGGCGGCGACACGGCCAACTTCATCGTGGCCGCCGCGCGGATGGGCGGACGCTGCGGCTACGTGACCCGGGTGGGGGACGACGAGTTCGGCCGGGCCTTCCTGGCGTTGTGGGATCGGGAGGGTGTGGACCGCAGCCGGGTCGTCGTCGAGCGCGAGGGGAGGACGGCGGTCTACTTCATCGCCCGCCGCGAAGAAGGCGGGCACGACTTCACGTACTACCGGGCCCACTCGCCCGCGTCGCGGCTGCAGCCGGGGGATCTGGACCGTGGGTATCTCGCCGGCGCGCGCGTCCTGCACACCAGCGGGATCACGCAGGCGATCTCCGTATCGGCGCTGGCCGCCGTGGAGGCCGCGCTCGACATCGCGGCCGCGGCCGGCGTGGCCGTGAGCTATGACGTGAACGCCCGGCCGCGCCTGTGGTCCATCGACGCCGCCCGCGCGGCCGCGGAGCGCGCCTGTGGCCGCGCCCAGCTCGTCTTCCTCAGCGCGGAGGACGCGGCGCATCTGTACCCCGGGGCCGGGGGCGAGGAGGTGGCGCGCCGGATCCTGGACCGCGGTCCTCGCGCCGTCGTCCTGAAGCAGGGAGCCGCCGGGTGCACGCTCTTCCCCGCCGGCAGACCGCCGGTCCGGCTGCCCGGCTGGGCCGTGGACGCGGTCGACACCACCGGGGCCGGCGACGCCTTCGCCGGAGCGTTCGTCGCGGCGTGGCTCGCCGGATCCGGCTTCGAGGAGGCGGCGGCGCTGGCCAATGCCGCCGGCGCGTTGACCACGACCGGGCTGGGAGCCGTGACGCCGATCCCCGACCGGCAGGCCGTCGCCGCATTCATCCAGACACGTCAGACCGCTGTACACACCAGGAAGGAGTGAGGATCATGGGACGCAAGGTTGTCGGCATCGCCCTGGCGCTGCTGCTGCTGGCCGGCGGATCATCGTCGCTGGCGGCTCCGGCGCCCGTCAAGATACGGGTAGGGATCGTCGCCGCCATCGACCAGCTCGGCACGCCCGTGGCGCTGGACCGGGGGTTCTTCGAGAAGTGGGGGCTGGACGTGACCATCGCCAATCCCTTCCCGACCGGCGTCGATCTGCTCAACGCGCTGCAGGCCGGCGAGATCCAGATGGGTCAGGTCGGGGTGCCGCTGATCGGCGCGGTGCTGCGGGGGATGGATCTGGTCATCCTCGGCAACTACAGCGGGAGCAGCAGCAAGCTCGGCGGCGATGACACCATGGCCATCGTCAGCCGCCCGGGGACGAACATCAGGGCCATCGGCGATCTCCGCGGCAAGCGGATCGCGGTGTCGTTCGGCACCATCAGCCACCTCTACATCCTGGGCGTCCTCCAGCGCGCCCGGCTTGCCGTGAACGACGTCACCCTGGTCAACACGCCTCCCGGAGAGATGCCGGTGGCGCTGCGGGGCGGGGCCGTCGACGCCTTCGCCACCTGGGATCCGTGGCCGGTGATCGCGCTGCGGGAGATCGAGGGCACCTACGAGGTCGTCCGGGGCGGCGGGTTCATCGGCTTCATGGGCTTCATCGTCGCCACGCGGCAGTGGGCCCAGCAGAACCAGGAGACTGTGGAGAGGTTCCTGGCCGCGCGGGCCGAAGCCGACCAGTTCATGCGCGCGAACCCGGTGAAGACCGCCGAGATCGGCGTGCGCTGGCTGACCGGGATGCGGCCGGAAGTGGCCCTGCGGGGCGTGCGCAACAACCTGCCCACGCTGGACATCCGCATCTCCCACTTCAACTACCTGGCGCTGCACAACGGGATGACGACCTTGAACCGCCTGGGCTTTCTGCCCGGCGTGTTCGACGTGAACAAGGTCTTCTCGCCGGGGCCGATCCTCAACGTCATGCGGCGGTCGCCGAACCTGTTCAGCGACCTGCCGGCGATCCCGCGGTCCGCGATGGTCGGGCCGGGATACGTGTTCAAGGCACCGTAACGGGCAATGGCCACTGCCGGGGCCGCGGCGCGCGAGCGGGCGCCGCGGCCCGCCCGCGCGCTGGAGACGGCCGCCCAGGCGGCCGCGTGGTTCGTCGCCCCGTTCGCCGCCCTGGTCCTCGCGTGGATGGTCGTCCTCCAGGTCTTCGACGTCCCCCTGCGCGTGTTTCCGGGCCCCGGCCACGTGCTGGAGGCCTTCCGCCAGCAATCCGCCAGCGGCGCGCTGTGGACCCATGTCTGGCAGAGCCTGCGCCGGGTGCTGGTGGGCAGCACGCTGGCCATCCTGACCAGCGTGCCGCTGGGCGTGGCGATCAGCACGAACCGCGCGGTGGCGACCTTCTTCGCGCCCATCCTCCGGTTCTTCTCGGTGCTGGCCGGCATCGCGTGGATCCCCCTGGCCACGCTGTGGTTCGGCTACGGCTTCGGCGCCATCACGTTCATCATCTTCAACGCCGTCTTCTTCATCGTGGTCTACAACACCATGCTGGGGGTCAGCCGCATCCCCCTGGCGCTGCGCTACGCGGCGCGCTCGCTGGGCGCGGGCCCCGGGCAGATCCTCACGGAGGTGCTGCTCCCCGGCGCGCTGCCCAACATCGTCACGGGCATCCGGACCGGGATGGGCTTCGCCTGGCGGGGACTCATCGCCGCCGAGATCATCGCCACCAACGCCGGATTGGGGTACATGCTGTTCTTGGCCCGCGATTTCTACCGGACCGAGGTGATCGTCCTCGGCATGATCCTCATCGGCGCGATCTGGGTCGCGCTTGACCGGCTCATCCTCGCCCCCCTGGAGCGGCGCACGGTCGAGCGGTGGGGGCTGACGAGGCGCGTGGCGTGAGCACGGCCGCCGGCGTCCCCGTCGCGGAGATCCCGCTGTGGGGCCGCCTGGCCCGGCGCGTCGTCACCAGCTCCGCGTGGCGGACGCTGGGCCCGTTCATCCCCATCGTGGCGCTGTGGGCCGCAGTCGTCCGGTTGGAGATCTTCCCCAGGGCGTTCTTCCCCGGTCCCGTGGACGTGCTCCGGGCGTTCGGCGACCTGACGTACAAAGGGATCCTGCCCCAGTACCTGCAGGACAGCGTCGTGCGCCTGGCCGCCGGCGCCGCCGCAGGGGTGCTGGTGGGCGTGCCGTTCGGGCTGCTCATCGGCCTGCATGCCAAGAGCTACCGCTTCTTCTGGCCGCTGGTCATCTTCTTTCAGGCCATCGGCGACATCGCGTGGCTGCCCATCCTGCTCATCTGGTTCGGTTTCACGCTGCGCACCATGACCTTCGTCATCGTCTACACGGTCGTCTTCCCGGTGGTCTTCAACACGGCGCTGGGGGTGAGGACCATCCCGGTAGAGATGGTGCGGGCGGCGCAGAGCCTGGGCGCGCCGCGCTGGCGGATCCTGGGCGACGTCTTCGTCCCCGGTGCGCTGCCCAACATCGTGACGGGACTGCGCAACGGGCTGGGCTACGGGTGGCGGGCGCTCATCGCGGCCGAGATCATCGTCGGGACGAGCGGGATCGGGTTCATGATGTTCGACGCCCGGCGCAGCGGCAGCGTCGTGGAGATGCTGCTCGGGATGATCGTGCTGGGGATCCTCTGGTATGTGGTGGACGGGGGGCTGCTCGCGCCGCTGGAGCGCGCCACGATCCAGCGCTGGGGGATGGTCACCGATGGCTGACCTGGTCGTGCGAAGCCTGACCAAGACTTACTTCGACGTGTACACGGGCCAGCACGTCCAGGCGCTGCGGGACGTCTCGCTGGAGCTGCGCGAGGGCGAGTTCGTCAGCATCGTGGGGCCCAGTGGATGCGGGAAGACCACGCTGCTGAACATCGTGGCGGGGTTCATCCCGCCCACGCGCGGCGAGGTGCTCCTGGACGGCCGCCGGGTGACCGGCCCGGGGCCGGACCGCGGGGTGGTGTTCCAGAGCTTCGCCCTGTTCCCGTGGAAGACGGTGCTGGACAACGTCGCCTTCGGCCTGAAGATGCGGGGCGTGCCGCGCGCCGAGCGCGACCGCATCGCCCGCGAGCACATCGCGCTCGTCGGCCTGGCCGGCTCCGAGCATCAGTACCCGCACGAGCTCTCCGGCGGCATGCAGCAGCGCGTGGGCGTGGCCCGCGTGCTGGCCAACCACCCTGAGGTCATGCTCATGGACGAGCCCTTTGCCAGCGTGGACGCGCAGACGCGCATGACATTGCAGGAGGAGCTCACGCGGATCTGGGAGGCCAAACACCCCAGCGTGCTCTTCGTGACGCACGACGTGGACGAGGCCGTCTTCCTGGCGAACCGCGTCGTCGTGCTGAGCGCCCGCCCCGCCGCCGTCCGGGAGGTGGTGGACGTCCCGCTGCCCCGGCCGCGGTCCTGGACCGCGCTGGTGGAGGACCCGGCCTACAAGCGCCTGGTGGCGCGCGTCCTCGCGCTGGTGCGGACGCCCGCGGGATGAGATCCTCTACCGTCCGGATCCTCGTGGCGGTCGCGCTGCTTGTCGCGGCCTGGCAGGGCTGGTTGTGGTGGCAGGCGGGCGTCAAGATCCCCCTGGATCTCCGGGCCCATGCCGCCTCCCGCGCCACCGTGGACCTGGTGGTCACGCTGCGCTTCCCCCCCGAGCGGTTCCACATCCTCATGTTCCAGCGCTTCGGGCGTGTGGTAGGGACCGAAGGACGCACCGTCGAGCTGCGCGGCGTGCCCGCGTCGCGCATCCGCGAGATCGCCCGGTTCTACTGGGTGGAACGCATCGCGCCCGCCGCCGGCGACGGGGGATAGCCTCCCGTTCCGTCGAACCGTCCTCCGGAGCATATCCCCGGAGGGCAGCCGATGAAAGCGGTGCGCATCCACGAGACGGGGTCGCCCGAGGTGCTGCGGTACGAGGATGTCCCCGCGCCGGTTCCCGGACAGGGACAGGCGCTCGTCCGCCTGCGCGCGGCCGGCGTGAACTTCCTGGACATCTACCACCGCACCGGCCTCACCCCCGTGCAGCTTCCGTTCACGCTGGGGAGCGAAGGGGCAGGCGTCGTGGAGGCCGTGGGCCCGGGGGTGGCCGAGGTCCAGCCCGGAGACCGCGTGGCGTACACGAACGTCCTCGGCAGTTACGCCCAGTCCGTCGTCGCGCCGGCCTGGCGGCTGGTCCCCATCCCGCCGCAGCTGGACTTCGTGCAGGCGGCGGCCGCCATGCTGCAGGGGATGACGGCGCACTACCTGGTCCACACGACCTATCCGCTGCAGCCCGGCGAGTGGGCGCTCGTCCATGCCGCGGGGGGTGGGGTCGGGGCGCTGCTCGTACAGATGGCCAAGCGGGCGGGCGCCCAGGTCATCGCCACCGTCTCCACCGACGCCAAGGCGGAGATCGCCCGGGCGTCCGGCGCGGATCACGTGGTGAACTACGCGGAGGCCGATTTCGACACGGAGGCCAAACGCCTGACGGAGGGCGAGGGGGTCCACGTCGTCTACGATTCGGTGGGCAAGGACACCTTCGCGCAGAGCCTGAACGCCCTGCGCCTGCGCGGGATGATGGTGCTCTACGGCAGCTCGAGCGGGCCGGTCCCCGCCCTCAGCCCCATGACGCTGAACCAACGGGGATCGCTCTTCCTCACCCGCCCGTCGCTCCATCACTACACCCATACGCGCGACGAGCTCCTCCAGCGCGCCTGGGACGTGCTGGGATGGGTCTCTTCCGGCGAGCTCAGGCTGCGCATCGACCGCACGTATCCTCTGGCGCAAGCCGCCGCAGCCCACCGGCGCCTGGAAGGGCGCGAGGCCTTGGGGAAGCTGGTTCTGCTCATCGACCAGTAGCGTGTGACCGTCACACGACCTGGGTAAACCCGCGCGCCTCGCCGGCTTTCGATGGCTCGCGGCTCCGAACACCCCGTGCTCGCCCACCAGGCCGGTCTCCGGCTGACCTATGGGATCATCCCCGTGATCATGGTGCTGTCGCTGGTCACGCCGCTGCTGGGGATGGCCGCGCCGATGTGGCTCATCGCGGCGCTGGGGGCGGTGCTGCTGGCGGCGACGTGGCGCCAGGAACGTCTGCTGGCGCGGGTGAAACGGCGGGGCGGAAACGGCATCGGGCGGGCTCCGCATCCGGCGGTCGCCCGTTGGGCCGTCCCCCGCGGGGAAAAACTCCCTCCGCATGCACCGGCTCCGCCTCCTCCCTCTGGCCGCGCTCCTCGTGGCCCTCGTCCTCGGCGGCCTGACCGTCGGCGTGGTGGGCGCGCTCGCCGCCTACCTGCCGAACCGGGACCGCCTCCTTGCGCCTCCGCACCAGGCCACAAGGATCTTCGCCCGGGACGGCCAGCTTGTGGCCAGCTTCTACCGGGAGAACCGGGAGTATGCGCCGATCG
>Ga0209172_10002886_pt1 | contig 28337 bp, 17 predicted proteins | sample LarsenN4metaG_FD_184113 | JGI IMG/M metagenome (GOLD analysis project Ga0209172, IMG submission 184113) | Hot spring sediment bacterial and archeal communities from British Columbia, Canada, to study Microbial Dark Matter (Phase II) - Larsen... ... | reverse complement strand
GTCCTTGACACCCTCTATCAAACCATTCATGTCGCCATGCGTGACTTGTTCCTTGCTCTGGGGGTGGCCGTATAAAATTGTTAAACTATCGACAATTTTTTGTCGATGTGAAAGCCTAAGTGCCTAGAATCCCAACACGTGAACCATAAACAATCCCCCGATAAAGAAACTAATCGAGGCAATCAGGCTGGGCCAGTGCAGGCTCGACAGCCCCATAATTGTATGCCCCGAAGTACAGCCGCTGGCGTAGCGCGTTCCAAAGCCAACCAGGAAACCACCTACTGCCAGAAGCAGCAGCCCGCGCCCACTATAATAGTCGGCGGGCAGAAAAGAAACCGGCTCAGCCGACAGGAAGCGGGTGGCAATAAAAGCGCCCAGAACTACGCCAACCACCAGGACGAGCCGCCAGGTGTTCCTGCGCCAATCGTAGTTTTTAAAATAGGGCAGCCTGCTGTTGGGCGAACACATCGCCCCCAAATGCTGAAAGCTGGTCGAGATACCAAAGCTCTTCCCGGCCAGCAGCAGCAGCGCCGGCACCATCAAGCCAATCAACGGCCCCGAGACATACCAGGGCCAGGGTTGCCAAATCCAATCCATAGATTTTTCCTCCTTTGTGACTAAAGACGCGAGGAGACGGGTGGCGAGGAGACGAAAGATTCTTCGCGTCCTCGCCTCCTCGCACCCTCGTCTCATTTTTATTCGCCACCAGAGTATAATCGCCTTGTGTAAAGGGCGTACAAGAGAAATGTAAGGATTAAGTAAGGCAAGCGTGTGTCCCAGGTTTGTGGACACTTCTACTCTACAGCTACAGGGTAGCCCGCCGCTTCCCAGGCCAGCATACCCCCTTGCAAGTTGTAAACCTTCTGGTAGCCCATGTCCTTAAGGATACCGGCGGCAATCCGGCTGCGCCGCCCGCTGCGGCAGACCAACACAATCGGCGGGCCGGTGGGCAAGGTTTGGCCTTGCTTGGGGATCTGGCGCATGGGCAGCAGTTGCGCCTGGGGAATGTGCCCCCGCTGATACTCCGGCGGCTCACGCACATCTATTAACAAGAGGCTTGCTGCCCCCCCATTTGGGCTCAGCCGGGTTTTGAGTTCGCTGGGCAGCCAGGATTGGATCTGATATTCGGGTCGGGGCACTGCTTCGGGGATGCGAGCGCCGTAAGACCATTTGGGCAAGGCCTGACACTCCGCAAAGATGCGCAGCTCGCACTCGTAAATGCAGACTGAAGGTTCGAGGACTTTATGAAACAAGTGGGAAATGGCCTCATCCCGCTGCAAAAAATGGCTCAATCCCAAAAATCGGTCAAAGCCGATGGACTGCATCTGCTCTTTGACCAGCCGGCGCACCCCGGCCAGGTAGACATCGCCGCCGCGCTGGCGATACAACCGCACCACCGATTCCAACATGTGAATGCCGCTTACATCGCAGTGGTCTACCAGGTGCAGCCGCAATAACAAAAACTGCTGCGAGGGATGCTGCTCCAGGTTAGCCCGGATCGCTTTTTCCACGTGCTGAGTCGCGCCAAAGTAGAGCGGCCCCGTCACCGAGATGATACCGACCTGAGGGCAAACCGGCCGCCCTTCGCTGTGGACAAAATGTTGAAAATTTTCGTCGGGTACCACCGGCAGCACCTGGGGTTGGGAAGTTCGCATCAAAAAACGGATAATCGAAACGATAATGCCGGCCAGCACGGCAAACTCTAGCGGGAGCAGAAGGGTGGCCAGGATAGTGGCGATCATAATGGCGCTGTCGCCCCGCGAAGCCTGCCAGATGCGTTTCATCTCCTGAAGATCAACCATACCGTAGGCCGTGACCATCAATACCCCGGCCAAAACCGTGCGAGGAATGAAAGCGGCGTAGGGAGCAAAAGCCAGCAGGGCCAACAGCACCACCAACCCGGCCAAAACATTAGCCAGGGGCGTCCGCGCTCCGGCGGCAAAATTGACCCCGGAACGGGTAAATGAGCCGGCGCAGGTATAGCCCGAAAATAAACCCGAAGCGATGTTGGCCAGGCCCTGCCCGACAAATTCCTGGTTGCTGTCCAAACTCTGGCCGCTTTTGATGGCGATGGCGCGGGCAATGGAGGTCGCCTCGACCAGGCCGATTACAGCTACGGCAGTCGAGCCGACCAGCAGCTTTTGGATGAGTCCAATATCGGCCAGCGGTAAAGGCAGCAGCGGCGGCAGGCCATGCGGCAGTTCGCCCAAAATGACAAGGCCTTGCCGATCCAGTTTAAACAGAGCCACCAGCAAAGTGGCCGCAATTATCGCCATGAGTGAGCCGGGCAGGGTCGGGTTGAGGCGGCGCACAGCCAGGATCAGGCCAATTGCGCTTAGCCCCAAAATCAGGCTCAACCCGTGGGTGTGCTGAAGATGCTCCACATTCTGCCATAGAGTTACAAAAAAGTAGGGAGAGTTGGGGAGATCAAGGCGCAGGAGATGTTTAAGCTGATTGGCAAAAATCAGCAGGCCGGCCCCGGCGGTCAAACCGATGATGACCGAGTCGGAGACAAAATTGACCAGCACGCCCAGCCGGGCCAGCCCCATCAACAGCCGGATGCTGCCGACAATCACCGCCATCATGGCCGCGGCAACCAGATAGTCGGGGGTTCCAGGTTGAGCGACGGTGAGCAGGGTGGACAACACCAGCAACGAGGTGGTATTGGTCGGGCCGGTGTTCAGATGAATGGACGAGCCCCACAACGCCCCGACGATAGAAGCCACAATCGCCGTATACAGGCCGGTTTGGGGCGGCAGGTCAGACAGCAGGGCAAAGGCAATAGCCTGGGGCAGCGTGACCACGGCCATTGTCAGCGCGGCCAGGAGGTCGAGCCGGAAATCTTGTCGCCGATAAGTGCGGAAGATCTCAAGGGGGCGGAGGAAGAAGGTCAAGGTATCCGCCGCCCACTGTTGGGCCGGGTTTTGATTAATCCTTTTGCTCACTACTGCCATGCAAACCTCCGCCTTAAGCGGGAAGGCTTAAAAGGGTGCGGAGGACAGGTTAGTTAGAGATTTTGGCTAACCTGAGTTCGGAATTAGCGTTTTTCATTGAGCGCAACGCTAGACAGCGGCGCGTCCATTTCGGAAATCTTGCCGTTGGCGGCTAAACCGGTTTCAGGCCGGTTCTGCGGCAGCCGGTAGGCCTCGCGCTGCGGGCGGAAGGGGCGCAGCAACCAATAGGGTCGGCGCGTGCCGTCGGGCGAGACCTGAGCGGCGGGGCGGGTCAGCTTAAGCCACTCCCGGTAGATGGCATGGGATTTTTGGGTGTCCACAAAAATGTCGCCGTAGCTGTCCCCGGCCTGCGCCTTTTCCAGCTTGACCTTCTGATGCCAGCAGTGCATGCCGCTGATGGGGTCGGGGTGAACCGGGAAGGTCAGGTTTTGATGCACGCCGACATCTTTCCACCAGACGCGCTGCGAGTCGGGGTCGCTGCTCTCAAAGGGCTGCGCCCCGCTGATCTGGCGCATCCGCCAGCGGCCCTCGCCGTCTGACTGCAAATCCACCAGGGCCGACGACCAGCGTTCCATGCCCATTTCTTGCAGCCGCCAGCGCCCCATGTGATGCGAACAGGCGGCCACGCCGGGGCGAATCCCTTCGGTCAGCCAGCATTTGATGACAAAATAACCGATGTCGGTCGTCACCCGAACCAGGTCGCCGTCAGTGACGCCCAAGCGGGCAGCGTCGCTGGGGTGGAGCCACAGCGGGTTTTTGTGACTGATTTCGTTCAACCACTTGCTGTTGCCGGAGCGGGTATGAATCATCGTCGGCAGGCGGAAGGTGGGCAACAAGACAAACTCACCGGCGGCGGGGTCGAGCTTATCGGGATGGACGTGGCTTTTGATATAGCCGGGGATGGCATGCTCCGGCCAGCCCCAATCGCGCAGCGTGGTTGAATAAAACTCCAGGCGGCGAGAGGGCGTGTCGAAGCCGCGCACCACCTGCCCGTTGATCTGTAGACCGATGGGCCGGCCGCGTTCATCGCCGGGAAAAGCGGGCGCAGGGGTGATGTTGGCCGCAGGTTTAGCCGGGACCTGGGTGTAGACAATGCCGCTGGCCGCGTCGGTGCTGGCGTTTTCCAGCAAATCAGCCGCCACCGGCTGGGCGTAGGGCTGCTCCGCCCCGCGCCGAAGCTCAAACGCGCCGTACTTGCTCATGTACTCGTAGGGGGTCAAGCCTTCTTTGGCGGCGGCTTCGGGCAGGCCGGGCACGCTGTTTTCAAACAGCCAGCGATAATATTCCGGGGCTGTGATTTTTTGGCCGGGCCGGTAGGGCGACTCGAAATATTGGCGGATACCCAGGCTGCCGTCGGGGTCAATCCGCCACGACAGCTCAATCCAGAACTCCGTTTCCTCCCACACCTCGCCGGGGTTGGCCTCGTAACTCTGCTCAACCGGCTGGCCCAGGCGTTCCAGGGCCGCCCGGCGTACCGGCTGGCGGAAGGCCAGCCAGGCCCCGGCGTGCGTTTCCTGGCTCATGGTGTCGTAACGTTCGGCGGCGTGGCCCATCGGCAGGACGTAATCGGCGAACCAGGCCGTTTCGCTCCAGGTGGGGGTCAGGCAGACGTGCAGCCCCACTTTCGACTCGTCAGTCAGCACTTCCAGCCACGACATGCCGTCGGGGTTGGTCCAGACCGGGTTGTAGACGCGGGTGAAGTAGGTGTCGAGCTTGCCCCGGCCTTCTTTTAAAAAGTGGGGGAGCAGGATGCTCATCTCGAAAAAGCTGAGGGGATATTCCTGCGGCCAGGTCAGTTCGTTCCAGCGTTTGGGATGGGGGGCCAGTTTGTGCGGCCGGGGCGTCCATTTGTCCCAGGCGCTGGCCGAAACGCCGCCGCTGACGCCGACGGAGCCGGTCAGCACGTTGAGAAACCACAGAGCGCGGGCGATTTGCCAGCCGCCCAGGTGACCGGCGGTGGCGCTGCGCCAGGTATGCGAGGCCAGCTTGCCCTCACAGCGGGCCACTTCCTCGGCTATTTGGCGAATCAGGCCGGCCTCGACGCCGCTTTCGGCGGCGGCATAGTCAAAGGTGTAGCCGGCATAGATTTCCTTGAGCTTGGCTTCAAAGATTTCAAAGGTGCAGGGCGCGTCCGGCCATTCATAGCGCATGTACTCGGCCCAGTTGACCCAGGTTTGGACAAAATCACGGTTGTATTGGCCGGTCTGGATCAGGTAATTGGCAATCGCCAGGAAAATGACCGCCTCCGTGCCGGGCCAGGGCGACAGCCAGTAATCGGCGTGGCTGGCGGTGTTTGAGAGGCGGGTGTCAATGACAATCAACTTGGCCCCGGCCTGCTTGCCTTCCATAATCCGCTGGGCGTGGGGGTTGAAGTAATGACCCGTTTCCAGGTGGGAACTGAGCAGTAAAATCACGCGGGCGTTGGCGTGGTCGGGCGAAGGGCGGTCGAGGCCCATCCAGAAAGCGTAGCCGGCCCGCCCGCCCGACGAACAGACATTGGTGTGGCTGTTGTGGCTGTCTACGCCCCAGGCAAAGAGGACCCATTCCATCAGCCCATCGTGGCCGGGCCGGCCGACGTGGTACATGATTTCGTTGTGGCGCTCTTCCAGAAAGGCTTTGCGGAGGCGAGCGGCCAGGTCGTCCACCACCTCGTCCCAGGTGACGCGCTGCCATTTGCCCTCGCCGCGCTGGCCCACTCGCTTGAGCGGGAAAAGGATGCGTTCCGGGTCGTAAATCTGGTTGTGGGTGGCCGGGCCTTTGGCGCAGTTGCGCCCCCGGCTGCCGGGGTGGAGCGGGTTGCCCTCAAACTTCTGGATTTCGAGCGTTTCTTTGTCCACGTAGCCCAGCAAGCCGCAGGCGCTCTCGCAGTTGAAGCAAATCGTCGGGACCAGCATGTAATTACGGCTCTTTTTCTGCGGCCAGGCTTTGGAGTCGTACTCGACCCAATTGTCCCATTTTTCCGGCGGGGGATAGTTGGTCAGGTCGGGGGAGGGTTGGGGGGTTGGAGGGTTGGAGGAGGTGACTGCGGTCAAGTCAATTGGCTCAATGGGTGGGGCGTCCCCCTTCGTTGGACCGGTTGGGGTAGCCCAGGTAGGTTGCTGAGTTTGGGTTAAATTAGTGACTGCCTTGAGAAAACGGGTCAATTTTTCTTTCATCATCTCTCCAAGAAAGGAGTAGGCAGTAGGGAGTAGGGAGTAAGGGGAGTAACTTCTTATATCCCTACTTCCTACTCCTTACTTCTTACTTCCTGGCTACGAATTTGGTATCTCCTGTGGGGCCATCACAAAGGCGTATTCGAACAGATACAGACCGGCAATAGACGCCAGGGCAGCGACGGTTAATAAACCGGGCGCAAGGGGGCCGCCGAACCCGACTGCCAACAACAAGATGAGCGGGATAATATGCCCCAGCCCAATCGAGCCGCCCCAGAAATAGCGACGATACTTGCCGTGGCTGATCGCATGGGCGGCGCGGGCGGCGACTTCGGAAGCGTGGGGCATGCCAAATTCACCCAGCAGGGTCACAAAAAGATCAACGGCCAGCGAGACGCCAAAAATCCAGGTCAAGGCAGTCATCATTGCCGGAGCTATAGTTACAAAGAGTCCCAGGGCCAGCAGCGTGGCCGAGCCAACCATAAGGGCCTGAATGACCAGGTGCGCCGGCAGCAAGGTGCTCTGCCACAGGTCGCGCCCTTCGGCCTGACCGAACAGAAAGGCAGTGTAAACGGCGGCGGCGATAGCCAGAACAAAGCCGATGACCAGGATTGGCGGACGGGTTGTAGCTGCAACAGTCGAGTCCATTAGCCCCATAAATGCTGCCCCTTCCAGCAGTAACCACAAGCCGGCCACCAGGGTAAAGCCAATCAGAATAAAAGCGCCCCGCGTGAGCCATGATTGCCACTGCGGACGGGTCAGGATGGTATGGAACTTCAGCGGCTGATCCAGGTCCAGCACCAACAGTAACGTGGTCAGGCCGATGAACAGCAGGCTGGTGAAATTACCGGCCAGGGCCAGCACCGGGTTAAAATCTACCAGATTTAGCCCAAAGAAAATGGCTAAAAGGACAAACAGGCCGCTGCCAATCCCCTTTGTGACCAGATAAGCCGGCACCGGCCAGTGCCAGGGGATTTTGTGCTGGGCGTTGTAAGTAGTCTGTATCAAATGCTCGGCCATGCGACTTGTCCCCAGGTGAATCGGGCCGTGATTGCCAATGCCTTGGGGTTGGGGAGAACGAATGGCAACGCCGGAGGCAGCGTGAGGCGTGAGACGTGAGGCGTGAGACGGGTTATTTTTACGGACAGCGGTCAGCAATTGATTATTGCTTTGAACGGCCGTCAAGGGGATGATCTCATAGCGTCCATTGCCATGTCCGTTGGTGTAAGCGGCCACACTTTGTTCGGAAACAAGGTCGGACCACATGAAATTGGCCTGGGCGGCGGTGGGGGTCAGGCCGACATCGTCACCGTCAATGTAAAACAGTTTGGGTGCGGTCCCTTGCTCCGGCTTGCGCACGCTGACTTTTTCGTGGGCCAACAAGCGGCGGATGCGGCTGTTGGGGTCGTCCAGGTCGCCGGCGATGATGGATTGGGTGGGACAGACAACGACGCAAGCGGGTTGCAAACCGATGTCGGTGCGGTGGGAGCAGAAGTGACATTTGGCGGCGGTGTGAGTTTCGGGGTCAAGGTAAATAGCGTCGTAGGGACAGGCCTGCATACAGGCTTTGCAGCCGATACACACATCGGGGTCAAATTCCACAATCCCGTCGTGGCGCTGGTACATGGCCGTAACCGGGCAGATGCGGACGCAGGGCGGATTGGCGCAGTGATTGCAGCGCGTTACCTGAAAATAGCGTTTGCTGTGGGGATACTCGCCCTTCTCGACATATTTGACCCAGGTGCGGTAGACGCCCAGCGGCACTTCATTTTCAGATTTGCAGGCCGTGCTGCAAGCGTGGCAACCGATACAGGTTTTATTATTGATGACAAAGCCGTAATTCATCCATTGCTCCTACTATCCGCTTGGCTGGCAAGTTGGCGACCGAACTGTCGAGCAAAGCCGGTCAAAAAGCCGTTGGCGGCAAGCAGATTAGCCATATTATTACCTCCTTGTAATTCAACAGTAGGTTTATTGCTTCACCTGGGTCGAGTTTCCCAAATCGCACCCTTCGATACGCCTTTCGCTTCGCTCAAGGCTACTCAGGATGCGTTACCCGGATACTTACACACAGTTGAGTGTTTTCATGGCCTCGTGAGTGCTGAGGTGGATATGATCCCGGCCGATTTTATCCACAAAACCGATAGCCTTAAGCCGGTCCATGACCGGCCCCTTGATCTCGGCCAGATGAAATTCCACTCCCGCATTGCGCAGCTCTTCGACCAGCGCCTCCAGCGTTTCCAGGGCGCTGGCGTCAATAAAGTTGACGGCAATGCCGATCAAGACCAAATGCTTTACTTCGGGCCGCTCGGTAATAATCCCCAGAATGGTATCTTCCAGAAATTTAGTATTGGCAAAGTAGAGGCTCTCGTCCACTCGCATGGCGACCACGTGAGGACAGGTTTTGACTTGATAGCGCAGGATATTGCGATAGGTTTCGCTCTGGCCCAGGCGGCCCACAACAGCTACGTGTGGCCGGCTGGTCCGCCACAGGAACAGTAGGATGGTAACGGCAACTCCGACCCCAATCCCGGCCTCGACGCCCAGGGCCAGCACAGCCAGAAAGGTGACAATCAAGGAAGCCGCGTCGGCTTTGTTGTAATGCCAGACGTGCTTGAGGGTGGCTAGATCAATCAGGCCCAGTACAGCCACAATGATAATCGCTGCCAGCACGGCCTGAGGTAGATAATAAAAAAGCGGGGTTAAAAAGATGACGGTCAGGGCAATCAATCCAGCGGTAATGAGCGAGGCCAGGCCGGTGTTGGCCCCGGCGGTAAAGTTGACTACCGAACGACTGAATCCGCCGGTGACCGGATAACCGCCGCTCAGGGTCGCCCCCAGGTTGGCCGCGCCCAGGGCGATTAATTCCTGGTTGGCGTTTACCTTTTGCCGGCGTTTACTGGCCAGCGATTTGGCCACCGAAATACTTTCCATATAGCCGACAAAACTGATGGCCAGAGCTGTTGGCAAGAGAAGTTGCCACAAGTTCAGATCAAACATGGGTAGGGTTAAGCCAGGTAACCCGGCGGGAACTTCGGCTACAATTTTGACATTGGCCTGCGCCTGCAATCCCAAAGCCCAGACCAGCCCCGTGCCCAGCAGTACGACCACCAACGGCGCGCTCCGCGTCAGAGGGACCACCAGGCGGTCGGGCAGCCCCCAGCGTTTGAGCTGGCTGCCCAGCCCGTGCTTGAAATAGAGCAGAATCGCCATACTCCCCAGGCCGATGCCTACTGTAACTGGGTTGCTTTCGCCCAGGCGCTGCGCGAGATAAAACAGGAGTTCATAAAGCTGCTCGGTCTGAGGAATAGATACACCCAGCAAGTGCTTAACCTGGCTGACGCCAATCACCATCGCTGCCGCGCTGGTAAAGCCGGAGAGCACGGGATGGCTGAGAAAATTGACCAGAAAGCCCAGCCGGACCAGCCCCATGATGGTCTGGATCAGGCCAACCAGCAGGGCTAGGGTCAAGGCTAATTGGACATATTGGACGCTGCCCGGATCGGCCAAAGGGCTGACCCCGCTCACGACCAGCAGCGAGACAATCGCCACCGGCCCCACGGCCAGGGTGCGGCTGGTGCCCAGCAGCCCGTAGATGATGAGGGGGGCAATACTGGCATACAAACCGACCTGGGGCGGCAGCCCGGCCAGCAGAGCATAGGCCATCCCCTGCGGCACCAGCATAATTGTCACGATAATGCCGGCCATCAGGTCGCCCACCAGGTCGGCCCGGCGATAATGGATCAGCCAATCTAAAAACGGCAAAAAACGGCCGAGCGTCAATCTCTCAACCTTGCGGACATTCGCCGGGGGTCCTACTACTTCCAGAGTAGCCACTTGATGCACCTCTTTAAAAGTTGGCTCATTCAACCGGCAGACCGGACCGGCTCCAGCCAATCATCCCCCCGACCAGGTTGGTGACGTTGGTGAAACCCCGGCCGGCCAACTGTTCGCAGGCAATATGGCTGCGGTTGCCGGAGCGGCAGATGCAAATAATGGGGGTATCTTTGGGTAATTCGTTGCTCCGTTGCAGCAACACCGGCAGTGGCAACAAGCGAGACCCACGAATGTGACCATCCTGGCGATACTCTTCGGGCGAGCGCACGTCTACCAGCACCACTGGCTCTTGCTTCTGCAAGCGTTGGTATAGTTCCTTGGCAGTTGTAGTTTGAATTTTGGTGGTTTGCCGGGCAGTTCCAAAACCCAATAAACTTTGTAACATTTGTTTAACTCCCTTTGTTTTAGATTGAACTGATGAATAGATGAGGAAAAGGTATCGGTTTACAGAGTGACTATACCAAAGCTTTGTAATAGCAGGATAAGGTCAATGTAAGGATTGTGTAAGGGAGGAGGAGAAATGTTCGTGGTGCATTAGAGAGGGTGTGTTGAGGATGGGGCCAGCGGCAGGGTAAAGGTGAAAGTGCTGCCCTGGCCAGGGCCAAGACTGGCCACGGTCAAATCGCCGGCCATGGCCCAGGCCAGATGGCGGGCAATGGTCAGGCCGATGCCGCTGCCGCCGCTGTGGCGCGACCGCGACCGGTCTACTCGGTAAAAGCGTTCAAAAAGGTAAGGTAGAGCTTCCGCGGGGATGCCGATGCCGTTATCCTGCACCTCGATCCGGGCCACGCCGTCGGCTTTGCCGACCCGAACGGTGATGCAGCCCCCGTCAGGTGTATAACGAATGGCGTTACCGACCAGATTCACGATGACCTGGGCGGTGCGGTCGGGGTCGGCGTAAACCGGGATTTCGGAGTGATGGTGCTCGGTAATTATTTCTAAACATTGGGCCATGGCCTGGGGTTTGAGCTGGGCGACGATGCGCTCAACAAGGGGGATGAGATCAAACGTTTCCAGGTGAAGCGAGATCTGGCCCGCTTCCACCAGCGACAAGGCTTGCAGATCATTCACCAGCCGGTGCAGGCGGCGGACCTCCTGGGACATCTGGGCAAAGGTTTCCGGGTCGCCGCTGAAGAGGCCATCCATCAACCCTTCCAGGTAGCCTTCCAGGCCGGTCAAGGGGGTACGCAGCTCGTGGGCCACATTGTTAATCAGGGCTACCCGCTGCTGCTCGACCTGTTCCAGGGCTTCAGCCATCTGGTTAAAGCTGGTAGCAACCAACGCCAGTTCCGTACTCGCCGGTATACGCACCCGCTCGCTATAGCGCCCACCGGCGATACGCTGGCTGGTGGAAGCAAGCTGCCAGAGCGGGCGCAAAATTTCACGGGCCAGAAACAGGCTGGTCAGCAGGCCGGTGACAATGGCGCTAAGGGCCGCAATCAGGAGAGAGCGGGAAATGGCATCCCGATAGAATGTTTCTACCAATCCGGCAATGGTTCGTTCAATCTCGGCTGGAGTTTCGGCCTGGGCTAAAACTGCCAGGTAAGGCTGCAATATGATAGGCATGGTGCGCAGCCGGATGAATTCGCTCACAAACGACAGGGTTAGCACTCCAACCAAAACCACCAGCATATGCCCGCCGATGATTTTCCAGCGCAACTGCTTCCAGAATTTCATCGCCGGGCAGCCACAAATTTATAGCCAACCCCGCGCACCGATTGGATCAGGCTTTCGCCGGTGGCCTGCTCCAGTTTGCGGCGCACCTGGCCCACATACACGTCCACTACCCGGTCGGTGCCGTAAAAATCCATGCCCCACACCAGGTCAATCAACTGCTCGCGGGTCAGCACCCGGCCGGCATGCCGGGCCAGTTCCAACAGAACCTTAAACTCGGTAGTGGTCAATTCGATGGGCTGCTCCGGCGTCCAGACCTCGTGGCGGTCGGGGTCAATCGAGAGATGTTCAAAGCGGAGGGTGTTTATAGCCGGTTCGCTGCTACTACGCCGGCGGCGCAGAATTGCCTGCACCCGGGCCACCAGTTCGCGTGGACTGAAAGGCTTGGTCAGGTAGTCGTCGGCGCCGAGGCGCAGCCCGGCGACCCGGTCGGTTTCTTCCGTGCGGGCGGTCAGAATCAGGATGTAAACATCCGATTCCTGGCGCAGGCGGGCGGTTACTTCCATGCCGTCTATACCGGGGAGCATCAAATCCAGAATTACCAGGTCGGGCTTTAGGTCGCGGGCCAGGGTTAATGCCTTGGAGCCGTTGTCCACACAGACAACCCGAAAGTTTTCGCTCTCCAGGTAAGTGCGGATTACGTTTTGAATACTGCTCTCATCTTCGACAACAAGAATAACGGGCATGGCCATGTATCGCTGCTTTCCCTGTAAGACCTTTGTATTTTAGCCCGCTCTGGCTGAGTGAGCAACCCCGAGCAAATGTTGGCGCTCTTTTTCTTTGAGCAACCCCATATTTATACCTATGAAAATTTTATAGTTAACAGATCGAATGATATAGCTACGGGGTTAGATGCCAGGCCGCCAAAAAAGTTACACGCAGAGGAGGATGCTTGCTCCTCATCTTTGGAATTGCTGTACCAAAAATAGTTTCTGTTGAAAAACAGAGTATAATCCACTCTGGTTACTAAAATTACGGGGGAAACTATATGACAAATCTAGAAAAAGCCGGGCAAAAAATAACAGCAGCGCTGCTGGTATCGCAGAGCTTGTTCTCGGCCTCGGTGATTATGCTTTTTACCATCAGCCCGATTATTGCGGTGCAACTGGCCGGCGATAACAGCCAATGGACGGGCGTGCCCTCCACCTTGATTCTGATCGGCGCGGCGCTGGTAGCCTATCCGATTGGCCGGCTGATGGATCAAACGGGTCGCCGGATTGGGTTATCGGTGGGCCATCTATTTGGTATTTCGGGCGCGCTGGTGGCTGGAGGAGCGGTGATCCAAGAATCGCTCTGGCTATTTTTGGGCGGTGTGTTTGTGATGGGCCTGGCCAAAGGGGTGATTGACCTGGGGCGGTATGCGGCGGCGGAGGCCAATATTGTCAGCAAACGCGCCCGCGCTATCAGCCTGGTGGTGTTGGGCGGCACCGTTGGTTCGATTAGCGGGCCGGCCCTGATCAAATGGACCGGCCTGGCCGCCGAAAGCGTCAATGCGCCTGCTTTGAGCGGTCCCTGGTTTGCAGCGGCCTTTTTTCTGGCGATTTCGCTGGTGATTATTACCCTGTTTCTGCGGCCCGACCCGCAGCAGATTGCCCGCCAGCTCGCGGCGCTGGAACCCAACCCTGCCCCTACCGGCCAAAAAGGGCGCAGTTTTCAGCAAGTCTTTTGGGGCGAACAGCGGGCCAAAGTCGCCGTCGCCGCAATGGTCTTTGGACAGTTGACCATGGTGCTGGTCATGACGATTACGCCGGTCCACATGCACCATCATCACCACGAAATTACGGCTATCTCCTGGGTCTTTATGGCCCATACGCTGGGTATGTTTGGCCTGTCGTTCCCGGTTGGCTGGCTGGTGGACCGGCTGGGGCGAACCAAAATGATTCTGATCGGCAGCCTGATTTTGATGGTGGCCTGTTTATTGGCCCCGCTCTCGGCTCAGGTCTACTGGCTGATCATGGCCCTGTTTTTGCTGGGCCTGGGCTGGAACTGCTGCTTTGTGGCCGGCTCAACCCTATTGGCCGATGTGCTGCGCCCCTATGAAAAGGGGCAGGTGCAGGGCCTGACCGATGCAGTAGTTAACGTGGCCTCTGGGGTAGGCAGTTTAGGAGGCGGCTTGATGTTTGCGGCCATCGGCTACACGACGATGAGTTGGATTGGCTTGAGCATTGCCTTGATCCCGTTACTGTTGGTTATCTTTTTGCGGACAACTCGCTCAGAAGTAGCCCTGGAAGGATCGGTTACGGGCTGAACTTGTAAGGAGATTGGAGATTAACCTGAGTTTGAAGTTTCATAAACGCATCCTTTGATACGCACTCCGCTGAAAATAGTAGACGGTAGTCGGTAGACAGTAGACAGTAGACGGGGGTAATACATCCTTGCGACCCTGCTACCTTGCTACCTTTTCATTGTTAGTGGTGTGCCACGAGGACTCGTGACGACTCCTACATTTACCTCACACCTTCAAACTTTTAATGCCTTATTCTCGCGCCATCTTGTTGAATCCTGGCCGCACTGGCGAGTGGCCCTGCTGAGTTTGGTCGTAGCGACCGCGCTTCTGTTCCCGGCCAACCTGCTGGCTAACCAGCGGTTTCACCACGACGAGGCGTTGTATGCCACCTGGGCCTTGCAAATCACTTCCGGTGCGGATCCCTGGCTGGCCCACACCCCGGTAGACAAACCGCCGCTCTTCCTTTATACCCTGGCCGGGGCGATGCGACTGTTCGGCCCTACCGAGACAGCGGCGCGAATCCCCTCACTGCTGGCGACAGCAATTTCGGTATTGCTGACGTTTTGGCTGGGACGAAAGCTGTACGGCGAAGCCGTCGGGCTGGTTGCCGCCTGGCTGATGGCCCTGTCGCCGTTTACCCTGCTTTTTGCCCCCACCGCCTTCACCGATCCGCTGCTGGTTGCGTTGGTTCTGGCCGCCTGCCTGGCCGCCGCGCACCATCGCCCAGTGTTGGCCGGAGTGATGATGGGTCTAGCCATCGCTACCAAGCAGCAGGGCGTGTTTTTTGTGCCACTCGTGCTGACCCTCCTGATTTACGATTTACGATTTACGATTTACGATTTACGATTTACGATTTACGATTTACGATTTACGATTTACGCATCACGCATCACGTTTCACGTTTCACGTTTCACGTTGGGCCTCTTGTTCACTCTCCTCCCGGTTCTTATTTGGAACTTGACCCGTAGCCAGGCTCCTGATTTTTTGACTTACAGCCTGAGCAACTACGGCGGCTTGACCGGCGATGCGGCCAGCTTTGGGGAACGATGGTGGGGATTTGTCGAGCTGCTGCAATATGGGACGGCTTCGCCGCTGTTGAATGGGATTTTTGGGGTGGGGCTGCCGGTGTTGTTAGGGTATGGGTTTTGGACCGGCAATGCGACCGGTGACCGAAGACCGAAGACCGGGGATGAATTCCAACCTTTGAGCCACAGATACCCCGCCGGGGGTGCACAGAACCTGAACAACCTTCCAACCTTCCAACCTCCTTCCCCTGCCCAAACTGACTGGATATTTACGTTATTTATTCTGCTCTTTCTCCTTGGCCATGCGCTTTTCTCTTTCCAGGTGTGGGATCGCTATCTGTTAGGGCTGATTCCTTTTTTGGCTTTGCTGCTGGCCCGAATTTTGTGGCTGCCCGGCTTAATCTTGGCCCGGATCGCTCAGAGCCGGACGACTTTTCACCCCAGACTGCGAAGCGAGCAAGAGGCGCAGAGATTTTTTAAATTTAACTTTCTTTGTGTCTTTGTGTCTTTGTGGTTAAACTCCTGGCAACGGCTGATTGGCCCAATTTATGGCCTGGCCCTGGCCGCTCTGCTGGCGCTGAGCCTGGCGCAGCCGGTGCAGGATGCAGTCAATGGCCGTTTTCCGTTGGGCAGTCACAGCCAGGCTCTCAGCGGCATTGAGCAGATAGTGGCCTATTTGCAAGGCCACGCCGGGGCTAATCACACCCTGTACCATCGCTGGCTGGGCGCCCATTGGCGTTTTTACCTGTGGGGCTATCCCTACGATTTGCAATATTGGGCCTCGCCCCAGGCATTGGCCGCCAAAGCCAAACCCGGCCACCTGATCGCCTTCCCCTCCTGGCAGTCCGAGACCGAAGCCCGGCTGGCCCTGGCCGGGGTCGGGTTGGAGCTAAAGGAGCTGACCCGCGCCTATCATCCGGCGGGGTATCCTTCGATTGTTCTTTATGAGATTGTTAGGAGCCGGTAGCCAGAAATATTTCTCGAATCAAAAAGAGCAGGGGAGCAATATCTCCTCTGCTCTTTTCATTTTGCCAGCCTCAAAACCCATCTAAACTCTGACTACTGACTACTTACTCCCTACCCCTCAAACTTATCCTCAAAGCTCGTCCAACCCTGTTCCCAGGTGTAGTTCCCATCTCGGTCAAAGTCGTAGTAGCCGCGATAGATGATGTAGATGGTGTCGGACTCGCCGGCCCAGAACATGCGACCGTTGACAAATTCCTGGAAAGCGCCTTTGCTGTCTCTGGCTTCGTTGGTGGCCCGGCCCAGCCGCGCTCGACCCTGCGGCCCCAGGTATTCGCCGTACACTTTGGCGAAGCGGTCGCCGACTTTGAAGAAGCCGGGGTCGGTTGGGGCGTATTTGTGGGCGTCGGTCAAGGGCTGGTCGCCGTAGCGGATATAGGAACCGTCATCTTCAAAGAAGACGTAGATCGGGTCAACATTGAGCACGGTGTCGGTTTCCAGCCAGAGCATCCAGCCGTGTTCAAAGGTCTGCACGGCGGCGCGGGTGGCGTGCTCGTCCTGGCGGAAGTTGGTGAAGGTACAGCCTAGCAGCGGGCGAACTTCGGGGTGATTGCGCCAGACGGCGCCAAAGCCGCGAATAGGGTCCTCACCGCACACCAGGGTGCTGGTCGCCGGGTTGAAGGCGGCTCGATTGACTGTGAAATCTAACCACTGGCCGGTGCTGGGCCGGTAGACCCGCAGGCTCACAGCGCTGCCGGCTTCGCCGCGCAACTGGCGGGCCGCTTCACTGGCGCTGACGTAGGACAGGCTCTGGCCGTTCAGATCGGTCAAGAGGTCACCAATCTTTAAGCCGGCCTGTTCAGCCGGTTGACCGGTCCACAGACCCGCTACCTCTGGCCAGGTGGCATTGCGGACCAGCTGGACTCCGATTTCAGCTATACCTGTAGCGGCAACTGTTGTCGTCTGGCTGGCCTGTTGGGGCGCAGGGGTGGCTGCGGTGACCACGGGGATGGTGGCATCCGGGGTGACGGCCGGGAGCAGGGGAATAAATGCGCCATCCTTGATCAAATCCCCGGCCAGCCAGCCGGTCTGTCCCTGCCAGGTCACCTGGAGCCAATAGCTGTCAGCCGCCCGGCCGGTTGCCACAATCTCTTCCTGGTTGGAAACTGTGCCCAGAATCTCGTACTCGATGCCGGGGCCGCGCCGGATGTTGGCCAGGTAGGTGTCTGCGTTCAAGCGGGTATACAAGGTCTCCATCGCTTCCATCTGCGGGTAAAGGGCCAGCGCTTCGGCGGGGATGTCAATCGCTTCCATCGTTTCGCTGCCCGCCGGGGCCGGAATGAGACTGCCATTGATAAAGCAATAAAGCCGCTCGCCCTGGCGCAGATAGGCCCCGCTGGGCAGCCCCGACCGCATCGGCAGCGTCTCGGCCAGCGAACTGTCCAGGCGACTCACCGGCACCCCCTCATACAGTCTAGACTCGATGGCCGACCACCACTCGTTGACCTGCCAGAGCTGGCCCTGGGCCGCCCAATACAGGTTGCCCTGCTCATCCTCGACCAGCCGGGTCAAGGGATCGGCCACCGGCATGCCGGTCAGAAGGTCATCCTTGACCCTGATGACAGCTTCAGCCTGCCAGCCAAAGGCGGCCAGGGTGTCGTGGTCATAGATGGGCTGGCGGCTGCCGGAGGCGGTGACATAATAGACAAACTGGTTGCGCCCTTCGAGCAGGCTGCCGGCGGCATAAGACGAAGCGGTGGCGGTCAAACTGGCGGCCGGCTTGTCAAACCAGGCCGTTGCCTCCATCGCCCGGCTCAGGGCCGGCTGGCCGCTCCCGAAGACGGTCATCACCGCTACGGTTGTGCCCAGTATCCCGATAGGTAAAGCTGATTTGATTTTTAAGATGTTCATAGTGAAAGCTCCTTTTGCTAAAAAGATGATTTATTTGAGATGCTTTCACTATAACCCATCCGGGCGGGGGAGATTGGACAAAAGTTTCCCCAATTTCTGACCAAAAACCGACGGAGAAGGCTGAGGCTGAGGCTAGGGCTAAGTAACTGTCCAAAAATAACTTTGTACTTGTCAGGAGATTAGAGATTGGTAATTAGAGATTAAATAATCTCCAATCTCTGATCTCCCAAACTAAAAACTTATTTGTGGACAATCACTAAAATTACTCAGCCTCAGCCTTAGCCTTAGCCTGCTTTCTATGCTATACTGGCGGCAATGATACCCACCAAGCCCCGTCTGACCGGCCTGCTGGCCGTTGTTATCCTTATCGTGCTGACCTTCGTCTTTTTTTGGAAAATCCTCCTGACCAACCTGATCCTGACCGGGGTGGACACCTTTCTCTACTTTTACCCCTACAAAGCCTACGCCAGCGAAGCCCTTCGTCAGGGCCGGCTGCCCCTTTGGAATCCGCACCTGTTTATGGGCGTGCCGCTGCTAGCCAACAGCCAGGTAGGGCTGTTCTATCCGCTCAACTGGCTTTTTCTGTGGCTCGACCCGCCCCGGCAGGTGGCCTGGTCCATTGGGCTGCACATTGCCCTGGCTGGAAGCCTGATGCTGGCCTACGCCCGCTTATCCGTGCGCCTGAGTTGGCCTGGCGCACTGGCTGCGGCGGTCATCTTTGCCTTCGGCGGCTATCTCGGCGCACAGGTAGAACACATCAACCAGCTCAACGCCGCCGCCTGGCTGCCCCTGCTTTTTTTGCTGTACGATTTCGGCCTGGAACGAGCGCGCCGCTGGCTCTGGTTTTTGTTGTTAGCCCTGGTCATCGCCCTCACCCTTCTGGCCGGTCACGCCCAGACGGTCTTTATTTCGCTGTTTGGCCTGGGATTATACGCCCTGTTTCGATTTACGATTTACGATTTACGATTTACGATTTACGATTTACGATTTACGCACTACGCACCACCACGCATCACGTACTACGTCTCACGTCTCACGTTTTATCTTCTCCCTCTCGCCCTCGCTTCTCTCCTCGCCGCTGCCCTGGCTGCCGTCCAGCTCCTGCCCACTGCCGAACTCTCCAGCCTGTCTATTCGCAGCGGCGGCTTGACCCTGCGCGAAGCTGTTTCTTTTAGATTACAGCCGGGCACGTTGCACTACAGCCTGCTACCGCCGCTGGGCCTGGATTTATCTCAGGTATGGGGCGACGCTTTTGGCGAGTGGGTGGCTTATATCGGCATCAGCGGCCTGGTTTTAGCCCTGTTGGGAAGCTGGCAGGCAATCTGGCGCTCGGAAGTTCGCCGCTATTTGTGGCTGGCCAGCAGTGGCCTGTTACTGAGCCTGGCCTGGCCGTATGCCCTGCTTTACTATCTGGTTCCCGGCTTTGCTCTCTTCCGCGTTCCGGCCCGCTGGTTGCTGCTGTACGCATTTGGCGTCGCCCTGCTGGCCGGCTTTGGCCTAGACTCCCTTTCCATGCCTCAACCTCGCGACCGTCTGGCCTCGACCTGGCGTTGGCTGCGGGCTCGCCGCTGGCGATTAATCCTCATCGCTTTGCCTGCCGTATTTCTCCTCGGCTTGATCGTCTGGAGAACGCCGCCTATCATCACCCTGGCCGCTTGGTTAGCTTTAACTATCATCACGATTTACGATTTACGATTTACGATTTACGATTTACGCACCACGCACCACGCACCACGCACCACGCACCACAACCCACGTCTCTCTATCATCCTTCTCTTCTTCATCCTCTTCTCCGAACTCTTCCTCGCCACCCAGGGTCTCAGCTACAACCAGCCAACCGCACCCCAGGCCTACCACTCGCTGCGTAATGCCCCCGCTTTTTTACTGGCCGCCGACCCACCTCACAAGCCCACGCCGCCGGGCCGCTTTCTCAGCCTGTCCGGTATCACCTACGACCCCGGCGACCTGGCCGAACTGCGCCAAATTTTTGGCGACAGTCTTTCGGAAAAGGCTTTATACAACCTGATTGTCACCGCCAAAGAAAAAGAAGTCCTCTTTTTCAATCTGCCGCTGGTTTACGGCCTGCACAGTGTTGACGGCTACGACGGCGGGATTCTGCCGCTCAAGCAGTTTGTCACCATGCAAAAGCTTTTCTTGCCCTCCGATGACCTCTCGATTGATGGCCGCCTGCGCGAAAAGCTGCGCTTCGTTCCACCGGGCCGGCTGCTGTCGCTGCTCAACACCCGCTGGATCATCACCGACAAGCAGTTTGACGTCTGGATTGACGATATTTTTTATGATTTGCAGTTCCCGGCGCGGCTGGAGGCGAGGACGCGAGGACACGAGAACGCGGAGAAAGCCGGAGTGCAAAGCGAAGCTTTGCCTGAGCAGATAAAAGTAACATCCCAACACATTCCCGGCTTCCCCACCACAGCTATTGGCTTGGTCTCTCATCTCGAAAACGCCGCCTATTTGCCCGCCGGTACACCGGTAGCTGAAATCACCCTCACCTTTGCCGAAGGCGACAGCCAAACCATCACCCTAAAGGCCGGAACCGACACCGCCGAAGGCAACTATCCCCCCGATGCCGCCCATCCCCAGGCCACCATCGGCGTCGCCTGGCCCTACGAAGCCGCCGGAGCAGATTACATCGCCGTTTACTCGCTCACCCAATCTCCAATCTCCAATCTCCAGTCGCCAGTCGCCAGCCGCCGCATCACCGCCATCTCCATCACCGCCACCCTCCCTACCGGCCAATTCGTGCTGCGCGGCCTCAGCCTCATCCACCAGCCGACCACCACCAGCCGCTCCGTCCTCCTGACCACCGAGGGCGATTATCGCCAAGTTCACTCTGGGGATGTCAAAATTTACGAAAATCGAGCCGCACTGCCTCGCGCTTTTGTTGTCCATCAGACTCAAGTAGTCGGCAGCGACGACGAGGCCATTGTGTTTATGCAAAGCCCTGCCTTTGATCCGGCGGCAACGTTGGTCCGCCTGCGACAGGGCAACGAGCCGGTTGGGCCAATCAGTGCCGGTCAGCCTTCGGCCAATGATCAGGCCGCTATCATCAAATACGAGCCGGAGCGGGTCGAAATTGCCGCCACTCTTGATTCGCCGGGCTGGCTGGTTTTGACGGATGCTTACTATCCCGGCTGGCAGGCTACGGTTGACGGCCAGCCCGCCGAGATTTTGCCGGTCAATATTATGTTTCGGGCGGTGGCTGTGCCGGAAGGGGAACACACGGTGATGTTTGAATTTAGGCCGCGTTCGGTGTGGTTGGGGGTGTGGGTCAGCGGAGGGGCGTTGGTGATACTGGTGGCAGGATTAGGGTGGTCACTTCGCCAGCGAGCCGAAGCTGTGCTATAATTTTTGTTTGGGTTTTGTAAGAATAGACCCGCCATCATCGTCAGAATTAATCCAAGGAGCAATTATTTATGGAAGAACTACGCAGCCGACTTACCGATCTGGATCAGCGGATCGGTTCAATCCTGGAGCGTCTTTGACATCGCCGGCAAAGCGAAACAGATTGAAACCTTAGAAGCCGAGTCCGGCCAGCCGGATTTTTGGAATGACCAGCGCGAGGCCCAAGAAAAGATGCGCCGCCTTTCGGAACTGCGTGAGGAAGTGGGAACCTGGCAGGGCGTGGATCGCCGGGTCAAGGATGCCCTCGACCTGATCGAAATGGCCGCCGAGGAAGAGGATGACTCGCTGCTGGCCGAACTAACCGAAGAAGTGGACGCCCTGACCAGCCTGCTGGAAAAGCTAGAGTTTCAATTGGTCCTTTCCGGGCCGCACGATAAAGATGCGGCTCTGCTGTCCATCCACGCCGGGGCCGGCGGCACCGAAAGCCAGGATTGGACCGAAATGCTCATGCGCATGTATCTGCGCTGGGCTGAGGCCAACGGTTACAAGGCTACCTTAGTGGACCAGACCGAGGGCGAAGAAGCCGGCCTTAAAAGTGTGACCATGGAAATCGAGGGCGAGTACGCCTACGGCTACCTCAAAGCCGAGCGCGGGGTCCACCGGCTGGTCCGTATTTCACCCTTCGACGCCAACAGCCGCCGCCACACTTCCTTTGCCCTGGTTGAAGTAGTGCCCGATATTGAGACCGATATTGACATCGAAATCAGGCCCGAAGATGTTGAAATTGATGTCTACAAATCGGCGGGCGCGGGCGGGCAAAATGTGCAGAAAAACTCGACCGCTATTCGTTTGAAACACCTGCCGACCGGCATTATCGTCACCTGCCAAAACGAGCGCAGCCAACTGCAAAATAAGGAAACAGCTTTCCGTATCTTGCGGGGGCGCTTGTATGATATGGAATTGAAAAAGCAAGAGGAAGAACAGGCCCGGCTCAAGGGCAAGCACATCGAAGCCGGTTGGGGCAACCAGATTCGCTCCTATGTGCTACACCCCTACAAAATGGTCAAAGATCACCGCACCGATTACGAAGTCGGCAACGCCGAGGCCGTGCTGGATGGCCGGCTGGATGGATTTATAGAGGCGTATCTACGTTACACGATCGGTGAAGGGGAGATGGAGAAACGATGACGCGGTGAGGCGAAGAGGCGAAGAAATTTTCGCGTCCTCGCCTCACGTTTCCTCGCCTCATTTGACATACTTCCGTCTATCTATTATAATTCTTGCGTATAAACTAAGTATTACTATTTTCAACCCCAATCCTATAAACAATCTGTGAAGATTGCGCCCTGATTTTACCGGCGCAATTTTTGTTGTCTCTGAGCGCAGGTAGGTTGAGCCGGGCAGTATGGTTTCGGATCAAGATGAGATAATGCTCCTCAAATTTGAAGAAAGTTTGACCGAAGCCGAAATGTCAGCCTCGACGGTGGTCAACTATCTGGCTGACCTGCGAGTTTTTCTGCGCTGGGGCAAACGGGAAATCGGCCAGCATTTCTCGTTAGCCCAGGTCAGTCCTGATCAGGTTCGCCGTTATCGTTTTCATCTGGCGCAAGAACTCAACCGGGCGGCAGCTACCGTCAACCGGCACATGATGGCGCTCAGAAAGTTTTTTGCCCTGGCCAAAGAAATGGGTGATGTCACCGCAGACCCGACCAGTGAAATAGCGCTGGTTCAGGAAAATGGCCAGGCGTTCTCGCGGCCCCTCTCAGCCAATGAAACCGCTCGACTGCTGGCAGCGGCTCGGCATGGCTCGCGGGCCGGTTTGATGCGGCGTGACCTGGCAATTTTGCAGTTGTTATTACACACCGGCTTAAAAGTGAGCGAAATTGTAGCCTTGAAAAAAGACGATTTGGAGTTTGAGTATCCGGGGGTGCAACTCAAGGTATGCCGGCGGGACGGGTTTGACAGTGAAACAAAAACCCGGCATTTACCGCTGGCCGGTGATGTTTGTAAAGCCTTGCATGAATATCTGAAAGTCCGGCCCCAAACTTCCACCACCGAGCATTTTTTTCTCAGCCAGGAGGGCCGGCCTATCTCTCAGCGCACCGTCCAGCGCATCATTAGCGACTGCGCCAAAGCGGTTGGTTTGGAAGGGGTCTCGGCTCAATCGCTGCGGCGCACTTTTGCGCTCCAGTTGTTTTCGGAAACCCAGGATTTGGGCCTTGTTTCCGAACGGTTGGGCCATCAATCCAAAGCCATCACCGAGCAGTATCTGGCGGTGCATGAAAATCAGGAAGTAGGGAATAGGAAGTAGGGAGTAGGGAAGAATTACTGTGTTCCACTCTCGTTCCCAAACTGACGCGAAGCGCGGGAACGAGAGTGGGAAATCTCTAATCTCTAATCTCCAATCTCTTAATTTTTTTATTGTTCTTAAGCTAAGGAGGTTTATTGTGGAAGTAAAAGATTTCCGCGCCTTACGGGTCAGTTTGGCTTCACCGGATGAAATTCGGAGTTGGTCTTACGGCGAAGTGACCAAACCGGAAACCATCAACTACCGCCGCCTGCGACCCGAAAAAGACGGTCTCTTTTGCGAGGCTATTTTTGGCCCCACCAAAGATTGGCAATGCTACTGCGGCAAGTACAAGCAGGTCCGCTATAAAGGCATTGTCTGTGAAAAGTGTGGGGTTTTGGTGACCCGGTCGTCGGTGCGCCGGGAGCGCATGGGGCATATCGAACTGGCCGCCCCGGTGGCTCATATTTGGTACACCCGCCGCGTCCCCTCCTACCTGGGCTTGCTGCTCGACATTTCTCGCCGCAACCTCGACCGCGTGCTCTACTTTGCCCATTACATTATCACCAAAGTGGATGAGCAGGCCCGCGCCCGTGCCCTCAAGCGGCTGGACGACGAAATTGGTCGCGAAGAAAAACGCCTGGAAGAAATTCGCCAGGAAAAGGTTGACGTCATCACCAAAGAACGAGATGAAAAAATCGCGGCGCTGCGCGACGAAGAACAACGATTGGTGGACGCGCTAAACGAGCGCCAGAACTCGTTGATCGAAGAGGTCATGAAAGACGCTCAAAAGCTACAAAAGCGTATGGAAGACCAAATCGGCACTGTGCTCAAGACGCCGATTGTCTTTGGCAGCGATGAAATGGTGGCCGATAAAGGCGAGACTCTCGACCGCAGCCATTTAAAAACCTTGAACAACCTGGTCGAGGCCCGGCTCAATGAAATCAAGGCTGAAATTGAAGAGGAACTTACCCGCGAGCAGGGCCGGATTAACGCCGAAATTGACCGGATTCGCTACCTGGCCGACCAGGAAGTTGAGGCCCGCAGCGGCGACAACTCGCAGGAATTGGGCGAATTGGCGGCACGGGTGCAGGAACAGCGCCAGGAGTTGCTGAGCATCGAGTGGATGCAATTTCTCAACGAAGTGCAGTACCGCGACCTGACCGACCGCTGGGGCAACGTGTTTACCGCCAGTATGGGCGCCGAAGCACTGTACGACATCTGCAAAGACCTCGACCTGGACAAACTGGCCGCCGACCTGCGCCTGCAAATCCGCAGCACCCGCTCAAAGCAGCTCAAGAAAAAAGCTATCAAGCGGCTGCGGGTGGTCGAAAGCTTGCGCAAGAGCAACAACCGCCCCGAATGGATGATCCTGACCGTGCTGCCGGTGATCCCGCCCGACCTGCGCCCGATGGTCCAGCTTGATGGTGGCCGCTTTGCCACTTCTGACCTGAACGACCTGTATCGCCGGGTCATCAACCGCAACAACCGGCTCAAGCGCCTGCTTGATTTGGGCGCGCCCGATGTGATTGTCCGCAACGAGAAGCGCATGCTCCAGGAAGCGGTTGACTCGCTCATTGACAACAGCCGCCGGGGCAAGGCCGTCTCTTCACGGGGTCGCCGCCAGCTCAAGAGTTTGAGCGATATGCTCAAGGGTAAGCAAGGCCGCTTCCGCCGCAACCTACTCGGCAAGCGCGTGGACTACTCCGGCCGCTCGGTCATCGTGATCGGCCCGACCCTGGAACTGCACCAGTGCGGGCTGCCCAAGGGGATGGCTTTGGAACTGTTCCGGCCCTTTGTTATTCAAAAGCTGGTCGAGTACAACTATGCCAACAACGTTAAGGGGGCCAAGCGTATCGTCGAGCAGCGTCGGCCCGAAGTTTGGGAAGTCCTGGAAGAAGTTATCCACACCCGGCCCATCCTGCTCAACCGCGCCCCCACCTTGCACCGGCTGGGTATCCAGGCCTTTGAGCCGATTTTGGTGGAAGGTAACGCCATCCAGATTCACCCGCTGGTCTGTTCCGCCTTTAACGCCGACTTCGACGGCGACCAGATGGCGGTCCATATCCCGCTCTCGGATAAGGCGGTCAAAGAAGCACGTGAGTTGATGCTGTCAACCCGCAACATCCTGCTGCCCTCCAACGGCGAGCCGGTGGTTTCGCCCACCAAAGATATGGTTTTGGGCGTGTACTACCTGACAATGGAAGAGTCGGGCAAAAAGGGTGAGGGTAAAGTCTTTACCGATATAGATGAGGTGGCCCTGGCTTACGCCCTGGATAAAGTGGACATCCATGCCAAAATCCGGGTGCTGCATTACACCGCTAACTCCAAGCAGACCACCCCGATTGAAACAACCGTAGGCCGGGTGCTTTTTAACCAAATTCTGCCCGACTCGCTGCGTTTTGTGAATAAAGTGCTGGATAAAGGCTCGCTCAAAGATTTAGTCGGCCTGAGCTACGCCACCCTCGGTCCCGATGTTACGGCTAAGCTGGTAGACGATATCAAGAAGATTGGCTTTAAATATGCCACCCGCTCCGGCACCACCATTTCCGTCTCGGACATCAATGTTCCAGCAGAAAAGAAAGATATTCTCAACCGTGTCACCGAGCAGGTAGCCAAAGCCGAGCAGCAGTATCGCCGGGGTTTGATTACCGACGAAGAGCGTTATATCAAAACCGTGCAACTGTGGACCGAAGCCACGGATGAAGTGACCGACGCCGTGCGCGCTGCCATTGACCCGGAAAGCCCGATCAAGATTATGGCCGACTCCGGGGCCACCAAAGGTGGTTTCCAACCGATTCGCCAATTGGCCGGGATGCGCGGCCTCATGGCCGATCCCAGCGGGCGGATTATCGCCCTGCCCATTCGCTCTAACTTTCGCGAAGGGTTGACCGCGCTGGAATACTTCATCTCGACGCACGGCGCGCGTAAGGGTTTGGCCGATACGGCCCTTCGCACCGCCGACGCCGGTTATCTGACCCGCCGCCTGGTAGATGTGTCCCAGGATGTCATCATCAACGAGCACGACTGCAAGACCAAATCAGGCATTGTGATTGATAAGCGCAACAGCCCCGGCCTGGGCGAGAGCTTTAAAGAGCGACTGTTGGGCCGCGTGTCGCTGAAAAAGATTGTGGATAAGAAAACCGGGGAAGTGCTGGTTGAAAAGAACAAAATGATCGGCGAGGCCGATTACCAGGCCATTGAGAAAGCCGGCCTGGAAAAAGTGTATGTCCGCTCGCCGCTGCACTGCCAGCTTGAACACGGCATTTGCAGTCTGTGCTATGGCAGTGATATGGGTCGGGGTGGCCCGGTGCAGATTGGCGCGGCGGTCGGGATTATTGCCGCCCAATCCATCGGCGAACCGGGGACGCAGCTTACCCTGCGCACCTTCCATACCGGTGGCGTGGCCGGCGTTGAAGACATCACTCACGGTTTGCCGCGTGTGCAAGAGCTGTTTGAGGCCCGCAATCCCAAGGGCGAGGCTATCATCTCTGACCTCGATGGACGGGTTGAGCTGATTACCCACGAAGACGGCAGCCGGGTGCTCAAGGTTGTTTCGTCCGAGGTTCGCAAAGATGAATACGAGGCGCCCGGCAATTGGACCATCCTGGTAGAAGACGGCGATGAGATTGCTGCCAAAACCAAGCTGGCCCAGGGCGGCGACCGCGAAATTCTGGCTGAGAATGGCGGCCGGGTGCAGCGCGAGGAAAATAAGATTATCGTCCATTGGGACTCGAAGCAGGAAGAGGAGTATCAAATCGAGTCGGCGGCCCGCCTGCGGGTAAGCAATGGCGATCAGGTGGTGGTCGGCCAGCAGTTGACCGAAGGTTCGCTCAACCCCAACCGGATTTTGCGGGTGTTGGGCCGCGAGGCGGCGCAGCTTTACCTGCTGGAAGAAGTGCAAAAGGTCTACCGCTCGCAAGGTGTGCCGATCAACGACAAGCATATTGAAGTGATCGTCCGCCAGATGACCAATAAGGTCCGTATTGTGACCAGCGGTGACAGCGAGTATCTGCCCGGCGAACTGCTGGATTATCAGAAGTTCCAGAATATGAACCAGGAATTGATGGCTCAGGGCAAACGACCCGCTTCTGGCCGGCCCATCTTGCTGGGCATCACCAAAGCCGCGCTCAATACCGATAGCTTTCTGTCGGCTTCGTCCTTCCAGCACACCATCAACGTGCTGGCGCAGGCCGCTATCGAAGGCAAGCGTGATGAGTTGTTCGGTTTAAAGGAAAATGTTATACTAGGCAAGTTGATTCCAGCCGGCACCGGCTATCACCACTATCATGCCGGTGATGGCAACGGCGGTCTGGCCGAGGATGCCTCACAACTGGTGAGCAGTGAAGCCTTGGACCTTGCCACCGGCGGAAATGGGGCCAGTGACATCGGTGTGGCCGACGATTTGGGCCTTTAATTATTGTGAATTGTGAATTGTCAATCGTTAATTATTAATGAGATTTGAGTCTATTGGACCATTCACAATTCATCATTCACTATTCACAATTTCTGAATGAAAGGGGGTGAGGGTGAAATGAGTGTCGAACTACGCTCTGGCGAGTCTCAAGATTCTTTGTTGAAACGATTCAGGAAAGAAATTGTTAAGGCTCGGGTCTTAAGCACCTACCGCAAAAAGCGCTGGTTTGTTTCTAAAAGCGAGCAGCGCCGGCTGGCGAAGCAGCGGGCTATCCGCAAAGCGCGCCGTAAGATGATGCGCCGGCAGAATACGCTGTAGGCTGCCCCTCACTCCGTAATAGCGTTATTAGACCTGCAGGGTTGTTATACTCTGCGGGTCTTTTTTATGACTAAGCTAAAGGTGAGCCTCCCCCGATTTAGTGGACAGGGAGTTAATCGATGAAAGCTAATTTTTCAAAATTGACGGGGCTTTGATAACTCAAAGCCGAGTGACGTCTGACACGATTGTAAAAAACTTCAATGTACTCA
>Ga0209172_10002885_pt1 | contig 28339 bp, 23 predicted proteins | sample LarsenN4metaG_FD_184113 | JGI IMG/M metagenome (GOLD analysis project Ga0209172, IMG submission 184113) | Hot spring sediment bacterial and archeal communities from British Columbia, Canada, to study Microbial Dark Matter (Phase II) - Larsen... ... | reverse complement strand
GATGACCGTATCAGATCCGCCCGCTTCGGCGGCGGCGATCGCCGCGCGGGCCACACCGACCGGATCCGTGGCGCCCTCCTGGGCGAACACGGTCACGTCGGCCTGCCGTCCGACGGCCTGCAGCTGCGCAACGGCCGCGGGGCGTTTGAGATCGGTGGCCACCAGGAGCGGCCGCCGGCCCCGGCGGCGCAGGCGGTAGGCCAGCTTCCCCGCGGTGGTGGTCTTCCCGGCGCCATGCAGACCCGCGAGCAGGATGATCGTCGGGCCCCGGTCGGAAAACCGCAGCTCGCGGGCCGATCCACCGAGCAGACGGACAAGCTCCTCGTAGACCAGCTTCACCACCTGATGGCCCGGGGTGAGGCTCTGCAGCACCTCCTGCCCGACGGCCTGGGCGCGGACGCGTTCCGTGAACGCCTTCGCCACCTTGAAGTTGACGTCGGCCTCGAGCAGCGCCAGCCGCACGTCGCGCATGGCCGCGTCCACGTCGGCCTCGCTGAGGATGCCGCGGCCTGTCAGACGCTGGATGATGGATTGGAATCGCGACTGCAGCGCTTCAAACATCCATCGCACCGGTGCGGCCTTCGTAGATGCGGTACCCGCCGTCGCGCGCGATCTCGCGCACCTGCGCGAACAGCGCGCCCATCTCTCTGGCCAATGTCCTGGCGCCCTGGGCCGTGCGCGCGACCAGGTAGAAGCGTCCGCCCGGCCGCAGGGCGTCCCGGCACTCCCGGAGGAGCCGCCGGACCGTATCCCGCCCGGCGCGGATCGGCGGGTTCATGGCCACGACGTCGAAGGTGCGGCCCCGCACGGGGGCGGTGCCGTCGCCCTGGTACACCTCGACGTTGTCCAGACCCGCCCGCGCGGCATTCTCCCGGGCCAGCGCCACGGCGCGTTCGTTCACATCGACCAGGACCACCGATCCGCGCAGCGCGAGCGTGGCGGCGACCAGCCCGATGGGTCCGTAGCCGCAGCCGAGGTCGAGCACGTGGTCGCCCGCCTCGACACGCATCGCCTCGATGAGCAGCTGCGTCCCGGGATCCACGCCCTGCCGGGCAAAGACCCCGCGGTCGGTGAGAAACGTCCAGGAGCGGCCGCGCAGCCGCGCGACCACTTCCCGGGGGCGCGACGGCGCGGCAGGCCGGTCCGCAAAGTAGTGCGACACGACCGTCACCGGGCGGCGCGGCGGAGCGCCGCCACTTCGTCCGTCAATTCCCCGACGGCCTCCGGGCCCAGGTGCGCGGCCAGGCGGGTGACGGCGGCCTCCAGGGCGGCCACGCGCTCGGCGAGCACGCGATACCGGCGGTCCTCCGCCTCCGCGGCGACCACGAGGCGCAGCGCGTCCTCCAGGCGCTCCAGTTCCTCGGTGGACCGCCGCAGCGCGTCGTAGACGGCCTGCCTGGTGACGGCGAACCGCTCGGCGATCTCGCTGAGGGACAGGTCGTCGTGGAAGTAGAGCCTGAGCAGACGCTGCTGGCGATCGGTCAGCAGCCGGCCGTAAACGTCGAAGAGGCGGGTGATCCGCAGCCGCCCCGCAAGTGTGCGATTCATGCGTATCGTACGGCGACCCTCTGTAAAGGAGATCAACTTTACACATGTCAGCATACCCGCCTGCCCGGGGGATGTCAAACGCCGGTCCGGCGCCGCGTGGCGCCGTGCGCTCACCCGCCCGGCAACAAGGCGTCGGTAAACTGCCCGGCGTCGAACGGCTGCAGGTCGTCCGGCCCTTCCCCGACGCCCACGAACTTCACCGGCAGGCCGAGCTCGTGGGCGATGCCCACCACGGCGCCGCCCTTCGCGGTGCCGTCCAGCTTGGCCAGCACCAGACCGGTGACGTCCACGGCGGCGTGAAAGAGCCGCGCCTGCTGGATGGCGTTCTGTCCGGTGCCGGCGTCCAGGACCAGCAGGCGCTCGACCGGCCCACCGGGCAACTCCCGGGCCACCACGCGGGTCATCTTCTTCAGCTCCTCCATCAGGTTCACTTTGGTGTGCAGCCGGCCCGCCGTGTCGGCGATCAACACGTCCAGGCGGCGGGCGCGGACGGCCTGCAGCCCGTCGTAGATCACCGCCGCCGGATCCGCTCCGGGCGCGTGGCGCACGACGCCGGCGCCCACGCGCTCCCCCCAGATGAGGAGCTGGTCGATCGCCGCGGCGCGGAAGGTGTCGCCGGCGGCGAGCAGCACCGATCGTCCCTGGGCCCGCAGCCGGTGGGCGAGCTTGCCGATGGTCGTGGTCTTCCCCGCGCCGTTCACGCCCAGCACGAGGATGGCGGCGGGGGGCGGATCGAGCGCCAAGGGCGCGGGCGGGCCGAGGAGCTCGGCGACGATCTGGCGGAGGGCCTCGCGGCGCGCCCCGGGATCGGCGGTATCCCGCCGCGCCCGGAACCGCTCGATGATCACCCCGGCGGTGGGGAGACCCACGTCGCCCATCACGAGGGCGGCTTCGAGCTCGTCGTAGAACTCGGGGCCGGGGGGCTGGCGGAGGACCTGCTCGACGCGGGCGGTGAAGGACTCGCGCGTCCGCGCCAGGCCCGCCTTCAGGCGGTCGAAGAAGCTCACATCTACGAGGATACCCGGCGCGTCAAGCACGCGGAGGGGGCTGCAGGGGGACGCCGCGCGTGCGTCCCCCTGTGTACGGTCAGGTGGGGTCCTCAGCCGACCGGCACCGGCTCCGGGGTTCCCGTGCGCGTCAGCCGCATGGAGATGATTTGGGACACGCCCGGCTGCTCCATCGTCACGCCGTAGAGGACGTCGGAGGCCTCCATCGTGCCCTTGTTGTGCGTGATGATGAGCACCTGCGTGCGCTCCGCCAGCTCGCGCAGCAGCGTCGTGAACTTCCGGGTGTTGACGTCGTCGAGGGCGGCTTCCACCTCGTCGAAGATGCAGAACGGGCTGGGGTGCACCCGCAGCATGGCGAAGATGAGGGACAGCGCGACGAGCACGCGCTCTCCGCCGGACAGCGCCGACAGGCTGCGCATCTTCTTCCCGGGCAGCTGCGCCTCGATCTCGATCCCCGGCTCCGCGCCCGGCTCCCCCTCCACCAGCACCAGCCGCGCGCGCCCCCCGGCGAAGAGGCGGACGAAGAGCCGGTTGAACTCCTCGTCCACGCGCTCGAACGTCTCGGCGAACCGCACGCGCAGCACCTCGTCCAGCCGCCGGATCAGCGCCGCGAGCGCCGCCCGCGCGCGCGTGAGGTCGTCTGCCTGTGCGCGCAGCGACTCCACGCGCAGCGCCACCGTGTGATGCTCCTCGACCGCGCGCAGGTTGACGGGACCGAGCGCGGCGAGCATGCCGCGCAGCGCCTCGATGCGGCCGGCCGCCTCGTCGCGGCTGGTCGGCAGGCGCAGCTCCCGGACCTCGTCCCACGCCCGGCCGAACTCGTCGCTGATCCGCCGCACCGCGCCGGTGAACTCCGCGTCGGCCTGGGCGTGGCGCACCTCCAGCCGGTGCGCCTGCTCCTCCACATCCCGCAGCGCGTCCTGCGCTTCGCGCCACCGGCCCTCCAGCTCGAGCAGCTCCTGCTGCAGCGCCCCGCGCTCTGCGTCGAGCGCGCCGAGGCGGGCGCGGATCTCATCCTGCTGCGCCGCCAGCGCGCCGCGCGCGCTCTGCGCCTCCTCCAAGGAGATGCGCAGCAGATGTCCCTCCCCGTCGAGCACCGCGAGCTCGCCCTGCAGCGCGTCGCGCCGCGCGGCCACCTCTCGCGCCTCCCGCGCGTACTCGTCGATCCGGGTTCCCAGCGCATCCAGCGTGCCGCTGACCTCGGCCAGCTGCACCCGGACGTCCGCCACGTCCGCGCCGGCGGCCTGCGCGCGTTCGCCGGCCTCCCGCAGGGCGGTCTCCGCGTCGGCGAGGGCACGCTCGCGCTCCGCACCCACACCCCGCAGTTCCAGCTCGTCGGTTTCCAGCCTCAGCGTGTCCCCGCGCAGCCGGTCCTGCTCGACGCTGAGCTGCGCGAGCGCGGCTTCCACCTCCGCGCGCTGGCCGGGCAGGCGGGCGGCCTCCAGCCGCGCCGGGGCCAGTGTGTCCTCCTGCTCCTGCACCTCCGCGGCGATCCGCCGGACCGCGGCGCCGGCCGCCTCCACCTCCCGCGCCGCCTCCGCCAGCTCGGCCTGTAGCCGCGCCCGCTCACCGTCACACCCCGCGGCCGCCGCGTCGAGGGCGGCCAGCCGCTCCCGCAGCGTCGCGATCTGCTCGCGCCGGCCGAGCAGCAGGGACTCCCCGTCCGGCTTCCCGCGGAAGGTGATCACGCCGTCCGGAGAGAGCACCTCCCCGTCGAGGGTGGCGATCCGGCCGCGATAGCCCTGCCCGCGCAGCGCGACGGCCCCGTCCAGCGTCCCGACCACGACCACGTCGCCGAGGAGCGCCTGGACGACCTCGCCCGCACCGTTGGTCAGCTCGACCAGGTCCACCGCCCGGGCGACGATGTCGGCCTCAGGCGGCACCGACGCGCCCGGAGGGACGGAAAGGAGGTCGACGGGGATGAACGACGCGCTCCCCTGGCCGTTCCCCCGCAGATACCGCAGGCCGCCTTTGACGTCTTCGACGGATGCGGCAACGAGGGAGAAGAGCCGCCGGCCCAGGGCGGCTTCGATCGCCGCGCGGTGCTCCGGGGCGACGCGCAGCAGCTCGACGACCGGGTAGCGGATCCCGGCGAACCGCTCGGGGTGCTCCTGCTTGGCCAGCAAGATCTCGCGGACGCCCTTCTCGTACCCTTCCAGGCGGGCCGCCATGTCTTCGAAGAACGCGAGCGTCTGCATGACGACCTGACGGTCGGCGGCGATCTGGCGGCGCGTCTCGTCCAGCGCGGTGAGATGCTCCTCCGTCGCCCGGCGGCGCCGCTCCGCCCGCTCCTCGGCCGCGCGCGCCTCGCGCCGCCGGGTTTCGAGCACCGCCACGGTCTGCGCGAGCCGCTCCGCCGCATCCGCCAGCCGGCCCTCCGCCGCGCTCAGGGCGGCGTGCTTGGCCTCCAGCGCCGTCCGCTGTTCGTCCAGCGCCGCGCGCCGCTCATCGAGCCGGGCCAGCTCGTGCATAGTCCGCGTGCGCGCGGCCTGCAGATCCGTCAAATCGGTCCGCGCCCCGGCCACGCGCTCCTCCGCCGCGCGCCGCGCGGCGGCGGCGGTCTCGTGCATCTCTTCCGTCACGCGGAGCCGCTCGAGCAGTTCGTCACGCCGGACGCGGATCTGGCCGGCCTGTCCGCGCAGCACGTCCAGGCTCTCTTCCACCTCAGCCACGTCGGCCTCGAGGCGGTGGCGCTCCGCCACCAGCCGCTCGCGCTGCGCCTCCGCCCCGCGCACCCGCTCGGCGAGCACCTGCATGGCGGATTCGCGGGCGCTGAGGTCTTCGACCAGCTGGAGCAGCGTGCGCTGCGCCTCCTCCCACAGCCGGGCGACTTCCGCCGCGCGGCGGCGCCCCCGGTCGATCCGCGTCCCCGTCTCGCCCGCCGATGCCGCCAGCGTGCGCAGCTGCTCCTGGACGGCGTCGGTCTGCGACGCGATGCGGCGCAGCTGTCCGAGGATGCGGCGCGCCTCGTCCACGTGCAGGGCCAGCTCGAGGTCGTGGATCTCCGAGGTGTACGCCTGGTAGGCCGAGGCGGCTTCCGCCTGCTCGCGCAGGGCCTCCATCTGGGTCGTCAGCTCGGCGAGGACGTCCTCCAGACGCAGGAGGTTCGCGCCCGCACCGGCCAGGCGGCGCTCGGCCTCGCGGCGGCGGCGCTTGTAGCGCGCCAGCCCTGCGGCTTCCTCCAGCAGCGCCCGGCGATCATCGGGGTCGGCGTTGAGGACGCTGTCCACCTGCCCCTGCCCGATGAGTGAATAGGACCGCCCGCCCAGGCCGGTCCCCAGAAAGAGCATCTGGATGTCCCGCAGCCGGCACGGCGCCATGTTGAGCAGGTACTCGCCCTCGCCGCCGCGGTTGGCCCGCCGCGTCACGGTGACCTCCGCGAACTCCACCGGGAGGGCCCCGGAGTCGTTGTTGATGGTGAGCTGGACCTCACCCATGCCCATCGCGCGGCGGGTCTCGCTGCCGCCGAAGATGACGTCGTCCATCTTGCCGCTGCGCAGGCTCTTGTAGCCGACCTCGCCCAGCGCCCACCGGATCGCGTCGAACACATTGCTCTTGCCGCTGCCGTTCGGTCCGACGATCGCGGTGATGCCGGGCATGAACTCGAGCTCCGTGCGGTCGGCGAAGGTCTTGAAGCCGTGGAGTTCCAGCCGTTTCAGATACACGCGTATCCTCCACCCTGCGATGGGCCCGTCGTCCGCTCCGGCCGGGGCGAGGGCAGCAGTGATTCGTACAGCGTGCTGAGGCGGCCTGCGATCACGGGCATGCGGAAGGCCGCCGAGGCTTCGCGGCCCTGCCGGCCCATGGCCTGGGCCCGCGCCGGCTCATCGAGCAGGAGCCGCATGCGCGCGGCCAGCGCGGAAGAATCCGGGGCGGTCAGGTACCCGGTCTCGCCGTCGCGGACGACGTCGGGAAGGCCGCCGGCCCGCACGGCCACGACGGGCAGCCCGAGGGCCATCGCCTCCACCACCACCAGGCCCTGGGTCTCCGTCTGCGACGCGTAGAGGAAGACGTCGGCCGCGGCCATGCAGTCGAGCGCCCGGGGATGAGGGAGCAGCCCGGTGAACACCACGTCGGAGGCGATCCCCAACGCCTCCGCGCGGCCGCGAAGCGCCGCTTCCTCCGGACCGCCGCCCACGACCATGAGCGTCGCCGGATGTGTCTCGCGCAGTACCGCGAAAGCCTCGAGCACAAGCTCGATGCTCTTCTCGCGGGCCAGCCGGCTGGCTGTCACGATGAGCGGGCGCCCGTGGGGGATCCCGTAGGCGGCGCGGATGCCTTCCCGACCCCGCCGCTCGCCGACATCAACCTCCAGCGCGGCCGTCGAGATGACTTCGATCCGCGCCCGCACACCGTGGGCGCGGAGCCGCGCGGCGACCATACTGGACGGAACCACGACCGCCTGGCAGCGATTGGCGTATCGCTTCACGTACTCCCGCACCGCCGGCGCGCTCAGCCGCGGACTGATGAACGGCGCGTAGTGGACGTACTCGTCGTACAGGGTGTGATGGGTGAAGACCAGCGGAAGGCGCAGGTGCCTGGCCAGCCGGGCACCCGCCGCTCCCATGAGGAAGGGCGAGTGCGAGTGCACGATGTCGAGCTGCGCGCGCTCCAGCCGCCGCCGCCCCGCCGGGCTGTACGGGACGCCCAGCGGGAAGTCCCGCTCCTGCGGCAGGCGGACGGAGGGGAAGCGGATGATGTCCGGATCATCGTCGTCATATCCCGGGTAGCGCGGGGCCACGATGAGCACGCGGTGCCCCAGCGCGCGCAGGGCCCGCGTCACGGATTCCAGCGAGTGCGCCACGCCGCTGATGCGCGGGAGGTATGACTCGCTGAACATGGCGATCCGCAGGGCCGGTCCGGTCATCGTGGCGGTGGTCATGACGCGGGCGCGGACCCCGCCCCCGCTCCGAGCAACGCCAGCACCGCGGAGAGCTTGAACCGGCGCTGCCCGCCCGCGGTCCGGTAGCACGCCAGCTTCCCGGAGTCCGTGTACCGGCGGAGCGTGGCCTTGCTCACGTTGAGCAACGCCGCGGCCTCGTGCACCGACAGCTCGGGGTCCAGCAGCCGCTGGATGATCTCCTCGCGCGTCTCCGTCAGGGCCGGACGTCCCGGCCGGCGGGCCGCCCGCCCGCCGAGCTCCAGCGGCAGCCGCTCCTGGAGTCCGGGGCGCCGCCCGCGGGGGGAGGTGCGCCTGGTGCGGTCCGTCCGGGAGCGCGTCCGCGTGGAGGGCCCCGGGGCGCGGAGCGGCGGGATGGACGGAGCGGCGTCAGGCGAAGGCGGACTTGAAGACGCGGAGCCTGCCGCGGGCGCACGGGCAGACCGCTCGAGATACGAATACCAGTCCCGCAGGTCCTTCATCGTTTCGCCCCAGGTGCGTTCGAAGTGTGGCGAGATGCCTGAGTGCGCGACAGTATGGGCGAAAACTCACCAACGGGTTTCGGTGCCGCTCAGGGGATTCCTCCGCAGGCAGGGGCACCCCGACTACTGGTTGGATGGACTCCTCCGCGACCTGCACTGGACGCGGGGTTCAGATGGTCGGGGAGGCGGGATTTGAACCCGCAACCTCACGGACCCGAACCGTGCGCGCTGGCCAAGTTGCGCTACTCCCCGACGCCTGCCATTGTACTGCGAAGCCGTCCTGCTGGCTATGCCTCCGGATCCCGGTCTCCGGGCTCCGGCGCGGGATTCGCCGCCGTCCCGTCCGCCGCACCGGAGGACTCCTCCGGCGCCGCCTCCGGGGTCGGGGGCGCCTCCTGACGGGGCCCGACCGCCTGCTGCAGCAGCGCGCCGGCGATGTCGCCGATCGTCACACGTCCTTCATCCTGCTGGGCCTTGAGCACGTCGCGCACGCGCTTCCGCTCGCGGTCCCGCTCCATTCGCCGGAGGGACAGCGTCATGCGCCGCTCGTCAGCCCGGATCTCCATGACCTGCGCCTCCACGGCGTCGCCGGGCTTGACGACATCCTCGACCTTCGCCACGCGCTTCTCCGAGAGCTCCGAGATCGGCAGGAAGGCGTCGAGCTCTCCCAGCCGGACGAAGGCGCCCGAGGCGACGGTGCGCACCACCTTCCCGTGCACGATGTCGCCGGCGCGGTGCCGCTCCGCCACGGACTGCCAGGGATCGTCGAGGATCTGCTTCAGTCCCAGCGAGATGCGTCCCGCGTCCTGGTCCACGCGCAGGACCTGCACCCGCAGATGCTGGTTCCGGCGCAGGACCTCGGAGGGATGCTTGATGTACGTCCAGGACATTTCGGAGATGGGCAGAAGCCCGTCGGCGCCGCCGAGGTCGATGAACGCGCCGAAGTCGGTGAGCCGTTTGACGGTCCCCTCGACGACGTCGCCTTCATGGAGCGTGGTGAGCAGCTCGGCCTTGCTCTTCCTGCGGACCTCCTCGACGGCCTGCTTGTGGGAGAGCACGGCCCGGCCCTTCCCGCGGTCCACCTCGAGCACCTTGAGCGGGATGGACTGCCCCACGAACCACTCGAAGCGGCGGCCCTTGGCCTGTGTGAGATCCACGTGCGACCCCGGCACGAACCCGCGCAGGCCGAGGTCCACCACCAGCCCGCCCTTCACCTTGTCCACGACCATGGCGTGCAGGACGGTCCCGCTCTGCTGGGCGTCCTGGATCCGCCGCCAGGCCATCTCGACATCGGCCCGGCGCTTGGAGAGGATGATGTTCCCCTCCTCGCCTTCCGTCCTCAGGACCATCACGTCGATCCGGTCGCCGACGCTGACTTCGTCGGCGGTGCCGGGCTTCGACATCTCCTTGGTCGGGATGATCCCCTCGGACTTGGCGCCGACGTCCACCAGGACGCCTTCGGTGTCCACCCGGACCACGGTCCCCTTGACGATCTGCCGTTCGGCGAGATGCGGAACGGCTTTGGCGAGGTCGACCTTCTCCTCGCGCTCGGGGGTCTCGACGATCTGCCGCTCGTCTCCCATAGCGATCACTCACTCCCTGCGGTGCACCGGGACGCTTCGTGCGGGCGGTGAGATCTTCCCCTCAGCCGCCCAGTGCCGTCCGCACCGCTTCCGGTATCCTCCGCACGCGACCGCCTGGATCGATCGCGGCGTGGACGGTGTGCCCGTCGGCGAGACGGGCGCCGTCGCCCCTGGCCACGACGTCGTACGCAAACGTCAGCGTGGCTTTACCGACGTCGCGCACCGACGTGCGCACGACTACGAGGTCATCATACCTCGCCGGGCGGTGGAAGTGGCAGTGCGCCTCGATGACCACCAGCCGCACTCCGCCGGCTTCGACCTCCCGGTACGGCAGCCCCATCGCCCGCGTGTACTCGGTGCGGCCGGCCTCGAACCACACGAAGTAGTTGGCGTGATGGACGACGCCCATCGCGTCGGTCTCCGCGTACCGGACGCGCACTTCCGTCTCCACGACCCGCGGGCCCGCGGATTGACGGGCCGGCCGCACACGCCGCACCCTTCGGCCTTACGCACGATACCGGGGAAACCCTTTTCTGTCTACGCGAACGGGAGGGCGGGGGTTCGACACTAGATCGCCCAGGCATCGCGCACGGTGCGCCGGATCTCCCGGATCCGCGTGCGGAGGACCGCATAGCCCAGCTCAGGCTCGGGCGCGGTCTCCGGCACCGCGGGCGCGCCCGGCCCCGCGAGCACGCTGAGGGTGGCGGCCACCGAGGATCCGAGCGCGGCGAGATCGTACCCGCCCTCGAGGACGGCCACGAGCGGGCCGCCGTGGTGGGCGAGGATGAGCCGGGTGAGCGCGGCGAATCCCGCCGCCGTCAGCCGCATGCCCCCGAGCGGATCCGCGTGGTGCGCGTCATAGCCCGCGGAGAGGATCAGCAAGTCGGGTGCCGCCGCGTCCAACAGCGGCAGCACGACCTCCTCGAACACGTGCGTGTAGCCGCCGTCTCCGGTCCCCGCGGGGAGCGGGATGTTCACCGTGAAGCCGGCGCCCTCCCCCGCGCCGGTCTCCTCGAGCGCCCCCGTGCCGGGATACCAGTGTTCCTGATGGAGGGAGCAGACCAGCGCATCGGCGCGCCGGTAGAAGATCTCCTGGGTCCCATTCCCGTGGTGGACGTCCCAGTCGAGGATGCACACCCGCCGCGCGCCCAGACCGAGCGCCGCCTCGGCGGCACACGCGGCGTTGTTGAACAGGCAGAACCCCATCCCGTACGCGGGGCCCGCGTGATGCCCCGGGGGGCGCACCGCGGCGAACGCGCGGCCGCCTGACCTCAGCGCGTCGCGCACGGCGGCGACGGCGCCGCCGGCGGCCAGGCGCGCGACATCGGAGGACGCGGGAGAGACGACGGTGTCGGCGTCCAGGCGGCCTCCGCCGCTCGCGGCGAGGACGCGGACCTGCTCGACGTACCGGGCGGTGTGGACCGTGGTGAGCAGGTGCGGGTCCACGGGCTCGGGGTCGACGGGGTTGAGGTGCGCTTCCCACGCCTCGCCGGCCAGCGCCTCGCGGATCGCGCGGAGCCGCGCCGGACGCTCGGGGTGGCCGGGACCGGTGACGTGGCGCGCGTAGTCGGCGTGGGTGACAAAGGCAACGGGCACGGCGCTCAGATGCGGGCGGGCGTGGCGGCGGCACGCAGCCGGCGGACGGAGGCGGCGATGCCGCCCTCGCCCTTGAAGATGGCGGTGGCCGCGGCGAGGACGGTCGCGCCGGCGGCCACGCACTGCGCCGCCGTGATGTCATTGATCCCGCCGTCCACCTGGATATCCACCCGCGGCGCGCGCGCCCGGAGCGCGCGGATCTTCGGCAGGACCGACGCGATGAAGCGCTGCCCGGCGTAGCCGGGATTGACCGTCATGAGCAGCACCATGTCGAGTTCCGGCAGCACCGCGTCGATCGGGGTAAGCGGCGTGGCGGGATTGAGCGCCGCGGCGGTCCGCACGCCCAGCGCCCGCAGCTGCGCCAGGAGCGCCGGGAGGTCGGCGGCCACCTCGGCGTGCACGGTGATCGACGAGGCGCCCGCGTGCGCCACCGCGGCGATGTGCCGCTCGGGCTCGACGATCATCAGATGCGCGTCGATGGGCAGCGCCGTGACGCGCCGGATCGCCTCGATGACCACGGGGCCGATGGTGATCTCGGGGACGAACCGGCCGTCCATCACGTCCACGTGGATGGCGTCCACGCCTCCACGCTCGGCCTCGGCGATCTCCTCGCCCAGCCGGGTGAAGTCCGCGGAGAGGATGCTCGCCGCGAGGCGGACGGGCGGCTCGCCGGTCACGGCCGGATCTCCTGGATGAGGCGGTTGCCGAGGTAGATCTGGATGATCGTGTAGCCGCGGCTGCGGATCATCTCGCTCAGCGTGGTCCCCGGCTCGAGCGCCTTCTGGAACACCGTGCGCACGCCTCCTTCGTCGATAACGACGATCCTGACGTTCTGCGTGCCCTCCCCCGCGGGTACGATCAGCTCTACCCGGGTTGCCTTCTCGCCCCGGGTCGGCTGGCTGGCCGGCGGTGGCGCGGGCTGCTGCGGCTGCGCCGTCACGATGGGCGTGGGGGGCGGCGTGCGCTCCTCCCCCGGCCGCACCGTCACCGTGACGATGACCTGATCCTGCGGGCGGATGCGCGTGCCGGGATCGGGTGACTGCACCACGACGAGCCCGGGATCGAGGTCCGACGTCGGCATCGTCCGCACCTCGCGGAGGGTGATGCCCAGCTCCTGCAGCACACGGCGGGCGTCCTGCAGCGGCCGGCCGACCAGCGACGGCATCTCCACGACGGACGGCCCCTTGCTGATGACGAGGTTCAGCGCCCTGCCCCGCTGCACGCGCGCGCCCGGCTGCGGATCCTGGCTGATGACGAATCCGCCTTTGACCTCCTCGTCGAACGTCTCGCGCAGTTCGCCCACGGTCAACCGCGCCTGCTCGATGATGAGCCGCGCCTCGATAAGCGACCGGCGCTGGACGTCGGGCACGGCGATGATCTCCGGGCCCAGGCTGACGACGACGCCGATGGTCCGCCCCTGCTTGACGGCTTTGCCCGGCGGCTGGTCCTGCGAGATGACGGTCTCGGCCGCCGCGGACGTGCTGTAGACGCGATCCGAGATGACCAGCGACACCCCCGCGGCGGCGGCGAGCTGCTGCGCGGCGGCGAGCGGGCGGCCCACGAACCGCGGCACGGCGACCTCCGGGACTACCAGGTAGCTGCTGAAGGCCCGCCACCCGCCCCAGAGGACGATCACCGCCGCCAGCGCAATGAAGCCGGCCAGCGCGGCGGCGGGCATCCTGCGGCGTGCCGCCGGCAGGCGCATCGTGGGCGGCGTGTGCTCGAGCAGCGCCTGCGGATCGGCCTGGGCCCAGAGGCGGGTCTCCCCCGACAGGTCGCTGCGCATCGCGCCGGCCGACGCATAGCGGCGGGACGGCGACTTCGCCAGGGCGAGCCGGATGATGCCGTCCAGCGCCTCCGGCAGCTCCGGGACCAGCGCCCGCGGCCGCAGCGGCGGCTGGTTCACGTGGGCCAGGGCGATGGCGATGGGGCTGTCCCCGGCAAACGGCAGCTGCCCCGTGGCCATCTCGAAGAGCACCACGCCCAGCGAGTACAGATCCGACGAGCTGTCCACCACGCCGCCGCGGGCCTGCTCGGGCGACAGATACTGGACCGACCCCAGGACGGTGCCGGTCTGCGTGATCGTGGCCGAGCTCACCGCCCGGGCGATCCCGAAGTCGGTGACCTTCACCTGGCCGGTCGGGGTGAGGAGGATGTTCTGCGGCTTCACATCCCGGTGGATGATGCCGTGGGTGTGGGCGTACTCGAGCGCCTCGCAGACCTGCGCGGCGATCTCCCTGGCCCGCGCCGGCACCAGCCGCCCGGCCCGGCGGATGTATGCCTTGAGGTCCTCGCCCTCCACGTACTCCATGGCGATGTAGTGGACGCCGCCGTCGCGCCCGCTGTCGTAGACCCGCACCATGTGCGGGTGCGTCAGCGCGGCCACCGCCTTCGCCTCCCGCTCGAACCGCTCCACGAACTCGGCGTCGGAGGCGAACTGCTCCCGCAGCACCTTGAGGGCGACGACGTCTCCCTCGGGGAGCCGCCGGGCCCGGAAGACCTCGGCCATGCCGCCTTCGCTGATGCGGTCGAGGATCTCGTACCGGCCGGCGATGACGCCGCCCCTGGTGATCACCGGCGCGCCTCCGCCAGCCCGCGCGTCCGCTGCAGCTGGCCGCAGGCGGCATCGATCTCTACGCCGCGCTCCAGCCGCACGGTGGCCGGCACGCCGCATCGGGTCAGCTCGCGGACGAACGCCTCCACGCGGTCCCGGCTCGGGCGCCGGTACTGCATGCCGTAGACCGGGTTCCAGGGGATGAGGTTGAGGTGCCAGCTCTGGGCGGGCGTGGCGGCGAGGGCCCGCGCCGCCGCGATCAGACGCTCGCCGAGCGCGGCGGCGTGGCCGGGGGCGTCGTTGATCCCCTCCAGGAGGACGTACTCGAAGGAGATGCGCCGGCCCGTCGTGCGCACGTAGTCGGCGCTGGCCGCCAGCAGGTCCTCGACGGGCCACCGCGCGTTGATGGGCACGAGGTGCGTACGGAGCGCATCGTCGGGCGCGTGCAGCGACACGGCCAGCGTCAGCTGGAGACGCTCCTGCGCTAACGCGCGGATCTGGGGGACGAGGCCCACGGTGGAGACGGTGAGGTGACGCATCCCGATCCCTGCGCCCCACGGGGCGTTCAGGACCCGCAGCGCGCGCAGGGTCGCCTCATAGTTCGCCAGCGGCTCCCCCATTCCCATGAACACCACATTGGTCACGCGCTCCCCCTGCAGCCGCTGGACCAACAGCACCTGGTCAACGATCTCCGCCGGCGCAAGGTTCCGGGTAAGGCCGGCCAGCCCCGTGGCGCAGAACGTGCAGCCCATGCCGCAGCCGACCTGGGTGGAGAGGCACACCGAGCGGCGTCCGTCGGCGTAGCGCATGAACACCGTCTCGACGGTCGCCCCGTCGGCGAGCCCGACGAGGTACTTCACCGTATCGCCGCCGTCCGCCCGCACCGCGGCCACCGGCTGCACGCGCGTGAGCCGGGCCCGCTCGGCGAGCCGCGCGCGAAAGGCGGCGGGCAGATCAGTCATCTCGGCAAAGCTCGCCGCCCCGGACTGGTAGATCCACCGCGCCAGCTGCCGCCCCCGGTAGGCCGGTTCACCCAGGGCGGCCGCCACCGCGCCGAGCTCCTCGGGCGTTGCGCCGACCAGCTCCCTGGGACTGTCCGCCGTCCTCATCGGTGCCGCCGCAGCCGCGCGACATAGAAGCCGTCCGTCCCGTCCCGGTGCGGGAGCAGCAGGACGCGGCCCGGCCCGGCGCCCGCGCCGCCGAACCGTCCCGGCAGCGGCAACTCCGGGTCCGGCGCGAACTCCGGGTGCGTGCGCAGGAACGCTCGAATCACGTTTGGCCCTTCTTCCTCCTCCATAGTACACACGCTGTATACGAGAATCCCGCCCTCCCTGACCGCGTCCGCGGCGCCGTCCAGCATCTGCGCCTGCAGCGCCGCGAGCTGGGAGATATCCTCGGGGCGCGCGCGCCACTTGATGTCGGGGCGCCGGCGCACCACGCCGAAGCCGGTGCAGGGCGCATCCAGCAGCAGACGGTGGGCCTGGCGGCGGAAGGCCGTACCGAGGGTGCGGGCGTCCTGATGATGCGCCTCGAGGCTCTCCAGCCCCATCACCGACGCGCGGCGGCTGAGGCGCTGGAGTTTCCCCTGATGCACGTCGCAGGCGATGACGCGCCCGCGGTCCCGCATCCGTTCGGCGATATGCGTGGCCTTCCCTCCGGGCGCGGCCGCCGCGTCGATGATGGTCTCGCCGGGCTGCGGATCGAGCAGGTGTGTGACGAGCATCGCCCCCACGTCCTGCGCGGTCAGCAGGCCTTCGTCCACCATCGCCCGGCGCGGGCGGAGCGGACCCTCGACGTAGTATCCCTCGGGAAGGGGCGTCGGCGTCACTGTCACGCCGGCGTCGCGCAACCGCCGCGCGGCGCCATCCGGGCTCACGCGCAGCACGTTCACGCGGACGGCGGGCAATCCCGGGACGTTGTTCGCGGCGCACAGCGCCGCGGCCTCGCCGGCGCCAAGGCGCGTGATCCACCGCTCCACCAGCCACCGGGGATGGGAGTGCTCGATCGCCAGGCGGTCCGCAGGCGGCCCGGCCGGAAGCGGGCGCTCGCCGTCCGCGGCTACGCGCCGGAGGACCGCGTTGACCAGCTTCGCGGTCCCGGCATGCCCGTGCCGTCGCGCGAGGGTCACCGCCTCGTCCACGGCGGCATGCGCCGGGATGCGCGGGAGGAAGAGCAGCTGATAGGCGCCGGAGCGCAGGATCGCCCGGATCCGGGGCGTCAGCCGCTCGAGCGGATGCCGCAGGGTCCCGCCCAGCGTCCAGTCCACGCGGGCCCGGTGGCGCAGGACGCCGAGGACCAGCTCATAGACGAGCCCGGCGTCCGTGTCGGAGAGCCGGGCTCGATTCAGTGTGGCGGTCAGGAGCAGGTTGGCGAATGCCTCACCCGCATCCACGCGGGCCAGCACAACGATCGCAGCCTCGCGCGCCGACGGCGTGGGCGCGGCCACGCAACTTAGTCGCGGCGGCTGTTCCGGAGGAGGAGCAACCGGACCAGCTGGAGCACGGCCATCGCGGCGGCGGCGACGTAGGTCAGCGCCGCGGCGTTGAGCACCGCCCGCACGCCCTGCGCCTCCTGGGGCAGCACAAACCCATGCGCCTGGAGCAGCTGCACGGCCCGGCCGCTTGCGTTGAACTCCACGGGGAGCGTGATGAGCGCGAAGATCACGTAGCCGAGGAACAGGATGATGCCCAGGTTCATCAGCGCGGGCATACTGGTGAAGAGGCCGATCATGAAGAGGATCAGCGCGGCGTTCGTCCCAAAACTGGCCAGCGGTACGATCGCCGAGCGCAGGGCCAGGGGCGCGTAGCCGTCCCGGTGCTGGATGGCGTGGCCGGTTTCGTGCGCCGCCACTCCGAGCGCCGCCAGCGAGTCGCTGCCAAAGACCTCAGGCGACAGGCGCAGCACCTTCCCGCGCGGATCATAGTGGTCGGCGAGCGTGCCCTGCACGGCCTCGATACGCACGTCGGCGATGCCCGCCCGCTGCAGCAGTTCGGCGGCCACCTTCGCCCCCGTGTACCCGCTGCCCGAGCGCCGTTGCGAGTAGTGGGCGAAGGTCGAGCGCACCTTCCACTGCGCGTACACCGCCAGGGCCAGCGCCGGCAGCAGTATTAGAAAGGTAGGGTCATAGAACATTCCGTCCGATCACCCCCGTTGGGCCTCATTATAGCATCCGGCGGCGCGCCGGCCCGACCAGGCGTTCACCAGGCGTGAGCCGCGCGCCGCGGGCGTAGTCGTCCGCGCTCATCCGCCGCTTGTCCTCCGGCTGGACGTCGAGGAGCCGGAGCGCGCCGCGCCCCGTGGCCACGACGACGCCCCCGCCCGGCCGGACCTCCAGCACCGTGCCCGGGTCCGCCGGCCGGACGTCCTCCGCGACGGCCGCCTTCCACACCTTCAGCAGCCGGCCGCGGTGCGTGGTGTAGGCGGACGGCCACGGATCCATGGCGCGGACCAGGTTGACGAGCTCATCGGCCGGCCGGGTCCAGTCGATGCGGCCGTGCTCCTTCTCCAGCTTCGTGGTGAAGGTGGCCGCGGCGTGGTCCTGCGGCAGCCGCGGGGCCGTGCCCGCGGCGATGAGGCGGAGCGCGTCCAGCAGCGCGTCCGCGCCGGCGCGGGCCAACCGCGCTTCCAGCGTCCGCGCCGTGTCGTCCGGCGCGATGGCCACGCGGCGCTGCAGGATGAGATCTCCCGCGTCCAGCTCCATGGATTGATACATGATGCTGACGCCCGTCTCCGTGTCTCCATTGAGGATGGCGGAGGCGATCGGGGACGCGCCGCGGTACTTGGGGAGGAGCGAGGGGTGGAGGTTGATGCTGCCCAGCGGCGGGATCTCCAGCACGTCGCGGGGGATGAGCTTGCCGTATGCGACGGTCACGTGCACGTCGGGGGCCAGCCCGCGGAGCGTCGCGACCACCTCCGGGGTCCGGAGGCGGGGCGGCTGCAGCACGCGCAGCCCGAGGGCCGCGGCCGCGGCCGCCACCGGCGGCGGGCTCAGACGGCGCCCCCGGCCCTTGGGACGATCGGGCTGGGTGATGACGGCGACGACGTCGGTTTCGCGAACCAGGGCCTCAAGCGACGGGACCGCAAACTCCGGCGTCCCCAGGAAGACCGCCCGCAACCGGGTCATCTCGGGGACGCCGCCGGCTCGACCTCCGCCGTCGCGGCCACTTCGCGGATCGTGGACCGGTCCACCACCCGGTCGAGGAACAGCACGCCGTCCAGGTGGTCGATCTCATGCTGGAACACACGCGCCAGCAGGCCGTCCGCTTCGACCTTGATGCCGCGCCCCCGGCGGTTCTTCCCTTTCACGACGACACGCGCGGCGCGCGGGACCTCGCCGATGATCCCGGGAATGGACAGGCAGCCCTCGGTGCCGGCCTCTTCGCCCTCCATGGCGATGATCTCCGGGTCCACGATGACGTGCAGGCGTTCCTCGACCTCGGCCACGAAGAGCCGTTTGCTGACGCCTACCTGCGGGGCGGCCAGGCCGACGCCGTTGGCCTCGCGCATCGCCTCGATCATGGCCTCGGCCAGGCGCTGGATCTCGGCGGTCACGCGGCCGACCGGGCGGGCGCGCTTCCGCAGCACGGCGGCCTTGGGATGATCCACGGTGATGATGTCCACGAGCGTCAGTGTAGCATGGAACTACAGCAGCTCGAGGGGATCGACGTCGATGAGGATCCGCACGTCCCGCGGCACGGCGAGCGTGCGCAGCACCTGCGCGAGGCGCTCGCGGGCGCGGCCCGCGTCATCATCCTTGATCAGCACCTGCCAGCGGTAGCGCCCGCGGACCCGCGCCAGCGGAGCCGGTGACGGGCCGAGGATGTCGGCCGCATCGGCCGCCTCCGCCAGCGCCGCGGCGACGGCGTGGGCGGCGTCGCGCACCGCGTCGTGATCCTGGCCCGCGGCCACGACGTTGAGCAGTGTGCGGTAGGGCGGATAGCCGAACCGCCGCCGCGCGGCCAGCTCACTTTGATAGAAGCGCTGCGCGTCCCCGCGGGCCAGCGCCACGAGCGCGGGATGCGTGGGGGCGAAGGTCTGGATGATCATCTCCCGCTCGGCCAGCGCCGCCAGGCGGCGCAGCGTCTGATAGACGCGCTCGGCGGCGCGGAAGTCCGGCAGGTTGAGCGCGGCGTCGATGCCGATCACGCCGACGGCCTCCGCCGGCACCTGCCCCACGCCCTTCACCAGCAACTGGGTCCCCACCAGCAGGCCCCCCCGTTTCTGGAACTGTGCCCAGAGGCGCTGCTGCGAGGCTTCATCGGGCGCGCGCTCGGCGTCCAGCCGCAGGATCGAGGCCCGGCGGAAGAGCCGGCGGGCGGCCTGCTCCACGCGCTCGGTGCCCACGCCGTGCGCCCGCAGGTGTGTGCCGTGGCAGTTGGCGCACGTCTCCGGCGCGGGGTCGCTGCGGCCGCAAAGGTGGCAGTGCAGCCGGACCTGGCGCACGTGGTAGGTCATGGCCACGCCGCAGCGCGGGCACCGCGGCACCCACCCGCACTCATGGCAGAGCAGGAAGTCCGCGTATCCGCGCCTGGGGACGTAGAGGATGGCCCGGCCCCGGGGCAGGATCCGCGCCAAGCTCTGATAGAGGCGGCGGCCGAACAGGCCGCCCAGCGGTCCGGCCTCCGCGCGCACGTCGGAGAGCGCGACGGCCGGCGCGCGCAGGGGACGCGTGATGACGCGGGCGCGCTGCTCTTCAGCGTCGCGCAGGGCTTCCGCTGACGGAGCGGGCGTCCCCCAGATGACCGCGGCGCCGTGCCGCCGCGCCCGCTCGTCCAGCACGCGCCGGGCGTGGTAGCGCGGCGCCCGCTCTTCCTTGAACGACGCGTCTTCCTCGTGATCGATGACGATCATCCCGAGGTCCGGCATCGGGCTGAAGGCGGCCAGGCGGGTGCCCACGACGACACGGACCTCTCCGGCCTGGATCGCCCGCCACACCTTCCAGCGTTGCCCGGGAGGAAGGTCGCCGTGCACGAGGGCGGCATCGGGCGTCACGTTGCGGCGGATCCAGGCGAGCGTCCGCTCGGCCTGAACGACCTCCGGGAGGAGGACGAGCGCGCCGCGCCGCCGGCCCTGTGCCCACCGCAGCGCGGCGAGGTAGGCCGCAAATCGCTCGTCGCCCGCGATCACAAGGATACGCGCAACGGGGTCATGCTCCAGGATCCCGGCCACGTCTCCGGCGGGCGGCGGCTCCTCCGCCGGCGTGGCGGACCCCTGGGGAGTCAGAAGCTCCGCCGGTGCCGCCGCGGTATCCGCCTCATCTGTGGACGCACGCGCTCGGGGGCGCCGCGCGACGGCGGCGAGCGGCGGGATCATCGCCCACAGCGCCTCGCCCACGGAGCAGACGTAGTGCGCGGCCATCCACCCCGCAAGCTCGACCAGGTCCTGAGGAAGGACGGGCACGCGGTCATCGACCGCTTCCACCGGCCGGACCTCATCGCGATGCCCGTCGGCCCGACCGACGACGAAGCCGGTGGCCGTCTGACGGCCGAACGGCACACGCACCGCCACGCCCGGCCGAACAGTACCCCCCAGCGCAGCCGGAACGGAGAAGGTGAAGACGCGATCGCCCGCGCGCAGCGGGGCGTTGAGTGCGACGTCAACGTACATCGCCAGGGAAGCGGGCGCGGGCCTCAAGAAGCGCCGGCCGCGTTGCGGATCACGCTGCCCAGCCTGAGAGGATCACGGCACACGCGGAATCCCCAACGACCGAACTCGCCGTGATGGTTGACCGCCCGGACCCACCGGCGGGCGGCGGCTTCCTTCGCCCGGTCCTGCTCCGTCTCAAAGCCTTTGACTTCAAGGATGAGCGCGAGCGGGCCGTGAGGCGTCTTCACCCTCACGAGGTAGTCGGGCCGATATTCGTGTCGGGTTCCCTGGTACTCGTAGGGGATGGTGAAGTCCATGTGGTCATTGCGGGCATAGGCCAGGACGTCGTCCATCTGCTCGAGACGGTACGCGACGCTGTGCTCCCAGGTCGGCGAGTCAAGCGCGACGTGGCTGATGTGGCTCTTGGTGGTCCCCACCGTCGGACGAACCGTCCTGAACAGCACTTCCGATGTTGACCCCAGCGGGCGAAACCGCTCGATGGTAGGCAGGAGCGGAGCCTCGCCCGCATCCGTATCGGGCTCGATGGCCTGGGTCAGGCGCTCGACGATGCGCTGACGATACTTCAGCAGGGCAATCTCTTCGCGCGCCAGTCCCTCCTCCGCGAACCGCACCCTGTCCTCGACGTAGCGCCAGACGATCTCGAGCACCTGGGGAAACAGGACACGGCGGTCCTCCCAATCCGAGCGTCGATCCTTGAGGCGCTGCGTGATCTCCGCCGCGATCTCGAAGACCGTACGCTGCAGGCGGCGCTCGCGGTGAAATGCCTCTCGGTCCTGCACCACTTCCGGCCCGGGACCCAGGCGGTCAGGGCGGCCGATGCGGTAGCCTACGGCGGCCTTGGCGATGACCTCCGTGGGCTCCTCCGCGGGCGTGACGATCAGCGCCGGAAGGTCGTCCCAGTTCACGCGGATGCGGCGCCGGACGTCAAACACGAAGCCCTCGACGCGAGGGAACGTGATCTCAAGGTGCTTTCGCTCCGGCAAGGCGCGCACCAGGATGGAGACCTTCTGCGCGGCTGTATGCCCGACGGGCTTCTTCATCACGGGGATGACTTCGAAGGGCACGCCGTAGACGTCCACGTACTCCGGCTCGCTGAAGTCGTCGTAGTTCATGCGGCGCAGCCCGCGTCCGATCACCTGCTCGCACAAGAGCTGCGAAGTGAACGCGCGCAGCCCGAGGATCTGGGTGACGTTGTGGGCATCCCAGCCCTCCGTCAGCATCGCCACCGACACGATGCAGCGGATGTCCCGGCCCGGCGGGTCGCCCGGGCCGGCCCACTCGAGCTTCCCGATGGTATCGACGATCTGACGGAGCCGCTCCGCCGTCTGCTCCCTCGTCTCCCCCTCGACGGCGGATTCCGCCTCCTTGAGCAGCCTGGTGTCGATTCGGAATGTCAGGACCTCGCCGTCGCGGTTCTCCAGGTCGGCGAGCACCTTTCCCGAGGTGATGTGCTCATGGACGAGCTTGGCCAGATCAGTGTTGTCGCAGACGACGATCATCGCCGGGGGGACGGCCGACCCCGTGGCCCGAAAGGCGGCGAAGGTCTCCTGCCACTCGCTGGCCAGCGTGACCAGGGCCGGCTCGGCCTCGCGCAGCACCGACTCCGGCTTCGCGCGGCGCCGGGCTGTCTGGCGCTCGGAGGCCGGCAGCCTGCGGTTGATGTGCTCCCAGAGCCGGAAGTACTCGGGGATCAGAGCCCCGGAGTTCGTCTCCACCGGGACGCGCGGGATCTTCGTGATCCCGGACTCGATGGCATCGACAAGCCCGAAGTCAGAGACGATCCACGGCAACGGCGTCCCAGGCTCATAGCCGCTGCCCTGGATGAAGAACGGCGTGGCCGAGAAGTCCGCGCAGAAGTTGATGCCGCGGGCGCGGGCGATCCGCTCCAGGCCGTCCACCCACACGGTCGCCTCTTCCCGCTCCTCAATCTCCTCCGGCCGCAGCGCAGCCCGCTGCTCGTCCGCGAGCGGCGCCGGCCGGTAGGCATGATGGGCCTCATCGTTGATCACCAGGAGATGCTGTTTGCCCCCCAGGTCCTTGAGCACCCGCCGGGAGAAGGCGGCGTCGCCCTCGGCGCCCCGCTTCACCACGCCGCGGGTGCGGCTGTCGTCCTGCGGGGTGAACAGATGCCAGTTGGTGACCTCGAACTTCCCCTGCTGCAGCCGCGGCAGCAGCCCGGGAGGGACCAGGCTGAACTGGACGTAGAAGTTTCGCTCCTTCCAGGGCAGCAAGACCTGTAGCCGCTCCCGGATCGTCAGATTGGGGCAGACCACAAGGACGGCGTCCGAGAACCGGCGATCCTGCGGGTTGGCCAGCTTGTTGAGGACCTGCCAGGCGATGACCATGCCCATGACCACGGTCTTGCCGCTGCCTGTCGCCATCTTCGCAGCGTACCGGACGAGAGACTCGTCGCGGGGGATCTCGATCCCCTGCCGCTCCGCGGGAGACGCCTCGACCATCCAGATCAGCGTCTCGGCAGCCTCGAGCTGGCAGAAGAACAGGCGGCGCTCGCGGTCCGGATTGGCCCAGTGCTGCAGCAGCTGGCGGGTTAGCGCCGTGACGCCGGGGTATCCTCTGGACCGCCAGTGGCGGACGCGCTCGCGGATGAGGTTGACGGCTTCGAGCGGGACGAACTCCTCCTCGAGGAGGGATGCCTGTTCTCCGCGGAGCCGTGGGCGGAGGTAGTATCCGGCCGGCCGCCGCCCCTGGCCGAGCACAGGCTGGCCCTGCCGGAAGTCCCAGAACCGGTCCGGCTCCTGGAAGGGCGAGTTGAGGATCGGGTTCTCTACGAGCATGGCGGCACAGTCTGACGGGTAATCTATCTATCCATCTCTTTCGAGGACGCCCTCCGCACTTACCTGGGTGCCGCCGTGCTTGGAGGGCGTCTTGAGGAAGCGAGCCGCGCGAGGCGCGACGGAAGCCCAAGTCTGGGCCGCAACTGGGCCCGGGCCCAGTTGAAATGACCCAAAGAGGTCAGTTGACAAGTTCCACATCGGGGCTGCGCCACGTGCTGGGCGCCTGCGTACAACGGCCTCTACGCGCCGCAGCATCGCCCCGGCTGAGCGTGCGCAGCCCGCCGACACATCCGCGAGGGAATGCCCTTCTGCCGGCCGCCCTGAGCTCTCCTGACGCCTCGCAAATGCTCATGGTATACGTTGCTCATGGACACCAAATTGCTCTCGACCCTGGCACATCTCTCCGACGACGCGCTGCTCTCGCGCGTCAAACACCTGGCCGAGCGCGAGCGTGAAGCGACGGCCCTCCTCATTGCGCACCTTACGGAGTTGGACGAGCGGCGGCTCTACCTCGGCGAAGGCTGCTCGTCTCTGTTCTCCTACTGTACCCAGGTGCTCCACCTCTCCGAGGGCGCGGCGTACAGCCGGATCCAGGCGGCCCGCGCGGCGCGACGGTTCCCAACGATCCTGGACCGCCTGGAGGAGGGCTCCCTAACTCTGGCGACGGTAGGCCTGTTGGCGCCGCATCTGACCCAGGACAACCACGAGGAGCTGCTGAACGCGGCGCATCACCGCAGCAAGCGGGAGGTGGAGGAGCTCGTCGCGCGGTTGCACCCTCAGGCGCCGGTGCCCGCCAGCGTTCGACGATTGCCGAGTCCGCGACCGGACGCGGCCGGGGGCTCCCACCTGGCCATGGCCTCTCCGGATACCGATCTGTCTCTGAGTCCCGGCACCGACCCCGCGGCTCCGCTACCATCCTCGGCGGGCGCGGCGTCCGTCACGGCGGCCGCCGCGCCCGCCCCGCCCGCACCGGTCCGGCGAGGGACCGTGGCGCCGCTGGCTACGGAGCACTACAAGGTCGTGTTCACGGCGAGCGCCGAGATGCACGAGAAGCTCCGTCTCGCCCAGGCGCTGCTGCGCCACCAGATCCCCGACGGCGATATCGCGGCGGTCCTCGAGCGCGCCCTGAGCGCGCTGATCGAGGATCTGATGAAGCAGAAGCTGGCCGCGACGGATTGCCCCCGGGCGGGCCGCGGGACAGATCCTGGATCGCGCCACGTACCAGCGGAGGTCAAGCGCGCCGTCTGGCACCGCGACGGTGGCCGGTGCGCGTTCGTCAGCCGGACGGGGCGGCGCTGCACAGAGCAGGGCTTCCTGGAGTTCCACCACGTGAAGCCCTATGCTGCCGGAGGAGAAGCGACGGTCGAGAACATCGAGCTTCGCTGCCGGGCGCACAACGGATATGAGGCGACGCTGGCACTTGGCCTATCGGCGAGCCGGGAGGTGAGGGATCCGAGTCTTCTCCAGACTCATGACTCTCAGGACCTCATTGCCGCGGAAGTCGATGACCTTCACGGCCACGCGGCGGTGTGGTCCCGGCATGAAGGGAAATGAGCGCGTACCCCGCATCTGCTCGAAGGCATCTTCGTCGCTAGGCCTCGCCTACCAGGAGGTCCACGCCTCGAGGAACAGGTAGGTTGGACCGGGTCGTCCATGACCCGTGTGCTCAAGCCGCTGCTACTGGTAGTCCGCGCCGCGAAGCGGCCTCTATCTCCTTCAGCCCTCCTGTGCCCGAAGAACGGCGAGGACTTCCTCGAGGATGGTCTCGGGCTCCGACATCCGGCCGAGCCCCTTGCGGCCCCCGGCGAGCCAGCCGGTCTCCGGCCCCACCACCCGGACGCCACGGTCGCGGAGGATGCGCAGGTGCTCCTGGGTGGCGGGGTGGAGGAACATCGCCTCGTGCATCGCCGGCGCCACCAGCAGCGGCGCGCGCGCGACCAGGGCCGTGGCGCTCACCGCGTCCTCGGCCAGCCCCAGGGCCAGCCGCGCCAGCGTCTGCGCCGTCGCCGGGGCGATGACGTACAGCGACGCCCGCTCGCCGAGCACGACGTGGGGCTCGTCGTACGGATTCTCCGGGTCCCACAGCGACGTGATCACCGGGTTCCCCGACAGCGTGCGGAAGGTGAGCGGGGCGATGAAGCTCGCCGCCGCCGCGGTCATCAGCACGTGGACCTCCGCGCCGAGCTGCCGGAGCCGGCTGACCAGCTGCGCGGTCTTGAAGGCGGCGATGCCGCCGGTGACGCCGACCAGGACGACGCGTCCGTCGAGGCGGTCGCTCATGAGGTCCGGATCGGGGCGTTGAGCCCGCGGGCGAAGGCGGCCAGCGCGTCGGCGATGACGTCCGCGGTCCAGCGCGTGGTGTCCACCACGAGGTGGTAGGGGGTGAGGTCGTCGATGTCGATGTTGTAGGCGGCTTTGTAGCGCGCCCACTCGCTCCGCTCGCGTTCGTCGAGATCCGCCCGCGCCGCGGTCACGTCCAGGCCCTCGCGGCGGGCCACACGGGCCGCGCGCACCTCGACGGGGGCCCGCAGCCATACCTTGAGATCGGCCTCGACCATCCAGCCCGCGAGCCGGCTCTCCACGACGCAGTTGCCGGCGCGGGCCAGCTCCGCCTGCCGCCGGTCAAGCTCCCGGTCCAGCGTGGGATCGCGCTCGGCCAGGCGGTTCACCTCGGTCACCGAGATGCCCCGCTCCCGGGCGAGCTCGCGGAACACCGCGCCGCCCGAGATCACGCGGTAGCCGAGCCGCCGGGCCAGGCCTTCGGCCACCGTGCTCTTGCCGACGCCGATCGGGCCGGCGACGGTGATGATCACTCGGCGGCGTCCTCGCCCTCGCGGGCGGTGAACCGGTGCGCCACGGTTTCGGGCTGCACCGCGGAGAGCACCACGTGGCCGCTGTCCGTGATGACCACGGCGCGCGTGCGGCGGCCGTAGGTGGCGTCGATGAGCATGCCCTTGTCGCGGGCCTCCTGGATGATGCGCTTGATGGGGGCGGAATCCGGCGCGACGATGGCGATGATGCGGTTGGCCGCCAGGATGTTCCCGAAGCCGATGTTGATCAGACGCGGGTCGGCACCGTCCGGCATCCGGTCTAGCTCCGCCCCGGCTGACGCTCACTCGACATTCTGGATCTGCTCCCGCATGCTCTCCAGCTCGCCCTTCATGGCGATGACCGCGCGCGTGATCTCGAGGTCGTTGGCCTTCGCGCCCATCGTGTTCACCTCGCGGCCCATCTCCTGCAGGACGAACTCCAGCCGCCGCCCCACAGCCCCGTCGGCGGCGCGCAGGTCGGCGCGGAACTGCGCCACGTGGCTGCGCAGCCGCGTGACCTCCTCGCTCACGTCGCTGCGCTCGGCAAAGATGGCCACCTCGGCCGCGATGCGGCCCTCATCCACCGGCAGGTCGCCCAGCAGCGCGGCGATCCGCTCGCGCAGGCGCGCCGCGTAGTCGCCCACCGATGCGCGGGACCGGTCGGCCACCAGGACGGCGAACTCGTCGAGCCGGTCCAATCGCAGTTCGAGGTCCTCCGCCAGCCGGCGGCCCTCCGATTCGCGCATGCGCACGAGATCCGCCGCGGCCGCGTCCACGGCGGGGCCCAGCGCGGACCACAGGAGATCGAGATCCTCCTTGGACTCCTCCACCCGGATGACATCCGGGAAGGCCGTCACCTGGCCCAGGGTCAGGCCGTCCGGGATGCCCAGCCCGGCGGCCAGCTCGCGCAGCGCCTGCGTGTAGGCCGCGGCCAGCTCATGGTCGGGCCGCACCGTCTTTCCCCGTGAGATCCGATCCTCCCGCATGATCGTGACCTCGACCCGGCCCCGCTGCACGCGGCCCTGCACGGCCGCGCGGACCCGGTCCTCCAGGGGAGCGAGGTCGCGGGGCAGACGCACCAGCACCTCGGCGAACCGGTGGTTCACGGATCGCATCTCGATCGTGAACCGTCCGGCGGAGGTCTGCACCTCGGCGCGACCGTACCCGGTCATGCTGCGGATCATGGCTCGAGCGCTAACTTCACCCCCCTTTGAAAGGAGTCCTGTTGTATCGTTAGGCGGGATGCGCGCTCCCGCAGCGTTTGACAGCGTCGTGCTCGCCGCGGTCATCCGAGACCTCCACCCCCATGTGGGCGCGCGCATCCGCGCCGTCCTCCAGCCGTCGGCGGCCGAGATCGCCCTGGAACTCCGCCGGAGCGGCCTGGACCGGATCCTCATCTCCGTCCACGCCCGCTGGGCGCGCATCCACCTCAGCCCGCCCCTTCCCTCCGGAGAGCCGGGGCCGTTTGCGCAGATGCTCCGGGCCCGTCTGACCGGCGCGCGGCTGGACGCGGTCCTCCAGCCGCCGTTTGAGCGCGCGGTGACGCTGCGCTTCGAGACCGACGCCGGCCCGTGCGATCTCGTCGCGGAGCTCATGGGGCGGCACAGCAACCTCATCCTCGTGCAGGACGGCCTGATCACGGGCGCGCTCAAGCTGGTGAGCGGGACGCAGTCGTCAGTCCGGGAGGTCCTGCCGGGACGGATCTACTCGCCGGCCCCGCGCGACCGGCAGCCCCCCGCCGCCTGGGCGCCCCCCGCGCTCGCCGCGCTCCTCGCCGGATCAGAGACGGCCGTCGCGCAGACGCTCACCACCGCGATCCTGGGGCTCGGGCCGGTGATGGCGCGCGAGCTGTGCGTCCGGGCGGGAGTGGACCCCGGGACACCCGCCGCGCGGATCTCTGACACGAGGGCGCTGCATGACGCCCTGCTGGACCTCGACCGCCTCGTCCGGGAAGAAGCCTTCGCGCCGGTCCTGTACCTGAGCGACGGCCGCCCGGCAGGCTTCGCCCCCTTCCCGCTCCGGCATGTCTCCGCCCTCGCGCCGGTCCCGGTACCCACCATGAGCGAGGCCGTGGCGGCGGTCACCGGACATCTGAGCACCGCCGCGGAGTTCGACGACCAGCGGCGGTCGCTGGTCGCCTCCATCCACGCCGCCCTGCGCAAGGCAGACCACGCCGCCTCGGAGCTGGCCCGCGCCCTGGAGGAAGCGGACGGCGCCGGCCGGCTGCGCGTCTGGGGCGAGCTCCTGCTGGCCTATGCGTCGCAGATCCCCGCCGGCAGCGCGGAGGCCGTGCTGCCCGGATATGAGGGGGAAATGGTGACCGTCTCCCTGGACCGGACGCTCACCCCCGTGGAGAACGCGCGGCGCCTGTTCGAGCGCTACGCGAGGATGCGGGACGCGCGGCCCGCGATCGACGCCCGGTTGAGCGCGGTAAGAGACGACCAGCGCTACCTCGCGGCGGCGCTGGCCATGGCAGACA
>Ga0209172_10002884_pt1 | contig 28341 bp, 27 predicted proteins | sample LarsenN4metaG_FD_184113 | JGI IMG/M metagenome (GOLD analysis project Ga0209172, IMG submission 184113) | Hot spring sediment bacterial and archeal communities from British Columbia, Canada, to study Microbial Dark Matter (Phase II) - Larsen... ... | reverse complement strand
ATTCAGCGGCCAGCGGAGCGTACGCCGCCGCCCCGGACACCGCAGGCCCAACCGGCTCAGCCCGCTGCGCCCCCGCCGCCGCCCGCGGCACAGACCCCCGCGCAGCGGCCTGCCGTCCAGACCCAACCGCAGGCGCCGGCCACGACGCCGGTGCCACCGCCGCCGACAACGCAGCGCCCGGCAGCGCCCGACGCTCCGCCTCCGTCCGCGCAGGAACGCGCGCCACGGCCAGGCATCCAGACCCAACCTGCGCCGGGACTTGCACCTGTTCCGCCGGCGACGTCGACGCAGCGGCCGGCCTCACCCGACGCGCCGCCAGCAGGCCAGATCGCGCCGGCACAGCCCCCCGCGGCGCAAAGCGCTCCGCAGCCGACGGCCGCGCAACCGCAGCGGATCGAGGATGTCCGCCAGCAGCGGCGTGAGGAGCGGCGCGAGGGCCGCACCTTTATTGTGGAGGGCGATCGCACGATCATCCGCGAAGGCGACCGGACAATCATCCGCCGCGACGAGGCGCAACGCTTCCGTTTCAATGCGCGTGACGTGCGCGTCGACCGCCGCGGCAACGAGATCCGAACCGTCGCCATTCGGCCCGACGGCACCCAGATCGTCACCATCACGGATGACGATGGGCGTCTGATCCGCCGTTCGCGCCGCGACCCGCGCGGCCATGAGGTGATCATCATCGACAACAGCTTCCGGCCCGCGCCGCGCTTTGGCGCAGGCTATTATGTCGACCTGCCGCCGCCGGTGATTCGCATTCCGCGCGAGCGCTACATCGTGGAAGCGGACCAGGCGGACGAGGAACTGCTCTACGAAACGATGATCGCCCCTCCGGTCGAGCGCATCGAGCGCCGCTACACGCTCGATGAGGTCCGTTACTCTCCGCAGGTGCGCGACCGCATGCCGCGTATCGATATCGACACGGTGCATTTCGAGACCGGGTCATGGGAGGTCACGCCGGACCAGATCGCGCGGCTGGCGCCGGTCGCGGAAGCCATACGCCGCGCTATCGCCCGCAATCCGAACGAAGTCTATCTGATCGAGGGTCATACCGATGCGGTGGGTTCGGACATCGACAACCTGTCGCTTTCGGACAGGCGGGCCGAGTCGGTGGCGCGCCTGCTGACCGACGAGTTTCAGATTCCGCCGGAGAACCTGACGACGCAGGGCTACGGCGAGCAATACCTGAAAATTCCGACCGAAGGGCCCGAGCGCCGGAACCGCCGTGTCGCGGTGCGGCGCATCACCCCGCTGATTGCGGGACAGGGCAACGGCCCGGCGCCGCAATAACGCCAGCTCCCAAAAAAAGCCATTGCGGCTGCAGCCGCAATGGCTTTTCGCTTCTGCAATCCGACGAACCTATTACAACTTCAGCTTCTTCTTGCGCTGCCCCAGCGTTCGCAGCCGCAGCGCATTAAGCTTGATGAAGCCCGCCGCGTCGCGATGATCGTAGGCAACCGCGCCTTCCTCGAAGGTGACGAGTTCCTGGTCATAGAGCGAGTACGGGCTCTCGCGGCCGATCACCCAGGCGCTGCCCTTGTACAATTTCAGCGTGACGCGGCCGGTGACGAATTCCTGGCTCTTGTCGATCGCCGCCTGCAGCATCTCGCGCTCGGGCGAGAACCAGAAGCCGTTATAGATCAGCTCGGCATATTTCGGCATCAGCTCATCCTTGAGATGCGCCGCGCCGCGGTCGAGCGTGATGCTTTCGATGCCGCGATGCGCGGCGAGGAGGATGGTGCCGCCCGGCGTCTCGTACATGCCGCGCGACTTCATGCCGACGAAGCGGTTCTCGACCAGATCGAGACGGCCGATGCCGTTCTTCTTGCCAAGTTCGTTGAGCTGGGTGAGCAATGCCGCCGGCGACAGCTTCTTGCCGTCGATAGCGACCGCGTCACCGCGCTCGAAATCGACGGTGATGACGGTCGGCGTGGCCGGCGCCTTTTCCGGGTCGTCGGTGCGCGAATAGACGTAATCCGGCACTTCAAGGCTTGGATCTTCCAGCACCTTGCCTTCGGACGACGCATGCAGAAGATTGGCGTCGACCGAGAACGGCGCGTCGCCGCGCTTGTCCTTGGCGATCGGGATCTGGTTCTTCTCGGCGAAGTCGATCAGCTTGGTGCGCGAGGTGAGATCCCATTCGCGCCACGGCGCGATCACCGTCACATCCGGCTTCAGCGCGTAGTAAGTCAGCTCGAAGCGAACCTGGTCGTTGCCCTTGCCGGTCGCGCCGTGACACACGGCGTCGGCACCGACCTTCTCGGCGATTTCGATCTGCTTCTTGCCGATCAGCGGACGGGCGATGGAGGTGCCCAGCAGATACTGCCCCTCATAGACCGTGTTGGCGCGGAACATCGGGAAGACATAGTCGCGGACGAATTCCTCCCGCAGATCTTCGATGAAGATGTTTTCCGGCTTGATGCCGAGCAGCAATGCCTTGTTGCGCGCGGGCTCAAGCTCCTCGCCCTGGCCGAGATCGGCGGTGAAGGTCACCACCTCGCAGCCATAGGTGGTCTGCAGCCATTTCAGGATGATCGAAGTGTCGAGCCCGCCGGAATAGGCCAGCACCACTTTCTTGACGTCGCCCCTCTTCGGGCCGCTCTGGGTCATGTCGGGAAGTCCACGTGGCAGGAAAAATCGCGCGGACTATAGGCGGATGTCTCAGCGGTTCAAGCCGCCAGCCCGCCTGGCCGCGCAAAAAGCCAGATTCGACGGGACTTTGGGCTCAGCGGACCGGAGGCTTTCTCGGACGAGGCGGCGTGCCGGCATAGCGGGGGTTGAGTTCGCAGCGCCCGCCGATCCCCCTGATCGTGGCGAGGCACTGCGCGAAGCTGACAAAACCGCAATTGGAGGTCGTCCAGTCATAGCGGGCGCACCAGGGATATTCGCGGGCCTGCGCGGTTGCGGGCAGAAGCTGCAAGGCCGTCATGAGGATCGCCGCCACGAGAATTGTCCGCATCGCTCGTCTCCGGCCGTCGTCTCTTGCGCTCCCGCTCAAAGACAATCATGAAACGTTCAGAACGTTCCGTCGAGGTCCTCGTCGATGTCCGCCCGCCTCACATTCTGGTTTGAATTCGCGTCAACCTATTCCTATCCCGCCGCGATGCGCATTCGCGACCTTGCGGCGGCCGCCGGCGTGATACTCCAATACCGGCCGTTCCTGCTCGGGCCGATCTTCAGTGCGCAAGGCTGGACCACCTCCCCTTTCAACATCTACGAATCCAAAGGCCGCTACATGTGGCGCGACATGGCGCGTCTCTGCGAAGGCTATGGCCTTTCCTTTCGCAAGCCGGAGGTCTTCCCGCAGAACGGGTTGCTGGCCGCGCGTGTCGCGCTGGTCGGCCTCGCTGAAGGCTGGGGGGAAGATTTCGTCGAGGCGGTCTATCGCGCCGAATTCGCCGAGGGCCGGCTGATCAACGATCCCGCCGTGATCCAGAGCATCCTGCGATCCTTGCAGCGAGATCCGAAAAACGTGTTCGACCGCGCGCAGAGCGACGCGATCAAGACACAACTGCGCATGCAGACCGAAGAGGCGCAGAAGCGCGGCATCTTCGGCGCCCCCAGCTTCACCACGCAGGACGGCGAATTGTTCTGGGGCAATGACCGTCTCGACGCGGCGCTGGCCTGGGCAACGACGCGGGCTGCTCTCTGATCGGCGGCGACAATACTCCGGGACGGCGCCGGAATTTTCTCGATTCGCAGGAACGCGGCATCACCGCAGAGAATTGATCTGCGCCGGGTGCGCGAGGTTCTATCGTCCCAACTTTGCCCGCCATTCGGTGGCCCCGGTCACCAAGGCCGGGGCCTTCTGCCCCGTCAAGGATCGAGCCGCATCGGCAATCCGGCTGCGGCCATGTGTTCCTTCGCCTGGCGGACCGAATATTCGCCGAAATGGAAGATCGACGCGGCGAGCACCGCCGTCGCATGCCCATCGCGGATCCCTTCCACCAGGTGATCGAGATTGCCGACCCCGCCCGACGCGATCACCGGCACACTCACGCTGTCGGCGATCGCGCGGGTCAGCGCAATGTCAAAACCGGATTTCGTGCCGTCGCGATCCATCGAGGTAAGCAGAATTTCGCCGGCGCCGAGCGAGACGACTTCCTTCGCATAATCGATCGCGTCGAGGCCGGTGGGATTGCGGCCGCCATGCGTGAAGATTTCCCAGCGGTCCGTCTCCTCCGGCTTCGACACTTTCTTCGCATCGATCGCAACGACGATGCATTGGTCGCCGAATTTCTCCGCCGCTTCCGTGACAAAGGCCCGGCGGTTCACCGCCGCGGTATTGATGGAAACCTTGTCGGCGCCCGATTGCAGCAACGCCCGGATGTCGTCCACCGTCCGCACGCCGCCGCCGACGGTCAGCGGCATGAAACAGGCTTCCGCCGTGCGTTGCACGACTTCAAGGATCGTGCCGCGGTTCTCATGGCTGGCGGTGATGTCGAGAAAGCAGAGCTCATCCGCGCCCGCGGCGTCATACGCAATGGCCGCCTCCACCGGATCGCCGGCGTCGCGCAGATCGAGAAACTTGACGCCCTTGACGACTCGGCCGTCCTTGACGTCGAGGCAGGGAATGACGCGAACCTTAAACATGGACACCCGGAACGACAGGAGCAGGAAGGACGGCGCTGAGCGCCTGGTAACGCGCGACAATCTCGACCGCGAAGGCCGCCAGCAAGGTCAGAAAGGCAACAAGGTCGATTCTGGAATCGCGTTTCGCGGAAATCGTTTCCACCGCCTTGTCGTACTGCAGATAGGCTTCGTAGTTTCCGTCGCGCAGGTAGTTGAACCGTTCGCGCGCCTTCACGCGCTGGATATGCCAGCTATAGAACAGCATGCAGATCGCGAGAATGGACAGCGCAAGCGCGACCATGTGCCAGAGCAGGACCGCGCGCGGAAGCGCCGCGCGCAGTTCGGGAAGCACGAAGAACACCAGAGCGCCCGCCGCCACAAACATCAGCGTCCGCAGATAATTGGTCGACTCATTGGCCCGATTCAGGCTGGCCAGCGCCAGTTCCCATTGCCGCTCATCCGAAAGTCCGGGTTTGCCGCCTGTCGTCTGGTCCGTCGTCATGCCCCGCCTCGTGCCGACCTTATCAGGCCCAGGGCCTCGGCGGCATTCAGGCGTCCATCATACAGGGCACGGCCGGCAATCGCGCCCTCAAGTTTGCGGGCGCGGGGCGCGAGCATGGCACGTATGTCCTCGATCGAGGCGAGCCCGCCCGAGGCGATCACCGGGATCGACACCGCCTCCGCCAGCGCGATGGTAGCGTCGAGGTTCAGGCCCTTGAGCATGCCGTCACGCGAAATATCCGTGTAGATAATGGCGGCGACGCCGGCATCCTCGAAACGGCGTGCGATTTCGAGCGCCGAGAGTTCGGAGCTTTCCGCCCAGCCCTGCACCGCGACATGGCCATCGCGAGCGTCGAGCCCCACCGCCACCTTGCCCGGAAACTGCGCCGCCGCCTCCCGCACCAGAACGGGGTCGCGCACGGCGGCGGTGCCGATGATCACCCGGTCGACGCCCTTGTCGAGCCAGCTCTCGACGGTCGCCATATCGCGGATGCCGCCACCGAGCTGCATCGGAATGTTGGTGGCCTCCAGGATTCGCTCCACGGCCTTGGCATTCACCGGCTTGCCGGCAAAGGCGCCGTCGAGATCGACGATGTGCAGATATTCGAAGCCGGCGAGCTCAAAGGCGTAGGCCTGTTCGGCCGGATCGCGGTTGAACACAGTCGCGCGCGCCATGTCGCCTTGTTCGAGGCGCACGCAAAGGCCGTCCTTGAGATCGATGGCGGGGAAGAGAATCACGGTTTCCACTTCAAGAAATTGGCGATCAGCGCCAGCCCAAGCTTCTGGCTCTTCTCGGGATGGAATTGGGTGCCGACGAGATTGTCGCGGCCGACAATCGCGGTAACCGGGCCGCCATACTCGGCCTCCGCAACAAGATCGGACTTGTCGGCGGCATTGAGCTGATAGGAATGCACGAAATAAGCGTGCAGGCCGTCCCTGCCGGTCTTGATGCCGCCGAGCAGCGGATGCGGCTTGCGCGTGTCGAGCGTGTTCCAGCCCATATGCGGAATCTTCAGCGCAGGATCGGACGGCGCGATGCGGTCGACCTCGCCCTTGATCCAGCCGAGCCCTTGCGTGACCTCATATTCGCGCCCGTATTCGGCCATCAGCTGCATGCCGACGCAGATGCCGAAAAAAGGCCTGCCGCGCTTGATCACATTCTCTTGCAGAGCTTCGATCATGCCGGCGACGCCATCGAGACCGCGGCGGCAATCGGCGAAAGCGCCGACGCCCGGCAGCACCACGCGATCCGCACGTGCAACGGCAGCCGGATCATTGGTGACAACGATCTCTTCGCTCAACCCGGCGTCGCGTGCCGCGCGTTCAAAGGCCTTCGCGGCGGAATGCAGATTGCCGGAGCCATAATCGACGATAGCCGTTGTCATCGCTTGTCCGCTTCCGGAAACAGGCCGATGACGTCAGGGCTATTGCCCTTGGGGGCACGCGGTGCCGCGGGCTGGGGCTTGGCGGCGGCCGCAGGCGGCGCCGGCTGGCGCCGGTCGATCCAGTCGGCGAAGAAGCGGCGCTCCGCCGCTTCCACATCGTCGCCGACCACCACGCCGACATTTTTCCATCCGCGCCGCGTCAGCGTCCAGCGCCGCAGGGTTCCGGCTTCAAGGCCGACCAGACTCATGGCTGCAAGGGCGACAAGCGACTGCACCCAGTTGTTCGCGCCGGTGTAACGCAGCGCCGCCGCGATCGCGACCAAAGCGGCCACATACAGAACAAGGACGAGCCACAGCCGCCGCCAGATCATCCAGACCGGGCCGAACAGAAACGCCCAAAAGTAAAATCCGTCGCGCACGAAAACGAAACGGTCCGTATCGGGAGCCTTTTCGCCTTCACGCTGCGGCGGCTGATGAACAGTATAGACCGCCATGGTTGTCTCAGTATGCCTAGCCGCCGAGCGTTCCCTTGGTGGAAGGGATTTCATTCGCGGCGCGGGGGTCGATGGCCAAGGCGGCGCGCAACGCGCGCGCCAGCGCCTTGAAGCACGACTCGGAAATGTGGTGATCGTTCGAACCGTACAAGGTCTCGACATGCAAAGTTATGCCCGAATTCATGGCGAAGGCCTGGAACCACTCGTTCACCAGCTCGGTGTCGAAGGTGCCGATCTTGTCGCGCGTAAACTGCACCTTGAACACCAGAAACGGCCGTCCGGAAATGTCGATGGCGACGCGGGTCAGCGCCTCGTCCATCGGCACATGCACGTCGGCGTAACGGGTGATGCCCTTCATGTCGCCGAGCGCCTGCTTCACCGCCTGACCGAGCGCAATGCCCACATCCTCGGCGGTGTGATGATAGTCGATATGCAGGTCGCCCTTCGCCTTGACGGTGATGTCCATGCGCGAATGCCGCGCCAGCAAATCGAGCATATGGTCGAGGAAGCCGATGCCGGTCGCAACCGACGACCGGCCCTGGCCGTCGAGGTCGACCGCGACCGCGATATCGGTTTCCTTGGTGGCGCGCTTCACCTCGGCTTTGCGCATGTTTTCTAAGCTTTCCGGTTCGGGATTGCGGGGCCTTTTAACAGGGGATTCCGCCCTCCGCCACCTCCGGACGGCCCGGTTTGCAAACACCCTTGGCAGTCCCTAAATCACCGTCCGCACGGGGTTAATCGCATGTCCTCCTCCGATATGGCCTCAATGTCCGCTTGGCACGGAACCACCATCCTGACCGTCCGCAAGAACGGGCTGGTCGCCATTGGCGGCGACGGCCAGGTTTCTCTCCAGGCCACCATCATCAAGGCCAACGCGAAAAAGGTCCGCCGGCTCGGCAAGGGCGATGTGATCGGCGGCTTTGCCGGCGCCACCGCCGACGCCTTCACCCTGTTCGAGCGGCTGGAAAGCAAGCTTGAGCAATATCCCGGCCAGCTCACCCGCGCCTGCGTCGAGCTGGCCAAGGACTGGCGCACCGACCGCTATCTGCGGCGCCTGGAGGCGATGATGATCGTCGCCGACAAGGATGTCTCGCTGGTCCTCACCGGCACCGGCGACGTGCTGGAACCGGAAGCCGGCGTCGCCGGCATCGGCTCGGGCGGCAATTACGCGCTCGCCTCGGCGCGCGCGTTGCTCGACGGCCCGCTCGATGCCGAAGCGATCGTCCGCAAGTCGCTCGATATCGCCGCCGATATCTGCGTCTATACCAACCGCAACGTCACCATCGAAACCATCAATGCGGCGTGATCCCGACCAGATCGGCTTCGTTCCGGTGCAGCCGCAACACTACCCTCTGCTCCAGAAGTGGCTTGGCGAACCTCACATGCAGGAATGGTGGGGCGACCCTGACACGGAACTCGGCTACATCCGCGACATGGTGGAAGGGCGCGATACCACGCGGCCCTTCCTGATCGCATTCGAAGGCAATCCCATCGGCTATATCCAGTACTGGTTCATCGGCCATCACCAGAACGAGCAATGGATCAGGGACCATCCGTGGCTTTCCGAATTGCCTTCGGAGGCGATCGGCGTCGACCTCTCGATCGGCTGCTCAGAGAAGCTTTCGATGGGCATCGGCTCCGCGGCGCTTGCCGCTTTCGTCGCCACGCTGCGCGAGAAGGGTCACAAGACCATCATCATCGATCCGGATCCCGACAATGCGCGCGCTGTGCGCGCCTACACGAAGGCGGGCTTTCGGCCCATACCTCATCTGCAAGGACGCACCGGCGACGTGCTGATCATGCAGCATGATCCCGATACGAACGAGACACCATGACCGACTTTTCCCCCCGCGAGATCGTGTCCGAGCTCGACCGCTTCATCATCGGCCAGGGCGACGCCAAGCGTGCGGTCGCCATCGCACTGCGCAACCGCTGGCGCCGCCTGCAGCTCGACGACAAGCTGCGCGAGGAAGTGCTGCCGAAAAACATCCTGATGATCGGGCCGACCGGCGTCGGAAAGACCGAGATTTCAAGGCGTTTGGCGAAGCTCGCGGGCGCGCCCTTTCTCAAGGTGGAAGCCACCAAGTTCACCGAGGTCGGCTATGTCGGCCGCGACGTGGAGCAGATCGTGCGCGATCTGGTCGAGGTCGCGATCTCGCAGACCCGCGAAAAGAAGCGCAAGGACGTGCAGGCGCGCGCCGAACTCGCCGCCGAAGAGCGCGTGATCAATGCGCTGGTCGGCGAGACCTCCAGCGCCGCCACCAAGGAATCCTTCCGCAAGAAGCTGCGCGCCGGCGAGCTCAACGACAAGGAAATCGAGATCGAGGTGCAGTCGGGCGGCGGCGGACTTCCGCTGTTCGACATCCCCGGCATGCCCGGCGCGCAAATGGGCGCAATCTCGATCGGCGACATTTTCGGGAAGCTCGGCGGAAAGCCAAAGACGCGGCGGGTCACGGTCGAGGAATCGCACGAGATTCTGGTCAACGAGGAATCCGACAAGCTGCTCGATCAGGAAATCCTGGTGCAGGATGCGATCAAGGCGGTCGAGAATAACGGCATCGTGTTCCTCGACGAACTCGACAAGATCTGCGCGCGAGAAGGCCGCATGGGCGCCGACGTTTCGCGCGAGGGCGTGCAGCGCGATCTCTTGCCGCTGATCGAAGGCACCACCGTCTCGACCAAGCACGGGCCGGTGAAGACCGACCACATTCTCTTCATCGCTTCCGGTGCCTTCCACATCTCCAAGCCCTCGGACCTCCTGCCGGAGCTGCAGGGCCGATTGCCGATCCGCGTCGAATTGCGCGCGCTCACGCGCGAGGATTTCCGCCGCATCCTCACCGACACCGAGGCCTCGCTGATCAAGCAGTACATCGCGTTGATGAAGACCGAAGGCGTGACGCTTGACTTCACCGATGACGCAATCGACGCCATCGCCGACATTGCCGTGGCGGTGAATTCCAGCGTGGAGAATATCGGCGCGCGGCGCCTGCAGACGGTGATGGAGCGCGTGCTCGACGACATCTCCTTCACGGCCACCGATCGCGCCGGCGAGACGCTGAAGATCGACGGCGACTATGTGCGCAAGTCGATCGGCGATCTCGCCAAGAACGCGGATCTCAGCCGCTTCATTCTTTAATTCCCGAATGACAACGGCGAGAATTAGCCAACGCTTCGCTGTCCCTGTTCTTTGCGGCGCGGGAGACGCCGGTGTCCCTTTTTCCATTTCGGAAAAGAAATGGAGCGCCGGGAGGCGCCAGGGGGCCGGCGCTCACAGGCCCCCTTTGGCGGGGATTGACGCACCCCGCCGCGCGCCACTATCGCGGGCGCGCGAACTCCTTGGCGGAGCCCTGCGCCCCCCGGCGCTCCATCGACCTTCCCCACCCGGCTGATATCGGCCGGGTGGAAAAGACAGGCAGGCTTTTATTCCTAGTACGGCGACTTTGTCAAGGGGTCTCGGTCAGGTCGCGCCGCTCAGTCTTCCTGCGCGCGCCGGGTCTCATGCCGTGTGTTGACAGCTCTCGTCCTCTTGAGTGAATGTTATATTATAACATATCGCTAGGGGACTAATGAGCATGCAATCGCGGTATCGGAGCGCGTTGGCGTCAACAGCCATCACACTGGTCTATTTGAACTTTTCCGGCAATTCGGCGCATGCCCAGACGCTGTTGCCGACGATCGTGGTCACCGCCCCGAGCCCCATTCTGGCAGGGCGCTCGCCGGGCCAGATCGCAGGCCTGCCGACCGGCATCCTGCCGGTCGTGGACGACGCCTTCGCTCCGGTCACAGTCATTTCCGGACAGGAGATTTTGAGCAACGGCGCCGCCACCCTTGGCGACGTCATGTTGAGCAAGCCCGGCATCACCTCCTCGACCTATGCGCCCGGCGCCAGCCGGCCGGTGATTCGCGGCCTCGACAATTTCCGGGTCCGCATCCAGGAGAACGGCATCGGCTCGCACGATCTCTCCGATCTCGGCGAGGATCACGGCGTGTCGATCGATCCGCTCTCTGCCGACCGGATCGAGGTGATCCGCGGGCCGGCGACGTTGCGGTACGGCTCGCAGGCGATCGGCGGCGTGGTCAGCGTCACCAACAATCGCATCCCCACCGCGCGCATTCCCAATGGCTTCAGCGCGCGTTTCCAGGGCGCCGGCACCACCGGCGACGACGGCCGCGAAGGCTCGGGCGTCATCGAAGCCGGCGGCCAAAATTTCGCGATGCATGTCGACGCTTTCGACCGCCGCCAGTTCGATTACGACATTCCCGGCGGGCAGAAGCAGGCGAACTCATGGGTCAACGCGAAGGGCCAGTCGATCGGCGGCTCGTTTGTGTTCGATCAGGGATTCATCGGCGCGTCGGTGAGCCGCAATCTGTCGATGTACGGTATTCCCGGCACTGAATCCGCCGAGAACGGCACCCGCATCGATCTCGACCAGACCAGATTCAATGCGCGTGGCGAGTTCCGTCCCGCTTCGGGAATCATCGAAGCCGCCCGCTTCTGGTTCGGCGCAACGAAGTATAAGCACGACGAGCAGGCGCTGGTCGACGGCGTGCATCAGATCATGTCCACATTCAAGAACCGGCAGCAGGAAGCGCGCATCGAATTGCAGCATGCGCCCATTTCCGGATGGAACGGCGCGCTCGGTTTCCAGTATGGCAACCAGCGTCTTTCCACCGAGGGCGAAGCGGAAGAATTCCTGCTGCCTGCGCAGGCCAACAATGTCGCCGGCTATCTGTTCGAGCAATACAGCATCACGCCTGACCTGAAATTCCAGGCGGCGGGCCGCATCGAGCGCGCCAGCGTCGACGGCACCGCCGGCCTGTTTCCAGCGGATTTCCTGCCCGTCGCGCCGGGCGAGGAGCCGGTCCTTGACCCACGCAAGCGCGCTTTCCTGCCGGCCAGCGTCAGCGCCGGTTTCATCCAGCAATTGCCGTGGGGCGTGGTCGCAAGCCTCACCGGACAATATGTCGAGCGCGCACCGACGCCGGCGGAATTGTTCGCCAAGGGCGTGCACGAGGCCACCGGCACCTTCGAGATCGGCAATCCGAATCTCGAGAAGGAAAAAGCAAAGACGGTGGAATTCGGTCTGCGCCGCCGCGAGGGCCCGCTGCGTTTCGACGCCACGGCCTATTACACGAAGTATCAGGGCTTCATCTTCAAGCAATTCACCGGAAACACCTGCGGCGAGGAATTCGATTCCTGCATCGCCGGCCAAGGCGAAGATCTGCAGCAGATCGCCTACGCCCAGCGTGATGCGACGTTCAGAGGCATCGAGATCGCCTCGCAATACGACCTGCTTCCGATCGCCGGCGGCATGCTCGGCATCGAAGGCCAGTACGACATCGTCGACGCGCGTTTCTCGGACGGCAGCTATGTGCCGCGCATTCCGCCGCAGCGCCTCGGCGGCGGCGCGTTCTGGCGGCACGAGAACTGGTTTGCGCGCGTGAACCTTCTGCACGCCTACGCGCAGGACCACATCGCCCAGAATGAAACGCCGACCGGCGGCTACGATCTGCTCAATGCCGAGGTCAGCTACACGCACAAACTCAAGCCGTCTGACATCGGAGTCCAGGAATTCGTCTGGGGCGTCGCCGGCCGCAATCTGCTGGACGACGACATCCGCAACCATGTCGCCTTCCGCAAGGACGAGATTTTGCAGCCCGGGCGGAATTTCCGGGTGTTTGCGAAGGTGAGGTTTTGATTTCTCGTAAAGCTCCGGCCGCGAACTCGGCCTGCTCCCTCCCCCTGCAAGGGGGAGGGAGTGGGGAGGGGGTCAAAAAGACGGCTGCCCGACGTTGACCCCGCCCGCCCTCGCTCGTTACCCGAGCTTCGGCGGGCGACCTCCCCCTTTCAGGGGGAGGTAATCACACGACATTATCGAGTGCGCATCTTCCTCAACCGCACATACAGCGCGCCTTCGCCGCCATGGCCGATGGCGGCTTCGTCGAAACCCACAACAAGCTCGCGGAATTCCGGCAGCGCCAGCCAGAGCGGCACCTGCCGCCGCAGCACCCCGCGTTCGCGGCCCTGCTCGCCGCGCACGCCTTTGCCGGTGATCACCAGCACCATCTTGCCGCCCTTGGCCTGCGTCGCACGCAGGAAGCGGAGCAGCGCGGCATGCGCCTCGTGCTGGGTGTGCCCATGCAGATCGATGCGGCCGTCAATCTCGTGCTTGCCGCGAGCGATCTTCTGCCTGGTTCGCCGGTCGATGGTGGCGAGCGGCGGCGGCGCGGCCGGCCTTGCCGGCGGAGGCAAAGTTGCGGTTTTGGCTGCGGTCTTGCGCACGGGCCGCAATGCCGGCTGCTCGTCCGCGATATCCGGACCCGGTTTTGGCGGGCGCTTGCGCAGCGGTCTGACCGAGCGGGTGACCGTTTCCCACAGCGCATGCTCTTCCCCGGAAAGCCGCCGCCCCTTTCGGCTCCCAGCCATCTTTATGCGCTCATGAACCGGGTTTCCCTGAAACCCGTTTTGCCGGACGCGTCTCCGGACGCGTCTTGGGCAGCGGCACAGCCTTGATCGACGCCGTGGTTTGCGATGCCGGGGATTGCGACATCTTTGCGGAGCTGGCCGCAGTGTCACCCGTATCGCGGCTCGCAATCCTGGACGGGACCAATTCCTTCGGTTTCGGCAGAGGCAACGGCACCGAGCGGGCAATATTCGACGGATCGAGCTCGTTGGGAACGAGCATCACGAATTGTCCGGAATGCTTGAAGCGGCCCGCCGCGCGGGCGGCTTCCTCGCCGGCACCAAGATAGATGTCGGCACGCGCCGGGCCGACGATGGCGCCGCCGGTGTCCTGGGCGATGGTGAGACGGCTGAAGCGCGTGTCCGGCTTCTCCGACTGGATCGGCAATGTCACGTCGATGAAGAACGGCATGCCATAGGTGTGAAGCCTGCGATCGACGGCGATCGACCGCGAAGCGGTCAGCGGCAGACCCTGCGCGCCGATCGCTTCCTCGTATTCGGAGAGATCGGTTTCGCGGAAGAATACGTAGGATCTGTTGAGCCGGCGCAGCGCCTTGCCGTCCTCGGGATTGGCTTCCATGTACTCCCGAATCTTCTGCATCGACATCTCCTCCTTGGAGACGATGCCGCGCTCGATCAGGAACCGTCCGACCGCCGTGTAGGGATGCCCGTTGCCGGACGCATAATTGAGCCGGACGACCGACCCGTCCTCCAGCCGCACCCGCACCGAGCCCTGGATTTCGGCGAAGAAAGCGTCGATGGGATCCTTCAGATAAACGATCTCAAGATCGCGTCCGGCCAGCGCGCCATCCTCGATCTGCGCGCGATCGTAGAATGGCGCCGTGCGCTTCACCACGCGCTTGCCGGCCTTGCCCTGCTTGCCGGACATCCGCAGACGCTGGGTGATCATGTTCGGCGGCCGGCGATACAAAGGCACCGTGTATTTGTCGCTAGGCAGGCGTGCGCCTTCGACGATCGGTTCGTAATAGCCGGTGAAGAAACCGGCCAGCTCGCCCAGTGGCGAAAGCCGCACGGCGCGGAAATTCTTCTCGAAGAAAGCCCGCGCGGCCGGATCGTCAGCCGGGACATTCCCGACGGCGCGGCCGCAGACTTCATACAGCGCCTTGTAGGCGGCAGGACGCGAGGCCCGCGCCTTTTCGGTGCTGCGCAGGATCGGCTTGCAGGAGGCGAGGAATGTCGCAAAGGCTTCGGCGTGATGATCCTTCATCCAGCCGTCGATCTCATGCCAGGCGAGCGGCTCGATCTGGCTGTTGGGAATCTTCAGCGGATTGGGCTGGTTCTGCTTCTTGGCCTTGGCCGCCGCCAGGGCCGGGCCGCCGACCGCGAGGGCGAGCGCAAATACCGCGAAACTCAACGATCGCGACGCAGACACACGCGACTGTGAAATCCGCGTTCCGATCATTGCCCGGCTTCGGTTGCCACCAGTTTCCAGTTCGGGTCGCGCGACGTGACGTCGCGCGCAAACGTCCATACGTCCGTGACTTCCGTGACGCGGTCCGGACTGCCGTCCACCACATTGCCGGACCGGTCGCGCGTCGCGGTGATGAGCTGCGACACAAAGCGCACCGTCACATGCGCAGTGTTGCCACGCAGTTCGGCAGCGGTGATGTCGGCATTGTCGAGCGACACGAAGCGGTTCTCGACCGTTTCGCCCTTGCTCTCGCGCTCGCGGATGGCGCCTTCGAAACCTTCATAGACTTCCTTGGACAACAGGCCTTTCAGCGTCTTGCGGTCACCCGCGGCGAAAGCACCAACGATCATCTCGTAAGCGGCGCGCGCGCCGGCAATGAACTGCTTGACGTCGAAATTCGGGTCGGCGGCAACGATGGCGTCGAGGCCGGCGGCAACCGGAGTCCCGACGTCGGCAATGCCCTTCCAGCGCTCCGACGGCTCCGCAGCTTCGATTGTCTTCGGTGCAGTCTCGGCGTTGCGGGTGGGCAGCGTCACCACCTTGTCGCCGGCGGACGCCCGCGCATCGCGCGCCGAATAGGGATCGTAAGGCGGCCGCTCACGGCCGGTGCGCTGGCCGAGAACGCTGCGCAGACGCAGGAAAATGAAAATCGCCAGCGCCAGGAAAATGATGGTGTAGATGTCGAACACGTCGCGCTGCCTCTAGAATTCTGGATGACGGGGGAACGACGAGCCGCCATCTCGACCTGCCGGGACGCAAATCCGGGATTCGCCGCCCTTCATCTAAGCACGCGATCCGGCTTATCCATAGTCGGTTCAGGCCAAAAAACCGCTTGTCAGACACGACATTAGACGATCCGACCGGTGACGCCAACATGGCGCGAGCCCCTCGGAACCGGGCCGAAGGCCGCTCGGTGGAGAGATATTGCAAGGTCTTTTAGGCCTCGTTGTGGCGAAGCCGTTCATTCCGCGTCCGGTCTTGGTGCCCCGTTCACCATGCAGGGTTTGCGGGTCCCCCCGCTTTCGCCCCCGCCGGCGCCATCCGGACCGAAAATCCCCGATCCTTGTTCGCTTCCGGAGCCTGTGTTAGCCACACCGCCGAATATGAACGGCCTTCGGGCCTCAGGACCTGATCATGGCAAATCCGAGTAACGGTGCCCAAGGAAATGGCGGCGACCAGGCCGCGCAACCGGCTGGCGCCGCCGCCCCGCAGCTCAACGTTCTCGCGCAATACATCAAGGATTTCTCGTTCGAGAACCCGAACGCACCCCGCTCGCTGCAGCCCTCGCAGCAGCAGCCCTCGATCAATCTGCAGATCAACGTCAACGCCAATACGCTGGCCGGCAGCGATATCGAGGTGGAATTGAAGATCGAGGGCAAGGCCGACGTTGCCGGCTCGGTGCTGTTCGCATTCGACCTGGTCTATGCCGGGGTCTTCCGGATCCAGAACGTGCCGCAGAACGACGTGCATCCCATCGTCATGATCGAGTGCCCGCGGCTTCTCTTTCCCTTCGCGCGGGAGATCGTCGCCGCCGCCGTGCGCAATGGCGGCTTCCCGCCGCTGATGATCGACCCGATCGACTTCGTCGGCCTGTATCGCCAGAAGATCGCGGAAGCGCAGGGCCATACTTCGGCGACGCCGAGCTGACGCCTATTCGGCCGGCAGATATTTCTGCCAGATCGCGTTCTCTCCAAGCGTCGCCACGAATGCCCGGTGCGCCTCACGATCCGCATCGGCGACACGGGAAGGCAGCTTTTCGGGCCGCGGCCGCAACGCGGCCTGCCGGCTCGCGCCCGCGACCGACATCGAAACGCTCGACAGGCCGAGCAGGGCCTGCCGCGCCCCGATCAGCTCGATATAGACCTCGGCCAGCAATTCCGCGTCGAGCAGCGCGCCGTGCTTGGTGCGGCGCGAATTGTCGATGCGATAGCGGGCGCACAAGTCGTCGAGCTTGTTCTGTCCGCCGGGATGCTTGCGGCGGGCCAGGATCAGCGTATCGATAATGCGCTCGCGGCCGATCAATTGCTTCTGCGCGCGGCCAAGCTCGGCGTTGATGAATCCGAGATCGAAAAAGCCGTTATGGGCGACCAGCGGCGCATCGCCAATGAAGTCCAGAAACTCGTCGGCGACGAGATGGAATGTCGGATGGGTTTTCAGGAACTCCACCGACAAGCCGTGCACGGCGAAGGCCTCCGCCGGCATGTCGCGTTCCGGATTGAGATAGCGATGGAAGGTGTTGCCGGTCGGAATGCGGTTGAGCAGTTCGATACAGCCGATCTCGACCAGCCGATGCCCCTGCAGGGGGTCAAGGCCGGTGGTTTCGGTATCGAAGACGATTTCGCGCATGGTCGGAATGGGTTTCGCGTACGAATATCGAATCAGCGTTCGCGCATTCTAGCAATGCTGCCCAGGATCTGCCGCACCTGCGCCCGCGCCGGCTCGATGCCCTGCCCGCTATCCACGATGAAATCGGCGCGGCGGCGCTTCTCCGCGTCCGGCATCTGTTTCGCCAGCAGCGCGTCCATCTTCTCGACCGTCATGCCCGGCCGTTCCATGACGCGCGCCCGCTGCATATCGGCGGGCGCGGTCACCACCACCACCGCGTCGACACGGGCATCCCCGCCGGTTTCGTAGAGAAGCGGGATATCGAGGACAGCCACCTTTGCGCCGCCCGCGCGGGCCTCGCTGAGGAACTTTTCCTCCGCCCTGCGCACCAGCGGATGCACGATCGCCTCCAGCCGCTTCAACGCCGCCGCATCGCCCACGACTTTTTGCGCCAGCTTCTCGCGGTCCACCCTGCCCGCTTGTGTCGTACCGGGAAACGCCGCCTCGATCAGCGGCGCTGCCTCGCCTTCATACAGTCGGTGCACCGCGGCATCCGCGTCATGCACCGGTACGCCTTCTTCCGCAAATAGACGCGCCGTCGTGCTCTTTCCCATGCCGATCGATCCGGTCAGGCCGAGAATGAACATGACGTGTCACCCGGCCAGAAATCCGAAACGCCGCAGCGCCTCGAGCAGCGGCAGGAGCGGCATGCCCAGGATGGTGAAATGATCGCCCTCGACGCGTTCGAACAGGTGAATGCCGGTGCGCTCGAGCTGATAGCCGCCGACGCTTTCGGTCACCGTATGGCCAGCCGCCTCCAGATAGATGTCCAGGAACTCGTCGGATATGTCACGCATGACCAGCCGTGCGGCGTCTTCGTGCCGGAACAGCAACTGGTCGTCACGGACCAGAGCCACGGCCGAATGCAGCCTGTGCCTTTGGCCGCGCAGCGCACGCAGTTGCAAACGCGCTTCCCCGACGTCTGCCGGTTTGCTGAACCGCTGCGTCCCCATCGCCAATGTCTGATCGGCGCCGATCACCAAACGACCCGGCATGCGCGCCGCCACCGCCTTCGCTTTCTCTTGCGCCAAGTGCAGTGCGATTTCATCCGGCCGATCGGCGTGTCCGAACGCGTCTTCGACCGCGCGCTCGTCGATATCGGCGGGCATAGCCTCGACCGGGATACCGGCGGCCACCAGCATTTGCCGCCGGGCCAGACTTTTCGACGCCAGAACGAGGGGACCGCTGGAACGCCAGAGCGGCATCACGCGACCGGCTGCCGGCGGCGCTCGGCCAGCAATTGCAGCACCGCCGCCGCGGTTTCTTCGATGGAGCGCCGCGTCACGTCAATCGACGGCCAGTTGTGCCTGGCACAGAGCTTACGCGAATAGGTCACTTCCTCGGCCACCGCCTGCTTGTCGATATATTGCGCATCGTCGCGATGCGCGTGCAGCCCGAGCAGCCGGTTCTGCCGGATCTGCACGATGCGCTCGGGGCTTGCATACAGACCGACAACCAGCGGCCGGGTCAAGACCTCGACCGACGGTGGCAGCGGCACACCGGGTACGAGGGGCACATTCGCGGTCTTGATGCCGCGATTGGCGAGATAGATCGACGTCGGCGTCTTGGAGGTGCGCGACACGCCCACCAGCACCACGTCGGCGTTTTCCAGATCTTCGGTATGCTGCCCGTCGTCGTGCAGCATGGTGTAGTTGAGCGCATCGATGCGCTTGAAATATTCGGCATTCAGCGTGTGCTGGGCACCCACCCGGTGCGTCGAGGCCTCCCCCAGATAGGACTGGAATACCCGCAGCACCGGACCGAGGATGGACCGGCAGGGCAGGCTCAATTCGCTGCATTTCGCCTCGAGCCGCTCGATCAGCACCTCGTCCAGCAGGGTGTAGAGAACGATTCCGGGCGCATCCTCGATCTCGGCCAGCACCCGGTCCAGCTGCTTTTGGGTGCGCACCAGCGGGTAAACGTGTTCTATCGGCGTCACATTCGAATATTGCGCGGCAGCCGCATGCGCGACCGTGGTCAGGGTCTCCCCGGTCGAATCCGAGATGAGATGCAGGTGAAAATAGCTCGGAGCGGACTGCGACATGCTGGATCGAAAGGCCGTTATACACGGGATACGATGTGGGTGCCTGGGGAGGAGGCCACGGCTTTGCCGCCGGTGCAAGCACACCAGTCCTGGACGGCCGTTATTCGTCCACATGCAGGCTTTTCGGGACAGAAAAACCGCGTCTTTCGAGATTGCGGGAGAAGCCGGCAGATCACAGGAACAAGATCGGGGATGGGTGATCCCGAACATGCACCTGCCGCGCACTTACGAGAGCCAGAATGGAAACGGCCTGTCGGACTGGTAAGAGCGGGGATATGTGTGCAAAGACAGGGCTACCTGTGGAGGCTTTTGGGTGAGTCCAATCAACGCTCAAACAGACTCTACAATGTTTAAGAATCTAGATCTGATTTGAAGACCAGCCGTGGCCAACGCTCCTGTGAAAAAACCTCTGCTCGACGTGCTGCATGGCCGCAGGCAAGCAGTTCCTCCGGTTTGGATGATGCGCCAGGCGGGACGCTATCTTCCCGAATATCGTGCCGTTCGCGCCAAGGCAGGCTCATTTCTCGATCTGTGTTTTTCGCCGGAGCTTGCCGCCGAGGTGACGCTTCAGCCCATCAGGCGGTTCGGCTTCGACGGTGCAATTCTGTTTTCTGATATTCTGGTCGTGCCGCATGCGCTGGGTCGCAAGGTCGACTTTGTGGCCGGCGAAGGACCGAAGCTCGATCCGATTTCGGATCCGAAGATGATTGCGGCTGTCAGGCCGCAAGTCGATCATGCAGCACTGGCGCCGGTGTATGAGACGATCGGGCGGGTGAAGGCAGACCTGCCTTCCGATGTGACATTTCTTGGCTTCTGCGGCGCTCCCTGGACGGTTGCGACCTACATGATTGCGGGCGAAGGAACGCCGGACCAGGCACCGGCGCGGATTTTCGCCTATATGCATCCAGAGGCATTTTCCAGGCTGGTCGACATTCTGGTCGATGCGTCGGCGGCCTATCTTGTCGCGCAGCTGCGTGCAGGCGTCGACGCGGTGCAGATTTTCGACACCTGGGCCGGGATTTTGCCTCCTGAACAGTTTGCACGCTGGTCGATTGCGCCGACGGCCAGAATCATTGCGGCCGTCCGCAGCGAAATTCCCGACGCAAAAATCATCGGCTTCCCGCGCGGGGCGGGTACCATGCTGGAACGCTATGCCGGCGAATTGCCGCTGAATGCGGTTGGCCTCGACTGGATGGTCGACAAGACGTATGCGCGCGAGAAAATCCAGAGCAAAGTTGCCGTGCAGGGCAATCTCGATCCCCTCGTCTTGATAGCCGGGGGCGACGCACTGGACGCGGCGGTGGATGACGTGCTTGCCGCTTTTTCAAGCCGGCCGTTTATTTTCAATCTCGGTCACGGCATCACGCCGGAGACACCGATTGCGCATGTGGAACGGATGCTGAAGAGAGTGAGGACGTAATCTTCAACCGTCTTTTGTGATATCGAGATGATCCGGATTGGCTTACTGCTGTTGATGGCCTATGCAGCGATTGGCTTGGTTGCCAGTATTATCGTGCATTTTGCTGCGACGGCCGGTATGCGGCCCGGCAACAGCACGTTATTCGCCGCATTTCATATCGGCATTTTTCCTTTGTGGCTGCCGGTCGTTTACGTCGCATGGAAATTGACGAAAGGCATCAAAGAGCCGAGCGTATGGGATTTCGGTTGGAATAACGCGTATTGGAAAGCCATTTTGTCTGGATGCCCGACCTGGCTGAAATACATGACTTACGGTTTTTTTGCTTATGCGATGGTCAGTTTCGTCTTTTTTGTCATCACGGCGCCGACGATAAGACAACCGGCCGGCGTTGCACCAAGCAGTGCGGCCTGGCGCAACTTTTCGGGACATTGGATGTTCTTCTATTGCACCGGCCTTGCAGTTCTGACGACGGCCTATCGGCGTGGACCAGGCGAGCTGCAGGCGCGATGTCCCAATGGTCATGCGGTTGGCTATACGGACGGCTTCTGCTCGACATGCGGAGCGCGTTTGATAACTCGAGACATGCCGCACTGACATGACCGAGAAAGCCGGCAACACGCCTCTGATTCGAGCCATCATCGGTCTTGTTGTGACCGCGGCGGTCTTCGCTGCGCTCGTTGTCTGGAATCCGGATTGGCTCTATCTCTGGATGAAGGCCGCGCATGTGATCGCCGTCATCGCCTGGATGGCGGGCATGCTCTATCTGCCGCGCCTCTTCGTCTATCATTGCGCAGCCGAACCCGGCTCGACACAGTCCGAGACTTTCAAGGTGATGGAGCGGCGCCTGCTCAATGCCATCATCAATCCGGCCATGGTGCTGGCCTGGGCGCTTGGGTTGTGGCTGGCCTGGAGCGGCGGCTTTTTCGCGAGCGGCTGGTTCCACGCCAAGCTGCTGCTGGTCATCCTGCTGTCGGGCCTGCATGGCCTGTTGAGCCGCTGCGTGCGCGATTTTGCCGCCGACCGCAACCGGTATTCCCAGAAATTCTACCGTATCGTCAATGAGATACCTGCCGTGCTGATGATCGGGATTGTCGTTTTGGTCATCGTAAAGCCGTTCTGAACAGGAAGATTGGCCCTCGCTGCGGCTCCTCTCTTGCGGAACGGCAAGGTCCTCAGTATCTTATCGCCATTCCCCCGAATGCAGGCGGATGCACCTAAGCGCGATCGCGTATCCGGATCGTGTCGGCATCGGGCCGGGGGAACGCACTCTCCAAAGCCACAAGACCTGCAAGAACTCCTCTTTCTTCCTCTCTGATCCGCTGCCGCCCGACTTTTTCCCAGCCAGCGCCACCGGATTTTCCAACAGGACTATCCCCCTATGCGGGAAGTGAAACTACAAGACCTCAAATCCAAGACCCCCGTCGAGCTTCTGTCCTTCGCGGAAGAGCATGAGATCGAGAATGCCAGCACCATGCGCAAGCAGGAGCTGATGTTCGCGATCCTCAAGCAGCTCGCCAGCAAGGAGATCGACATCATCGGCGAAGGCGTCGTCGAAGTTCTGTCCGACGGCTTCGGCTTCCTGCGTTCGCCGGAAGCCAATTATCTGCCCGGCCCCGACGACATCTATGTCTCGCCCTCGCAGATCCGCCGCTTCGGCCTGCGTACCGGCGACACCATCGAAGGCCATATCCGCTCGCCCAAGGAAGGCGAGCGCTATTTCGCGCTGCTCAAGGTCAATACGATCAATTTCGAAGATCCCGACAAGGCGCGCCACAAGATCAACTTCGACAACCTGACGCCGCTCTATCCAAACGAACGGCTGAAGATGGAGCATGACGATCCGACCAAGAAGGATCTCTCGGCCCGCGTCATCGACATCGTCGCGCCGATCGGCAAGGGGCAGCGTGCGCTCGTCGTCGCGCCGCCGCGCACCGGCAAGACCGTGCTGCTGCAGAACATCGCGCATGCGATCACGGCCAATCATCCCGAGTGCTATCTGATCGTGCTTCTGATCGACGAGCGTCCGGAGGAAGTCACCGACATGCAGCGTTCGGTGAAGGGCGAGGTGGTGTCCTCGACCTTCGACGAACCGGCTTCGCGCCACGTGCAGGTCGCCGAGATGGTGATCGAGAAAGCCAAGCGCCTGGTCGAGCATGGCCGCGATGTCGTGATCCTGCTCGATTCGATCACCCGTCTCGGCCGCGCCTACAACACCGTAGTGCCGTCATCCGGCAAGGTGCTGACCGGCGGTGTCGACGCCAACGCGCTGCAGCGTCCGAAACGCTTCTTCGGCGCCGCGCGCAACATCGAGGAGGGCGGCTCGCTCACCATCATCGCCACCGCGCTGATCGATACCGGCAGCCGCATGGACGAAGTGATCTTCGAAGAGTTCAAGGGCACGGGTAACTCCGAACTCATCCTCGACCGCAAGGTGGCCGACAAGCGCACCTTCCCGTCAATGGACATCACCCGTTCCGGCACCCGCAAGGAAGAACTCCTGGTGCCGCCGGATCAGCTCAAGAAGATGTATGTCCTGCGCCGCATTCTCAATCCGATGGGCACCATGGACGCCATCGACTTCCTGCTCGACAAGCTGCGCAACACCAAGAACAACGCGGAATTCTTCGAGTCGATGAATACCTAGAGGTTCACCGCGCCGAAGCTCTCCGCTCTCATCAACTTCCTGAACGGCCGGAGCAATGCTCCGGCCGTTCTTCTTTTCAGGCGCCGCGGGAGGCATTCGCGCGCCTAAAATATGGGCCGGCTTGCCGAAATTTCGTGCGGCCAGAAGGAGTTACCGGAAACGCTTTGGCAAGGGAAAGCATGCCATCTGGAGGAGCCGGCGGACATTGGGGAAGCGGGGCATCTCGCCATCATGCGGAAGAGACAGTTCCGGCGGCCGGCCTTGTGGATCGCAATTCCGGCGCTGGCGATCGGGGTGACGGCGACCGCGCTGGCGGCCGAGGGCGGCCTGCGCACGGGTCTTGCCGTGGCTTGTGTCGGCGCACTCGCGCTCGGCTGGTTCGTCGAATACCGGCTGTCGGGAATCGTCGCCGTTCTGGTGCGGATCGCGCGCGGCGACCGCTACGCGATTTTGCCGCCGGCCATCGGCGACGGGACCATGCAGCGTTTCGGCGATGCGGCCGAGGCCATGCGATCGGCTTTGGTCGAGGCCGACGCCATCATGGTCGACCGCGACCGCCGCGTGACCGAATCGAAATTGCGGCATGCCGGGCGGGTGTTCATCACCAAACGGTTCCAGGGCGCGATCGGCGAGGTGGTTCATGCCGTCACCGCGGCCGATGAGCGCATTCGCGTCACCGCGAACGATCTCGCCAGGCGCAACCGCGACATGTCGGTCCGCGTCTCAAGTGCAGCGCAATCCGCGGAGGCCGCCGCCGGCAACGCGGCGCATGTCGCCGCCGCCGCGCACGACGTGCGCGAGATCGTGTTGCGTTCGGGACATCACGTCGCTGCCGCGCGCGAGGCGACGGAACGCACCGTCGCCGAATTGCTGCATGCGGACGCGACCGTCCGCAGTCTGTCGGAGGCCGCACGGAAAATCGACGTGGTCATCAACCTGATCCAGAAGGTTGCCGGACAGACCTCGTTGCTGGCGCTGAATGCGACCATCGAAGCTGCGCGCGCCGGCGAATCGGGACGCGGTTTCGCGGTGGTGGCGAACGAGGTGAAAGAGCTGGCGCAGCAGACCGCGCATGCAACGGACGAGATCCGCACGCAAATCCACGGCATTCAGGCGGCGGTGCAGCAGACTGCCGAGGCGATCAGCGCCGTTTCGCACAGTGTGAACGCCACCAGCGCGGTCAATCGCGACCTGAACGCCATGCTGCAGCAGCAGATCGCCGAGCTCGAGCATATCGGAGATGAAGCGACCGGCGTCGCGACCACGGTGAGCCAGGCGATCCCGGATATCCAGAGCGCTATCGCGGAAGTGGCGCAGGCGGGCGAATCCGTCCTGGGCACCGCCGACGATCTGATGCGCGGCTCGCAATCCCTGGTGGCCTCGGTGAAAAGCTATTTCACCGATCTCGATCATGATGCCATCAAGATCGGCATTCTGCATTCATTGTCCGGCACGCTGACCGCCAGCGAACGGCCGCTGCAGCAGGTGCTGGTGATGCTGATCGAGCAGCTCAACAATTCAGGCGGCCTGCTGGGCCGGCCGGTGGAGGCGGTGATCCTCAATCCCTGCTCGCATGCCGAAACCTATGCCGAACTCGCCTTGACCATGCTGCGGCAGCACAACGTGGCTGCGATTTTCGGCTGCTGGACCTCGGCCTCGCGCAAATGCGTGATCCCGGTGATCGAGCGCGAGAACGGCCTTCTGTTCTATCCGAGCCAGTATGAAGGCGAGGAGGAATCGCCGAACGTTTATTATCTCGGCGCGACGCCGCAGCAGCAGGCGCTGCCGGCGATCGACTATCTGCTCGACCAGGGACGCCGCCGCTTCTTCCTCGTCGGCACCGACTATGTCTATCCGCACACGACCAACGCCATCATCAAGGGTTATCTCGCCTCGCGCGGCGTCGGCCCGGACGCCGTTGCGGAGCTTTATGTGCCGTTCGGCGAAAAAATCTGGCGCGAGAGCATCGAGAAGATACGCCGCTTCGGATCGCGCGGCGACGCGGCCGTCGTCTCCACCATCAGCGGCGATTCGAATGTGCATTTCTTCCGCGAATTCGTGCAACAGGGCATCCGCGCGCAGGATCTCCCGGTGATGACGCTATCCATCGGTGAGGCAGAATTGCCGGCGCTCGCCGGTGTCGACATGAACGGCCATCTCGCCGCCTGGAGCTATTTCGGCGCCATCGAGAGCGCGGTGAACCGCAGCTTCGTCGCCGACTGGCGCGCCTTCACCGGCAACCCGGCCGCCATGCCCAACGATCCGATGGAGGCAACCCTGATCGGCGTCCATCTCTGGACGCAAGCGGTGGCGAAGGCGGGCAGCACCGACAGCGGCGCGGTGCGCCAGGCGCTGGCCGGCCTGCACTACGCAGCGCCGAGCGGCTTCACCGTGCGCATGGACGAGAAAAACCACCATCTGCACAAGCCGGCTTTCATCGGCCGCATCGATGGCACGGGCGAGATCGTTCCGGTGTGGAACAGCGGCAAGCTGGTGCCGCCGGCGCCGTGGAGCCGGTGGCTGGCCGAATCCAAGCGCGCGATCTTCGCCAAAGCGTCCTAACGCGTCGCCGGCACGGGCCGCATGTCGGCAATCACTTTGGCGATGTCAGAAGGCTGGGTGACCGGCAGCGAACAGGTCTCGCCGACACAGACAAAAGCGGCTGGGCCGTGCGCGGCTTTCAGTTTCTCCTGCGCCGGATGCGTGGCGGGCAGCGCATCCGCGGATGCGGCGCGCAGGAGCATGCGCGTGAGAAATGGAAGCTGCAGCACGGCGGCGATCAGCGGCACGGCATCGCCGGTGACCACGATCTCCGCTGCGCCGAGCCGCATGTCCACCGCGTTGAGAAGGCCGATATGCGCAAACAAGTTGTCGCCGCTGGTGGCGAGGATGCCGTCGATCAAGCGGTCGGCTTTTTCGCGCCAGGCGTGATCGCCGGTGAAGGCGGCGAGGCGGATCAGGTTCTGCGCCGCCAGCGCATTCGGATTGGGCGTGGCGTCATCCGCGGTGCTGGCCGGCCGCACGACCAGACCTTCCGCGTCGTCGGCGGTGAGATAATAGCCGCCATTCGCGGCGTTGGCGTAATGCCGGTCGAAGGCGGCCTGCCAGGCCAGCGCCTGATCGAGAAGGCGCCGCTCGCCGGTTGCCTCATGCAACGCCAGGGCGGCGCGGATCATTGCCGCAAAGTCCGAGGCGAGGCCGGGATATAGCAGCCGCCCTTCGCGCCAGGAATGGCCGAGCCGGTCGCCGCTTGTCATGTCGCGGGCGATGAAATCGAACGCGCGCCGGCCGAGCGCGATCCACTCCGCCTCTCCCAGCATCGCCCCCGCATTGGCCAAAGCCGCAATCATCAGTCCGTTCCAGTCGGCCAGGACCTTGTCGTCGAGGCCCGGCCGCACCCGCTTCTCGCGCTCCTTGTGCAGCACGGCCCGCAGCATGGCGAGCCGCGCCTCGTCCGCGGCGTTGCGCGGCAAGGCCTTGAGGCGGTTGAGGATATTGTGGCCCTCGAAATTGCCGCCGGCGGTCACGTCGTAATGTGCAGCAAGGAATGCAGCATCGTCCGGGCCGAGCAGGCGCTCGATCTCCGGCAGCGACCAGACATAGAACCTGCCCTCCTCGCCTTCCGAATCGGCATCGCGCGAAGAGCAGAAGGCGCCCGCAGGCGTGGTCATCTCGCGCGTGAGCCAGCCGACCGTCTCGTGCGCCCGCTGCAGGAACAGGGCGTTGCCGGAACGGCGGAAGGCCAAAGCCAGCAGTTCGAGCAGCTGCGCGTTGTCGTAGAGCATCTTCTCGAAATGCGGCACCAGCCATTGCGCGTCGACCGAATAGCGCGCGAAGCCGCCGCCGAGATGATCGTAGATGCCGCCCTCGCAGATGCGCTCGAGCGTCAGTTCGGAAATGTTGAAGAAGCGCGCTTCGCCGGTGCGCAATCCCGCACGCCAGAGATTCTCGATCATCATGCATTGCGGGAATTTCGGCGCTCCGCGCAGGCCCCCATGCACCGGGTCCATGGCGCTGCCGAGCTGCAGCGCCACCTGATCCAGCTCTTGCCGTCCGATTACGACACGCTGCGGCGGTCGCGCCTTCTCCGCCAGGCGGCTCATCAGCGCATCGCGGTTCTGTTCGATCTTGTTCGGCTCTTCGCGAAACAGCCGCGCCACCTCGCGCAGCACGTCGACAAAGGCCGGGCGGCCATAGCGCGAGTCTTTTGGAAAGTAGGTGCCGCCCCAGACCGGCTCGCCGTCGGGCGTCAGAAACATGGTCAGCGGCCAGCCGCCCTGTTCGCCGAGATGATGCAGCGCTGACATGTAGATCTGGTCGATGTCGGGACGCTCCTCGCGGTCGACCTTGATGTTGACGAACAGCTCGTTCATCACTGCGGCGGTCGCGTCGTCCTCGAAACTCTCATGCGCCATCACATGGCACCAGTGACAGGCGGCATAGCCGACCGAGAGCAGGATGGGCTTGTTGCGCGCTTTCGCTTCCGCAAGCGCGGCAGGGCCCCACGGCCACCAGTCGACGGGATTGTGCTTGTGCTGCAGCAAATACGGACTCGTCTCGCGGGCGAGGCGGTTCTCCGGCGCGCTGCGCAATGCTGTCGTCATGGCCACGTCCTAGCTCTTTGCGCTGCCGCAGGCCATCGGCCGCAATAGAGGCCGGTCATGCGCTGCGCCGACATGTCACGGGCAGCCGGCACACGCATTAATTGCATCGTCGACCTGTAAAAATCGAATTGTTTTTGCAAATAAGGCTGCAAGTCTTTGTGCGAGGATTGCAACCGTCGGGCACGCAGTGAATTGCGGTGATGCGCGCGCTTCCGGCGCCGGAATTTACGTTTCGTTCAGTCGGGTTAAAGAGGCCGTAACCATGTTGTTCCCCATCAGCTTCTCTCAGTTCTTCCGCCAGTGGCGCGCCTATGACGAATATCGCTGCCGCCTGTCGCGGCTCGACGATCGCGCACTGGCGATGATCGGCGTCGGTCGCAGGGACATCGCCCGCGTC
>Ga0209172_10002883_pt1 | contig 28363 bp, 26 predicted proteins | sample LarsenN4metaG_FD_184113 | JGI IMG/M metagenome (GOLD analysis project Ga0209172, IMG submission 184113) | Hot spring sediment bacterial and archeal communities from British Columbia, Canada, to study Microbial Dark Matter (Phase II) - Larsen... ... | reverse complement strand
ATGTTTCTCCACGGCAGTGTGCTCCTTTCGGGTTGAATTCTCGTTTGGCGACGCAATTCTAACCGATTCGAGGCACTGCCGTGCTTCATTTTAAAAAAGCGAAAAATATTTTACGTTATCCCCTGTTGGTGGCTTCGACGCGGATGACGTGGGTTCCTTCGGCCAGGGTGTCGAGTGTGTCGCCGGAGGTTTTGCTGACGACGACGCCGTCCACCGTCACCACCACCGTGCCGGTGCCCGCGTTGTACTGAAGGAGCGGCCTCTTGCCGGCAACGGTTCCGGAGGGCGAGAAGATAGTGACCGTCGGCGGGTTCGTGGTGGTGAACGAGGCCGTAACGCTTTTCGCGGTGTCCATGGTCACGGTGCAGTCGCCGGTGCCGCTGCATGCTCCCGACCAGCCGGTAAATGCCGAGCCGGCTTCGGGCGAAGCGGTCAGGGTCACGGTGCTTCCCGTTGCGAATGAACCCGAGCAGGTCGTCCCGCACGATATCCCGGCGGGAGAGCTGGTGACGGTTCCCGCTCCCGTGTCGCCCTTGGCGACGGTCAGGGTCGGGTAGAGCCCGGTGCCGGTGAGGGCGATGTCCAGGGATGGCGTTGTCGGGTCGTTCGATGAGATGGAAAGGACGGCACTTTGGAGGCCGAGGGCGGAGGGGGAGAAGACGGCCTGAACCGTGCAGCTTTGCGAGGGGGCAAGAGTTGCGCCGGAACAGCCGTCGCCGCCGGCGGCCAGGGAGAACATGCCGGAGCCGTTGGCCGTGAGGTTCACCGTGCTGATGAGCAGATTGTCGGTGCCGCCGTTGACGAGGGTGATGGTGCGGGGCTGCGAGGCGGTGCCGGCGGGGACGTCGCCGAAGCTTTCGGTCTGGCTGCCGACGTAGATCTTGCTGCCGCTGGCGAAGAGAAAGGATCGGCCTGCCAGGGAAAAGGCATTGCCGTAGGTTGTGGTGAGGCTGAGCGAGGCGGTCCCGTCGCCCCGGGAGATCCCCGAGCCGAAGTCCTTGCCGACGGTGGGGCTGAATGCCCCGTAATCGGTCCTGATGGTGCCGTTGGGGAAGAGGACCACCGCGAACCGGTTGGGCCGCCCCGTCCCTTCGTCACTATAGGTCTCGGCCTGCCACTCGATCACCACCCGCTCGGGGTTGGTCTTGTGCTGGATAAAAACGCCGCCATTGAAGTAGGAGGAGAGGTCGTTGTTCCAGGCGGCGATGACCGGGCCGCGGCCGGTTGTGGCGAGGTCGAAGGAGTGGGCGGAGCCGGTGGCGGCAAACCAGATGTTGCCGTTGGTGTCGGCGGTGATCTGGGTGTAGGACTGGCCATAGAAGCTGAAGGACCAGGGGAGCGTGTAGGTGACGCTCGACTCGTCGCCGTAGGTGTAGTCGTAGTCGGCAGTCGGCGCCTTGGTGCGGCTGGCGTAGGTGGAGTCCCAGGCCGGCTGGCTCACTTCACTAAGCTGGTAATAGCCGTCGGTTGCGGCAAGCACTCCCGTTGCCGGCAGTACCAGCGCGCACAGCATCACAATAAAAGCCAGAACAATTCCCGCCTTTTTCATCACACCCGCTCCCTGTATCGATTACATGAAAATGCAAAAATGGTTTGTTTCTCTTACTGCCGGGCACCGTCCTGGACTTCGGGCGGCACCTGAAAGGTCGAACCGTCCGGCCCGGCAACGGATATCAGCTTCCCCGCGGCGTCGTACCGGTAGGTGGTCACGTTCCCGTCAGGATCGCGGGAACTGGTCATTCGTTTCTTGTCGTCATAGGTGTAGGTTGTGGTCCGGCCCGACTGGTCGGTTTCCGAGGTGACGTTGCCGGCCTCGTCGTGGGTGTAGGTGGTCACCCCGCCATCGGGATCGACTTGCTGGTTCAGTGTCCTTGTGTGCATGTCGTAGGTGTAGTCGGTGATTTTGCCGTTGTCGTTCATGGAGGTGGTCCGCACCTGGTCGTTGCTGTCGGGATAGCTGAGGGTCTGGGACTGTCCCAGGTGGTTCGTTCCTCTGATTACACGATACTTGCCATCGTAGGCGTAGGTGACGGTGTGCCCTTCGGGGTCGGTCTTGGTGAGCATGTATGCCTTGGGGTCATAGGTGAAACGCCAGGCGCCGCCGTCGGGATAGGTGATAGAGGTCAGCGTCACCTCGTTGTAGCCGAGTGCGTAGCTCTTGCCGTCAGGGGCGGTGACCCTGGTGAGTCTGCCTCCGTCGCCGTAGGTGAAGGTGATGCTCTTGTTCCGGGGGGTGACCACTTTGGCCAGCTTGCCGTTTGAGAAGACGAAGGAGGTCTTGGCGTCGGTCCGGTCGATGAGTGTCGTGAGATGGCGGTTTCTGTCGTAGCGGTAGGTAAGGCCGTCTCGCTTGATGACGAACGTGCCGTTCGCCTCTTTCACCAAGGTGGACCGGTCCCCCCCTTTGGCAACGTATTTCCCCTTTTCGAGCACGTACAGGTACTGGTCGCCGAAGAGATCTTTCTGGAGCATGGAATCGCCGTCATCGTCCAGATACAGGTCGAAGGTGTGGGTCCATTTCTTGCCCATGGGCCCCTGATAGGGGGAGCGGCTTTCGTAGATGATCGTAAAGGTTGGAGGCAGATTGGGGCTGCCAACCTCGAAGAGGTCGAAGTCCTGGGTGTGGCTGCCGGTGGTGACGTCTACGTTACCGCCAAATACCAATACAGGCAGAAAAAGCAGTATCAGCATCACGTGAATCAATCTTATTTTCATCTGACCGCTCCTAAAATCTTCACAGAATACCTACCTACACCAGTGATTAGAATTTGTAGACGCGCCCCCTGTCTATCTACTCTTGGGATCCTTTGATATGAACCGCCCCTCCATTGGATCATAGTATCTTGCACGGTAGTAATACAGCCCCGTCTCCTTATCCCACCCTCTTCCGGTATAGGCGTAGCTATCCTTAGCGAACTAAAACTAAACAACCCATTGCGCTCCCTAGGAAAAGGGAAAATACTTTGACCAGAATTTTGATTTCTTCATTTTTTTCGAATAAATTGGCCACAAAATTATAAATATGAGAACCATTATTATTATCGGTATATAATTATCCATAAATAAAACGAAGAAATGTTCTGACGCAAACAGTTGCAGGAATATTATGACGAGCATATTAATTGCAATACCCGTCCCTAAGCAGGCCATAAATACTTCTGCCTTACTGCTTTTCTTATCTTCTGAGTTTTTAGGTTCCATATGCTAACCTCTAGTTCACCATGTTATTTATTGTTACAACATGATGATTTTTTCGTTTTAGATATTACTACATCACCACAAACAACCCATGTCGTGCCAATTCCATATAAACCTAAATCTATACCTGCTGAAGGAATACTATCAAAATTAACTTTAACATTAACAGAACGTGCAACAAAAGTTGTTTCACGTTTTAAATATGTATGAGTTCGAGGGCATCCTTCGTCTGAAGATACACTTCCAAATCCCAATGTTCCAGAGACATCCCCTTTGCTCAAACCTCCTTTTGCTCCTATGCCAGCACCACCACAAATTGTATAATATTTTACTTCATAGCTAGCATTGTTTTCGCAGCACGTTGCGGTGTTATATGTGAATTCACCTCCTGGGCCAGCATATGCACCTGCACCATACGAAGCCTGTCCAGAAGGGTCCACAAGATTTATGGGATTATTTTGAACGTACGCATAAAGGTTGACGTCCCCGCCTTTAAACCCTATCGGGTCTTTTTGGATGAATCTCCCCTCAATCGGATCATAATACCGTGCCCGGTAGTAGTATAGCCCCGTCTCCTTATCCCACTCCCTGCCGGTGTAGGTGTAGCTGTTCCTGAACCCGGTGGAAGCCTTCACCATCCCGAAACTGTCATACTCATAGCTCTGCACGACGCTTCCCTGCTGATCGGTGATGGTAGTGACACTCCCCAGCCCGTCGGCATGGTAGTAGTAGAAGCTGCCGCCCCGCTCCAGCGCCAGGTGCTCGTCGGTGCCGGCGCCGTGGGTGTAGAAGGTCGTGGTGGTGCCGCTGTCGTCGGTGAGGATTTCCAGGACGATGTTGTCGTTGTCATAGACATAGGCGTAGGTGCTAGTCCTGGTCACGCCGTCGATGGTGGTGGTCACCTGCTTGCCGATCCTTCTTCCCTGCGGGTCGTAGGTGAAGGTGACCGTCTTTCGCTCGGCCCCCTTCACCTTCTCCATCGCGACCAGCCGGTTTTCAAAGTCCCAGGTCTGGGTCCAGGTCTTGTCAGTGGCGGCGGGGACGGTCCTGGTGGTCTGGTTGCCGTTGTTGTCGTAGCCGTAGGAGAGCTTTCGCCCCTGGGTCATCTGGTTGCCGGCGTTGTAGAGGTAGGCGGTGTCCTTGGCGCCGGGGCCGGTCAGGCGGTTGCCGACGGGGTCGAAGGTGAAGGCTTCGGGCTTCGTGGAGGTGACGGTGAGGAGCCGGTAGACGGTGTCGTAGAGGTACTGTTCCGCTTCGGTGTGGGTCTTTCCGGTGCGGTTCCCCACCTTGTCGAGGGTGTAGGTGAAGGAGGCGACGGTGCCGTGGCTGAGGGTGGTGAGGCGGCCGGCGTCGTCGTAGGTGTAGCTCGTGGTGATCCGGTTCGGGTAGGCGAGGCTTGTGCGCCTGCCGATCCCGTCGTAGTCGTAGGAGAAGGTGCCGGCGCTGGAGGTTATGGCAGTGAGCCGCCCGGCGGCATCGTAGCCGTAGGTGGTGACCCGCTCGTCGGCGGTTCCCGGCTGGAGGGTCATCCTGGTCCGGTTGCCGAGGAGGCCGTAGGAGTAGTCCAGGCGATAGCCCCGGGAGTCGGTGACGGAGGTGACCCGGCCGGCGGTGTCGTAGGCGTAGGTGTAGGCGACGTTGGCGTTGGCGGCGGTGAGGATGCGGCCAACGGCGTCGTAGGTGTAGCTCTCGCTGGTGGTGTCGGGATAGCTCTTGTTCGTGAGCCGCTTGAGGGGGTCGTAGGTGTAGGTGATGGTGGCGCCGTTGGCGTCGGTCCTGGTCTTGAGGTTGCCGACGGCGTCGTAGGTGTAGGTGGTGATCTTGCCCAGGGGGTCGGTCTCCTGGATGAGACGGCCGAGGGGGTCGTACTCGAAGCTCGTGGTCTGGCCCTTGGCGTCGGTGAGGCTGGTGAGCTTGTCGGTGCCGCCGCAGCTGGTGCAGCCGGAGGAATTGTAGGTGTAGGTGGTGGCGTTGCCCTGGGCGTCGATGGTGGTGACGAGGTGCCCCTCGTCGTCGTACTCGTAGCGGGTCTCGTTGCCGTTGGCGTCGGTCTGGCTCGTCTTGTTCCCCTTCACGTCGTAGCCATAGGTGGTGACGTTCCCCAGGGGATCGGTGACCGTGGCCAGCCGGTAGCGGCCGTCGTAGGCGAAGGTGGTGACCTTCCCCTGGGAGTCGGTCTGGGTCAGCATGTTCCCCATGGCGTCGTAGGTGAAGCTGGTGGTTCCCCCGCCCGGTTCGGTCACGGAGGTCTGGTTGCCGGCATCGTCGTAGGTGTAGCTGGTGGTCTGGTTGAGGGGGTTGGTGACGCTGGTCAGGTTCCCTTGGGCATCATAGACGTAGGTGGTTTTGGCGCCGAGGGGATCGACGGTTTCGGTGAGCCGCCCCTTGGCGTCGTAGCTGCTGGTGGTGGTCAGCCCCAGCGGATCGGTGGTGCTCGTCACCTGCCCCAGGCTGTTGTAGCTGTAGGTGGTGGTCTTGCCGAGGGCATCGGTCATGGTGAGCATGTTGCCGGCGCCGTCGTAGGTGTAGCTGGTGGTGCTGCCGTCCGGGGCGGTCTCCCTGGTGAGGTTGCGGTTGGCGTCGTAGGTGTAGGTGGTGCTTTTCCCCAGGGGGTCGATCTTCTCGGTGAGGAGGCCGTTGTGGGAGTCGTAGGTGTAGGTCCACTCTCCACCGTTATTGTCGGTGAAGGTGGAGCTCTTCACCGTGGTGGTGGCGGTGGGATAGGCGACACCCTTTGTCTGCCCGGCCGGGTTGGTCCCCAGGATCACCCGGCGGTTGGCGTCGTACTCGTAGGTGGTCACCTTGCCGAGGGGGTCGGTCTTGGTGAGCATGAACCCCTTTGCGTCGTAGGTGTACTGCCAGCTGCTGGTGTCGGGCCAGGTGACGGCGGCAAGGTAGCTGCCATTGTAGGTGAAGGTGTACTCTTTCCCGGCCGGGTCGGTGATGGTGGTGAGCCGGTTAGTGCCGGCATCGTAGGCAAAGGTGGTGGCGCGGGATGCCGCATCGGTGACGGAGGCGAGGTTACCGGCGTCGTCATAGGCGAAGGTCGTGCTGTTGCCGTTAGCGTCGGTGATTGAGATTATCTTGCCTGCGGCGCTGAACTTCTTCTTGGTGCCGTCCTTGTGGGTAAGTGTGTAAGTGTTGTCGGCGGTCTTTACCAGGGTGGAGGAATCGCCGGTCTCCGAGACAAAGACACCGTTGACCAGATTGTAAAAGCTCCAGGTGCTTCCGTCGCGCAGCGTTACCGAGCCGTCCCCATGCTGCTCCAACCCGATGTCGTAGCTGTGGCTCCATTTGCCGCCCAGGGGGCCGATGTGCGAGTCGAGGCTGTCATAGGTAAGGGTGACGCCGGTGGCAAGGCTTCCCTTGGCGGCAAAGAGCTGCTCGCTCTGGAGCAGGGAGCCCGTCGCCACGTTGACGGAGGAATTGAATTTCGGTATGAGCTGACAGGTCTTCGGGGGGGGCATTACGGTGATTTCGATGGTTTTGGTGTCGCTGCCGCAGCAGTCGCCCGAAACGGTGAGCGTGGCCGGGTACTTCTTGGGCTTGGTTATCTGGTAATCGGCGTCGGTCCCGGTCCAGGCTGCCGAACCACCACCGGTAAAGGTCTTGCCGCCGACCGTGAGGGTCGAGTTATCGATGCAGCCCGAAGAAGACCAGGAGAAGGTGACGGTTTCGCCGGCAGTGATTTCAAACTTGTCGGCGCCGAAGGAGGTTATCTTGTTGGGAGCGGCACAGGGGGCACACAGGTATGCTTCCTTGACTTTGGTGCAGCCGTCGCTACAGGTTGCACCGTTGAGGGTGACGGGCCGAGCCGACCAGTAAATTGCTTCACGCGTCGTATCGGAAGTGTAGTATTTGGGACCATAACAGAAGTCCCCATCGGGGGCATCGCACCACCACTGCGAATGGTTGCTACAGTCACCCGGGGAACAAATGTTCGCAACCTGCTGCCAGGTCTTGCATGAGTTGGCATGGGCAGAGCCCACCCAACCGCTTGCCAATACCAGCACTAGCGGCACAAGCACTGACACAACCTTGCTGAATCTCTTCAAGTACATTACATCGCCGACCATACATACGCTCCGGGATAAAATAAAAATCGCAAACACAGCAACAATAGACAAACGTCAGCAAACACCTGGCCCGGTCATCGGGCCGGCCACTTCATTGTGGGAAGGTATTCTCATTTGGGAGGGGTGATTCACATCGAGCAGGTCGGAGAGAAGGATTAGCCTGAAGAAAATCGCTTCCCCACATCAAACGATGTTTGGTGATTCAGTGTGACACGTTTAATAGTTGCCCCCTCATTTGTCAAGCACTTTGTTGTTACGGTTTCGTTGTGTAACATGTCGGAAAACGGCCGTAAATCCGATAGAGCACCAGTACCTTCAGGCAGTTATGGCCGCACCTCCGTCCCCGATTGCGTCGCAAGGAGGCATAGTTTTATTGAAAAGCAAAGGGGACACACAACAAACGATCAAGAATTCGCCGGAGAATGGGTAATGAGACCTTTTTCCTTACCCACATCCCCGGCGCCATCATGCCCTTATAGCCTATTACTGGAGAAACTGTTCCCGGAAGGCATTCTCGATAGCATTGAGAAACGCCTCGTGGGTAGCGTAGCTGCCGACGTCAAGGGCACAGCCGTTGTAAGCGTCTTCCACTTTCTGGCCACTCGCCAGATGGGTAAACGTCACTCCCGCCATGACAGCCATCATGGTATGATTCTCGTCGGGACCGTCGACGACGACGTTCTCCCTGGCCACAAGGCAGGTGGTGACCCCCACCCCATATTTTGCCAGGTTTGGCAGAACGAGCCGCACGACGTCCACCTGCTGCGCCAGCCTGGGGTCCCTCAACTGCCTCCTCGCCCAGCCCAGTTCATCCCTTATCTTGCCCATTTCCCTGTCAATCTGCCATGTCCCGCCTGTCGTCGTCTCTTTCATTGGGCACCTCCCGTAGTACGCATTCCCTGTGCACTCATGACTGTCATTCTTCCCACCCGCTCGAATATCGGCATTGCGACCGCCTGTCCCCTGCCCCTCAACACCTGTCTGACCTTGACAATGAATTCTCCGCAGAAATGCTCGAATTCCAGGGAGGGGAATGCTTCCCTATTTCCCGTGTCCCGGCGCCGACGCCTGACAAAACCGAAAAGCGCCAGACGGTAGAATGAAGTCTCGTCCTCCATGAGAAGCCGTTGCCACTGCCGAGCCATCGCCTCCGGCATCGATGCCGTCGTGACATCCAGGTGCCCTTCGATCCATGCCCTAAGAGCCATTTCCTTGTTTCTGCTGATTGCCATACCGACCTCCCTCGGGCTTTCTTGAGCCCTTCTCGCGATTCATTTAAGTGAATTATACCATTCATTTCTATAAATGTAAACTACAAAGTTCACAACTATGAATTACAACTTGAACCTCAGCGTGGTTCTTGCTATACATGAGGCATGGACGCGACAGCAAAACCGATGAAGCGAAAAAGGGGGAAAGTGGTCGATGCCGCCATCTTCGTCGAGAGGGTCAAGACCTTGATGGCTGACAAAGGACTCTCGTCGGCAGAACTCGCCGACCGTGCCGACCTCGCCCGGTCTGCCCTCACCCAGCTTTTCGGCGGCGAGCGGAAACCGAGCGCCGACGCCGTGGTCAAACTTGCCAACGTGCTGGACTCTTCGACCGACTATCTGCTCGGCAGACGAGACCAAGCGGAACTCGTTGATCTCCTCCATAACGACAAAATCATGGAGCTTGTCAGCCTGTTCTGCGAGCTTTCAGTAGCCGACCAGGAGCGAGTTCTCGAAATGATCCGCCTAATGAAGGCGACCGCCGGTTCGTCTCGGGAGTAGACCAGTCACCTTACTCTACTCCCGAGGCGAACGTTTCTGTTGTGCTTACCTACCGCTTCATCGCTTCAATACCCTGGAAGTGTTTCATCTTCTTGCCAGCCAAGACCCGTCTCCCGACAACGCCACATTTCTCCAGCAGGTACTGGAGGTACTTGGGGTACTCCATTCCCTTGGTGCAGCAGTCGCACTGAACCCTTTCGAAAAATGCCGTGGCTTGCGGATCATGGTTGATCGCCGCGTACACCCCGAAGAGCGCCATCACTGCCTCGTGTTCACTGACGCTATCCTGAGCCTCAACGATATCCAGAACGTACTCATAGAGGGTTCCCGATCCATTTTTGAAGCCGTCGAAGTACCGCTCGATGCTCCCATCCCCAACCTCCCTCGCCACGTCTTCCAACAACTGCAATGCCTTGATCACTTCTTGTTTCATCGTCCTCTCCTTTCGTGTTCCGGCCACCGGAGCCTCCTCCGGTGCGTCTGTAATGATCTATCTCTATGCTATTCCTGCCAGCAACGCAGATCCCATGCGTGGTGTCCTCGACATCCAATATTGTCTCCCTAGCCCCGCTCCGTACTCTCTGCCCCCGGAAGAAGAAGCAGAAAGGGGCGTCCCATCCAGACTCATACGCAATGCCCACCGCTTTAGCCGTTACCCCGCTCCCGAGAGCGAGCGATTCTTCTCCTCGCAGACCTTCTTCAGGTAGACGTGGCTGATCTCCTCGTGGTGGTACTTCTTGATGTACCGCGCGATTTCCCGCCAGCTCATCTTCTCTTCCTCACGCAGACGACAGATAAGCTTGAAGTACCGCAGCAGAATCCGCTCCTTTGTGGGGCTCGGCTTCTGCACACGTCTGCTTGCCTTGATCCGCGCAGCCCGGAGTTTTGCCGCCTTGTCGGCCTGCTCCGGGGTAGTGCTTCTCTGCCGATCGAGCTCTTCGATGGAGAGCATTCTGTCCAAGGCGTATAGCAGCATGGCGTAGGAGAACTCCTCCTGCGTCACGGTTCCTCGGTACGCCTCCCGGTACTGGCGCATGTAATCTGTTTGCAACCGGTGCGCCTCGATGCGCGACAACTCCGGCAGCCTGACGTAGTAGCGAATGAGTTTCCTCCTGCGATTTACTGATAGTCCAAGGATAGTTTCGATGTTCTTAGGGTCGTAGTCGGTTGCCATGTGATATCCCTCCCTAAAGTAGTGGTGTTTACCACTAATGTGCAGGCATGCACCCCCCCTCCCCTTTCTGTTCTCCCCATCCTTTTCGTATGTAAACAGAGCCGTTAATTGAGGCTGTTAACTGAGTTAACAGCCTCTAGCGGACGCAGTCCGTCCAAGCCCAGGATTTTCCTGGGCTTGTTGCCTTTCGCCTGTCGGTTTAGTGGGGCGGTTTCGGCCACACTAAACCGACAGGCCGACAGGGCTGTCGCGGTTTTCCACCAGGAAAACCGAAACAAATGCCCCGAAACACCCTCACCCCCCTTCTTCCACCCCCTTCAGCTGTTTCGCAATCGCACATTACTACTTATCTAACCCGATTCGGGTCTCCGCCAACCATTGTTGGCGGACAAGGTAGCCGGGTCATTACCCCCGCCGGCGAACCAGACGTGAGTGGAGACCGGGATATCGTTCCTCGGGCCACGATGGGGGGCACGTTTCTGAACGAACCGGGACCCTGCCGATATCGACCGTTTATGCCCCCTAGGGGTGGCAGGCCGACATATGGCAGGGTTCGAGCCGGTGTTTCTCGCGACCGGCGCCGCAGGCGGAGGTCGCGACGCGGCTCGGATGGCACGGGCAGCCATTCCCCTTCCACTCCGGTCGTCTTTCTGTCCTTTTGTGTGAGGGCAGATGTTTTGGACGACGGGACAGCCTGGCCCATGGGTTACCGCTTCCCCAAAAAGCGTGGAGTTCAACGAGGGTCGGTCCCTGCCGGGGGGTAGAGAAATGCCGGCATCGATCACAGAGGTGGAGTCATGAGGGGGTCCCCTGTCTATCAGGTCCATAAGCTGTTCTCCCAGTCCGGCATCAGCCGGATCGGTCACTCCAAGCATGAGGCCAAGGAGGTGATAAGGGCCCAGTATCGGGAGGAGGGCAGGCCCTGCGGCTGGCACGAGCTGGGGCAAAGGATGGGGATCCATTCCTATTCTACAGCCGACGCATATCGGGATGTGTGGCGGCAGATCCTGGAGCATGCCCGTGGGGAGTTCGGGGTCCGGGATATCGAAAGACTCACCGGAGAGCATGTGTCCAGTTTCCTGGAACGGAAGATCTCCGAATCGGTGGCCTACTCAACCTTCCAGCAGTACGCGGCGGCAGCGGAAAAGCTCGCCGTGGCACTCAATGGCTACGCTGAGCGCCACGGCACGGGGCGCCACTATGATTTCCACGAAGCCCTGAAGGATGTACGCGAGACCGCCAGGGAGCTGCTAACCCGCTTCGAGGGTTCCCGGGCCTATGACCGGCCGGCGGAGCTGGTGGCGGCGGTGGCCGGGGAAAGTCACCAACTGGCGGCGAGCATCCAGTATGAATCGGGGGCACGGGTCCATGAAATCTCGCTGATCAGGGCTGAGGCCCTGCGGGGGATAGCCGTGGACCGGTTCACGGGGGAAAAGCGGGGCTATTTCGCCATGGAGGGGAAGGGAGGCAAGGAAGGACTGAAGGCGGTGTCGGTGGAGACATACCAGCGACTGGAGCAGTACATCTCCCAAAATGGCGCATTCAGGATCAATGAGGGGAGCTACAGGGAGAGCCTGCGCAAGGGGGCCGAGATCTCGGGTCAGCGATACGAGGGAAGCCACGGCCTGCGCTGGAACTGGGCCCAGGAGCGGTATGAAACGCTCCAGAATCACGGCCTGAACGAGCTCCAGGCCATGTGCGAGGTCTCGAGAGAGATGGGGCACGAGAGGGGTGACATAACGATGCACTATCTGAGGGGGAAGGAGTAAGTATTTCTGTATGAACGGACCGGGACCACTCCATTTCGATGCCGAGACGATGATCGGACTTGACGAGTTCGCCAGGCGGATGAACGTCTGCACGAACACCGTCAGGTACTGGATCAGAAGCGGCAAGCTCGTGGAGGGCCGGCACTTCGTCCGCCAGGGACGAAAATATCTCTTTCCCTGGTCCCCCCAACTCCTCGCCCTGATCTTTTACGACTGGAGGCCTGTGACACCCCCCAAACGCCCCCTGCTCGTCAGCCGCCGCCCGAACCGGCAGCCGCTCAAACTGCGCTGTTGAAGTCAATTGTTATGTGCGCTACCATTTTTCGGCAAACGAAAATCAGCCGAAAGGAGGGTTGCGCGATGAAAGGATCATGAAATGAGAAAGAAAGGCGCGGACAAGAGCCCGAAAAAACCTTGGCATGTGAAGCCCTCGTTCGGCGGCCTCTACACTGTCAAGGGCTCGAAGTACATCTACATCTCCATGAACTACTACAAGGAGCGCTTGCGCTTCCCCACAGACCGGGAGGACACCCCGGAGAACTGGGAGGAACTACGGGATTTCATGGACAAGGTGGGAGAAAGGATCAAACGGCGGACTTTCTGTTTCGCCAAGACCTTCTACTGGCTGGACGAGAAGACGAAAGCTTATTTCACGGCCCTCGAAGGGAAAGATTATAAGCCGGAACCTGAGCACGTATTTTTCGGCGAGTATTGCACCCAGTGGATGGAACGCAAAATCCCGACCTTTTCATCGGTGACAAAACAGCGGGACTACCGCGACGTGCTCACCTCCCGCATCCTGCCTTACTTCGGCGGGATGACCTTCTCCCAGATCACCGCCACGGCGGTGGAGACGTTCATTGACAATTTGAAGCGGTGCAGCAGGGCCAAGACCCCTCAGGAAGGTACCAGCTCGCCCCCCCTGTCGGTGAAGCGGATCAAGAGCATCATCGGTCCGATGTCAAAGGTCTGGGAAGCAGCCTGCAACGACTACAACTGGAATCTCCGCAACCCTTTCTCCGCGATCACCCAGAAGTACACGGAACTGACCGACAGGGCGCTCCAGGAGAAGGAGCGGCAGGCTGTCATGAGGTGGAACGATGAGGACGAAGATGTCTCGACGAGGGAGGTCTTCCTGCTGAAGGAATGGGAGAATCTCCGCAAACATATCGATCCCCACTACCATCCGGTACTGGAGCTCTTGATGCTGGGGATGATCGGGTCGGAGCTGGAGGCGCTCCAGAAGCGCCATGTCAGGGATGGCATGATCAGGATTCGCTGCGCGGTGGTAAAGGGGGAGAACGGGGCAAAACACCTGAAGTTCAAGCCCAAGAACTGGTACCGGAAAAGGGATATTCCCCTGACCGGAAGGCTCGAAAAGATCCTGAACGAAGCAATGGCCCGTTCGACGAGCGATGCGATGGTAACCTTTGCCAACGACATCGCCATTCCTGCCAACCAGTTTGTCCTGACCATGAAGGATGGCAGCCCCTTCAACTACAACTCATTCCGCAAGACGGTATGGGACAAGGCACTGAAAGCGGCAGGCATGGAACCCCGGGTCCCCTACGCGGCCCGGCATACCCTGGTGCAGTGGTCACTTCTGATCGGTGTGACCAAGACCCGGCTCGTGGACCTGATGGGGCACTCCACCAAGAAGATGGTCGATGAGGTATACGGGAGTTATCGGCAGGGACTGGTGGAGGAGAGGGAACGGATTCTGGATTATCTGGGGGAAGACTTCCTCGCCCTGGAGGAGCTGAAGCTGGCGTTCCCCGAGCGCTACCACAGACGGATGGCAAGCACGGCGCCATCCCCTGAAACGGCGAAAGCCCCTCTCCTTGCCGCCACTTTTGGTCAAAGTTTTGGTCAAAGCCAGGGGCTTTATGCCGATAACTACTTGATGTAGCTGATTATTTTATGGAGCGGGAAACGGGATTCGAACCCGCGACTTCAACCTTGGCAAGGTTGCACTCTACCACTGAGTTATTCCCGCGAAAATTGTTCCCGTTATATAGCAAACGAGATTTTCATCGTCAACACTTTTTTTCGCAAAAATGTAAAGCTGCGGAATGCTCGCCCCGCTTCATGCGGCACTTCGCGTAGTTACGGCGTCCTCCTGCTCGCTTATTATGAGACCGTCGCGCAGGACAATGGTACGGTCAGCGTAGGCGCAGTTCTCGGGGTTGTGGGTAACCATGACCACGGTCTGCCCCTCGTCGTTGAGCCGCCGGAAGAGCGCCATGACCTCTTCGCTCGTCTTTGTGTCCAGGTTGCCGGTGGGCTCGTCGGCAAGGAGGATCGGCGGCTTCTTGACGATGGCCCGGGCAATGGCGACCCGCTCCTGCTCGCCGCCTGAAAGCTGGCTGGGGAGCCGGTCGGCCTTGCCGGCAAGCCCTACCCGCTGAAGCGCTTCCCGTGCGGCCTGGACCTTCTCCCCCTTCTTCATCCCGGTTATGGCCAGGGGGAGCATGACGTTCTCCAGGGCCGTGAGGTACTGGATGAGATGGAACGACTGGAAGACGAACCCGAGGTGCTCGGCCCGAAAGTCGGCGAGCCGCTCGCCGGAGAGCTCGTAGAGCTTTACGCCGGCCATATCCACGCTGCCGGCGGTCGGATGGTTCATGCCGCCCAGCACCGAGAGGAGGGTGCTCTTCCCGGAGCCCGACTGCCCCATGATGGTGACGAACTCACCGGCTTCGATGGCGAGATCAACCCCCCGCAGGGCCTCGACGGTTTCGTCGCCGCTCACATAATGCTTCTTCAGATTCTCAATTCTTATGAGTGCCATGTTTTCCCCTGAATCCTCCGTCTTTAACCGGTTCCCTGGTCCCCGATCTCCGGTCCCGGCCTCTACAGCGCCCTGAGCGCTTCCGTCGGGTCCATCCTGCTGGCGTGGAGGGCCGGATAGAGGCTGGCCGCCATGCCGACAACAAGTGAAAGTGCCATGGAACCGGCCATGACGGCCATATCCCAGACGAGGGCCGCATCCTTCGACTCGGCCATGAACGGCAGGGCGAGCTTGGCGCCACCCATGCCGGCGGCGTAGCCGAGGACGCCGGCCAGCAGGCTCACCAGCGCCGCCTCCAGGAGGATGATCCGCATGATGTGCGCCTTGCGGAAACCGATGGCCCGGAAGACGCCGATCTCGGTGGTCCGCTCGGTGACGCTCCCCATCATGGTGACGAAGACGATGAGGGAGCCGATGAAGATGACTACGCCGGCCACGGCGAAGGCGAAGCGCCTGAAGTGGTCGAGGGCCTGGAGCCGCGATTCCACCACCTGCTGGATGGCGGTTACCTTGGCCTCGGGGAGCTTCTCGGCGATCTGCACCACCATGTCGCCGATGGGGCATCCGGAGCAGAGGGCCGCCACTTCCACCAGGGTGATCCGTCCCTCCTTGCCGAGGAGCTTCTGGGCCGAAGCCAGGGGCATGAAGACGAGGGAGTCGTCCTGGGAGCCGGTCTGCTCCAGGACACCGGCCACGGTGAACGGCCTGCCGGCCAGCTGGACGGTGTCGCCCGGCGTCAGGTGGGCCGTGTCGGCGGCGGCGCTCCCCAGGAGAATTTCTCCCTCTTTTTTGGGCGGTTCCCCAAATATTCTCCACCACTGCTTCATCTTCAGTTCGCTGTCGAAATTGACTCCCACGAGGAGCGCGTCCCGTTCGCCCAGGCGAACGCCGCCGAGGACCTTGGGCGATACGGCGAGGATGTTCCTGTTGTTCTTGATGCTGGTGATCCTCGTCAGGTCCTCCTCGCTGATCTCCCGCTGGTCGAAGGTGACCCGGCCGAGGCTGATGCCGCCGTAGCTCATGGAGAGGTCGTTGCTCTGGGGAGTGATGAGGATGTTGGCCCCGAACTCGTCCATCTTCTTGCCGATGTCGCTGGACATGGAGGCGGTCAGGGTCAGGAGGGTCACGATGGTGGCGATCCCCACCATGAGTCCGATGGTGAGGAACGCCATTTTCGCCTTGCGCCGCCGCAGGTTGTTGATGGAGATGGTGTGAAGTTTCATTGGATTGCGTCCCTAGAAGTAGCGGCTGCCGGCCTTGAGATCGGCAACATTGATGATGACGCTGCCGCCCGCCTGCCTGCCGGGGAGATAGGAGGGATTGCATCCCCCCACGGCGTGGGGGCCGATCCGGTTGGTGCTGAACTTCATGTTGCACTGCCTGCAGACCATGAAGGCGCCGTCCTGGGTATAGCCCTTTTTCTCCCTGAAGCAGACGTCGCAGGCATCGAAGGCAGTCTTCAGGGTGCCGTCAGGGGCCTTGACCACGAAGAAGGATATTTCCTTACCGCCGTCGGTGAACTTGTAGAAATGGGCCTTGCCGTCGGATACTTTTGAGAGGGGAATGCTCACCACGCCCCCACTCGCCTTGACCTTCTCGGCCTTGCCGAAGCCGGGAAGGGAAAATGCGGCGACGGTGCCCGCCACGGCAAGGACCACAACCAGGGCCATGGCCCAGTTCTTCACGATGCTCTTTGCTGCTTTTCCGCCCATGACGACTCCTTCTTTTCCATTCAGTTTAGTGCCTGACCCGGCAAATGGGGGGTCAGGTGCGTGTGTCATTACTTGTTCGACGGCCCGGTGCCGCAGCATCCGCCGCCGCACCCGCCCCCCTGCCTGGCTGCGGCAATGTTCCGGCCGGTCACGGCCGCGTACTGCTCGGGGGTGAGCACCTGGATGATGCTGCAGCCGTAACCGCTGCCGGTGATCCGCTCGGCGATGGCTTCGGGCCGGACATGGTTCGAGTCGTAGCCGACCACCACCTCTCCCCCGCTCACGTTCACCTGAACGGAGGCGACTCCCTGTGCCCCCCTGAGTGACTGCTCGATCTTAGAGGCGCAGCTCCCGCAGGTCATCCCGTGGGCGCGGAGGATGGCAACCGAGTTGGCGGAGGCCTCAAGGCGCACGGAAAACGCGAAAATTCCGACAACCACAACGGCAGCGAGAACCAGCAGCGAATTGATGGCTTTTTTCTTTTTCAACATGGGGATCTCCTTGTTGTGTACGGTGAATCTACGCGAACAGTATCAAGCTCCGTGCCAACTGACCAAACAGTGCAACATGCCGATTTGCTTGAAGTTACCTACTGTAAAAACGCACAGAGAGCCCGATATGGAGAATACTGCCCAGAGACTTTGCAGACTATTCCACAACTCCTGTGCGAAGAGCTCCGACGGGAGGATGAACAGATGCCGGCGCTTCGCGAAAATGCAGTTGACAGTGCCTGACCCTGTCGGTATATGTGTGCACCGTCACATCACTCACAAAAGGAGTTCCGCGGATGGCATGGCTCACCGACCCCCAGGCATGGATCGCCCTGGCGACCCTTACGGCCCTGGAAATCGTTCTCGGCATCGACAACATCATCTTCATCTCCATCCTGTCATCCAAGCTCCCGGCCCACCAGCAGGAAAAGGCGCGCATGACCGGCCTCGGCCTGGCCATGTTCACCCGCATCGCCCTTCTCTTCTCACTCACCTGGCTCATGGGACTTACCGCACCCCTCTTCTCGGTTGTCGGCAAAGAGGTTTCCGGCCGCGACCTGATCCTCATCGCCGGCGGTCTGTTCCTTCTGGCCAAGAGCACCATGGAAATCCACGACAAGCTCGAAGGAGAGGAAGGGCACTCCTCGGCCAAGGCCGCAGCCTCCTTCGGGGGGATCATCTTCCAGATACTGCTGCTGGATATCGTCTTCTCCCTCGACTCCATCATCACCGCCATCGGCATGGCCAGCCAGCTGGCAGTCATGGTGGCGGCGGTCGTCATCGCCGTGGGCTTCATGATGTTCTTCTCGGGCAAGATCAGCGCCTTTGTTGACGAGCACCCCACCATCAAAATGCTTGCCCTCTCCTTCCTGATCCTGATCGGAGTGGCCCTCATCGGGGACGGCTTCGACATGCATATCCCCAAGGGGTACATCTACTTCGCCATGGCCTTCTCGGTGGGGGTGGAGTTGCTCAACATGAAAATCCGGGCCAGGGGGAAGCCGGTCAAGCTCCATCAGCCCTACGTGGAGGAGGAGGGGTAGCCCCCGTTCACTTTGTCCCGCTCTCTGGTAAACTGTGCTGTAACGACACTGTTACCGGCGGGACTCCATGAAAAAGACCTTTATCTGGCTTGTCTTCCCCCTGGCTGGAGCACTGCTCTTCTGGGGGGCGGACGCCCTCGTGATGACATACCGGGGCACCTGGTCCGCGGCGGTATGGATATCCGCCAAGAGCATTGCCCTCCCCGCAGCCTGCGGCACTGCCTTCTGGCATCTGGTGAAACTCTTCTCCTGCCGGGATCGGCCCATGACCGCCGCCATGGCCATGGCCGCCGGCATCTGGATATCCGGTCCGTTCTATTTTCTCCTGTTTCATCTCTCCCTTGGCGAGCGGCCCATGTCCGCGGGGGAGATGCTCTTCCACATCGCCCTCTTTCCCCTCGCAACCCTCACGGTAGCCCTGTTCAGCGGCGCCATCGGCGGACTCCTCATCACGACGGCACTGCTCTGCGTTCTTGGTACCGGGTGGCTTGGGGTGCCCGGAAAAGGCCCCGAAACGAGATGAGGGGTGACCCGTAAGCCACCCCTCCCTCGCAGCTGCGTCAACAGATACTTACCCCCTTACTTTGCCTCGTACCAGAACTTGGCGCTCCGCACCTTGCCGTCCTTCAGCTTGAATTTGCTCATGATCCCGTATTTCCCCTTCCTGGAGAGGTCGAAGTCGGCGCCGAAATGCCCCTGCATCGCCATCAATGCCTTGGTCTGGGCCGCCTTGTCGGGGCCCTGCACTTTCAGGTTCACCTCACCCTCGGTGATCGCCTTGCCGGTCTTGGCGTCCTTGAATTCGACCGCGATGTGGTGGGTCTCCTTCATCCCCTTGGGTATCTCCATCTTCATGGCCTTCATGTGCTCGGCCATGCTCATGACCTTGAAGGTGGCCTTGACGCCGTCCACCACCTCCTCGTGGGCTGCGGCCCCGTGGCCGGCATGGTCGCCGTGCTTCATGGAGCCGTGACCGTGGTCGGCGGCGGGGACCGTCAGGGGGGCCGCCAGGGCGAAGGCTGCTGCTGCGATGATGACTGCGAGTTTTCTCATGATGTTGTCTCCTTTCCCTTTGTTTTATTGCCTTTCAAACCGGCTTCGATATTTGCGACAGATCGGCGCACCCGCAGCCGGTCCCGCGGAGGCTTAGCAGCGCTACGCCGCACAAGGAGAACGGCGAGGACGGCGTCGGGATGGCGTGAAGATCGGAGCCGTCTCAATGTGTCATCCCAGAATGGGTGAGTCTCCCCTTCCTCAGATCCCGCACCTTCATCAGCACAAAGATCACCGGCGTCATGATGAGAACGTGGATCGTGGACGAGAACATCCCCCCGATCATGGGGGCGGCGATGGGCTTCATGACGTCGGAGCCGGTGCCGGTGGCCCACATGATGGGGATGAGGCCGATGAGGGAGGTGGCCACGGTCATGAGCTTGGGACGGAGCCGGAGCACCGCCCCCTCGAAGGCGGCCTCGTAGATGTCCCGCTCCGTGACGGGGCCGGCCAGGAGCCGCCTGTCGAGGGCCTCGTGGAGGTAGACCACCATCACCACCCCCGTTTCCACCGCCACGCCGTAGAGGGCGATGAAGCCGACCCAGACCGCCACCGACATGTTGTACCCCAGGAGCGCCACCAGGAAGACTCCTCCCACCAGGGCGAAGGGGACCGAGAGCATGACCATGAGGGCCTCGATCCCCGACCTGAAGGTGAAGTAGAGGATGACGAAGATGATCACGAGACCGATGGGAAGGAGGATCTGGAGGCGCTTCCTGACCTTGATCTGGTCCTCCCACTGCCCGGCCCAGGAGTAATAGTACCCCGGCGGCATCTTCAGGTTCTTCTCCAGGGCCTCCCGGGCGTCGGTCATGACCGCCCCCATGTCGCGCCCCCTCACATTGAGGAAGACGATGGAGCGCAGCAGCCCCCCCTCGCTGGCCAGCTCCGGGGCTCCGGTGGAGACCTTGAGCCTCGTCACCTGGGACAGGGGTACCTGGGTCCCCCCCATGCCGGAGACGAGGATCCGCTGGATGGCCGGGATGGAGTCCCGGTAGTCGCGCAGATACCGGATGCGGATCGGGAAGCGGTTGCGCCCCTCCACGGCGGTGGTGAGGGTCTCCCCCCCCAGGGCCGTGCCGATGGTCTCCTGGATGTCCTCCACGGCCACCCCGTAGCGGGCCGCCGCCTCCCGGTCGATCTCGATGTCGATGTAGCTACCGCCGGTGACCCGCTCGGCCACCACGTCCGCAGCGCCGGGGACGGCCTTGATGATCTCCTCGGCCTGGAGCGAGAGCTGGCGCAGCACGTTCAGGTCGTTGCCGAAGATCTTGAGTCCCAGGGTGGTCCGCACCCCGGTGGAGAGCATGTCGATCCGGTTGATGATGGGCTGGGTCCAGCCGTTGCGGACTCCCGGAATCTGGAGCCTGGCGTCCAGCTCGGAGATGATGTCGTTCTTGGTGATGCCGGGGCGCCACTTGTCCTTTGGCTTCAGGATGATGATGGACTCGAACATTGAAACCGGCGCCGGGTCGGTGGAGGTCTCGGCCCGCCCCACCTTCCCCAGCACGTACTCCACCTCCGGGTGGCTCTTGATGATGGCGTCCTGCACCTGGATGATCCGCTTCGCCTCGGTGATGGAGACGTTGGGGAGGGTCACCGGCATGTAGAGGAGCGACCCCTCGTCCAGGGGGGGCATGAACTCGCTCCCCATCTTCATGAAGACCGGCACCGCCACGGCCAGGGCAACGATGTTGAGGAGGATGACAGTCTTCTTCCACCGCAGACACCAGCGGAGCACCGGCGAGTAGGCGGCGATGAAGAAGCGGGAGACCGGGTTCGACTCCTCCGGCGGCATCTTCCCCCGCAGGAAGTAGTAGGAGAGGACCGGCACCAGAGTCACGGCGATGACCGCCGCGAACACCATGGCAAAGGTCTTGGTGAAGGCCAGGGGGTGGAAGAGCTTCCCGCCGCGCCCTTCCAGGAGGAAGATCGGCACGAAGGAGAGGATGATCACCAGCATGGAGGAGAAGATGGCCGGCCCCACCTGCTTGGAGGCGTCGATGATCACCTCCAGCCGCCGCTCGTCCCGTTCTTCGTCGGGGAGCTCCGAGAGGCGCCGGTAGCAGTTCTCCACCATGACCACCCCGGCATCTACCAGCTCGCCGATGGCAATGGCGATCCCCCCCAGGGACATGATGTTGGAGGTGATCCCCAGGTGCTTCATGGTGATGAAGGCGGCCAGCATGGCAATGGGGAGTGTCAGCACCACCACCAGGGAGCTGCGGAAGTGGAGGAGAAAGACGAGGACCACCAGTGTCACCACGATGGACATCTCGGTGAGGGCGCTGCGCAGGGTGTCGATGGATCGCTCGATGAGGTCGGAGCGGTCATAGGCGGTGACGATCTTTACCCCGGGGGGAAGCCCCTTCTCCAGGGCGGCGATCTTCTCCTTCACCCGGTCGATGACCTCCTTGGCGTTCTCGCCGTAGCGCATGACCACGATGCCGCCGACCGCCTCCCCCTCCCCGTTCAGGTCCAGGAGCCCCCGCCGGATGGCGCCGCCGGTCTGGACCGTCCCCAGGTTCTTCACGTAGATCGGCGTCCCCCCCATGCCGGTGCCGACGACGATGTTTTCCAGATCGGCGGGCGACTGGACGTAGCCCCGCCCCCGGATCAGGAACTCGGCGTCGGACTGCTCCAGGAGCCGCCCGCCGGTGTCGTTATTGGCCCGCTTCACCGCCTCGGCCACCTGGCCGGCGGTCACCCGGTAGGCAAAGAGCTTGTGGGGGTCCAGATCGATCTGGTACTCCCGGACGAAGCCGCCGATGGAGGCCACCTCGGCCACGCCGGGGACGGTGTTCAGCTGATAGCGGACGAACCAGTCCTGGAGGGTCCGGAGCTGCTCCAGGGTGTACCCCTTCCCCTCGATGGTGTACCAGTAGACGTGCCCCACCCCTGTGCCGTCGGGGCCCAGGGTCGGCGTGACGCCGGCGGGCAGCAGCGACGAGGCGTAGTTCAGCCGCTCCAGGACCCGGGTCCGGGCCCAGTAGATGTCGGCCTTGTCCTCGAAGATCACGTAGATCATGGAAAAGCCGAAGGCCGACGACGCCCGCACCGCCTTCACCCTGGGGAGCCCCTGGAGGTTGCTCACCAGGGGATAGGTGACCTGGTCCTCCACCACCTGGGGGGAGCGGCCGGGGTAGTCGGTGAAGACGATGACCTGGTTGTCCGAGAGGTCCGGGATGGCGTCCACCGGAGTCCTGTAGACCGCCCATATCCCCCAGGCGGTGATCAGGGCGAAGATGGCCAGGACGACGACCCGGTTGCGGGCAGAGTATTCGATGAGTTTTTCGATCATTTTGAACCCCGGGACTCGGGACTCGGGACTCGGGACCGGGAAAGGCGTTCTTTAATGCTTTTCCGGTCGCCGGTCCCGGATCCCCGGTCCCCGATTAAATTACATTTTCATGTCATCCATGCCCATGTCGTCCTTTTTCGCCGGCGGAGGCACCGCCGGCTGCTGCGCGGCGCCGTGCCCCCCGTGGCCGGCCCCGGGGCCGCCCCGAAGCTGTGATTCCGAGTCGATGAGATAGGCGCCCGTAACGGCCACGAGCTCCCCCTTCCTGAGGCCCGAGAGGATCTGAACCTCGTCTCCTGCCCGCTGCCCCACCTTCACGTCCCGGGGCTCGAAGGCCCCCTCCTTCACCTGCACCCAGACCACTTGGCGCCTGCCGGTATCCATGACCGCCGTGGCCGGAACCACGACCCCCGTGCCGAGGGGTTGCCGGATGAGGGCATTCACGAACATGTCGGGCTTCAGGGCGAGGCCGGGGTTCGGGAGCTGCACCCGCGCCTTCAGGGTCCGGGTCTTGGGGTCCACGAAGGGGTAGACAAAGGCCACCCGGCCCCTGAAGGTCCTGCCGGGCCAGGCCTGGGTCGTCACCTCAACGCTCTGTCCCACCCTGACGGAGGAGAGGTCGCTCTCGTAGACCTCGGCCTCCACCCAGACCGTGGAGAGGTCGGCGATGGTGAAAAGGGGATCCCCCACGTTCACGTACTGCCCCTGGAGGGCGATCTTCTCGATGACCACGCCGGAGAGGGGGGTGTAGACCGGCAGCTTGATGATGGGCTGGCCCGCCTTCTCCAGTCCGGCGATCTGGTGCTCCTTTACCCCCATGAGGAGGAGACGCTGCCGGGCCGAGGCCACGAGTCCCTCACCCCCCTGGGAGATGGAGGGGATGGGGGAGTCCTTCAGGCGGTCGCGGCTCCGGAGGGCCAGGAGATACTCCTGCTGGGCCGAGACGAGATCGGGGGAGTAGATCTCGGCCACGGGGCGCGACTTCGACACCTGGTCACCCACGGCGTTCACGTATAGCCGGTCGATTCGACCCGCCACCCAGGCGGTCACCCGGGCCTGCCGGGTCTGGTCGTAGGCGACGATTCCCGTGGCGTTCACCTCCTTCACCAGGGGCTTCTCCGCCGCCGCCACGGTAGCCACGTTGGCCATGACCATCTGGGTGGCGGAGAGGGCCACCTGGGAGATTTTGTCCAGATCCTTGCCGTCGGCGCCCCCCCCCGCCACCTTCTTCACCAGGTTCATGTTGCAGATGGGGCAGACCCCTGGCTTGTCCTTGATGATGAAGGGGTGCATGGGGCAGGTGTACTCCACCTTGGCCTCGGCGGCGTGGTCATGGCCGTCCCCCCTGGCGGGCTTTTCCTTCTGCTGGCACCCCGTTACCGACAGTGCGGCAAGCAGCATGACGGCCGGCAGGACGATGAATTTCGCATAACCCATGGCAATGAACCTCTCGGTAATATGGTTACCTGAATCCGTGACGGATACCCCCCCGCTCCGCTCCGCGTGCCTCTCGCACCGCCGCTGTACAGCTCATGTCGCTATCGGCCTGAAACTCACCCTGACGGGTTCAGACAATCAGGCCGCTGGCCGCTCCATTTCGCTTACAGCGGCTGGCGCTCGGGCACAGTCGCTCCGTCGGGGCGCCAGCCGTCACGGATTCAGGGGTCAGTCAAGCTCTTTACCCACCAGCGCCTCCAGCTGCGCCCGCCGCATCTGGTACTCGGCCAGGGACTCGTAGTACTCCCGCTCGTAGGTGAAGAGGGTCAGCCGGGCATCGAGGAGGGTGAGGAAATCCACCTTCCCGACCCGATAGCCGATGGCGGCCGACTCCAGGGACTGCTCCGCCTGGGGGATGATGCCGGTGCGGTAGAGATGGACGAGCCTTTCGCGGCGCTCCATCTGGGCCAGGCTGTCGGCGATGCCGAGGGAAATGCCGTTCAGGAGCATGTCCCGCTCGGCCCGGGCCATGCCGGTCTCGGCCATTGCCTCCCGGGCCATGGCCTGGCGCCGCTCCCTTTGTATGGGGAGATTGAAGGTGACCCCGGCGCTGTACATGTCGTAGCCGGCCTCCATGTCGTCGATGGGATCCCGCTGCATGTACTCGAAGGAGAGGTTGAAATCGGGGAACAGCTCCTTCTCCGCCAGGCGGTGTCCCGCTTCCCCCTTGGCCATGAGCGCCCCGAAGCTCTTGAGCAGGGGGCGGTTCTCCGCGGCCGCGGCCTGGAGCTGTTCCGGCGACCAGGAAACCGGCCTGATCTCGAAATCGGGGATGGCCCCCACCGGCGTTTCCGCGGGCCGGAAGAGGAGCGTGTTGAGGGTCGCCTGGAGGCTCTTGCGCCGCTGCTCAAGGGATATCTGCATGTCGAGCATCCGCGAGCGCTCCACCTGGGCCTTGAAGACGTCCTGCTGGGCCCCCTGCCCCACGGAATACCTGGTCTCGGCCAGGGCGATGAAATCGTCCATTACCCGGATGTTCCTGTCCACGATCTGCCGTTCGCGGTCGGTCAGATAGATCTGGTACCAGGTCTCCTTCACCATCCGGGCCAGTTCCAGCTTCCGCTCCTCGATTTGCCACTGGTAGGCCTCGGCCTCCCGGGCCGCCAGCTCCTCCTTCAGGGCCCGCTTTCCCCAGAAGGGGAGCTGCTGGCTGATCCCCACAATCCGCTGGGTCATGGGGTCCCGCCGGGAGTTGAAGGGGGCCCGCAGAAGGAAGCTCTGGAGCTTGAACATCAGCATCGGGTCGTCGAGGGCGCCCGCCTGCTTCACGCGGCTGATGTACATCTCCCAGCGGGCCTGGGAGGCCCTGATTTCAGGGTTGTTGGCTATGGCCCGCTCCACCAGCTTCGGCAGCTCATCCGGCGGCGACGCATCGTCCGCGCCGGAGGGGGGAGCAGTGAACAGAAGGCACGCTGCGGCTGCCAGCACGCCCAAGGCAAGACGCTTCTTCATCGGGACTCTCCGGATGTGGTTTTGCTTCATGCTTTACACAGGGTGTGCCACGGCGCAACCGGCTGATTTCACAATGCATCCCATGCAGGCACTGGCGGCGTCTGAAGAATATTCAACACCACTTGGTGGAATATTCCCCGGAAAGTATAGAGCAAGCCGCTCGTTGTGCAATAAACCCGGCAGCGGTCAGGAAAAGCAAGACCACAGAGCGCCCGGAGGGAAAACGGAGAAAACCGGATCAATCAGGGGGAGATTGTCAGGGGAGCGGAAGCCCTGGGTACCAGGGAGAGATCGAAGTGGGCCGCAGCCCAGGCGAGGACCTCTCTCCCAGGAGCGCCTGCAAGGGATGCGGGGGGACTCTGGCCCAAGAAACGAAGGGCGGCAAGGATCAGCTTCCCCCCCTCAGCGGCCAGGTCGCGGCCGGCGGCAAGGGAAACGGCATTGTCCCGCTTGGAGAGCTTGCCCCCGCCCGGGGCGGTCACCAGGGGGAGGTGGGCGTAGGCGGGGGGTTCGCAGCCGAGGAGCCCTTGGAGAAGAATCTGCCGCGGGGTCGATGAGAGGAGATCCGCCCCCCGCACCACCTGGGTCACCCCCTGCTCGGCGTCGTCCACCACCACGGCCAGCTGGTAGGCAAAGAGCCCGTCGGCCCGCCTCACCACGAAATCGCCGCAGATGCGGGCGAGGTCGTAGCTCTTCTCTCCCATGACGAGATCCCGAACCACGATGGGTTCGTTCCCCACCCTCACCCGGTAGGAGCGGGGCTCTTTGCCGGGCGGCAGGCCGCGGCGGCAGATATTGGGATAGGCCACCTCCCCCTCGCCGTCGTGGGGGGCCGAGGCGGCCCGGGCGATCTCGGCCCGGGAGCAGCCGCACGGGTAGGCGTGGCCCGCTGCCAGAAGCCGTTCCAGGGCCGCACCATAGGCCTCGGTCCGCCGGCTCTGCCACATGACCTCGCCGTCCCAGGCAAAACCAAGCGCCTCCAGGGTGCGGAACATGTCGTCCGCCATCCCCGGCACCACCCTTGGGGTATCCAGATCCTCCATCCTCAGGAGCCAGAGTCCCCCTCCCCGCTTCGCCACGGCGTAGCTCCCCACGGCCGCCACCAGGGAGCCAATGTGGAGGGGGCCCGTGGGGGACGGGGCAAAACGGCCCACAATATTTTCAGGCATCGATCCGGATTTCACGGGAAATGAATGAGAATCCCTTCAGGTGCGATAAACTTGGTGCAGGAGGCTGCCATGGGGAAAAGATCGATTCAAGCGTTGGTCCTGGCGGGCGTCGTGATGTCGCTGCTGCTTGCCCTCCCCGCCGGCGGCGCGGTCAGGTCAACCGGCCCTGAAGGTGGAGTATCGCTCCACTTTTTCTGGGGCGAGGGGTGCCCCCACTGCGCCAGGGCAAAGCCGTTCCTCGAAGGGCTCAAAGGGCGCCACCCCGGCCTGGAGGTCTGCGACTACGAGGTCTTCTCCCACCGCGAGAACGTCGATCTTCTCATGGCCATGGCCAAGGAGCGGGGGTTCGAGGCCACCGGTGTCCCCGTCTTCATCATCGGCAACCAGGTCATCGCCGGCTTCTCCGATGAGAAGGCCCGGGAGATCGAGCAAAAGGTCACGGCGCTGCTGGCGGCCCGGCAGCCGCGGGCTCCGCCGGCCCCTTCCCCCAAGGAGGCTGAAACCATCATTATCCCCGGCATCTGCACCGTGAACCCGGCGGCCCTGTCGCTGCCGGTCTTCACGATGATCATCGCCGCCCTGGACAGCTTCAACCCCTGCGCCTTCTTCGTGCTCCTCTTTCTCCTGAGCCTGATGGTCCACGCCCACTCCCGCAACCGCATGGCACTGGTGGGGGGAACCTTCGTCTTCTTTTCCGGCTTTATCTACTTTCTCTTCATGGCCGCGTGGCTCAACCTGTTCCTGCTGGCCGGCACCCTGTCCCTTGTCACCACTGCCGCGGGAATCATAGCCCTTCTGGTGGCGGTCATCAACATAAAGGATTTCTTTTTCTTCGAAAAAGGGGTTTCCCTTGTGATCCCCGAGGAGAAGAAACCGAAGCTGTTTGAACGGATGCGGCATCTCGTACATGCCGGATCACTCCCCTCAATGCTGGCGGGGACGGTGGTCCTGGCCGTGGCGGCCAACAGCTACGAGCTCCTCTGCACCGCCGGCTTCCCCATGGTCTACACCCGGCTCCTGACCCTGCGGGGACTCTCCGCCGCCGAATATTATCTTTACCTTGCCCTCTACAACCTGGTCTACATGGTGCCACTTGCCGTCATCGTCGGCGTCTTCACCGTGACCCTCGGGAGCCGGAAGCTGACGGAGTGGCAAGGGCGGGTCCTGAAGCTCCTGTCGGGGATCATGATGCTCATGCTCGGTCTGGTTATCCTCATCAAACCGGTGCTTCTGAACAACGCCGTGGTTTCCATCGTCATCCTGGCTGCGGCCCTCGTCGCCACAACAATCATCGCCGCAACCGCCAACCGGCTGGAGAGGGGGGAAAAGCTCCATCCCTGAATGATGGGGCCCTGGCGCATCCCCTAGCCAAGGAACGAGCAACAGTAGTCGGTGAGGGAATGCACCCTCATGGTGAAGGAGGAATTGGCCGGCACCTCGAAGGACTCCCCTCCGCCGATCCGGTCCCACATGTCGCTGCCGGGAAGCTTGAGGTCCAGCTCCCCGGAGAGGATCTCCATGATCTCCGCCGCGCCGGTGTTGAAGGTGTACTCGCCTGGCTGCATGATGCCGAGGGTCTTTTTGGTGCCGTCGGGGAAGATGACGGTGCGGCTGACGACGCCGCCGTTGAAGTAGACGTTGGCCTCGCGGACTACGGTAACGTTGGTGAATTCGGACATTGGTTCCTCCGTTGTGAAATATGGTGCAGCATTTTAACCTGAAAAAAGCAGTTACCACAGAGCAACTGTGTTCTCTGTCAATTAAATTGATGAGCTGACCATTGCCGGATTCCACTTCTGATGGGTTTTCAGCATGGCATTTAAGATGGTCAGCAGTTTTCTCATGCAGGCGACGAGAGCCACTTT
>Ga0209172_10002881_pt1 | contig 28376 bp, 23 predicted proteins | sample LarsenN4metaG_FD_184113 | JGI IMG/M metagenome (GOLD analysis project Ga0209172, IMG submission 184113) | Hot spring sediment bacterial and archeal communities from British Columbia, Canada, to study Microbial Dark Matter (Phase II) - Larsen... ... | reverse complement strand
CGAGTTCCGCTTCCATCACATTTTCACGACCACGCACCTGCCGCTGGCCAACCTGCCGCGCACGGCGACGGATGAGCGCCACCCGGGCGGCATCGACGCGCTGTTCTTCGACGGCCACGCGGCCAATATGCCGCTGAAGGTCATGGACCCCGGGTGGGGCTACGCGCTGGGCATCCGCCTGCGGTGGTTCACCACCATCTTGGATCCGCGGTACAACGGTAACCCGTAGGCGCTGTCCGCAGGGCGGCGGACGATCCACAGAACTGGCACGGCGGCTGGCCGCTGTCGCTTTCTTCGGGCATCGACCTCCGCGGGGAGGGTGCAGCGCGTCCGTGCGGGAAAGGCCCTGGGATAGGCCGGGAAATACAGCCCGCCGCGGCACCCGCGGCACGTGGCCTTGACGCAGGCGTCCCGCGACCATATCCTACTGGCCGCGGCGCGTCAGACGTGCGCGCCGTCAGCGGCACATGAGGCCTCTCCAGGGAGCGAGAGCACGTGAAGGGTATCGCCCCGTACTTGTTGATCGCGGTGATCGTCGGCTGCGGGGTCTGGCTGTTCGTCTACCAGAAGAGCAAGCCGGCCAAGGGTGCCACCGTGGCACACCTGCAGCCGCTGGCGTGCAGCTCCTGCGAGAAATATTACGCCATGGAGGTCGGCGACCTGCCGACGAAGTGCCACTACTGCGGCAAGCCGACGGCTTGGCACGCGGCCAAATGCGCGAATTGCGGGGCGATCGTTCCGATTCCGGTGAAGACGTCATTCCAGGGGCCGACGGAGCCGGTTCCGTGCCCCAAGTGTGGCAAGAGTCGTTATGGGGAGGTACCGTTCGATGAGATCCAGGTCATCAAGCCGTAGTCATCCATCCAGTTATGCCGCGTTTACGCTGATCGAGTTGCTGGTGGTGGTCGCCATCATTGCGCTGCTGCTGAGCATCCTGCTGCCGTCGCTGGAGCGCGCCCGCGCCCAGGCCCGCAAGATCATCTGCCTGACCAACCTGCGAACCCAAGGTCAGGTGGCGCGCCTGTACGCCGAGGACAACCGGGAATTCATCGGCCGCGGCATACAGGGGGTGGGCCGGGATGAGTATGCGATCTACGCCACCACAGTCCTGCCGGGCCTGGGGTTCGACGGGAATCCCCTGGACTTGTGGCGCACGAAGGGTGGCGGTGGGCGCCCCGGCCCGGATCCGGGTCAACGGCGAATCCGCGAGGCGATGAAAAACTTCGGCGAACAGCTCAACTGCCCGGATTTTCCGGATGAGCTGGATCCGATCGCGTCCGGGCGGGACCAGGTTGAGCAGAGAATCGGGACGCAGTTGCTGGACTACACCGCCAGTGCCATGCCGATCCCGTTCCCCCGCGACAACGTGGAATATGACCTGGGCTCGCAGGGCCAGCCGGGCGACTGGGAGGGCGTGCAGGTCGGAGCGGTCGAGTACGTCGAGACGTCCAAACTCTCGGAGATCGACCTGTACAAGAGCGGCTCGGAAGTGGTCTACGTCACCGAGGCCCACAATTCCCTCAAGTGGAGCGACTTCGCCTTCCACCATTTCTTCCTGGCCCAGCATCTTTCAACCGGCACCCGACCGCGCATGGCTGCCGACGAGCGGCATCCTGGTGGAGTCACGGGGTTGTTCTTCGACGGACATGCGGACGCCAAGCCGCCGCGCGTCTGGAGTCCCGGCTGGCCTTGCCCCCTGGGATTCCAGTTGCGGTGGTTTTCGGTGATCGCCGATCCGGAATTGCAGCAACACAACAGCGGCAACTGCCCGTAGCACCGGGCCGAGCCAGCAAACGACTTGCAAGGCGGGGCACGCCGGACGCGGCGTGCCCCGCCCTCTTTCCAGCGGCCGTCAAGGCCGCCGGCGCGAGCAACCCGCAGCCGGGCGTGCTGGAGCAGAAGCGCCGCTTCGGCCCGCGCGCGATCGTTGCAGCATCCGGCGTTCAAAGCCGGCGCACGGTGACACCTCACTAATTCAGCTTGATAACTCGTCCTCACCTGCAAGTCGCAGCGTCGCGCGGGCGGCTGCGTTTGGCATCCATCGGAGCGGCGGCTATCGTGTGGAGTGCACGCCCCGATGCGTGCCGGCGCGGAGAGTCTGTCGTGACCAGCGGTGAGCGCAAGCGACCAGGCGGCATTTCCGGTCCGATCCTGGCCACGCTGCGGGCGCTCTTCCGCACGCGCATCTCCACCGGGCTGCTGATCGTCGTGCCGATCTGGATCACCGTGCTGGTCCTGAAGTTCCTCTTTGGCGTGATGCGCGACTCGTCGCAATGGCTGGTGGAGGAGTACCTGACCAGCGCGGTGGGCGAGCCGGTGCGGATGCTGCTGGGCGTCAACCTCGAGGACCTGCACCACCAGCTCGGGCGTGTGCCGTCGCCCGCCGAGCTTTACGCCGCCCTGCCCACCGCCGCGCAATGGGCCATCTCCATCTTCTCGGTGCTGCTGACGATCATCATCCTCTACGCCATCGGCCTGTTCGCGGCCAACGTCGTCGGCCGCCGCATCATCGAGCTCTACGAGCGCGTGCTGGACCGCGTGCCGCTGGTCAAGACCGTCTACCGCGCCAGCAAACAGATTCTCTCGACGTTCACCGGCGAGCACGCCGCCAGCTTCAGCCGCGTGGCCCTGATCCCCTTCCTGACGCCCGAGTGCCGCTCGATCGGCTTCATCACCAACGTGTTCCGCGACCCGCAGACCGGCGAGGAGCTCTGCACCGTCTTCTACGCCACCACGCCCAACCCCACCACCGGCTTCATCCTGATCATCAAGCGCAAGGACCTGATCGAGCTCGACTGGACGATCGAGGACGCGGTCAAGGCCATCATGTCCGGCGGCATCGTGCTGCCCCCGGGTCTGGCGAGTGTGCTGTCCGGCCCACCGCTGCCGGGCGGGACGGCGCCAAGCGCTGCGGCGACGGCGGACTGGTCGGCGGCGCCGCCGCGGGTCACCGCCCGCAACCCTCAATAGCCGCGTGTTCGCGGTCGCGAGGGTCGCAAGCCGGCGGCGCAGCGGCGACATGCGCGGTCGGAGCGAATATGCTGTTGACGGCGTTGCGGGGGGAATGCGGCATGGGTGACGAGTGGACGCGGCGGATGCGCGGCCTGCACATTGACGCCGAGCGGCGTTCACCGGCTGCGGGCGTGCGCTCCGGCCGGCTGGCGCTCGGTCTGCTGGCGACGCTGCTCGCGCTGCTGGCGGCGGTCGGCGGCTGGACCGCGCTGCATAGCTGGCGGGGGTCGGGGGCTGGGCCGGCGGCGGTCGGACCGGCTACGGCCGCGAAACCGGCCGCAGGCGCGGATGCAGCGGCGCCGGTGCTGATCGCCACCGGCGAGATCGTCTCCGACCACGTCGTCACCGTGACCGCCCAGGTTCCTGGCCCGATCGTGGGTGTGCCGGTCGAGCAGGGCCGCCGCGTCGAGCGCGGCCAGCTTCTGGCGCAGATCGACGAGATCGACTACCGGCTGCGGCGCGACATGCAGGCCGCCGCGCTGCGCGAGACGGAGGCCGTTCTCGAGAAAGCCCGCTACGACCGCGACCGCACCGCCGCTCTGCACGCGCAGCAGCAGATTTCGGACGCCGAGTGGGTCGCGGCTTCCACGGCGCTGGCGCGGGCGGAAGCCCAGCTCGCCGCGGCCCGGGCCGCGCTGGCGCTGGCCGAGCAGCAGCTCTCCGACTGCCGCATCACCGCCCCCATCGCCGGCACCGTGCTCGAACGTCACGTCGAGGTGGGCGAGTTCGTCACCCCGGAGGGCGGGGAGTACCGCGGCGTCAAGACGCAGGTGGCGACGATCGCGGACACAGAGCATCTGCGGGTGGAAGTGGACGTATTCGAGGAGGACATTTCGCGCATCCGGGCGAACATGCAGTGCGCGATCGTTCCGGACGCCTACCGCCAGCGGCGCTATGCCGGCCGCGTCCTTTGGGTCGACCCGCGCGGGGATTACAGCAAGGGGGCGGTAGGCGTGAAGGTGCGGATCGAGAACCCGGACGAGTTCACACGCATCGGCGGCGGGGCGCGGGTCGAATTCCTCGAGTAATGCAAAGCTCAGCTATCCGAACCTCTGTCAAGGCCGCAGGTACAGAGCTGGTCCGCCTTCTAGAGGCGGGATCATGGCACACTTCAGGCAGCGCACCTGCGCTGGCGCGTTTGCCGGCACCCACGGTGACCCGTAGAATTGCTGATGCAATCGCCGCGCTTTGCGCTCGGGAGCATCCGCGCAGTGGCCACGAAGGATCCATACGAAATCCTCGGGGTTTCGCGCACCGCGTCGCAGGAGGAGATCCGCCGCGCCTATCGCCGCCTGGCCAAGGCGTGGCATCCTGACCGCAACCCCGGCAACCCGCAGGCCGAGCAACGCTTCAAGGAAGTCCAGGCCGCCTACGAGGTCCTGGGCGACGCCGAGCACCGCGCCCAATACGACCGTTTCGGCGCCGGCGGGCCGCGGCCGGAGTTCCACGCCTGGACGGCCGGCGGTACGCCGTTCGAGCAGGTGCGCTTCGACTTCGGCTCGGACCTGTCCGACATTATCGAGCAGTTCTTCCAGCGTGCCGCCGGTCCGCGCGTGCGCACGCGCGCGGGTCGCAGAGCGGCCCGGGCGCGCGGTGCGGACGTGGAGCACGCGATCGACTTGAGCTTTGAGGAGGCCGCGCGCGGCGCGGTGCGCGAGGTGCACCTCCAGGTGATCAACGGCCGGCACGAGCCGGAGCACGTTCGCTTCCGCGTCCCCGCCGGCATCGAGGACGGGCAGCGCGTCCGCGTCCGCGGAAAAGGGCAGGAGGGCGCCGCCGGCCGCGGCGACCTGCTGATCACCTGCCGCGTGCACCCGCACCCGTACTTCCGCCGCGAGGGGTTGGACATCCTGCTGGACGTGCCGCTGACGGTGGCGGAGGCGGCCCTGGGAACCAAGGTGGAGATCCCCACCCTGGAAGGACCGACGCGTGTCACGGTCCCGCCCGGAACTTCCAGCGGCACCAAGCTGCGGCTGCGCGGCCGGGGCATTCGCAGCGCCCGTACGGGCGAGACCGGGGACATGTACGCAGTGGTCCGTGTCGCCTTGCCCAGGCAGCTTAGCCCGCGCGCCCGCGAGCTGATCGAGCAGCTCTCGCGCGAGCACCCGGAGGACCCGCGCGCCAGCCTGGGTTGGACGCGGTGAGCAGTGCCATGGCGGAATCCGAGAGGCATCGCCCCAGCCGACTGGCGATCGGGTTCGTCGTCGTCGGCCTGACGCTCGCGGCCGCCGGCGTCTGGTACATCTGGTGGGCCGGCCGCGAGCGCGAGCTGCCCCCTTTCTCCAGGCCGGCTCACCCGGAGGCCGACGCGCTGCACGCCCTGCTGGCGACGCTGATTGTCACGCTCGTCCTGTTCCTTCTGTTCGTGATCGGCTCGCTCGTGATGGTCCGCGCCGGGCGGGCGTTTCTCGTCAAGCCGCGCTCGGGCCCGACCCGCTATGTCGACGCCTGGGGCAACTACCGGCTGACCGACGAGCAGATCGCCGCCGCCGCGCAGGACCTGCGTTCCTTCGGACAGCCTCCCCCGCCGCCGCCCTCCAAACCGCCGGGCGGCGACGCCTGATCCGGCTGCACGCAAAGCGGGCGGCGGCGGTCCGCCCGACGAGAGGCCCGCATGCCCCAGCTACGCCCAGCGCCCCAGCCGCGACGCTCCGCCGGCGGCGTCGTTGAGCGCCTGTACGTCTTCTCGATCGTCAGCTCGCTGCTGCTGCTGATCCTGGTTGCCGTGACGACTCTTCTCATGAGTGGCCAGTTGCGACGGCAGGCGGAGACGATCACTGCCCAGGGCCGTACGATCGATGTTCTCGCTGCGCGGCTGGCGACGGTGGAGCAGGAGCTGGCCGCCAGCGTCGCGCCACATGCGCCGCCGCCGACGCAAGCTCGTCCGCCGTCACCGACGGGCGCAGCCGGCCGCGCAGCGGTCGAGGAGGAAGGCGAAACGGGGCGGAGCGGCGAGCGGCTGGCGGAGGCCGACGTCGCGGCGCGGCTGAGCGCCGCCGTCCGACGCCTGCCGGATGGAAGCTGGCAGGTGGTGAATCGCGCGGCGGCCGAGGAACTGGTGGATGGGGTTGCGGTCGAAGCCGACTGGCTCGCGTTTTCCGCTGCGACCTGGGAGCGGCTGGCGATTGCGGCCCGGTTGCTGGATTGGGCGGAGCCGGCCGAGTTGTTCGAACGCCGCGCCGCTGCCGCCGGGACCAGCCCGCGTGCGTCCCTTGAGCTCTCCGTGCGGCGGCTGCTGGCTGCGGGTCGACCTGCGGAGGCGGTCGAGTCCGCGCGGCGCCTGACCGAGCTGGAGCCGGACGATGCCGCGGCGTGGCTCTTGCTGGCGGAAGCGCTGGCATCGGCGGGCGATTCGTCCGCCGCCGCGCACGCCCTCGCGAACGTCGCCGACTGGCGTTCGTTGTCGGCGGCGCAGCAGGTGCGACTGGCCGGCTTGTGGGTGAATCTGGAGCACTGGGAGCGCGCGAAAGCGATCCTGGGCGAGCTCAGTCCGCCGCCGCCGGAGCTGCAGCCCCAGGTCAATCGCCTGCGCGGACTGGTTTTCCTTCACGAGGGAAAGAACGTGGAGGCCTTCGCCATCTTCGACGATCTGCTGCAATCCAGCCCCGACGACTACGACCTGCGCACCTGGCGCGGCGCGGCCCTGGTCAAGCAGCGGCAGTTCGCGGCGGCCCGCGAGGCGCTGGCCCACGCCGAGCAGTTCCCGGCCCGCCCGGAGGCCTGGTACTGGCGCGGCGTGCTGGAGGAAATGGCCGGCGACTCCGATGCGGCCACGCCGCTGCTGCAACGTGCCACGGCGGCATCGGGTCAATTCGCGCCGGCCTGGGAAGCGCTCGGCCGGATCGCGCTCAACCGCGGCGACCTAGCGACGGCGCAGGCTGATCTGCAGCGGGCGGCGCAGTCGGCCCCGCGGCGTGCCGCGGCGCGTTTCCTTCTGGGCCTCGTGCACGCCAAAGCGTCGCGGAGCGAGGAGGCCGCCGTCGAGCTCCGCCGCGCCTTCGAGCTGGACGCTTCGCTGCTGGCGGTCGCGCGCCAGACGGAGGCCATCGCGCGGCTGTTCTCAGCGACGGAGCTGGAGGCCTTGGCCGCGCCGTCCGAACGGCCGGCCAGCGCACCGGCTCCCGGCGCCGCGGGCGTGGAGTGACGGCCGCTCACCGGCGTGTTCTTCTTAGCGCCACCTGAGCGGCTCAGGAGGCTCGGCGGCTGATGCTCAGGGAGGTCCTCGACGCCGCCAGGCCGGCTGCGCTTTCAGTGCCAGGCGGGATTTCCAGGCGGCCGCCCCGCGTCTCGCAGCCGGGTATCAGCGCACGCCCGCGGTTGCGGAGCGATGAAGGGCGTCGTTCCGCGCCGGAGCGAACGCGCACACCAGCACGCCGATCAGCGCCGCCACGCCGGCGCCGAGCGCCCAGGCCGGCGCGGGCACGCCGTGCGCATCCGCGACGTAGCCCAGGCGTTCCAGCAGCGGCTTAAGCCCGTCCTCGCGGTCGGCGGTCTGCGTGACGGCGTTGTGCAGGAAGTGGGCCAGCATGGCCGGCCAGATCGAGCGGTACTGCACCACCAGCAGCGCCAGCAGCAGGCCCAGCGCGGCGGCGACGAGAAAGCGGTGCGCCGTGTAGTGGAACAGCCCGAACGCCAAGGCGCTGGTCAGCACCGCCGCGCCCCGACCAATGCTGCGCTGCAGCCCGCTGAGCACATAGCCGCGGAAGAACAACTCCTCGCACAGGGCGGGAATCAGGGCCAGGAAGACGACCAACGGCCAGATCGGCATCTGATCCATCCAGGCGGACTGCGACTGAATCTGTTGGAACACCTGCGGATCCATGGGCAGCCAGCGCTGCTGCAGCCCCAGCCAGTTGCGGGCCAGAATCCAGGTGGAGCCGCCCAGGCACAGCGCCGCCACCCACGCCCCCCAGTGCGGCCAGCGCAACGCGAACGCGCTGCCGGCCTCCACCTTCATGTAGCGCGCTACTCCGAACGGCCCCGCCCCCATCAGAACCACCAGCGCCGCCGCCACGGACATCAGAAACGGCATCCCGTGGCTGAGCAGCGGCGACTGCCCGATCGCCTGCTGAATGAAGAAGTTCAGCGAGTAGACCACCGTCAGCAGCAGCAGCGCCTGCGCCGCCGACGGCGCCGCGCTCGGGCGGAAGAAACGCCGCAGGAACAGCGTGCGGACCGAGCCGGCGTCGGCGAACAGCACGGCTTCCTGGCCGAAGAGCTTGGCGGCGATGGCGATGGCGGCCCCGGCGTAGAGACTGGTCGACAGCAGCACCCACACGATCGCTTCGAGGTCGAATTTGCCCAGGAACAGCTCGCGCGTCAGCACCACGATGTTGGCCACCGGCATGACGATGATCGGCCCCTCCAGCCGTGTCCCCGGCAGGATGCCGACCACGCCGGGGATCATCGCCGCCACCATCACCGGCACGATGTAGTTCTGCGCCTCCTTGAAGCTGCGCGCGAAACTGCACACCGCCAGCAGCACGGCGCTGAACATCACCGCCAGCGGGACCAGCAGCAGCAGCACCCAGGGCAGCGCCTGCAGCGGGACGGCGGCTTCGCTGCCGGGACTGATCACTGCCCCCACGCCGCCCAGGTAGATCGTCCCGCCGATCGACAGCAGGTTCAGCACCGCGCTGAGCAGCCCGATCAGCGTGACGACGACGAACTTGCCGGCCACCAGATCGGCCGTCGGCACCGGCGCGGCCATCAGCGTCTCCAGCGTGCCGCGCTCGCGCTCGCCGGCGGTCAGGTCGATGGCCGGATAGATTGCCCCCGTGATGGTCATGATGATCAGGATCAGCGGAACGATCTGCCCCAGCACGGCCCCGGCCATACGCTCGGCGGTCGCGACGTTCTCTTCCACCATCTCGATCGGCACGACGAACTCCACGCCCAGGCCGCGGGCCGACAGCCGCTGCCGCAGCATCTGCTCCGCCGCCCGCTCCAGCACGCCTTTCAGGCCGGCGGCGGCGATGTCGCTGCGCACGTCGCTCTCGTCGTACGCCAGGCCGATGCGCGTCGAGCCTTCGCCGCCCAGGCGCGGCAGCGGGCCTTCGACCACGACGCCGGCCTGCGCGCGGCCCGCGGCGACGGCTGCCCGGATGTCGTCCACCAGAATGATGCGGTAGGGCGGCGGACGGCCGCGCACGTCGCCGCGCGCGCCGCGCATGCCGCGGTCCTTGAGCGACGGTTTGTTCTGCACCGCCGGCTCGAACCGCGTCCAGGGGCTGTGCGGCGCGCTGGCCGGCGCCTCGGGCGCGGGCGCCATGCTCTGCGCCGGAGCGGCCTGCTGGGCGGCGTCGGCGTCGAGCACCTGTCGCAGCCAGGTCTGGACCTCCTGGCTGGGCACGGCGACGGTGTACTCCTCGGTGACCAGTTGGCTGACCTGCACCTCCAGCGCCTGCAACGAGCCGAGCATCAGCGCCGGGTAGAGCACGAGCGGCACCAGCACCATCGCGATCAGCGTGCGCCGGTCGCGGAGCGTGTCGATCAGCTCCTTGCGCCAGATCGTGCTAATCCGCGAGAACCGGTTCATGCGCCCCGATCAGCTCCAGGAAGATTCCGCTCAGCCGCGGCCGGCCCGTCTGGCCGCGGAGCTGCTCCAGCGTGCCCTCGGCGATCAGCCGCCCGCGGTGGATCAGCCCGATCTGCCGGCACATGGACTCGATCTCGTCCAGCGCGTGCGTGGAGAGCAGCACGGCCTTGCCGGCGTCGGCCTGCTCCCGCACCAGGCCCAGGATCAGCCGATTGCTCAGCACGTCCAGGCCGAGCGTCGGCTCGTCCAGGATCAGGATCGGCGGGTCGGCGATCAGCGCCCGGGCGATGCTGACGCGCTGCTTTTGCCCACTGGACAGCGCCCCGCAGCGCAGCTTCAGGAACTCGCGCATGCCCAGCCAATCCACCAGCTCGGCGATCCGCCGCCCGGCCGGCTGGCGCGCCAGCCCGTACAGCGTGGCGAAGTATTCCAGCAGCTCGCGCGGCGTCAGACGCGCGTACAAGCCGGTGTTGGCGGTCAGGTATCCGATGCGGCGCTTGACCTGCTCGGGCCGGTCGCTGACGTCGATGCCGTCGATGAGCACGCGGCCGGCGGTCGGCCGCAGCAGCCCGCTGATCATGCGCAGCGTGGTCGTCTTGCCGGCCCCGTTCGGGCCCAGCAGGCCGTAAATCTCGCCGCGCTGGACGCGGAAGCTGACCGCGTTGACGGCGACCGTCTCGCTGCCGTCCGGGTTCGGAAAGACTTTGGTCAGTCGCTCGACTTCGATCATCGCGGCCCCGAACTCCTCATCGGTCGGTCGCCTGCACCGACTGGCGGAATGCCGCCGGGCGTCCTGCGCACGCGGCTCAGACCAGCGAGATCGCCGGCCGCTCCTTCACGCCCGGCGTGGTCAGCGGCAGACGCAGCCAGAAGGTCGAGCCGCGGCCGGGCTCGCTCTGTACGCCGATCTGCCCGCCCAGGAACTGGGTCAGCTCGTGGGCGATGGCCAGGCCCAGCCCGGCGCCGCGATGTTCGCGCGTCGCCGAGCCGTCGATCTGGCGGAACTTCTCGAAGATGAGCGCCTGGTGCTCCGGGGCGATGCCCGGGCCGGTGTCGCGGACCTCGATCCGCACGTGCTGCGCGTCTTCGCTCCGCAGGATGAGTTCCACGCGGCCCTCCTCGGGCGTGAACTTGATCGCGTTGGAGAGCAGATTGAAAAGAATCTGCCGCAGCTTGCCGCGGTCCGTGCTCAGGGTCGGCAGGCTCTCGTCGGCGGTCAGCGTCAGGTGCAGGTGCTTCTTGTCCGCCTGCGGGCGCATGAAATCGACCAGCGTCGCGCAGGTCTCGTCGACGCGCACCTGCTCCAGATGCAGCTCGACTCTGCCGGCCTCGATCTTGGCCAGGTCCAGCAGATCATTGATGATCTCCAGCAGGATGCGGCCCGAGATCAGGATGTTCTCCGCGTAGCGGGCCACGCGCCCGTCGCCCTCCGTCGGCGGCCCCTCGCGCAGCAGCTCGGCGAAGCCGATGATGTTGGTCAGCGGCGTGCGCAGCTCGTGCGAGACGTTGGCCAGAAACTCGCTCTTGAGGCGGTTGGCCTCGTACAGGGCGACGTTGGTCTGGGCCATCTCACCCAGCTTCTGGTCCAGGAGCTGGTTGGCTTTCTTGAGCTCCTGCTGCGAGGCCCGCAGCCGCTCCAGCATGTAGTTGAGGTTGTCCGAGAGCTGCTCGAACTCGTCGCCGGTCTGCGCGGCGGCGCGCACGTCCAGGTCGCCCTCGGCCACGCGGTTGGCCACCGCCCGCAGCTCGTGGATCGGCGACAGGATGTAGCGGTGGGTGATGAAATAGAACACCAGCACCGCCACGATTCCCGCCAGCAGACCGGCCACGATCAGCCAGGCCCGGTTCAGCCACAGGACCTGGCTGGTCACGTCCACCGGCAGGTTCACGGTGATCAAGCCGGCCAGTTGGTTCTCGCGGAACACCGGCGGGGCTGTGCCACCCTCGTTATGACACGTGAGACAGCTCTTGCCGACGCGGACCGCGTGCGCATACCGGAACCGCCGCCCGCCGCCCTCCGCCTGCGTCGTGTACCAGAACGCCTGCTTGGGGTCGCGCAGGAAACGCCGGCAGGCCCTCTGCACGAACGGGTCGGCCTTCGAGTCGTGGAGAATCGAGGCCGGGTCCTCCGGGTCGGCCGTCAGGCGGATGAACTGCGGCTCCTGTCGCAGGGCCGGCGGCAACAGGCTGGATTCCTTGCCGTGAAACTCGCCCGCCGGATGCGCTGCGCCGGCTGGCACGGCCAGCACCAGCCGGAAGTAGTCGTCCGCGATGCGCTGCGCCTCGCGGAACGGCTGCTCGTAGACCAGCGAGGCCATCGTCTGCCACGGCACTGCCAGGGCCGCGGCGATGATCAACAGCACCGCCGCCCCGAACAGAATCCGGTACTTGGCCGCCAGCGATACTCGCACCAGACGCATGCACCGTATCCAGCCGCGCGGCAGCCATTATAAGCCGGGGCCGCGCAGCGGCGACCGCCGCGGCCCGGATTGATGTATTGAGCCGGGGCCGTATCATCGCGGCCTGCCGGTCCACGTGCCAGAGTGTGAGCGGAGCACCATGCGCGAGTGGAAGGTCGCCGGGCTGCGGTCTGCGGGCCTGTGGGTGGTCCTTTGCGGCTGCAGTCAACTGGTCGGGTACACCGATCAGGATGTGGCCCGCGCGATCGCCGCGCGCCAGCGGCAGGTGCTGGACTACTCGGCGCCGGTCCCGCCCGGCCCGGATTCGCCCAGCGAGCCGGCCGAATCCGCCTACCGCTACGATCCCAGCCCCAGCACCACCGAAATTCCGCCGGACTTCGACGCGGCCCAGCCTCGCGACGAAGCGCGCGCCGCTGTACAGCCGCCGGCGTCGGAACCGTCAGCCGCGGTTTCCCAGCCGACGACGACGCCGGCCGCCTCCGCGCCCGCGTCGCGCCCGCGCAAGTTTCAGGAGCGGACGCTCACGCTCACTCAGGCGTTCGCTTATGCCCAGCGCTACCGGCGCGAGTACCAGACCGCCAGGGAGGACCTCTACCTGGCGGCTCTGGCCCTCACACTCGAACGCCACCTGTGGACGCCCCAGTTCGCCGCCGACCTGCGCCACGTCTACGGAAACTTCGGCGAGCTCACCGACTTCGACCAGGCCATGCGCTTCATGGCCGACCTGTCGGTGACGCAGCGGCTGCCGTACGGCGGCGAGTTCGCCGCGCGCGCCGTCAGCACGCTGATCCGCGACATCGGCATCGGCGTGACGGCCAGCGAGGGCAGCCAGGCGGTGCTGGAGCTGACCGTCCCGTTCCTGCGCGGCGCGGGACACGTCGCCCGCGAGGACCTGATCCAGCTCGAGCGCGACCTGACCTACGCCGTGCGCGACTTCGAGCGCTTCCGCCGCCGCCAGCTCGTCGACGTCGCCTCGGCCTACTTCGGGCTGTTGCGCAACAAGCAGTCGGTCATCGACGCGGGGCAGAGCGTCGAGCGGGCCGAGAGCGACTTCGAACGCGCCCGCGCCCTGGAGCAGGCCGCCCCCAGCGAGGACATCGGGTCCCCGCTGGACACCCGCCGCGCCCAGCAGCGCCTGCTGTCCGAGCAGGCGCGGGCCGAGCAGTTGCGCGAGTCCTTCCGCGTCGCCACCGACCGCTTCAAGCTGCTGATCGGCATGCCGGTCGACGAGCGGGTCGGGCTGGACGACCTGGAGAGCATTGAGGACATCGAGCGGCAGACCGAGCGCGGCGCCTATCCACTGCTCCGCCGGCCTCCCGCCGCCCTGGACGAGCCGCGGGCGCTCCTCGTCGGCACGCAGCGGCGCCTGGATTTGCTCAACCGCCGGGACCAGATCGAGGATGCGAAGCGCGGGGTGGCGGTGGCGCGCAACGCGTTGCTGCCGAATCTGGACTGGAACGGCTCGCTGACGTTCGACACCGACCCGCAGCATCTCAAGCTGGGGGCGTTCGAGGTCGCGCGGGCCGCCTGGCGCAGCGAGCTGATCCTGTCCATGAACGACCGTTTCCGCGAAAAGAACCAGTACCGCGCCTCGCTGATCGACGTCCGCCGCGCGCAGCGCGCCTATACCGACCTGAGCGAGCAGGTGCGGGTCGAAGTGCGGCAGGCGGTCAACCAGATTCGCTTGCAGGAGCGCGTGCTGCAAATCCAGCGCGAGAATGTGAACGTGGCCGCGTTCCGGGCCGAGTACTCGCGTACGCTCTTCCGCGAGGGCGACCTGGGCAACCGCGACCTGGTCGAGGCCGAGGATGAGCTGATCCGCGCCCTCAACGACCTCAACGAAGCCAAGACCGCGAGCTGGTCCGCCGTGCTGGACTTCCGCCTGGCCACCGAGACGCTGCGCATCGACGAGAACGGTGTGCAATCGCCCGACGCGGCCGTGGACGAGTAACGCCGGCCGACGCGTCCGATGGCGCGGACCGGACCGCCGTCGCCGCGCGGGTGAGCGTCAAGACAGTGGGTAGCTTGGGAGGTGGCTGAAAGGCCGAAGGGCCGCCAATCCCTAGCCGGGGCGTGAGCCCAGGCGTGAGCCCCCGGACGCAATGCAACGCGACCTCAGCAAGCCCCGGGCCGCAGGTTACGGCGATGAGCAACGTTGATACACAGCTTGAACTTTGAACTTGCGGCTCACTCGTCCCCGAACCGGTCATACGTGCGGCCATCCACCGGCGCGGCGGGGTCGAGCAGCGGCTTGAGGTCGACCGGGGTCTGGTCCAGGAAGCGGGCGAAGTCGTCGAAGTGCTGCCGCGGGACCTCCAGGTCGCCGACGCGGTAGTTGTACCAGCGCTCGATATCGAAGAAGAACAGCACCTCCTCGCCCTCCGGGTTCTTGTTCAGCGTTGTGAGTTGGTTCTGCGTGAGCTCAATCTCCGTGCGATGCGTCTCCAGGTTGTTCAGGCTGGTGAACAGCACGTCCACGTTGTAGCGCGGCGAGACGGCGAGGGTGCGGATGTGCGGCGACAGGCCGTAGAAGCGGTCCAGGGCGCCGACGGTGCCCTGATCGACGCAGGCCGCGTCGGCCTTGCCCTTGATCACGTCGATGACGCAGTCCTTGCTGTAGCGCCGCAACGTGACACTGGAGAAGAAGGGTTGGTCGGGCGGCTGGCCGAGATCGGCCAGCAGCCGCGTCAGGAACGCCCCGGGGGCGTTGACGTAGTTGGCCGCCAGCGCCAGCCGCGCGCCCTTCAGGTCGGCCGGCTTCTGGTACGGCGCGCCGGCGGCGACCACCAGCTCGATGCCTGTGCCGGGGATGCCTGGGAAAGCGCGATCGAGATCGGTCGTACGCGGGTTGGCGGGCTGTGCCCAGGCGAGGATGACGGCCGCCTTCTGGGGCTGCTCGGCCAGCCAACTTCGGACCAGCAGGTAGTCGAACACGTGCGCGACGCCGAGCTGATCCTTGCCGTCGGACAGCGCGAAGTACAGGTCTGCGGGCCGCTCATAGAGGTCCGGCGCGCTGCGGACGTTGACCTCGCGCTGCACGATGTCCAGGAACGGCTGCACGGCGCTGAGGGCTTCCTCGGGCGTACGCGTGCGAAACGTCGAGCGCGCCAGCCCGAAGCGGATCGACACTTCCTTCGGCGACACCGGCTGCCATTCCGGGAAGGGATTCGCGTCCGAAAGGATCGTGACACCGCCGCCGATCTGCGTGTCGGCCGGCGTCGTCGGCAGCGGCTGTCGCTGGAATTCGGGCACCCGGGTACGCTCGTCCATCAGCTTGTCCACCAGCTTCAGGTCGCCGCCGCGCTCCAGCGCCAGCCGCTCCAGCCAATCGCGCGGCTCGATGGGCCTGGGAGCGGTGGTGTCGTAGACCCCCGGCTGCGAGCCAGCGGGGGCGGTCGGCGCATCGGCCGCGGGTACGGCCATGTTCGGTGCGCAGCCGGGGGCATACAGCAGGAGCCATGCCAGACAGAGCGGCTGATAGCCGGTCGCACACAGCCGGCTGACAGCCGGTCCGAGGCGGGATCCGCTAGCCAGCGTCCAGAATCGGGAGTTAGTATCCAAACTGCGCCTCCCGGTCGGCTGTCACGCGCTTCAGCCGCGCGCGCGCGTTCTGGTACGCGAAGCGCGCCTGGGCGTCCTGAATCTTCGCCAGCAGGTCCAGCCCGATGGCCGTCACCACCGCCGCGGCCGGCAGCAGCTCACGCGTGTAGGCCTGGCGCGTGGCCGTGTAGTGCTCGGCCGCGGTCTGCAAGGCCCGCGCGGTCTTGAGCGCGGCGGCCAGGGCGCGCTGCGCATCGACGGCGGTGACCTCGATCTCGAGCGCGATCAGGTCCTCGATCTCGCGCTGGAAGGCGAGCGAGGCCTGCTCCAGGCCCAGCGCCTCGCGCAGCTTGCCGCGCCGGGCCGGGTCATAGATGGGGATGTCCACCAGCAACGAGATGATCAGCCCGTCGATCGCGCCGAGGATCGAATGTTCGTCGCCCTGCACGTCGGTGTACCCGCCCGCCAGCACCACGTTCGGCGCCCACTGCGCCTTGGCGAAGGTCACCTGCTCGCCGCGGATCTTCGTGAACAGGTCAAGCTGCCGCAGCTCCGGCCGCGCCAGGAAGCCCTTCACGAGCTGGGCCGCGCGGCTGACCAGCTCGTCCAGCGTGACCGCCGGCGGAAGCTCGACGGACTTGAGGATCAGCGGCTGCTCACGGTCCATGCCGACATAGTGCCGCAGCGCGTGATACGCCTGATGCCGGCCGGCGCGCACAAAGAGCTGAAACTGCTCGAGCTGCGAGAGGAAGTAGTCCGCCTGCAACGCGTCCAGCCGGCTGGCGCGCAGCGAGCCACGCGCGGTCAAGCTCTCGGCCACCTGGCGGAACACGCGCAAGCGGCGGACGGCGTCCTCCAGTGCGTCGTCGATCTCACTGGTCAGGCACACCAGATGGTAGTAGTTGGCCACGTCGAAGGCGACCGCGTCCTGCAGCCGCAGCACCTCCAGCTTCTTGATCGCGGCGAACATTCTGGCCTGCTTCAAGCCGCTGGTGCGTTTCCCCCCGGTGCTCAGGATTTGGACGAACGAGGCGGCGCTGAGGAAGTTGTAGTTGCCCGACAGCGGGATGTTCAGCGAGGTCAGGTTGAATACGTTGGCGTCGTAGTCCAGGTTGTTGTCGTAGACGAAGCCGGCCAGGCTGATCCGCACCGCCGGCAGCCACAGCGCCTTGACCTGGTCCACCAGCCCCTGCACCGCCTCCGCCTCGTAGCGGGCCACATCCAGGCTGGCGTTGCGGTAGATCGCCAGCTCGGTCAGCTCGTCCAGCGTATAGGCGTGCTCGGGCGGGTATTCCGGCGGTGGCGGGAAGACCGCGACCAGCGGCGCGTTGTTCGAGGCGCAGCCGGCTGCCAGGCACACGCACGCCAGGCCGGCCGCCAGCCGGAGACGCCGGGAGCAGGAGCGGGGGCCGGCGATGCGAGGCATCTCCATGCGGGCCTGCGACGCCAAAGCTACGGCCGGCGTGGGGGCGGCGGCCGCGGCGTCTCTGCGGGTTTCGACTCCGTGTCGGGCTTGAGCGCCTCGGGCGGCTTCTCCGTCGAGCCGAAGATGCTAACCTTGACCTGGATGTCGTTCGAGACTTTCAGGCCGATGATGTCCGCTTCTTTCGGGCCGGTGACGCCGTAGTCCGACAGCTTGACGGTCCAGTTGGCGCGCAGACGGATCAGGTCGCCCTTGACGCGTCGCTGCGTTTCGGGCGACTGGGGCAGATACTTCAGCGTGCAGGGAATCCGCACCTCCTTGCTGACCCCGTGCAGCGAGCACCTGCCCAGCAGCGTCAGCGCGGCCCCGTCCGGGGCGTCCTTCTTCACGTCCGTCGCGCCGCTGACGGCGATCACGATTTCGGGATGCTTGGCGGCGTCCATCCAGTCGGGGCTGCGCAGGTGCTGGTCCCGCAGCTCGATACCGGTCCGCAGGTCCTCCACGCGGACGAAGAAGCGACCCTGCAGGGCTTCCAGGTGCTTCGGATCGAGCTGGCACTCGCCCCCGACGCGGTTGCACACGCCGGTGAAGTCCTCGATCGTCGACTCGCTCAGGAACGTGACCTGATTGTTGCCGACGCGGTCGTCGGCGTAGAAGGTCTTGGGGCCGGGCGCGCCCACGTCCAGCGCCGTACGCGGCGCCGGCTGATCCTGCGCGACGGCGAGGGCGGCGGCTACGAACGCGCCGGTTGCTGAAAGCATACGGGGCAAGATCATGTGTCCGTCCCTTCTCTCGTCGCGGCGCGTGCGGTCCGGCGGCCCGCGCGCCGCTGCCAGAACCAGGTGAACGCCGCGGCCGCGGCACAGCCGAACGTCATGCCCGCGACGGCGTCCAGGCCGACGAAGTAGCCGAGCACGGGGCCGCGGACGGGCTGCGTTTCCGACTGCACGTCGCCGAACAGCTCGTCGCGCACCTGGCGCTCGACATACCTGACCGGCTTGGTCAGCCGCTCCGCGCCGCTGCCCGCCCAAAGGGCCGCCGTCAGCAGGGGCAGGCCGAGCAGCAAGGCGGGCCACAGATGGTTCCGGACGCGGGGCATAGCGGGCTTCCAGCTCATGGTAGCCGATGAGCGGCCGCGCCACAGGGGGTGGCGCCGCGGCCACGCCCACCCTCTCGCCCTGCTGCAATATGTGCGCAGATTCAGGCGAATCTTGCACCCGTTGGAATGCGCAAGGGCTGCCAGACGCGCACAGCGGCCGACACGCCACCAATGCCAGGAGCGGGTCGCGTCGCGTGCGCGGCGGCGCGCCGCAGGCGCCAGGCACGAATCGCGCCGCCGATAAAAAGCTTCGACCCGCCGGCCGAGCGTCAGGGGAGCACGCGGCCGCGCCTTCTTCCGGCCCCGGCCACGTCCGGCTCGGCGAACCATTCGTATATTTCCCTTGGTCGCCGCCCTACACGTGCTGCGCGTGCAGGTTTGGCGACGCGGCCTGCGGAATCTCTCACAGCGGTGGACGCGACCGGCGATGAACATTCATGCAGCACAGCAGCGGATTGCGCTTCTGGGGGAGGACGGTTCGATCCCCGCCGCGCTGCGCGAGCTGGATCGCAAGCTGTCGAGCTGGCTGGAAGTGATGTCGCGGGCGCAGACCGCCCTGCGGGACCGCGCGCAGCCCCAGGCGGTACCCCAGCCCACGGGCCGGGCGGCCCAGTCGGAGACGCCCGCGCGCCCGGCGACGAGCCGGGGCATGTTCGTCGTGAGCGACCCACAGGCGTTGCCGTCCGGGCGAGCGGACGCGCGGCGGAAGACGCCGGGCAAGGTCGGGCGGCGGGCGCCGCCAGCCGCGCCGCCTGAGGTCGCGGCGCTCGGCGCGGAGGAGGAGGCACTGCTGGCGACGCTGGACGAGGAGACGGCGACCGCCATCCGCGTGAAGCGTCGGCTGGGCGGCACCAAGAGTGTGCGCGAGCTGATTGAGGAAGCCACGGCGACGGAGTCTGCGCCGGGGAGCGGGAGGAAGTCCGGGAAGAAGGGCTGGTGGAGGAGGAACGACGAATGACCGCCACCGCGACAATCGACGGCCAGGCCGTCGGCGAGGAGCTGGACGTCGCGCAACTCGAGTGCGTGAGCCGCGAGCTGATCTCGGCCATGCAGATGCTGCGCGAGCTGCTGGCGGCGCGCGCCACCGCCCTGGAAGAGTGCCGCGACGCATTGGAGGCGTATTTCAAGCACATCGAGCAGGAGCGCCGCCAACTCGAACAGAACGAGACGCAGCTCTGTGATCAGTTCGAGACGCGGCAGGCCGAGCTGACCGCCCGCGAGCGGCAGGTGGCGGAGCGCGAGCAACAGCTTGCGGCGGCGGCCGAGGCGCATGCCCAGGCGGTGCAGGAGCTGGAGCAGACGCGGACGAGTGTGCAAGCGGAGTCCCAGACGCTCGGCCTGCGCCAGCAAGAGCTCGACGAGCGCGAGCGCCAGTTGGCGGAGCGCGAGCAAAGCGTCGCGGCCTTGAGCGCGCGGGTCGAGGAGCGGGCCGGGACGCTGGAGGAGAACCAGCGGCGGTTCGAGATCGCCAGCGCCGACCTGTCCAAGGAGTCGGCGGAGCTGGCGGCGCGGAGCGAGGCGTTGCGACGGCAGGAGGAAGAGCTTGCGGCGCAGCAGACGACACTGGAGCAGCGCGGCGCGGAGCTGAAGCGGCGTCGCAGCGAGCTGGAAGGGCAGGTCCGGGAGTTGCTGGAGCGCGAGCGGGCCCTGCAGGACCGCAGCCGCGAACTCGACGAGCAAGAGGCCCACCTGCAGGAGCTGCAGGGCGAGTGGACCCACAAGCTGCGCGACCTGGACACGGCCCAGGAGCAGCTCGGCGTGCTCAAGCGGCAGCTCGAAGGCGAGCTGACCAGGCTGAGCGAGCAGCGCAGCGATCTGCTCCCGCGCTATGGCCTGACCGCGAGCACCGCGGCGGCGGGCGCGCCGGCGGACGGCGGTCTGCCGCGGCCGGACGAGAAGGCCCGCAAGTCGCTCGAGCGGTTCCAGAAGCTGTGCCGCGACGCACGGCGGAAGGCGATCGGCGTCGGCTAGGTGTGGGACCGGCTATCAGCCGGCCTGCGCAGGCCGGTAACCGGATTGACCGGCGCTTGGCCGGTTGCACAGGGGTGCACGATGGCGTTGCTGTTCTTTTCCCGCAAACCGGCGCGGCCCAAGGCCAGCCCGCTGCGCCCGCAGCGCCGCGCGCCGGAGTTTGAGCCTGCGCCGCCGGTCGCCCTGCCCGAGGACCCGCTGGAGCGCGCCCTGCAACAGGGGCGCCTGGGGCTGATCGCGCTGCAGCCGGAGCGGTGGAAAGAGCATCCGCGCTACGAGCGCGTCCGCCAGGCGGCGCTGCGCGCCATCGACGAGCGCTTCGGCCTGGTTCCGGAGGGGTTCGTCTCGATTCCACGCACGATCTTTGACCAGCCCGGCAGCCCGGAGACCGACCTCGAGACCGAGGCCTACCTGCTGGCTCGCTGCTGCGTCACGCAGGCGGAGTTCCAGCACTTCGTGGACGACGGCGGCTACCAGGATCTGGAGCTCTGGCCGCAGGACATCTGGCCCCACCTGATCGATTTCAAGGATCTGACCGGCGCCGCCGGACCGCGCTACTGGCGCAACGGCCGCCACGACCGCCGCGAAGCGAACCACCCCGTCGTGGGCGTCTGCTACTACGAGGCCCTGGCCTACGCGCGCTGGGCCGGGTATCGCCTCCCCGGCGACCCCGAGTGGCAGATGGCCGCGAGCTGGCGCATCCGCAGCGCCGCACAGGTGCACCGCCGCTATCCCTGGGGCGATGCGTTTGCCCTCGAGCACTGCAACATCTGGGCCTCCGGCATCGGCCGGACCGTGCCGGTGGACGCCTACGCGTGCGGGGCGGCCCCCAACGGCGTGCTGCAGCTCATCGGCAACGTGTGGGAGTGGACCGACTCCGACTTCGAGTGCACCGATGACCGCGGCCGCCAGATCGTGGGCGAGATGCTGCTCAAGTGCATCCGCGGCGGCTCATTCGACACGTATTTCCCGTGGCAGGCGACGGCGGTGTTCCGGTCCGGGCTGGCCTGCCTGGCTCGCGCGATGAACGTCGGCGTGCGCTGCGCGCTGGACGCCCAGAGTCCGTAACCGGCGAGCAGACCCCGACGGAAGCGGAGATGACGACGTGCCCAAGGAACTTGTGACCACCGGCTACACGCCCTGCCTGATCTGCGAGACGCAGAACCCGCTGGACGCGATCCTGTGCAAGGAGTGCCACGCGCCCATGGCGCTGGTGCAGGAAGCTGCGGCCCAGGAGCGCGAACCCAACCTTGTAAGCATCGTGGGCGACAGCAACGTCGGCAAAACTGTCTATCTGGGTTTTCTGCTGGACATGCTCTCCCAGCGGGCGAACAACTTCGAGGCCGTACCCAAGGGCGCGTACTCAGTCGACCTGCCGCAGCTCGTCATCAGCCACCTGGCCTACCGCATCTTCCCGCCCAAGACGCCCATGGAGGCCGACGAGTGGTGTTGGGCCTACTACCAGGTGTGCAAGCGCTACCCGACGCCCAAGTGGGTCGACCTGGTGATGCCGGACATGGCCGGGGAGGCGCTGGCGGCGGAAGTGGCGAACCCGACCACCTTCCGCGTCATCCGCAAGCTGCTGGCCAAGTCGTCCGGGGCGATGTTGCTGGCCGACGCCGCCCTGGCCGGCAACGGCTCGGCCCAGCCCGACTTCTTCGCCCTCAAGATGCTCAGCTACATCGACGCCATGTTCGCCGCCAAGCGCGACGAGAAGATCGAGATGCCGGTCGCGGTCGTGCTTACCAAGGCCGACTACTGCCCGGATTGCTTTGACGATCCGCGCCGCTTCATGCAGGCCAATCTCAACCGCACCTGGAACATGTGCGAAAGCCGCTTCGCCCGCGTCGAGTACTTCGCTTGCACCGTCATCGGCTCGCTGGCCTACGCCGCTCCGCAGGCCGACGAGCCCGTCACGCCCATCCCGCTGCACACCGCGCTGCGCGGCGTGCTGGAGCCGTTCGAATGGATCGTGGACCAGCTTTGACGGTCGGGCTGCGACCCCAAGCCCCAACGCAGACGCCGCCGGCGGCAGGCTGGCCGGCGGCCAGCGGGGCCGTGCTCGCCGATCAGGCGATCTTCACTTCCATCCGCTCGCCCGTGGGCATCGGATATCGCATCATCGCCAGCAGCGGCGGCCTGACCGCCGACGAGAAAAAGGAGATCACCCAGAACTCGCCCTCGAACAACAGTCTGCTGAGCTCCGCACCCGCGGCACGGGCTCTGTCCGGCTACCCGCTCACCAGCGGCCGCTACGCCGTCGCCTGCTCCTGCTACGCCGGAATCGAGCCGACCGCGCGCGGCGGTGAGCGCGTCTACACGCATGTCGCCGTCGTCGGGCCAGACGCGTTCGCGGCATTCGAGTGCCATCCGCTGCGCGTGGAGGCTGCGGTGCGCGCCGCGGCGCCGCAACCGCTGACGAACGCGCCGGCCCGGCTGGAGCGGTTGGCGCTGTCCCCGCCGTCAGGCTGGCGCCCGTCCATGGACGGCCACGACGACGATATCCAACGGCTGGTGGTTCTGTTAGCGTTGCTGCTCGCGCAGCAGCGAACGGTCGTCGTGGGTTCGCCGGCGCGCGAGGGGCTGCTGGCGCGGCTGCTGAGCGGGCTGCCGCGTGCGCTTCGGCAGAGTCTGTCGTTCTCGGTGGGCATGAAGTGCTCTGTCTCACGGACGTTTCAACTGGTACTGGCCGGGCCGCCGAGCGGCGAGCTGGAGCGCAGCGTCGCCGGACACGACATCCGCATCTTCGACTGGAGCGCGCCGCCGGAGCGCGCGTTGTCGGCGTTTGATGCCTGGCTGCGCTTCGTGCGGCGCCGCTGGCAGGCCGGGCGGTTCGAGGAGCTGGACCGGCTCTGCGCGGGACTGGTCGAGGAAGCGTCCGCGGACCAGTTGGCGCTGGTCGCCTCGCTGTGCGAGGACGCCGAGTCGGCACGCTGCGCCGACGCGGGCGAGCTGATGGAACTCAACCGCAAGCACGCTGGCGAGCGGCCCACCAGCCCGCTGCATGCGGACCTGCTCCGACAGTTCCACGAAGCCGTCCAGCAGCGACAGGTGCAGCTCGAGACGCTCGCCGCCACCCACGAACCCGAGCAGTAGTTCGCCGCGCGTTCTGCGTCGCGCGTGACCCGCTGGCCGGCCGACTGCTGGCGGTAGTCACAGCGCGGTATGATCCACCGCCGTGGAGCAGGCGCCCCTTGCACAACTCGGCCCGCATCGCGTCGGCCCCGGCCAGCCGCTGCTGCTGATCGCAGGCCCGTGCGTGATTGAATCCGCCGAACACTGCCTGATGTTGGCGGACCGCATCGCCGCCATCGCCCGCCGCCTGAAGCTCCCCTACGTCTTCAAGGCCAGCTACGACAAGGCCAACCGCTCCAGCCTGGATTCCTTCCGCGGCCCGGGACTGGAGTCGGGACTGGAGATCCTGCGGCAGGTGCGCGCCCAGGTCGGCGTGCCGGTGCTGTCCGACGTACACGACCCGCAACAGGCCGAAGTGGCCGGCCGCGTGCTCGACTGCGTGCAGGTTCCGGCGTTCCTGTGCCGCCAGACCGACCTGCTGCTGGCGGCCGGCCGCAGCGGCAAGTGCGTGAACATCAAGAAGGGGCAGTTCCTCGCGCCGGAGAAGATGGCCCTGGCGGTCCAGAAGGTCCAGAGCACGGGCAACCCCAATGTGCTGGTGAGCGAGCGCGGCACGTCGTTCGGCTACGAACGGTTGATCAACGACATGACCGGGCTGCAGCTCATGCGCCGCTTCGCGCCCGTCGTCTTCGACGCCACGCACTCCGTGCAGCACCCCGGCAGCGCGGGCCAGGTCACCGGCGGGCAGCGCGAGTTCATCCCGCTGCTGGCGCGGGCGGCGGTGGCGGCGGGCGTCGACGCGCTGTTCCTGGAAGTGCACGACGATCCGCCGCGAGCCAAGAGCGACGCGGCGACGGTCTGGCCGCTGTCCGAGCTGGAGCCACTGCTGCGCTCGTGCGTCCGCCTGCGCGAGGTGCTGTGATTGCGCCCGCGGTCCGCCGCGGGCCGCGCGACATCAGACCCGCAACGCCAACAGCCGGTCAATGTATCGCGTCGAATCGCGCCGCGCTGCGCCCGGCGCTCCGATCACGACGTGCGTGTCCGCTACGGGACGTTCACGGCGGCAACTTTCTCCAGCACGCGCGGCAGGACTTCGAGCAGCCGGTCCACGTCCGCGTCGCTGTTGAAGCGGCCCAACGAGAAGCGGATTTGCCCCTGGGCGATCTGCGGCTCGATGCCCATCGCTTTCAAGACGTGCGACGGCTCCAGCGAGCCGCTGCTGCACGCCGCCCCGCTCGAGACGCAGACGCCGTTCTCGCTCAGCAGCAGCACGATCGCCTCGGCCTCGACGCCCGCGAAGCAGATGCAGCTCGTGTTCGGCACGCGTTCCGCGGCGGCGCCGATCGGGTGCGCGAAATCGAACCGCCGCGTGATCTCGCGCTCCAGCCGATCGCGCAAAGCCCGCACGCGTGCGTGCTCGCCGTCGCCCAGCTCGCCGAGCAGCGCGCAGGCCTTGCCCAGCCCCACGATCCCCGCCGCGTTGTGCGTCCCGCCACGCCGCTGCCGCTCCTGCGGACCGCCGGTGATGATCGGGCGGAAGGGCGTGCCGCGGCGGAGATAGAGCACGCCCGTACCTTTGGGGCCGTGGATCTTGTGTGCGCTCAGGCTCAGCAGGTCGACCCCGAGCGTCTCCGCGTCGACCGGCATCTTGCCCAGCGCGTTGACCGCGTCGGTGTGCACCAGCACGCCGCGCGGCTTGGCCAGCTTGCACACTTCCGCGACCGGTAGGATCACGCCCGTCTCGTTGTTCGCCAGCATGACCGAGATCAGCAGCGTGTCGTCGCGGATCGCGCCGGCGAGCTGGTGGAGATCGAGCCGACCGTCCCGGTCCACGTCAATCTGCGTCACCTGCACACCGTCGCGCTCCAGCGCCTCGACGGTCTCCAGGATGGCATGGTGCTCGACGGCGGAGACGATGATGTGCCGCTTGTTCGGCCGGGCCGCCAGTACGCCGCGCAGGGCGGCGTTGTCGGCCTCGGTGCCGCCGCTGGTGAAGATGATCTCGCTCGCGCGGGCCGCGATGGCGCGTGCGACCTGCGTGCGGGCCTGCTCGATGTCGGCCATCACGCTGGCCCCGAAGTTGTGCGGGCTGGACGGGTTGCCGTAGCGGTCCTGCAGGTAGGGCAGCATCGCCTCCAGCACCTGCGGATCGACGCGTGTCGTGGCGTTGTTATCCAGATAGCAGACCGCTTGCGTCATGCCCCGCCTCCGCTGCGATTATTGTATCGGCGCGTGGAGCGCAGGTGAGCGCGGAATCGCGATGAGCCGTCGAGAACCCCACCCGGGGATGCGCCTGCCGCCGGGCGAGCTGCGCACGCGGCTGGACTTCGACGATGCGCGCCTGCTGGGCGAGTGTGAAGTGCAGGCGCACCGCGTGCGCGGTCCGGGCGGACAGCACCGCAACAAGGTCGAGACCGCCATCCGCCTGGTGCACCGGCCCAGCGGGCTCGTCGTCACCGGCACGGAGCGCCGCTCGCAGTCGGAGAACAAAGCCGCGGCCCTCCGGCGGCTGCGCGAGGCGATCGCGCTGAGCGCCCGCGCCTCGCTGCCGGAACGCGTTGTGTGGCCGGACACGGTTCAGATTCAGGACGCCCGCCTGCGGGTGAATGACGCCAACCCGGCGCTGCCGCACGTCTTCGCGCTGGTGCTGGACGCGCTGGCGGCCTGCGCGGGTGACCACAAGCCGGCCGCGGAGCGCCTGGGCGTGACGCCATCGAGCCTGGTCAAGTTCCTGGCCGACCATCCGAAATGCTGGCGCGAGGTCGCCCGCATCCGCCAGGCCGCCGGCCTGCCGCCGCTGAAGAACCCACGGTGAGACGCCAGTCGCGGTCGCCGACCCTGTCGGACGTGCACGGCTACGGGCTGACGTGCACACTCCCCGGTTCGCCGTCGATCGGCGCTGGGACCAATCGGCGTAGCGAGCCGAAGATCAGCCGCGCCTCGCCGCGCACCAACCCGTTCGGCCCATCGCCGGGGGCGCCGACCGCGAAATCGTCGAAGCGGTCGCCATTGAGATTCCCGCCGCCGGACACCGCGTAACCGAAGCGGCTGCCCGGCTGCGGCCCGACCAGCTCCGCGCCCTGGAACGCGCAGGTGGGGAAGGTCGCCAGCGACTGCACGGCGGAGAGTGCCTGGCCGCCGTAGATCAGATACGCCGAGCCGCGTCCGGCGTCGGCGCCCGGGGCGCCGAGGACGAAGTCCTCGACGCGGTCGCGATCGACATCGCCCGCGGAGGAGAGGCTCCACCCCAGCAGGTCGCCGGGCGCTAGGCCGTCGATCTTGACGCCCGGCAGCGTATTGCCGACCTCTGCCAGAGAGATGGGATTGCTGCCCGGGATGCCCGCCTGCACAAAGTTGAAGATCAGGTAGACGCGGCCGCGGTCGTTGTCGAAGTGCGGCGCGCCGATCAGCAGATCGCCCCGGCCGTCGTCGTCCACGTCGACGACCGCCAGGGCCGACCCCGCGCCGTCACCAGCGTTCTCTCCGACCAGGACGAAGCCCGGTCGCGCGCCGCCCACCGCCGCCAGCGACGTGAGCAGCGCTTCGCCCTTGGGCGGCTCGGGATCGACGCGGCCGAGGATCAGGTACACCTTTCCCGCCCCGCCGCCGGCGCCCGGCGCTCCGATGAGGAAATCGTTGAAGGAACCACAGTCCTCGCCGACGCAGTCGAAGTCGCCCGCCTCCGCGATGGCCGCGCCCGCCCGGTCGCCTTCCGCCTCGCCCAGAAAAATCTCGGTCGCGACGTCCGACACGAAGCCGTCCGGCAGCGCGAAGCCGTTGCCGCGCAGCGACGCGACCCGCCCGGCGCCGCCGGCGTGCTCCGGCGACCCCGCCGCGAAGTCCGTCCAGCCATCGCCGTTGAGATCCCGCAGGGCGGCAACGCTGCTGCCGAGCCGTTCGCCCTGCTGGTAGTCAGGCAGCAGGCGCCCGAGGTCCGGCGGTTCGAGCTGAATGAGCTGGATACTGGGATCGTCGAGCACGCGATCGCCGCTGAGCACATACGCCAGCCCGATGCCGATCGCATCGAACTCCACCAGCGGCGCGCCGATCAACAGCTCGCGCCGCACTCCTCCGTCGCGATCCAGCAGCGGACCGACGACGGCGACGCTGAAGCCCGTGAGTCCGTCCTCGGCCTCTCCGATGATCCGCGTGTGCAGGTCCGCCGCCGTCAGCGAGCCTGGCCATCCGCCGCTCGTCCGCTTGTCGAAGTACACCGCCCCGGACCGCTGCGGGAACACGTCGCCGCGCCGGAAGGCGTACGGGTCGCCGACCACCAGGTCCGTTCGCCCGTCGCCGTTCACGTCGCGGCTGGCGTCGAGCGCGAAGCCGAGGGATACGTTCTGCAGCTCGAAATAGTCGGGCGAATTCGGATCGCTGGACTCCACGCCGCGGATCACAGTCGCCTCGCCGTCGCCCAGGTCCACAGCAAGGATTCGACCCGCCATGCGGTCGGTGATGCAGAACTGCGGCCCGTTCAGCGCGACGCGGGCGACCCCGTCGTCGATCACGCCGTCGATCTGGTACCCGCCCGCCTCCAGCGTCGTGGTCTGTACAACGGTCTCGCGATTGCCGGTGTCGTTCGACAGCGCGCCCTCGACCAGCGTCCGCTCATCGCCCGCCACGGCCGGGTTCGGATCGAGCTGGATCGTGATGACGGCGTTATCGTCGTCGTCCACGCCGGCCCAGGCCACGGTGAACGGGCTGCCGCCGCCGATGAGCTGCTGCTCCAGCGGTGCCGTGATGACCAGCATCGGGATTGCGTTGATGCGCGCCTGCGCGGGCGTCGCCGTTCGCACGCGAGTCGCGCCTGCCAGAAGCTCGGCGTAGATGCGATAGTCGCCGTGGCTCACGCCCGCGGTGTCCCAGGTCACGCTCTGGATCGGAACGGCGGCCAGGCCCTCCGCGATCGCCAGCTCGCCGGCGCCATTGTCCGGATCGTTGTCGCGATCGGCAAAGACGCGCACGGTTGCGCCGCTCGGTGGATCAGCCGTCCCGACGCGGAACTCGATCGGCTCGCCGGGGTTGAACTTCGGCCGCTCGGAGGCCGTGAGACGCTCGATGGCGACCACCGGCGTCGGCGGGGGCGGAGGCGGCGGCGGGGGCGGAGGAGGCGGCGGGGGCGGCTCCTCGGGCGGCGCCGGCTCAAAGGGAAGCTCCAACACGAAGCGGATGATCGCGCCGGCCTGGAAGTCGTGGCCCAGGCGGAACAGGTTTGGCTCGATCGAGCGCGGCGGGTTGCCGGGAAACGTGGCCTCGATCAGAACGGAATCACTCCGGTCGGGCCCCACGACGACGGCG
>Ga0209172_10002880_pt1 | contig 28388 bp, 21 predicted proteins | sample LarsenN4metaG_FD_184113 | JGI IMG/M metagenome (GOLD analysis project Ga0209172, IMG submission 184113) | Hot spring sediment bacterial and archeal communities from British Columbia, Canada, to study Microbial Dark Matter (Phase II) - Larsen... ... | reverse complement strand
CCCGAAACAGCGTGTTGCGGGTGTCGTTATTGCCTGCCCAGGGGCTGCCCTGGTCGGTGGGGATGCGCAGGACGCCGGGGTGCAGGCTCTGATCGTAGGACACTACCAGGCCGGTGCTCTGCTCGGTGTTGCGGGTCGCGCCACTCGCCGTGCGCGCCAGAAAATCCCAGCCGTCGGCCAGCAGGGCAGTGCGATCGACATAGGTGAAATTCAGTTGCGCTCCTTGAATCATTTCTAAGGTGACGGGCACCGTCTGCGGAGAGTTGGTGGTCTGTGAGGCGCTCACGGTGATGGTGCCATTGTAGGTACCAGCCGCCAGGCCGATGGTGGAGACGCTCACGGTGATGGTGCCAGGGGTGGTGCCGGAGGTGGAGCTGACGGTTAGCCAAGGTTGATCGTCTGTAACCGTCCAATTCAGGGTACCGGGGCCGGTGTTGATGATGGTCAGCGACTGGCCGGGCGGGGAACTGCCGCCAACCACGCTGAAGCTGAGGCTGGTGGGGCTGAGCTGCAGCAGCGGTACCGGTGTGGAGTTGGGGTTGCGTGGATCGCTGCCGGCACTCACCTCCTGTCCATCAGGGAAGCCGTCGCCGTCGGTGTCGGCTAGGGTGGGGTTGGTGTCAGCAGTCTGCTCCTGGAGGTTGGTCAGGCCATCGCCGTCGAAATCCCCACTCGCCGTCTGGTCCAGATCGCCAAAATAGCGCAATTCCCAGGCATCGGATAAACCATCGTTATCTGTATCCTCCTGTAAAATCTCCACGAAGGCGAGGTCGGCAGGGGGAAAGTCCGTGGTGGAGGTATTGCCGCCGACGAAGATGCCCAGGCGGGGGGTCGGGAAGCTCTGGACCACACTGCCCGGCAGTGTGGTCCAGCTGGCACCGTCGTCGAGGGACACAAACGCGCTCAGGGTGTCGGTGGCCAGGTCGCGGTCCAGCCGCAGCAGGAGGGCGCTGGTGGCCGTCACGGCCAGGCTGCCGAGCACCGCCGGGCTGCCGCCGCTCTCGCGCCACCACTCTACTGTCTGGCTGCCGATATAATCTCGGCACAGTGTCACATAGTCGTCGTCATCCTGATAGGCCAGCAAACAGACGCTTTGGAACACCGTCGTAGGAGCGAAGGCCGCCACCTTGAGGCGCAGGCTCTGCCAGTCCTCCGGCAGATCCCGAAACAGCGTGTTGCGGGTGTCGTTATTGCCTGCCCAGGGGCTGCCCTGGTCGGTGGGGATGCGCAGGACGCCGGGGTGCAGGCTCTGATCGTAGGACACTACCAGGCCGGTGCTCTGCTCGGTATTGCGGGTCGCGCCACTCGCCGTGCGCGCCAGAAAATCCCAGCCGTCGGCCAGCAGGGCAGTGCGGTCCGTATAATCAAGGTCGATATGCAGTGTTATTTGTGCCTTCACCTCCGCGTCCCATACTAGGAAGAGCAGTAAAGCAAGCAGGAGGCCACAAGAAAAAGCATTCCTTATTGTTGAGCGTGAACCCTTATTGCACATCTACCTGACCCTCAGGCTTTAATAGATTGTACTCAAGTTAAGGTGTTTCCATTTGCTATTGACGTTTATAGATCAGTTTCAACAGTTGAAGCTAGAGCCATGAGGTCAGACCATAGTCGGTTCGAAATGTCGGCGTAGGCTTGATCAAAGGATCCTACTGGCTGTGCTCATTGCTCCCAAATTTTTCCTATGGAACCGGGGTAAGCATATCCGCCTGGAGTTCGCTGGCGGTCAGCGCCCGGTTATAGAGGCGCACCTCATCGATGCGTCCCTGAAACCACTCGCTCCAGACGTTGTTGCCGCCGATACGCAGCACACCGGTCGAGCTCAGGATGGGGCCGGCGACCGCTCGGCTGGCCACCTCGGTGCCATTGACGTAGAGGCGTAGGGTGGTGCCATCGTAGGTCGTGGCCAGGTACGTCCAGGTGTCGGGGGGCAAGGGGACTGGCCCGCGCAGCAACTCCTCCTGGCCATTGACGAAGACGTGGCCGCTGGGCTGCGTGCTGTCAGTGCTGGCGTAGAGCGCATAGATCAGCCCGCCGACTTGCTCTTTGAGGAGGACGGTGCGCCAGCCGGTGGTGGCCGTGGGATAGACCCAGGCGGAGAGCGTCATGCCGGTGGTGAGGTCGAGGGCGGCGGCATCGGCGATGGTAACCCAGTCGTTGGCGCCGTCGAAGGACAGCGCCGCGCCGAAGCGACCCTGTGGCGTCCAGGTGGCGCCGGAGAGGGTGCCGGTGTGGCCGTGGCCGGAGACGTCGGCCACCGTGGCGCCGCTGCCCGCATTAAAATCGTACGCCGCCACCAGGCTGCTGGCACTCGCGGTGACGGTGATGTAGTCGGTTTTGACTGCGCTATCCGCGCCGTTGGGGCCGCTGACGGTGAGACTGACAGTGTAGGTGCCGGCGACCGCATAGGTGTGGCTGGGGTGTTGCGCCGTGCTGGTGCTGCCATCGCCGAAGTCCCAGCTCCAGGCCGTGAGGCTGCCGGTGGAGGCGTCACTGAAGGCCACCGTCAAGGGCGCCAGGCCCGCGGTGGGGGTGGCACTGAAGGCGGCCACCGGCGCTCCTGCAGGTGGGGCGGCCACCGGGGTAAGCATATCCGCCTGGAGTTCGCTGGCGGTCAGCGCCCGGTTATAGAGGCGCACCTCATCGATGCGTCCCTGAAACCACTCGCTCCAGACGTTGTTGCCGCCGATACGCAGCACACCGGTCGAGCTCAGGATGGGGCCGGCGACCGCTCGGCTGGCCACCTCGGTGCCATTGACGTAGAGGCGTAGGGTGGTGCCATCGTAGGTCGTGGCCAGGTACGTCCAGGTGTCGGGGGGCAAGGGGACTGGCCCGCGCAGCAACTCCTCCTGGCCATTGACGAAGACGTGGCCGCTGGGCTGCGTGCTGTCAGTGCTGGCGTAGAGCGCATAGATCAGCCCGCCGACTTGCTCTTTGAGGAGGACGGTGCGCCAGCCGGTGGTGGCCGTGGGATAGACCCAGGCGGAGAGCGTCATGCCGGTGGTGAGGTCGAGGGCGGCGGCATCGGCGATGGTAACCCAGTCGTTGGCGCCGTCGAAGGACAGCGCCGCGCCGAAGCGACCCTGTGGCGTCCAGGTGGCGCCGGAGAGGGTGCCGGTGTGGCCGTGGCCGGAGACGTCGGCCACCGTGGCGCCGCTGCCCGCATTAAAATCGTACGCCGCCACCAGGCCCACAGACTGTAAAGGGAGCACTACCAAGGTGACGGAAACCGTTTGGGAAACATTACCAGCCCCTGAGGGAGTAATGGTAATGGCACCAGTATAGCTACCTATTGCTAAGCCGGCTGTTGAAACGTTTACAGTGATGGCACTGGGAGTAGTCCCGGAAATGGAGCTGATGGTCAGCCAGGGTTGATCCACGGAAGCGGTCCAGCTTACGGTATTGCCGTTGATATCGGTAATGGTTAAGGTCTGGCTGGAAGGAGGCGGACCGTTAACCGTAGAGCTAAAACTCAAGTTGGTGGGAGTGACTTGCAGGGGGGACGTTGGCATAGATAATGGATCGCGGGGGTCGCTGCCGGCGCTCACCTCAGTGCTATCCGAGAAGCCATCCCCGTCGGTGTCAACCGTCGTCGGGTCGGTACCTGCGGCCAACTCCTCCGCATTGGTCAGCCCATCGCCGTCGAAATCTTCCGTGCTGCCATGCGCAAAGGTCCCGAAGACCCGCAGTTCCCATGAATCGGGCAGCCCATCGTCATCTGCATCCTCCCCCAGAAGAATCGTCGCCGCGCTTGATGGGACTCCAGCACTATTGACGAGGAATAGCATGTAATAGCCGGGCGGCGCTAAGTTAGCATTCACAGGCGCCTGCACGTTCAGGCCGCCGCTGCCGGGTTGGAAGGTCAAATTCAGAAAGCGCTGGTCTGCATGGAAGGCATGTGTAACCGATCCCATCCTTACGAAAGATATCGCCGAAACATCCGACGCGTCAGGGGTTTCCACAAAAAAACTGCCGTTGTACCGGATCGTTCCGGGCACGGAGCTGATCGTAGGACGGGGGCCTTTAAACAGGTAAGGCGGCGAGTAGATCTCTGCGCTGAATTGAGGCGCTGGTCCGAACCGTCCGCTGCCAGCCACTAAGACACGACCATCGGGAAGTAAGAGAGCGGTGGAGTGGTATAGACGGGGAACCTGCATAGGGGCCATTGTGGTCCACGTCTCGGTCACAGGCGACCAGAGTTCGGCTTCGAGGACTCCATTGGCGTAGTTGATACCGTCTCTTGTTTGCCCACCGCCCGTGGCCAGCACACTGCCGTCAGGCAGGAGGGTTAAGGTGTGGAAGGCGCGGGGGAACGCCATAGGTGCTGTTGTTCGCCATGCCGGCGAGGCTTGGGTCATATCGAGAACGTGCGTCGCGGCCGATGCTAGTGCGCTAGACGCACCAACATCGGCCGCCGCCCCTGATTTCATCACTTTGCCCGGTGTATACATCACTGCACTGTGGCCGTCAACGACAGTCTGACCAACCTGGGTCCATGTCTGTGCGGCGATGTTGAGGACTCGGGTTCGCGTGCTGCTTATAACAGAGCCCCCGGCATTGAGCATCTGTCCATCGGGGAGGACAAACATGAAAGGATAAAGCGGGAGAGCTAAATTGGCAGTGGTCAACTGGGTCCAGGTATCGTTTTGGGGATCGTAGATCTCAGGGGTAGAGACAAAGCAGGTTTCACAGGTATCCGATCCCGATGTTACCAGGACTCGACCATCGGGCAGAGTGGTGGCCGTTGGATACCACCGGGGAAACGCCATGGGTGCGGCTGAGCTCCAGCTTCGCGTCACGGGATCAAAGATGTTGACGTCAGGAACGCCAACCCCAGCGGCTACGTGTCCACCGAGAGTCAGCACGCGGCCATCTGCAAGGGCGGCATGCCCTACGCAGAACAAGTCGGTTAAGTCGTTAGGTACTGAGGTAAATGCCCCCGTTGCGGGATTCCAAAGGCGGGCTGAGCCACCGCCGTCCTCTGGCGGCCCATCCCACATGAGGACTTCACCCGTGGGCAACAATATCATGTGAATGGCGACGAGGGGCCAGTCAAATGGTCCCTCCCATCGACCAGCCTCGGCGGGATCGGCCTGTGCCGTTACGGCATTAGCTTTGACCAGCGGCGTGGTACCCGCGGTGCGATTGTTCTCCTGCAATCGCTGCAGCCGACGGGTGAGGTCTTCCTTCGTGTGAGCATTCCCCATCTGCCCATATGCGAAAAGCAACATGACGAATACCGCGAGGCCACAGGAACAAAGAGCCTTTTTCTTTACCCACAGACCGCTTTGGCTCATCGAGATCTCCCGCTCGTTCCAAAACCATTTTCTGCTATCAAGTGGTGGAATACTTCCTGCACTTGCTTGACACAGTTACTGGTGCTATTGATCTCCGGGTAGAGTTGCGCTGTCGTCAGGAGAAACAGAGAGCCGTCCAGCCAAACTCGCCGTGGCATACGCGAGGAATAATGAACCGTCCATAGCGGCTCGACAAAGGATGCCTTGAAGACATGGGCCTCCAAGATTTGTTCGCGCCGGAATCTCGGGAACAACTTGTCGATCTCGGCAACCGCTCGCGTAATGACCTCCCCCTCATCGGCTGCGAAGTGGGGATGCGTGCGCGGCACATAGTTCACCAAATACACCAAATTGATGCCGCCTAGGTCTCCGCGTCGGATCAGGTTGGTCGTCTCCAAGATGCCGGAAAAAGAGGCCTCAGAGTCCACCACGGGGATCCAGTAGTAGCGGCTCAGTCGCTCTCGGAGGACCACGAGTGTACAGACTACGCCTTGATAGAAGATCTCGTTGGAGCGGTAATCGTCGCCTAAGATCTGTGGATCGAGCAAATTCAAAAACTGCGTGACCGGTATCGTGCAGACGACCTTATCGAAGGATTGAAGTTCTCCCTTAATGCTTAGACCCCGCGCTCGCCCGTCCTCGGCGACGATCGCGTCTACCTTCGTGTCGGTGGCAATAACCCCACCTAGGCGTCGTACCTCTTCGGCAAGTCGTCCGATGATGACCTTGAAACCGCCTCTGACATAGGCGAGCACTTCTTTGCGGGAGCGTCCCTGCCGGGTGGTCGATTGACGCTTGACGCGGCTCCAGAGATAGGTCGCGGGAGCTTGGCTGTATCGCTCACCGAATTTAAAAACAAGGAGCGGCTTCCAAATGATGTTAAAGGCCCTTTCGCCACAGGTGCGCGTCAGCCATTCTTGGGCAGTGATTTGCTCCAGCGACGTCCAATCACGCAAACGGCGGCTGTACAGACCAGTGATACCCAGGCGCAGGCGATCGGTCAGTGGCAGGACGGAAAACCGCAACAAGTCCCAAGGAGTGGTGAGTGGATACAGTCGGCCCTGGTACAGGAACCCCATCTCTGTCTCCTGCCAGTAGACCTCCCCCCCCAACCCCAAGTCCTCCAGGAGGGATAAAAGAGCGGTGTCGCTCGGCAGGATACAGTGATAAAACTTGTCGACCCACACCCCTTGGACTTGGACAGAAGAGGCCAGCCCTCCCACCATGGAAGCCGCTTCGAACACCGTGGCCCGATGCCCATGCTTCAGGAGATAGTACGCCGTCGTCAGACCGGTAATACCGCCTCCGATGATGCCGATATGCATTAGCTTATCCTCGAAATCGGCCTGCTCGTGTGATTCTCTGCACCGATTTGAGATGGTCAGAGAGGTGAATCGCGCTGATCCAACGCAGGGTTTAGGTAAGGGGCACGTTTCGAAATGGTCTAGTCCCAGATGTGAATAGATGATGGGTAATCAATGTCCCATAGCGGGAAATCGTTCTCAGTACTGGCATTTTGCTAGCACCTTCTTTGTAGTCATACCGTAACACTAATGGGACTTCACAACACCGTATGCCCAGTTTTCTGAGTCGCAGGAGAATTTCGACGATAGACGTAAAGCCTCTTTCCTGTACAAACGTATCTCCATAGACCGCGAGAGCTTTTTTTACGATAGCAGCTTTGTATGCCCGGTAGCCACAGGTATAATCTTGAACTTCAGGTATAGGAAAGAACGTTTTTAATAGGCAACTTGCTACTCGACTTAAGAGCTTTCTACGAAAACTTAAACCGACTTCCTCGGCACCTTTCACATATCGAGAAGCAATGGCTAAGTCGTTACCGTTTTCGATTTTTTCCACTAGAGTTGGTATTAAGTCAGGTGGATGTGTATTATCAGCATCCATCGTAATAATGATGTCTTGCGGTTGGGAAAGCTGACCGGCTTTACTGAACCCCGACTTTAGGGCTTCCCCCAATCCCCTATTCCGTCCGTGATCGATGACCTGCAGAGGAAGTGTAGCACTGAGACGGTGGGCGATCTCGAGGGTATTGTCGGTGCTGCCATCGTTGATCACGATGAGTTCATAACCGGTCCGCATCGTCTCTATCGTTGCCTTCAGACGCGATACGAGCATCTCCAATCCAGCTTCCTCATTGTATGCAGGTAAAAGAATGAAGATCATCAAAACCTCACGCTTGAGAGGATAGGAGTCCAGTTTTCCTTAAACCACCTGACTGTTTTCAGCAATCCGCTGTAGAGGTCCGTCATCGGCTCGTAATTAAGCATGCGTTTTGCCTTTTCGATGCTTGCCCAGCGGCGGTGGTGAATGTCCCAGTTGCGGCGCCCCACATGTATTATCCCTGCTGGGTTTTCGGTGATTTCATTCACCCAGGTTGCCAGGTCTATCACACGTGTTTCCTTCCCTGAAGCCAGATTAAAGACCTCTCCGACAGCGTCCTCCATTACCCCGACGCGCAGCAAGCCATCCACGATGTCCCCCACATAGGTCCAATCTCGAGTTTCCTCTCCGCTGCCTGTAATCGTCAGAGGCTGTCGGTGTAAAGCACGATAGATAAAATTTGGAATTACGTTTCGGTAGCGCCCAGGAATCTCACCAGGACCGTAGGAATTAAAAAACCGCACCTTGCTGATTTTCAGCTGATAAAAGTTCTTGAAGAAATTACAGTACAATTCGCCCAGGAGCTTCGTAATCTGGTACGGAGTGGTCAGCTCAAGCGAGACGAAATCCTCTTTAATAGGCATCGGGGTAGCTGCCCCGTACACGGAACAACTCGTAGACGCATAGACAAACCGGTCGACCTGTATAACTTGAGCGGCCTGAAGGACCTTCAGCGTGCCCAACCCGTTCACCAAGAGATCGCGATCAGGGTGGTCGATGCTGTTTTGATTGGCAAAGAGGGCGGCCAGGTGAAAGACGATCCGAGGTCGCAGGGAAAAAGCCTTGTTTAGCACAGCATGATCGAGGATACTTCCCTGGATGAAGGCGCAGTTGGGCGGATGACACACCTCTCTCAGACTGGAGGACGACAGGTCATCTAGTACGATAACGTTGGCACCCAGCTCTGTTAGGGAGCGACAGAGGTTGGAGCCAATCGCCCCGGCACCACCCGTGACGAGGACTCTTGTGTCTCGATACGCGTCGAGGTAACTATGATCGGCTTGCATACAGTTTCCTTTCTTACACGATCCCTGCTGACCGGCTACACGGCAGGCATAAGAGGCATGGAGCCGGAACGGACAAAATAGCTCAGCAATGGCAGCCACTTGGTGATCGTCCGCCAGCGCTCGAATCGACAACCTCCGTTTGCGAAATTGCACACGCCAGGCTGCGCTTGGTGGTTCAAGCCGGCATGGCAGGCTCTGACAAGGCGACTCACCGCTTTGGGGCTGACAGGATCTCAGTCGACGGGCAGCCACCGCGTGAGTACTGGGCCCACCCACTTGACCACCGATAGCGGCATGCGCTTCCAGGTCTCGATGAACAGCCGCAAGCGTGGGTTCGATGGGCTGATGTCGGGGATGCCATGGCCGTTGACCAGTAGATATTGGTAGGCGAGAGGCTTGGGCTCGAAGCCCCAGTGGCGTTTAAAGTCATATGAACCCGAGCCCTCACGGCTGCGCCCGAAGTCGAAGACCCGATAGCCAGCAAGGCACGCCTCCCGCATCAGCTCCCAGTACATAAAATCGTTGACAGCCAGGTTAAACGCCTCCGGCAGGGCAGCACCGTAATAAGGCATGATGCGGTCCTGGTAGTAGAGCGAGATCACCCCCGCCACCACTTGTCCCTCATGCCAGACGGTCAGGAGTTGAGCCTCCTTGTCGAGGCGGTCGCGGATCGTTTCGAAGAGCCGCCGCGGAAAGGGTGGAGATCCAAGGCGCCGTTTATTGGCCACGAATACCTCATAGAATTCGCTGAGATGCTCCCATCCGCGCCGGCCTTCCAACCCGTGCTTGATCCCTTGACGGATCATGCGTCGCTGTTTTCGAGGGATGGTCTCAAAGTTGCGGTCTGGATCAGGGTCGAGCTCCTTTGCGAAAGCAGCATAGAGGGATTTGGTCGGCAATCCAGGGTCCGGGTTGTACAGGTGTCGGAGTTCAACATGTCGAACCCGCTGGCGTATGGCCAGCAGCCTAGCCTCCTCGAGCAGTGCTTGGTGGGCCTCGCGGTCGGCCGTACACAGTCCGCCGTATACCCCGTAGAGAACCGAGATTAGAACGTGACCGGAAAGAATCCCATGGACCTCGAATAGCGGCAGAACCCCCCGGATCTCTCCTGCTTCGATGGCCATGAGGTAATGCGGTGTGAGCCGGAAGACTTCCTCGACAACCCGCCTCCAAGCGGAAAGGTGGAAGATCGTACCGCTGGGTGAAGACCTGACGAACTGGTCCCAGGCATTTTCCTCCCGGGGGCTCTCGACGGCGAGCCGGTGAATTTCTATAGCCATACCATCCCCTGGTTATCTCTCCTGTATCAGGTCCATCTGAAAATACAGTCCCGCCGGTAGCCAGCATCGCGGCAGTGTCGTCGGAACAGGCCGTACTTCACGTGATATCCCACCAACTTGAGCCACTCCGTCAGTACCAGCCAAGCGTCTTGCCGACGACGCCACCATTGATGCCTGCGACATATGCTTTCTTGTTCTGGTACCCCGATATAGGTGATCTGAACAGGGGATGAGCCGAGTAATTTGCCGACAGCGTACCGCACGCGCCGTAGATGCACATCGGTGCTGAGGAGCAATAGATGGCGAATTGCACGCTGCTGGATAACCTTGCAGAGGGCCCAGATCTCTCCAAACGTGTTGAGTTCCGGCAGAGGGACGACCTCGGGGTGGATGCCTTCCTGGGCGACCCACAAAAAGATATGATTCCCCTTTTCAGGGCGGATGGGCAGCAGACTGATGATATCGCCATCTTCTGGCACTGCCGCTCGAGCCTTGAGGAAACGGGCTTCGCTGCGCCCCACACTCAACAGCAGCACTGGTGCACATCCGCGCTGAAACAACTCCCATCCGTAGCGCTTGCGCTCGGGAAGCCCAGCGAGGACGAAGACCAGATCCGCCGGGCAGACGGGCTGAGTAACAGCCAGCCGATCGTACATCCCTTCCAGAAGCCTTACTACCGCCTCCGAAATCATGCAAGGCCTCGTCCCACAGAGGGACCTCCCCCGTTTATTGACTGCCCACCATCTCTATCACCTCTGAGGAGACCTCGCTCCTCCAGGACGCTGGATATCGAGCCAAACGCGAAATCCTGCAGGAGACGTCTCAACCGCGACTCGGTTCGCGCTAAATTGTAATATTGCCGAAAACGTGACAGGGCGTTGGCACGGATCCGAGGTTGCTCTGGGTCGATTTCCCAAGGATGTAGGTAGACCACGGCGGGTTGATGTTCCTTGTGGTTGAGGTGTCGAATACCCCATCGCGTCAAGGCATAGGGAAAAATGCGGAAGTATCCCCCACCGGCGATGGGCAAGTTGACCCCTGCTAGTCGCACTGTGGAGGGCGGCAACTCCACTAGCCCCGCTCCGCCATGACCCTCGATGACATGACAAAACCGTAAGGAGCCGGGGATTCCATAGCGATCGTGGTGGATCGGGAAGATGCTCGAGTCATAGCGAAAGCCTTCTTCCTGGAGAATCCTCAATGCCCAGTAGCTCTGCTTGGTTATCGAGTAGCTCGCGGCTCGGTAGCCGATGATCTGCTGGCCGATAGCGTCCTCGAGAATGTGTTTGGAGCGCCTGGTTTCCTCACGAAATTGATCCCTTGTCTGGGTGTAGATCAGTTGATGGGCATAGCCGTGAGAGGCCACTTCATGGCCGCGTGCATGAATGGCACGGATCAGCTGGGGGTGGCGTTCGGCCACCCAGCCCAGAACAAAGAAAGTCGCCTGCGCCCGGTATGCGTCCAGGAGATCCAGCAAGCGAGAGACGTTGCGCTCGACTCGGCTTTCATACCAATCCCAATCGCCAAACCGAATGACGGATGCAAAGGCCGCAACGTGATAGTAGTCCTCAACATCAATCGTCAGCGCATTGCGCATCGAAACGCCTCATGTGTTCAAGCACTGCCATAGGCATAGCGATAATACCGCGATCGCGGTTGCTGTACACCGTTTAGGACGATCCCGACGAGTTTATCCGTCACTACTGAGTCAATCGCTTTCACTACGGCATCTTGAGGAGTTTTTTCGGCCCTCACGACTAAGAGTATCCCGTCTACCAACTTCTCCAAAATATTCATATCCGGGAGAGATAGAATGGGTGGGGAATCTATGAGAATGAAATCGTAGCGTTCTCGACATATTGTAAGAAAGTCCTGCATTTCTTTTGAGTTTAAAATACCAGAAGAATTTTTTATACTTTTCAGCACAGGCACTATTGAAAGATTGTCATGACCGTAAGGTAGCATGCCAGATTGAGGATCAGCATGGGAGGATAAGATGTCCACAAAGTCACACTGTGGATGAAGCTGCAGATAGGTGGATATCGCTGGATTCTTGAAATCTCCCTCAACCAATAGTGTTTTTTTCCCGAAATCCCTAGCAGCAACTACCGCCAGATTCAGAGCGGTGATCGTTTTTCCTTCTTCCTGCATGGCACTAGAGATAGCAAAAGCCGTCTGGAGCTTCCCCTTGGCCGATTGACTGAGCTTGGTATATAAGACGCGATACTGTTCTGCGATGAAGGAATCAGGCTCTTGCACGGTGACTGGCGACCCCTCCTTCTTGCGCATAAGCTGGCTGTAGGGAATCGAGGCCAAGACTGGCAGAGCAACGGCGCCATACACATCTTCGGGGGTCCTAAAGGAAGGTGTGAGATGCTCTTTTAGGAGGATGGCCCCCACGCCAAGCGCAAGGCTAAAGAGGCTGCCCAAGAGCATGATCTTACGACGGTCAGGTTGATAGGGCTGCTGCGGCAAGTTGGCCGGATCTATGATCCGGAATTGTTCGCCCTTCTGTCGCTTCTCCAAATTTTCAGCGATCTTGGCGTGAAGGCGTTTGTCGAGGAGGCCTTGATAGTAGCGTTGGGAAGTCTCATAATCGCGTGTCAGATTCGCTAATGTCTGCTCGTTGGGGAACGTATCGTCCACTCGCTTTTCGTACAGTTTAATCTGCTCAGTCGTGCGCTCACGCCTTCTTTTCAAGGATTCTATTTCTGAATTTAGGGATAACAATTCAGCGGAATACAGGTAGGCCTGTTGGTTACCACTACTTTCATGCTGTGCCGTAGGAGGCAAAACATTTCCTTCGGACTCTTTTGGGGTCTCCGCAGTATTCAATCCTTGCTCGTACTCTTGGATTTGCCTTTTAAGAGAGATGATGTCTGGATAGTTATCATTGAACACTAATTGTAATCTAGATAATTCTTCCTTTAATTGAGATAAATGTGGCGAGGATCTACCCAAACCACCTCCTTGTAGAGTAGATTCTGAGACAGAATCCAGACTTTTCAATGCCTCATCGATGTTCCGAAGTTCTTGTTGGAAGCGCACCAGGGATATTTTACGTTCCTCAGCCGTTCTTAGCGCCTCGTCAGTGTTTTGGAGTTCTAACTGGAGTCGATCGAGCGTTCGGAGATTGACATCCATCTGTCCGGGTAAGGCTCCCATTTGTTTCTCTTTAAATTCTTTGAGAGCTTGCTCTTGTCTCTCTAGCTGCCTTTTGGCTTCGGCGAGTTGCTGTTCTAAGAACTCCGAAGTCCCCTCTGCTTGCTGCTCTCTGAGTTTCAGATTTTCTTCGATAAAGAGGGAGGCCAAAGTGTTCGTCACTCTCATCACTGTAAGTGGATCTTTCCCAGTATAGGAAACGGTAAAGGCATTGCCACCGCCGGTGACCTTCACCTCGATATTGCGGCGCATGCGCTCTACGAGCGCTTCCAGAGGGACATCCGCCCCAGGTCTCTTCAAGGTCGGAGAGGTAAAAAAGGTTTCCAGATCCACGTTTGCCCAACTTTTGATCTGCCCATTCAGTATCGTTAACAGCCGACCAATCCCTTTCTCCTCCTCCTTGTAGAGACCAAATTGAAGGATAATCTTTTCAAGATTGGTCCGACTGAGGATTTGCTGACTGATCGTGCTCAAGCGTTCCTGTACAGTCGAAGTCACCGTAGGACTCACATACGCTATTGGGATCTTCTGCGGTTCGACCAGAATCACCGTCGATGACCGGTAGAGCAGTGGTAAGGAATAGCTATACAGAATGCTCAAGCTTGTCCCGGCGATGAAGGCCAGAATTATCCACCACTTATGTCGTATGGTGAGTTGGAGGTACCGCTGATATATCAATCTGCTTGGGTTGGTTGGGCCTGTAGAGGTCATGTTGAGAACCCTACTATTTCCGATAAGACTCGCCTATAATTCAGCAACTTATTTGATATTCTTGATATTGCAGCAATCATTTTCAAGAAGCTTAACGCTGATATCGTTTACGGAACAATGATCGTATCACCTGATCGCAATAAAAGATTATTTTCTAGATTCTTACCGGAAAGGATATCCTTATACCGGATATTTATTGATACTTGTTTCGTGGATTTACGCCCATTCCGTAATAGTAATATGTTATTCGTCGATGCAAACGGCGTAAAACCCCCTGCTAGTGCGATGGCCTGCAAGAAGGTAGTGCCACGCTTCACCACATATTGATCGGGTCTTTGTACTTCTCCGAGGATGTAGATCACATAACTCTTCGCTTCCTGAACGATCAATGAGACATGCGGAGGCTCTTTATAATAGTCTCTAAGTTTCTCGATGATTGCCTCTTTGACTTCTCGTGGGGTGAGCCCATCTGCCTCGACGTCTCCGATGAGCGGCAGAGAAAACTTGCCGTCCGGGCGGACGGTGACGGTTTTCGATAACGCTTCATTCTTCCAGACCAGGATCTCTAGGACGTCTTCGGGGCCGATCTGATAGTCCTCAGATGGAGATGGCTCTGCAGAGCCATTCAGGTTGATCATACTGGCCTGCATCCCGCTATTGGCGCAAGATGCCAAGCTGGTCAGGAAAAAGCCCAGGGCGATGCACAAACCAACGCTTTTGATCATCGTCGTTCCTCTGCGCCACACTCCGGCTCCAGCCAGTGGAGTAGGCGTGCGTAAAAGCTTGTCCGATACAGTTTCAAGTGGATTGTCTCATGCCAGGTGGTGGTCCACAAACATCGATCATCCTGAACCCCCGGTCCCATAGTGTATTCGTCAACGCATCCACTTTTGAAGAGCGCTTGGAGGATGGCCAGATTGAGCGCCGTTCCGGGAAGGAACCCGCGGTAATCAGAAGCACCCCCGGCCCACAGCGCCTGCACTGTGCCGTTGGAGTGCAGCTGGTACTCCAGGGCCAGCACCCGACCATCGCGCCTGAGGGCCCAGAGCGAAAGCCAGCCGTTCTTGGAGGCGCGGCGCGTCAGCTCGCGGAAGAATTCCTGGGCTCTCGGCATGGCCCTCGAGGCGACACCGCGATCGGCGTGGCTGCCGCGGTCGATGATCGCCAGCATCTCTTGCAGAAGTGGGCTGTGCAGATCGATTGTGCGATACTCTTCGATCTTCATGCCACTGGAGCGCTGCAATTGCTCATAACTAAGGCGCTGGGAGGCTGTGACCTGCCCATTCAGGCGCTGATAAAAACGGTCCCAATCGCCGTCGATCGCGACATAGGGGTTGCGCCAATGGCCAGCCCGGCGCCAGGGGAGCCGGCCAGGCAGGAGCTTTTCCAAGCTTTTGACCGTCGGAGAAGCGGCTGGCAGTTTTCGCAGCCAGATGATATCCCAATCCGAACGACCGGCCAGATGGTCCAGTAATGCCTCCATGACGTGGTCGTGTTGGTCGGCGATCACCAAGTCGACCATGGGGGTATGTGGGCACTCGAGGAAGCCCAGGTAGCGGATGGGCAAGCCGCGCGTCCAGGCCCGCCAATGCATGAGCGGAACGATCGCCACTGGCGTGCCCATCTTCTCGACCACCAGGATCTCCGGGCGACGCTGCGGCCAGACACCGTGCCAACAGCACCAAAACCAATCGTAGCTGAGAAACGGCGAGGTTTGTCCGCTGTCGTTGACCAAGCGGGACCAGATGGGGGCGAGCGCCATGAAGTCGCGGGCCTTGTCGATGCGGCGGATATCTAAAGCCATCGGCGATGCATTCGATGTTGCCCGGAGCCTTTCACCGCGCCCCCCGTCCGGAGAGGACGACCTGGAGGCTTTTCAAGAGGATCAGCAGATCGAGAAAGATGGACATGTTTTTCACATAGTACAGGTCGTACTGCAGCTTTTCGAGCGCGTCCTCGACGCTGCTGCCATACTGATACATCACCTGAGCCCAGCCGGTGATGCCCGGCTTCACGGCGAAGCGCAGGACGTAAAAGGGCACTTGCTCTTTCAGGGCGTTCACGAAGACCGGACGTTCGGGGCGGGGACCGATGAAGCTCATGTCGCCGATCAGCACGTTGAACATCTGGGGGATCTCGTCCAGACGGAGCTTGCGCAATACCCGTCCCACACGGGTCACCCGCGGGTCGTCCTCGCTGGCCCAGACTGGCCCAGTCAGCTGTTCGGCATCGGCGCGCATGGATCGCAGTTTATACAACGTGAATACCCTACCATCCTTGCCCACGCGCTCTTGGCGGAAGAAGACCGGCCCCTTGGAGTCCCACTTGATACACAGAGCCGCCAGTCCCACGAGGGGAGCCGCAAGAACCAAGCCGGCGAGCGAGAGGGCGACGTCGAAGATCCGCCGTATGGTCTCCGCTACGCGGGTGTTCACGACGCCGTCGGAGAAGACCAGCCAGCCGGGACGCAGGCTATTGACGAAAATCTTGCCGGTGAGCTTTTCGAAGAACGACGTCCACTCCTCGACGCGCACCCCACGAAATCGGCATTCGAGGATGTCGTTGAGGGGCAGGGTGCCGCGCATGTCGGTGAGGGCCACCAATAAAATATCCGGGCGGAGGGTCTCGACCACACTGAGGAGCTCTTTGAGGCTGCCACGCAGGTCATAGCCCGGCGGGAGGTTATCCTGTGCCGCGGGGTCGTCGTCGAGGAAGCCGATGACCCTGAAGGGCAGCGCGCCCTGATGACCCTCCCAGGCGATGACCATGTCAGCCAATCCCGTGCCGAGCACCAACACCCGTTTTTGCAGGATCTGATGCGACATCATGTGGCGGGTCATGAGTCGGAACACCGTCAGCCCTAGCGTCGAGGCGACGGTGATCGCCAAGAAAGCCATGCGACCAAAGCGCAGCGGGGGAACGGCAAAGCTCAGCGCGGCGATGAGGATCGCCGCAGTAACCGATGCCAGACCCGTGCGGAGCACGAGTTCTCCACCCCCAAATGGGACACGGAAGTTATAGAGGTCACCGACGTAGAGCAATAGGATCGTCACGGCTGCCAACGTGGTGATCTTCGGCCAAAATGAGCCCTCCCCCACCCAATCCACCCACCAGTAGGTCAGCCCAACCGACGCGAGAAGCACAGCGAGGTCGCCGGCCAGGATAAGGATGACGATGGGAGAGATATGGTGACGGGAAATCCGGATCAAGGTCGTATCTCGTGCTGATGAGGGGAGCGTTGGGGGGGGAGCCCTTTACCTCCCCCTTTCAGCCCACGCTGGAGGGAAGGGAGACGGAGGTGATCGTCCATCACCGTGAGCCGATATCCTGGGGTTTCGAGTTCGATGAAGCAACAGCGGCGGCCATAGGGAGAACTAGCGAACACTGCTCGTGCAAGGGAAGTATGAGGTATCAACTGAAGTTCGTTGAGCAGTCGGCGCCAAGGCTCCGCCCCCTTCGGTTGGGCTCTCCTTCTCCAGGAAGCTTGGCCGCCTCTCTTGTCCATGGATATCCACGGCCCTATAGAATGATGGGCTTCGGCGCATTTCACGCAGACAAATGTAGGGCCTTTGCCGCAGGCCAACAATCGACCAAGTGATACATTTTCGTATGACTTTGGATATATCATGATTTATTAGCATAAATTATGATATGATGGTGCGTACTCGCTCGGATCTGAGCAGGCTTGTCTGACCTGGCCTAGTGGGATGGAAAGAGTGACTGAGGAGAACTGAGGGCAATAGACCCAGAAGATGGCACAGAATATATCGTTCGCTATAGTGCCATCATTGGGTGCAACCTATAAATTAGGCGTATGCATACTCCCCTGGATAGGCCAGAACGGCGGAAGGTCCAGCGCATTCCCATGGCATTGCCCGTGGAGCTGCCGGAGGGCACGGGCATCACGCGCGACCTCAGTGTCTGTGGCGTGTTCTTCGAGACAGACCGGACGTTTCTCCCCGGGGAAACCATCCAATTTACCTTGGTGTTGGAATACCTTGACCCACGTCAGCCGGTGCGCCTGCAGTGCCAGGGCCGCGTGGTGCGTATCGAGCGGCATGGCGAGCTCACCGGGGTGGCGGTGGCCATCACGGCGTACCGCTTTACCACGGCTACGCGCAGCGGCATGGAGTCGGTACATAGGTGAAGCAGGACTGCCGCACGACGCGGACCAGGTCGGGACGTGCCCTCCAACGACGTCAAACCAAGCCCTTAGCCTGGGCATAGCGCAGCAGCTCTAAGCGGTTATCGACGTGGAGTTTTTCATAGCTTCTGTGCAAGTGGATCTTAACGGTGCCTTCGCTGATCGCCAGTCTTTGCGCGATCTCCTTGTTGCGCATACCGTTGGCCACCAGGCGAATGACCTCGATTTCGCGTGGCGTCAGGACCTTCGCCATTTCCCGGGCTCCGGCCTCGCGCCGCAGCATTTTGTCCAGCGCGCGACTAATGGAACGCTTCTCCAACCAAAGGTCGCCAGCGTGGACTTTGCGGACGCATTGGATCAGGAGCGGTACGGTCATCTCCTTTAACACCACGCCGCCGACGCCGAGGCGCAACGCCTCCAGCGTATCATCCTCGTCGAGGGCAGCGGTCAGGAGCACGACTCGCGTGGGGAGTTCCTCGTGATGCAGCTCACGCAGCACTGCCAATCCATCTTTACCGGGCATGGCAAGATCGAGGATCAGAATGTCCGGCCGGTATTGGCGGACGGCACGCAGTGTCTCGTCACCATTCCGGCAACAGGCTAAGACCTGAAAGTCGGGTTCCTGGCGTAAGAGGAGTTCCAAGCCTTGAAGGACCATGGTGTGATCGTCGGCTAACACGATACGGATCGGCATCGTACTCTCCAGATGGTGTGAGCGGCCATAAGATCTGAGCACGCTCTCCCTGCGGGGGGATAGAGGGTTGCAAGTCCGCATCAGGATGCAACCCATGCGTCATGCTGCGACGGTGCCAGTATTTATTGCAAAACCTCTCCACACGGTCATTCTAAGCCACGAAGCGGCGGAACATCTCGGATTAGATGCCGTTCGCGGCGCTGCCTAGGATCTGCACCACAGTCTTTCACCCAGGGATCATGTCGTTTGGCCGTCTAAGCCGCGGCATGAAGTTCTCAGGGTGATACGCGGGGGGTTTTGAATGACTTCTCATAAAATTTTATGAAAGCCTAAGATACCGCGGTAATATTAACAATCTAGCGAGTGATAGATTCTTCTATACCCATCGATATAGACTGATACCCCTCCGGCAAACGGAAGTTTTCCCGTTGCGGATGCGGTCACCCATGGACTCTTGCCCCATTAGACCCCGATCCTCCGGAGGATGTCAGCGGCACCATGATGTCCAAGCGCGCTCCGTCCGCCGTCGAATCAAGGGCTAGCGATCCTCCCAGCGAAACAATGCGTTCCCTCAACATCATGGGACCTAATTGCAGGTAGGTGAGCGCTGCCAGATCATAGTGACCCTGGAAAGGGAAGCCATGGCCGTCATCGGCGACGGTGATGCGCAGATGATCGTGCTGTCTTCCCAACTCCACGTGCACGGTTGAGGCGTGAGCGTGGCGCGCCGCATTGGTCAGGGCTTCGTGGACGATGTAGTAGATTTCATAGGCTAATGCTGTGGGCAGGGGGGCATCCGGGAGTGCCATGTGCAATTCGACCCGCAGACCCCACTGGCGTTCGATCTGTCTTCGCATGCTCTCCAAACGGGCGGCCAGGCTCAATGTGGCCTCTCCAGCCTCGTGCGATGCCGATTTCAGCTCGCCGACCAGAAAGCGCAAATCGCGTTGCTCTTCGGCGAGGAGGCGTTGCACCTCCAGCACATGCTCGCGAGCGGCAGCGGGATCCTCTTCCAGCAGCCGGTGCGTCTCTGCCAATTGTAAGGTCATGCCGAGCAACGATTGGAGGAGGCCATCGTGCAGGTTACGAACCAGGCGCTGGCGTTCTGCCGTGATGGCTGCCCGTTGCCGCCGCTCTGCCAGGAGGGCTTGGTCTAAGTCAGCCGCTAACTGGTGGGCGATATAGTCGCTGATCATCAGATCGTTGGGGGTGAACCCCGGCTTACCCAGGAAAAAGATGCGACCTTCAACAACTGCTCCGCGCAGGCTTGAAGACAGCACGGCGTCGATGGCGAACTGCTTCTGCATATCAGGGTGAAGAGGCTGCCCACGCCAATGATGTAAACCTGTGGAGGACGTGTAGAGGACCCTGGGGAGCGGCCGATTCGTATCGCGACAGAGAAAGCTGGCCTCGCCTAATGGTGCGGTGGCCAGATACTCAAACGCCGTTGGCGGCTCACAGGTCCAACGGAACTCGGTGGGCGACCACAAGGCCACATACATCCAGGGTTCTTCCAGTTCTTCCCAGATCAGCAGCACGCGTGGGGCTGACAGGATATCGGCGGCACGTGCCAGTTCATTGCGGACGAGCGTTCGGGGCTCATGCACCGTCACTCGCGGCCGTACAGCCAGCTTGGACAGGGCGTTGTGCACCGCCTGTCTGTAGGTGGCCGTATACCTCGCCACCAACGCGACCATGACGATGTACGTCATGCCAATGACTACGTGGTCCAGCTCGATGTCTGAGCTGGCAAAGGCTTTGACCCTATACACCCCACTGCTGATGAGGGTGATCAAGGCCGCCAGTGTGGTCCACAGAATCCCGCGCCATCGCCAACGCAGCATGGCCCCTAGCAAGGCGAACGCATAGTACAGGAAGAACAGGCTGAGGAGACTGGGGGTGAGATAGGTGAAGAACGCGAAGGCCGCCAAATCGACGGCGTGAGTGATCACCCTGACGCGATGGACGAACATAGACGTCTGCCGTGCGAGCCAAACCAAGGCGAGGGCATACAGCGTATAGGCGCCTAGGGCGGCAGAGGTGAGCGGTGCACACTGAGCAGGTTGGAAGGGATCAAGCCAGATGATCAGCAGAGCCGTAATAGCCACCGCCACTCGGGTCGTTGCGATGAGACGTTCAGCACCGCTGTGGTCAGAGAATGGTACATCCATGCTCGAACTCTGTTCCCCGTGGCCTGCGACGGCTATAACCAGTGGCGGTCCGAATGCCCAAGAGCCACGCCATAACCCATTCCCTCGCGATCAAGGCATCGGAAAGGTGGAGGGATGCACGACATGACGGTCAATATCGTCTGTATCGCCGTATCCGACTGATCTTGATGACCCCAGCGTCGGCTCTGTACACTGAGGCTGGCAGGGAGCCGTACTTGAGGGGGCATAGTGACGGAGCACATCGCTCTAGATGCATGTGAGATGCAGGAATGGCGAGATACACCAGGAGTGAGTCGGTGGGGAGAGCACTCAGACCCCATGAAGGGGTCAGGGGACGATGGGGGAACCATGGGGGGCATGGTGGAACCAACTTTCACACTGCTATACCGCTGCTACGGGTACGTGCGCGAAGGCGCTATCAGCAACAGAATACCTTCAAAACACCACCGGGCCATCAGAACACCGAGCGCCCCACGGTGTGTGCTCATCATCGACAAGGAAGCCTCCACACCTACAGGAGAATTGCCCAGGTTTTCTTATATAGTCTGTGAAATCTTCTGTCAAGACATTTTTTTTCATATTCTGTCATAGATTATTTTACATTAAAACATTTTCAATGGTTATCAATCTTTATAATTGCACGCCTCAGACGCATGATTTTCGGCTCTGACTGGCCGATGGAGCTGGTGCATAAAATGATTGCACGCGAGGGCACGGATGGGCTCATGGTGGGATGACCGGTGCAGATAGGATCGATCGCGCCGGGGCTGGCGAGCGCCCGGCTGAGGACGGCCCCTGGCTTGACGGGGTGAGAGGGGAACGCATGATTGTCGACCGCAGAAACGCGGCGGACGTTGCGTCCGCCGCGTGCTGTCGTCGCGACGTTAGCCTTCGGGATAACGGGCGTAGATATCCACGACCTTCTTGTGCGCTTCCTCGACCGCCTTCTCGGCCTCCCAGTTGTCCACGAGCACGCGGTGCATCATGCGAGCCAACACGCTGGTAGCGTACACCTCGCCCGATGCGGCGCCCGGGGTACCAGGGGACGCGAACTGGCGGCCCCGTTCGAGCATGACGCGCCAATACTGGAACGTGGGCCGCTTCCAGAAGTCACTGTCATACATCCCTGGATATGGCGGCCCCCAACGTCCCCCGCCTTCTTCGATCACTACCCGCAGGTTCTCCGGCTCCATGTAATACTGGACCAATCCTTTGGCTACTTCCGGGTTAGGATTATGCCTAAACAGCAGCCATTCCGCCGTTGTGAGCTCTTCAATCGCACCAGCCGGTCCAGCTGGAATGGGAAGCATCCCCGTGACGTCGTACAGCTCCTTGTCGGATTCGGCCAAGTGGGCGTAGATGCTGCTGGGATTCAGCACAAAGATCACCTGCCGTGACTGATACGCCTTGTTGTTCCCTTGATTATCCCAGGAGATCGCCCCTTTGGGGATAATCCGATGTTTCTGGTACATATCCGCGATCAACTTCACCGCCTGCACCGTGCCCGGCGAGTTGAGGGCCACGGTCTTATCGTCGGCTTCAACCAGCTTGCCGCCATAGCACCAGATGATATTCATGACATTGTTATCGGTATCCGTGTGCAGCCCTAGGCATGGGCCAAAGCCAGTGAGCTTAGGCGGCTTCTGCAATTTCTTACAGACCTCGATAAACTCATCCCACGTCTTCGGGGGATCCACTTTGGCCGCCTCGAGGATATCCATCCGCGTGATCAGCGGCCATGGACTCACTGACTGAGGGATGCCGTATGCCTTCCCTTTATGCATCACCGCTTTGAGGGAGACCGGAAAGAGGCCACCTGGGACTTTTTGCATTTTCTCGACGACATCAGTGACATCGAGGAGATGCCCTTGGGCGCGATAGAGCGCTACCTGAGCGGCCCCAACTCGGGTGACATCTGGCGGGTTCCCCGCCTCGAGCGCCGCCACCAGCTTCGGCAGGAGTTGTCCAGTGCCGATTTCGACGTATTGGAGTTCATTTTCCTTGATACCGGCCTGTTTGGCATAAGCGTAACACTGCTCTTTGAGGAGCTTATCCACCTGGGGCGCTAGCGCGACGGGGCTCCACACGACCAATTTCTCCCGACGCGCCGCGTGCGCCCGGCGCACCAGCCACCAGGGCGCCGTCGTCGCCAGCGCCGCCGCCCCTATTTGACGCAAGACATGACGTCGTGTCAGCATAGCTTCTCCTATTGCCAGCTCCTACTGTTTTACCCTTCCGGATACCGCGCGTAGATGTCCACCACCTTCTTATGCGCTTCTTCGACCGCCCTCTCGGCCTCCCAGTTGTCCACCAAGACGCGGTGCATCATGCGAGCCAGCACGGTGGTGGCCCATACCTCACCGGCTGCGGCCGTCATCGTACCGGGGGAGGCGTATTGCCGTCCACGCTCGAGCATGACGCGCCAATACTGGAAGCCAGGCTTTTGCCAGAAGGGCGTGTCATACATGCCTTTATACGGCGGTCCCCAGCGACCGCCACCTTCCTCCATCACCACCCGCAGGTTCTCCGGGTCCATGTAATACTGGACCAACCCCTTGGCCACCTCCGGGTAAGGGTTATGTCTGAACAGCATCCACTCCGCCGTGTTGAGTCGATCGCTTGCTCCAGCCGGGCCGGCCGGGACCGGAAGCATCCCGGTGACGTTGTACAGCTCTTTATCCGATTCCGCCAGGTGGGCATAGATGCTGCTGGCGTTGATGACGAAAATCACCTGCCGCGACTGATACGCCTTGTTGTTCCCTTGATTATCCCAGGAGATCGCGCCTTTGGGGATGATCTTATGCTTCTGGTACATATCCGCGATCAGCTTCACCCCCTGCACCGTGCCCGGTGAGTTAAGGGCGACGGTCTTATCGTCGGCTTCCACGAGCTTACCGCCGTGGCCCCAGACGACATCCATCACATTGCCCTCGGTATCCGTATGCAGTCCCAAGCACATGCCGAAACCGGTGAGCTTGGGCGGTTTTTGCAACTTCTTACAGACCTCGATGAATTCGTCCCAGGTCTTGGGCGGATCCACCTTGGCGGCCTCCAGGATATCCAGGCGGGTGACCAGGGGTGAGGGGCTGACGGACTGCGGCACACCGTAGGCTTTCCCCTTGAACATCACAGCCCTGATCGAGGCATCGAAGAGGCCGCCCGGGACTGTTTGCATTTTCTCGACGACGTCGGTCACCTCCAGCAAGTGGCCCTGGGCGCGATAGAGCGCGACTTGGGCGCCGCCGAACCGGGTGACATCCGGTGGATTCCCCGCCTCCAACGCCGCCACCATCTTCGGCAACCATTGGCCGGTGCCGATTTCCACGTATTCGAGTTCATTTTCCTTGATGCCGGCCTGCTTGGCATAGGCGTAACACTGCTCCTTGAGGAGTCTATCCACCTGCGGGGCCAGCGCGACGGGGCTCCAGACGACCAATTTCTCCCGGCGCGCTGCGTGCGCCCGGCGCACCAGCCACCAAGGCGTCGTCGTCGCCAGTGCCGCCACTCCCCCAGCCTGCCTCAAGACGTCGCGTCGCGTCAGCATAGCGGCCTCCCCCTCCTACCCTTTCACCGCCCCGAGCGTCAACCCCTTCACCACCCAACGCTGGAAAATCAGAAACATGATGACCGGGGGCAGGGCGCTGAGGATCGTCGAAGCCATCAGCGGCCCCCAGAAGAACACGTCCGCACTCATGAAGTTGACCAACCCCGTGGTGATCGTACGGGCGGCATTGGTGCTGGTGAACACATAGGCGTACAGAAACTCGTTCCAGGCCCGGGTGAAGCAGAAGAACGTCACGACCACCAGAGCGGGCAGCGAGACGGGGAGGACCACGCGGATGAGCGCCGTGACGCGATTGCAGCCATCGACCAGCGCGGCTTCTTCGAGTTCCGTCGGCACCGACTTGAAGTAGCCCATGAGCAGCCAGGTGCAAAACGGCACATCGCCGCTCAGGTAGGCGATGGTCAGCCCGTGCAGCGTGTCCGTCAAGCGCAGCGCGCTCATGATGGCGAAGAGCGGGATGAACAGGAGCGAGGCGGGTACGAGATACGTACAGACGAGGAGGCGCGCCAATAGCGCCCGTCCAGGGAAGTTGAGGCGCGCGATGGCGTAAGCGCCCAGGCAGGCGATGATGAGCGAGATCACCGTGGACGCCACCGCCACCACGGTGCTGTTACGGAGGAAGATCAGATACGGGGTGTCCCTCAGAATGGTCGCGTAATTGGCCAGGGTCGGATTCTCGGGGATCAGCGTCGCCTCATAGCCATAGATCTCTTTGTCATACTTCAGCGACGTGACGAACATCCAGTAGAACGGGATCGCCGTCCACAACAGCATCAGCACCAGCACGGCATTGCCGATCCCCTTGACCATGCGCTGCGAGCCGCTCTTCGTCCGAATCATGGCTTAGATCTCCTTCTCGCGCAGCATCCGGCGGGTCAGGAAGTAAATCAGAATGACGAAGGCGGGGAAGAAGAACAGCGACACCGTTGCCCCCATCCCCAACCGCTGGGCACCGCCCAGCGCATAGGCATAGGACAACATCGGAAAGATCATGGTGCGATCCGCCGGGCCTCCAGCCGTCAAAATCAATACGAACTGGATGCCCGCTGAGGTCAGAATCGTGGATAGCATGACCACCGTCACAATGATCGGCTGCAGGCAGGGAATGGTGATGTGCCAGAATTGCTGGATCACCGAGGCGCCGTCGATCTCCGCCGCTTCGTACAGTTCCTTGGAAATAGACTGCAGGCCGGCCAGAAAGCCCATGGTGAAAAAGGGCGTCCCCTGCCAGACGACCACGGCGATCACCGAGAACATGGCCAGATGGGGATCAGCCAGCCAGGAGATGGTCTCGTCGATCAGCTCCAGGCGCACCAGCACGTTGTTGATGAGCCCACTGGCGTCGTCGTAAATCCAGCGCCAATTCAGGGCCGAGATCACCGTAGGAATGGCCCAAGGGATCAGCAGGAAGGAGCGATAAAAATTGTTGAAGAGCCGCTCCTGGTTGAGCACCAGCGCCATGCTGAGGCCGAAGACGAACTTCAGCGCCACCGACGCGGCGGTATAGAAAATCGTGTTGAATACCGTGCGCCAGAACACCGGATTGTTGAACAATTCCCGGTAATTGTCCAGCCCGATGTATTTGCCCGGGGCCCCCGCAGTCTTCTCCTGGAACGTGAGCAAGACGGCGTTAAAAAAGGGATACGCCACTAAGCACAGAACGACCACCAGCGCCGGGGCCAGAAAGAGATAGCCGAGGGTACGGTCGCGTAGGAGAAAGCGTGAGAATTTGCCACTTTGATAACGGAGCGTTCCACTCCCGGACGGGAGGGCGACGCTTGGCGTCGCGGACGTAGCCATGTCCCTAATCCTCCACCATAGGCTGGGTCACGGGGACTGATGACCGATGCAAGATCGTGGGCAAGAGCTGTGCGGTGAGGCAACCGCGAGAGGTGCGGCATGGGGGCAGAGGCAGGTGCAGTCGGTACCGCCATGGCCATAGATGACGGAACAACATCGGCTGCTTCACCTCACTCGACAGACCGAGCTCCCTGAAGAGTGCACCCTGAAGAGCACGCTTGATGGGCGTATAGGCATGTCGCGGCAGAACGTTAGCTTAGGTGACTATACGGTGTCAAGCAAAATTCCTGGGGTTGCCGCGCCATCTACACCAGCCAGCCAGGCGCTCAGCGCAGGAGGATGCGATTGGCCGTGCCCCAGCCGCGATTTCAGGCGTACAGATGACACGCCACCTTGTGCTCGGGGGCAACTTCCCGCAAGACGGGCTCCACCTCCGAACACTCCGGCTTGGCGAAGGGACAGCGCGGATGAAAGCGGCAGCCAGAGGGGGGATCGATCGGCGACGGCACTTCGCCGGGCAGGACGATCTCCTCGCGCTGCACGTCGGGATGGGCCGGCAACGCGGCGGAGAATAAGGCTTTGGTATACGGATGGAGCGGGTTGCTATACAGCGCCTCGGTGGCCGCATGCTCGACGATCTGGCCGAGGTACATCACCGCCGTCTGATGCGCCATATAGCGCACCGTGGCCAGGTTGTGGGCGACCAGCAAGTAGCTGACCTGATATTGCTGTTGCAGGCGTTTGAGCAGATTCATGATCTGCGCCCGAATTGAGACGTCGAGGGCTGACACCGGTTCATCCAGGACGATGAGCTTGGGATACGACGCCAGCGCGCTGGCCAAGGCGATGCGCTGACGCTGGCCGCCGCTGAACTCGTGTGGGAACCGTACGGCGGCGTCGGGGCGGAGTCCCACCTGCTCCAGGACCTCTGTCACGCGTTTGTCGATCTCGGCGCGCGATAGCGTCGTATTGACGATCAACGGCTCGGCGATGATGTCGTGCACGCGTTGTCGGGGATTCAACGACGACCACGGGTCTTGAAACACCGCCTGTACCGTAGTGCGGTAGGCTTGGAGTTCCTGTCGCTTCAACTCAAAGATGTTCTTGCCATTTAGCAGGATGCAACCGCTGGTCGGGGTTTCCAAGCGCAGCAGCAGGCGCGATGTGGTGGTTTTGCCACACCCCGATTCCCCCACCAGCCCAAACGTCTCCCCCTGGTTGATCTCGAAGCTGATGCCATCCACCGCCTTGACATACCCCACGGTGCGCATGAACAGCAACCCCTTGGTGACCGGGAAGTGCTTTTTCACCTGTTCGGCGCGAATCAGCGCTGGGGTCATACCTGCTCCAATCGCCAGCAATCGGCCAGATGCTCCTTGCCCACCGCAAACGAGGGCGGGTAGGCGCGATAGCACCGCTCGTCGGCATATGAACAGCGCGGGGCAAAGCGACAGCCTGACGGCAGATCGTGCAGCATCGGGGGTTGGCCCTCGATCGAGGCTAGCCATTCCACCCGTTCTTCCATCTTCGGCACCGAGGCCAGCAGCGCCTGGGTGTAGGGATGGGACGGATGATTGAAGACTTCCCGCACCGGCCCACGCTCGACGATGCGTCCGGCATACATCACGGCGATCTGATCGCAGATGCGGGCGACGATGCCGAAATCGTGGGTGATGAAGATCATCGCCATGTTGGTCTCGGCCTGGATCTCCTTGAGCAGCTTGAGATACTGCAGCTGGATGGTGACATCCAGAGCCGTCGTGGGCTCATCGGCGATGAGCACCTTCGGCGCGCACGAGATGGCGATGGCGCCCACCACGCGTTGCTTCATGCCGCCGCTCAGCTGATGCGGGTAGTTGTGCAGGCGTTCGGCTGGGGCCGCTACCCGTACCAGGCGCAACGCCTGCTCGGCACGCCGCAGCAAGGCGCGAGAGGCCTCGCGGTAGTGAATGCGGATGGCTTCGATCAGTTGATTGCCGATGGTGAATACCGGATTCAGCGACGTTTGCGGGTCTTGCAAGACCATGGCGATCTTGCGCCCGCGCACCTGGCGCATCTCTTTCTCGCGCTTCTCCAGCAGGTTTTCGCCGTCCAGCCAGATTTCGCCTTTGACGATGCGGGCCGCCGGCTTGGGGATGAGCCGCAGCAGCGACAACGAGGTCATGGTCTTGCCGCAGCCCGACTCGCCGACGATGCCCAGCGTCTCACCCATGCGCAACGAAAAACTCACGCCATCGACGGCACGCACCACTCCCCAACGGGAGAAGATATAGGTGTGCAGATCTTTCACATCCAGGATCACATCGCTCATACAGTAGTGATGAGTGCTGAGGACTGAGTGAGACGTCTTCATTACTCAGTCCTCAGTCCTCATCCCTC